>Ga0209489_101501_pt1 | contig 47990 bp, 15 predicted proteins | sample SiratrowhiteBW_FD_187527 | JGI IMG/M metagenome (GOLD analysis project Ga0209489, IMG submission 187527) | Root nodule microbial communities of legume samples collected from California, USA - Siratro white BW (SPAdes) (version 2) | ecosystem: Host-associated > Plants > Roots > Nodule | place... | reverse complement strand
AAAAAAAAAAAAAAAAATATATATAAAAAAAAAAAATAAAAAAAAAATATATATATATATATATATATATATATATATATATATATATATATATATATATATATATATATTATATTTAATATTTTTTTAGATTATCTCTATAAATTGAGTGTATTTTTTATATATAAAGTTTAGTGACCCTTGATATGTATTGATGTGTTATTATAAAAACATTAGTTGAATTTAGAAGAAGTCTTAAAAGTTTTTTGTGATTAGTTATGATAATGTTAATGCATGAATTATGTGTTTGGAAATTGTGGCAAAAATTACAATTTGGCGATCAAAGGTAATGACTTAATCTTAGATAAGTAGTTATCAAGTACGTAATATTAAGATAGTTTAGACTAATATACTAAAATAATCACAAGGCAAACAATTTGACATCTTCTCAACATTATTAAATTTGGGTAGTGAATATATGTTATTTTATGAACTAAAATATCATTGATATTATCAATACAAAAAATATGACTACACCAATATTTTTTTGAGAAATGTTCAAGTAATTAACCACTTTTTAAGTAACTTGCATTTAATTCGAGTCTTATAATTTTATGTCCCAATTGTTTTTGTGTATAAAGTTTATTAAATTTATTGGTTGAGACTTGCAAAAAATTTTGTGCTTTGTATATTTTGTTTTCCCTATATTTGTGGTATGAGTAGAAAATAAATATGCTCCATATATTCCAAGGTAATGCTCACTCATACTCAACTTGTTTCTAAGTGATGTTGGGTTTAAAAATAGTCTATGATTACGATGTATGATTTATAATATTAATTAAGAATAAAAAAAAATCTACACTGTTATTTTTAACACCTTTGATAATTATTATCTTTAGTAACTATATGTTAGACATGTACTTTTGTAACCCATACTATAATACATTTTTAAAAATTTAATTAAAATAAAATAGTCCCTTTCTTTTAATTAATTAAATAAATATTTTTAACATGAACAATGTTACATCATTCACATTTATTATTTTACGCGTCAAATCTCTTAACGAAGTTTTTCTTTTTTCTGGCTTCCCTATTCCCTGCTTCAAATGGCAGATGAAGAAGACCATGCAAGTATCACATGTTCGTCACATCTGATAGAACATTTTGAAAACAAATAAATTAAAATACATGAATTGTTTTTAAAATTATATAATTTTATCTGGTTATATCATTATTCACAAAATTATAAATGCATAACATTATGAAACTTATTTTTAAAATCGCTAAGTGAGCAAAAATAACGTGGTTTTCAAAATTAAGTTCTCGGGTTTCAGTTTTGTAGTAATTGAAAAAAAGAACTACTAAAAATGATCATATAACTTTTTTGAGAAACATTAATTAATTTTTTTCCGCAAAAAAATAATTTTTAAAATTTTTCAAAATAAATTTGTGTCAACATTATTTAATAAAATAGACATCTACAGTTTTCACGTGTGAGAATTTAGTTTTTGAAAAATCAAATTTGCAACGTGAAATAACATCATCATCGGTTGTAAAAATTATCAAAAATTTGACTATTTAGAAAATAAATTCTCAACATGAATAATTATTTTAGTACATAATGTTCGATCAGATTCATTTACAGGAAAAAAAAGTTTGTTGTGAAAAAAATCATAATGTTACTCCATTAGCACACAATGTTGTGTTGAGATTACAATAATGAATGAGGTTCTTAGGTTTGACACAATCATTTGATAGGTCTCTATGTAAGGTTATTTTATTTTGTGTGTTTTGAGTGTGAGAGTGACACAAACCTCACATTTTCATATATTTGCTTGTTATATGTGTGGGCAATTGCGTCTTGCATCCCATTAGTAATATAATATGTCACACTTGTTCTTGTTAAAAATAGATAAAGGTGAAATTATTGCAGCTGTATTTTCCGGTCACAAAGGCGGTGGCGATGGAAGAGAATGTTGTCTGGTAGTATTTTGAGATAAGTGAGTTTATGTTTGGATGTTTTAAAAGGCCACTGTAAAGGTGTAGAAGGATTGTTTAAATAGGTTGGAAGAGATTTTGTTATGAAAAATGAAATCTGTAGGAGGCTTACGGGAGTGGGAAATCGTCTTACGGAAAATCATTTCTGTAGTAGTGCGAGGGTGAGAAAAATTCTTATGGAAAAACATTTCCGTAGTGGGGATGGAGGTGGAAAAATAAAATGACTTACAGAGAGTTTTCTGTAAGAGAGGTTTTCAATAATATAAAACCTTCTTACGGAAAATATTTTTTATAATACAAAACCCTCTTACGAAAAACGTTTTTTATAATACAAAACTCTCTTATGGAAAATGTTTTCTATAATACAAAAACTTCTTATTGAAAACGTTTTTTATAATGCAAAATTCTCTTACAAAAAACGTTTTTCATAATACAAAAACCTCTTACGGAAAACGTTTTTCATAATACAAAAACCTCTTACGAAAAACATTTTTCATAATACAAAAATCTCTTACGAAAAATATTTTTCATAATACAAAATCCTCTTAAAAAAATATTTTCCATAATATAAAAACCTCTTACGAAAAACATTTTTCGTAAGACATTTCACACTCCCACAACCCAATTTTTTCCGAAAAATGATTTCCAAAATACTCTAATCTCTTTTATCTTCAATAACAAGGCTATAAATGTCCATTCATATATTTTGTGGATGCAGAAGCAAATGTGAAGATATTAGTTACCTTATGTTACCTTTCAAGGCTATAAATGTCCATTCATATATTTTGTGGATGGAGAAGCAAATGTGAAGATATTAGTTACCTTATGTTACCTTTCTTAGAAGACAAAAACTTCCTGCACCCATCATTTTTGAAGCACACCCATCACAGACTTAAATGATTAAAATATCCTTTTTGTTAGCTTAAGGAACATACCTTTTAAAAAGTTTACAGAAAACATTTTAGGAACTTAAATTTACGTTCTAAAATATATTTTTCAGAAAATACTTTTTGAAATGTATGTTTTGAAAAATATTTTCTTAAAATAAATTTTAAAATATATTCTAAAATATAAATTTTATATTTTTTAAAAGGTATTTTTAAGAATCTATTTTTGAAAAATATATTCTAAAACTTATTTCTAAAATATATAAATTAAAGGATAGAAATTGATGGGGTTACATGTCAAAAATGATAGGGTATAGGAAACTTTTGCCTTACTAAAATCCATAACTAAGAATGTCCTTCATTCATTGATATGAACGGTCATGAAGAAGACCCAATAGTTGATTTGAACTGAGTTATGGGAAGGCACCCCATAATTTCTATTTGCACCTCCCTAATTTATAAATTTTGGATATCTTTTAGAACGAGCTATTTAACTTTTCTAAAATATCATTTAAACAATATTTTCATAGACTTTTTTGAAAAAAATAATTCTGAAACTTACTTTTCAAAACACATGAATATATTTTAAAATAAGTTTTTTAGAACAAAATTTTCGAAATAAACATTCCAAGACATAAAATAAACTTTTCAGATCAAATCTTTTGAAAGATATCTCATAGCTTTTATAATGACCTTTTTGGAACGTTTTTCTTTTTTCTAAAACTAGCTCTTCCTTCTTCTTCTTTCTCTCAAAAAATGCTTGGAGAACAGAGGTACAATGATGGTCCAGAATGTTGACAGCCGCGGTGGTGGGTGTTGGTACGGGAGTGCAACTAGTAATATCGAGGGTGCAGTACCAAAAAAGTCTATGGGAATTGTTTCACGGTTCTTAAATTTAGCTCGACTTGTTATGTGCTTTTACTATTAGAACAATTGACTTCCTTGTGCAACATTTTGCATACACAACCTATAAAATCCATATTAATTAAATAATGCATCATGCAAGAAAAAAATTTGTTGGTAGTTTTGAAAAGAAAAAAGAATAAATAGAAAAGAACAAATAAAGCGATCCATACAAATAAATGAGAAATGTGATATAAATAAAAGTGTTTGGCCTGAAAAAATATAGAAAAAAAGAGAAGAGAGAGACTAAGAAAATGCATTTACCGGTCATTTTTTTTTATTTTTTTAACAAGAATAATAAATCATATTTGTGTCTATTTTCTAACTTTTTTCCTTCAATCAAACTGGCATTAATAAACCATGTTATAAGTGCACCAATTGAAGAAGGTGAGAATTCTTATATAAAAAAATACTTTTACACAGTTTTGAGGAATTGTGAGATAATTATAATACTGATCATAACAATTTAACAGTAAAAGTTCCTAGTCTGAGTAAGTTCCAGGAACTTCAATATCCATCTTTTTCTGAGAAGAATCTAGGTGACAATTCTAATGCTTTTCAGACTAAAGTTATGTTCACCAAACCACATTTGTATTTGATTTTATATTTTCGGGGATCCTTGAGTTTTTAATATTCAGGGTCTAAATTTATATGCTTTCATGTTATTATTATCCTGAATTTTCACGACGACAGTAATTTTCGTGTTGCTGTGTAATCTTTGGGGTAAGGAATTGTCATATTTATGTGTGTTTGTGTGAATTTGACCTCTGAATATATGAATAAGAGTTTATGTTACCATTGTGTAATACTTTATCATTTTGAGGAAGAACTTCTTTTATCTTGCATTTATTTATTATATAAAAGTCTCCTATAGAACCTTCCACTCTTTTTAATGTTCAACATGAATTCATGATTTCTTGGATTTATTTTCCTGACATGTACATTTGGCAATTGGCTTCTTTTGAATTGACTTCAGTTTTAATGATGGTAAGCAGAAGGAACAACACATTCTTCTTTTTTTGATGCCATCCAATTACCAATTTTTTTATAAAGCTATCTAATGATAGATATTCCGCAACAAATTTCTCAAGAACTAAACTCTTGTGCATTCAAATCAACAAATTGATTGGTACATTTGACGTTCCACACCTTCTGCATAAAAATAAAACTACAATTTCTTATTTTAAATTTTATATGTATCACTTTATCATTTGTTGTTTCTAGGCATGACGTGCTGAATTTATGTCTAAAAGAGGCTTATTCAAATTTCATTTGAATTGGATGGATAATCCTGTTCAGTAATCATAATCACTCATTAAGGTTATTATTAAATTTAGAGATTAAGACCAAAACCAAAAAAACAATAAAAAGCAATGAAAACCATAAATGTCTAATTTAGTGGGATAATTGGTTGATTAGTTTTTATTTCAATAGTGTATATTAAGTAAAAAGAAACACAATAACCGGCTATGATCTATCTAACACAAGTTCTTCTGTTTATTGTAAATAGGAGATGATTCAAATCCATTTTAATTATTTTTCATTTTTTTATCCAAAAAGCTAAAGCATTGTTTCAACAAAAATAAAAACACAAAAACAAAAGTAAATATTATACCCACCCTTTCTATTTTAATATAAAACCCAAATATATGAATAAAGAATTAAAACGAAGTAACCGTTCACCTATTTTTATTACTTCTCTTTGCATGCAAAGAAGGAGGTAGGCCATAATTTTTTATTCATTGTAAATATTGCTTCACTTTATTTTTTTTTTTCGAACTTATTTTTAAAAAAATGGTGTATTTTTCTCATCTTTTATGCAAACATTTGAAACCATAGTAATTATCTTTCAATTCACTAACATAGCTAAAATTTTTAAAATGTCAATTTTTTTATTAAAAAAAACTCCTTTTTCACGAAATAACTCAATAAAACCAGACAAAGATAAGAGAAAAGAAATCTGAACTTTAGAAAAAAAATATTGTTCACAGGAAACATAACACAACATGACAAAAGTAATAAATACTTTCAAAGCTGAAATTTGAGTGAAAGGCATTGTGTGGGTGCCTACGACACTACAACACGTAAATGACAGCATCAACAACACAACATTATCAAATCAGCAATCATACAGAACTGTTCCAACCACATAAAACAGTAAGTGGCTCACCTCCATACATTAAGCAACTCATGCAGCATGTTGTTTTATTTCATTCTACATTTATTACCACAACACTGATCCAATGCATGTCTTAATACGCTTCTTTAAAGCACACATTTAACAAATTCTCATGCCAAATTTATAGAAGGGACTAAGCTTCAAATCTGAGACGCATTGCATTGATCTCCTTTGACGGGCATCCGAAAACACTATCAAACACCAACCAAATCCCTGAAAAGTTAATTAGCTTTCTGAGCTGTACGATGTGTCTCCAGCAGATAAGTCCAGCTGTCGATGTCGCTTCATCTCCTCATAGGCCCATTCTAGTCCTGGACAGTAATGAAGTGGAGGGTTAAATCTGCTATCATTGATATCAGGTGGCAAAAAGGCTCCATTCTCTATCAAGAATTTCACAGCATCCCTTCTCCTTTCTTTGGCTGCAATGTGGAGCGGTGTCCCTGGTTCGAGAGAAGAACATACTCATCAATGTAAATATTTCACATTTTGAATCTGCATAGACATTGTACTATTACAGTAATTTTTACCCAACTTATCTTGACTTCCTCTTCTCCGTAAAAAAGATTTTAAAAATATAAATAAACAGGCTTTCCATCACACACTATCCAGGAAATTTAACCAAATAGCAACACTTTAAGCTTAAAAAATTATAAAATTATCAAAAAGCTGTCATAAAATCGGAAATCCTTTTTTCACTTCAAAGTAGTTCTTAGGCAAAAAAAACCAGGCCTCAAATCTAAACGGCAAGAATAAATCACTTACAGCCACAAGCACCCTTGGTTCTGGCATCAATGTCAGCACCACGCTCAAGTAGTACATCCATCACTCCAATGTGACCACCTTCCGCAGCGAGGTGGAGAGGGGTCACCCCTTTTGATTTAGGGCCCCATGCAGACACATTGACATTCATTCCTTCATCGAGAAGCTTTTTAACCTGTTCAGCAACACCATAAGAAAAAAAGGGATTTAAAATGATAATGAAAAATAGTCCTCACAGAATATCTTTAAGGAATAAAGAACGTATTAAAAGGCAATTGTCATTAGTCGAAGCTGTTATAGGTGGTTTGTATCAAGAACCAAACCTAATTCATTATAAATCAGCAGTTATTAATAGCACTGTTAGAAATCACAGACAGCCTTGGGTGCAATGAGATTAGGTTTCGTAACCCCACAGGGATAATTTGATTTCAAAATTAGCAAATGGTCTATGAATATACTCCAAAAGTAGAGTTAATAGTTCGTCACCCCTCCATAGTAAATTTAAATGGAAAATTATTCAAATTCCACAACATTTTTGGCAACTTCGAAATAAAAGCACCCTTCTGTTAAAAGATGTATTTTGGGTCAAAGTAAGATGAGGAAGATTGTGCAAGTTCTATCACGGTCGTTTTCTCACTGATTCGGGCATGGACATCAGCCTATAGCAAACACATGACAGGACCCTAACAAGGATAACAAAATTGAAAGCTCCAAACACACACAAGCAGAAAGGCAAAGCCACTCAAACCCAATGAAACCCCTTCAAACACACACAAGCATAAAGGACCTAAATTCAAATTCAATAAACCAATAACCCAAGTGCAACCATAACATTTTTTTCCCAATTCAAAGCCTCAAATAACAACTTCCCTAACAAACAGCACCCCTCCTTCCCATTCTAACCACAAAATTCAGAAATAAAAAACATAAGTCGGATATGAAAATCATATTACCAATTTGAGATCGCCTTTCCGAGCGAAAACATGAAGCGAGGTCCAGCCTCTATCATCGGTATCAAACCCAGGTCTCAAGCGCCTCCGGGAAGGGCTCCTCCTGAACAAAACAGGTTGTTCCTCGAGCATGTCTTTTCCTTTCTCACCAACCAACCAACCACCGGCGCGAAAACGACGACAAAAAAAAATTAAAACAACGACGCTTAACCAAACCCCCAAAATAGAGAGAGCGAATCTGGGACAGCGCGCTCCAAATTTACATGTTCGGAGTGGGAAAAAGGGGAATCGAGATAACACGCGGGAAAAAAGAGGGGAATTGTTTAGCGAGCGCGGAGGGAGTGATTGGCAATGCAATAGGGGGCGAAGGGATTCAAGCCGGGACCGAAAACGCGAAGGTTATGCGCAGCGAAGACGGAGTTCATGGTAATGATCATAACTTGTTGAAGGTTGGGAGAGGGTGGAGAAGAAGAAGATGAAGATGAATAGGAATCAAATAAAACCTGGTTTCATTGGAATGATGAAGATAAAGATGAAGATGCTGTGAACCTGATGAAGATGGTGAAACCCTAGCAGAAGAAACGCACCGAAGAATCAATCTCTCGCTAGCGGAATAGGGCAAACTCTTTTTCCCGTTTTCGTATTTAAAGATAACATTATAATTAAAAATTAAAAGACTAAAAATATTGAAAAAATAGTTGAAAACGAACTAAAATTATAATTAAATATTTATTTTTAAAAACTGATCAATTAATTTACTATCATTTATAAATATTTTTAAAGATACACAACTTGGAGCAGATAAACGAGAAAAAAACAAAAAAAAACAAAATAGGTTTCTTTGATGGATCCACGATTCTGTTTATCCTAATCTTGTTGAGAATATCATTAATACAAAGATTAGGAGTGTTTGATGAAAATCAATTACAACTGAATTTAAAATAAATGGATATATCTTTTCCCTTAACCGAGCAGTTTTATTCATTTCAAATTAAGAATCAAAAACTAAAACAAATCAAATAAAACAGCCTATTATGCTTAAATATAATGTTATGTATTTAAAGTTAATTAATAATATAATATTTCTTACAAGTTATCTTAAAGGTTGTTAGTGTATTATAACATATTATGCCTTAACGATTTATAACATATTTTTTATTTGTCAAAATTTTATTAAAAAATGTTTTATAATTTTATTGTAAAAAATGTTTAACAGACTTCTAACGACAAAACAGTAAATATTTATCTAAATTGAACGGTAAAACACTAGTTTAATTTGAAAAAAAAAACTGAATTATAGTTTGAATGATTATTTAATGAAAAACTGAATCATGTACTTTGCAACAACACTACACAAAACAAGCCAGATAAGTTTAAATATATTTAAAAGAAGGATATTTCAAGTCCTACATTTTTTTAGATGGAAAGAGATTTCTCTATCAAGGACCTTCCAGGTGGCAACATATTAATCCAGGTTGACAAATTTTAGTAGTCTTAAATTATGAGAATATTCAAATAAATGGGTAACAAAAAGTTGATTTAAATGATATCATTTATTATCTTAATTTATCACATAAAATAAGTTTGTCTTCCTTAAGCTTAATTTATCACTCAATAAGTTCACCTTATTAAGGTAGACTCGATAAGGTGAGCAAAGTGTTTTTCATGTATACCAACTTATAAGATACTTAAACATTTCTTCAAGATGAGAAAATTATAAATAAAAAGCGAATGTATAAAATAATAAATGATCACATGCAACAATGAAAATTATTTTAAATAAAGAAGTTTAAAACTAGTTAGTTCTTTTCATTGAAAAGAAAAAATATTAGTTGGTTATCCGGATTAAATGAAGTGGTATTATAGTTTTTTGTTTGATAGTTGTTACATAACTATGCAAATAGATTTAGTTTGAGGATTTAGCTTGAAAAATAAAAAATAAGTTAAGTTAAAAGATGGCGATCTAAATTAAATTAAATAATTTTTTGTCTATCCGAATTTAAATGAGTTTAAATCGAGTTTATTTATACTACCTGTTTTATAAAAATAATAATCATTTAAAAAATAAAAGTAATATCAATTTAAAGAAAAAATAAAAGTGTAATCCGTTTAAAAATCACACTAACCTAATGTCATATAAATGTTTTAAGTTGACTTATTGGTTACATTAACGAGATAAATTTGTTTTATAACTCTAAATCATATCTTAAATTGTAGAAGACGACTTCACCTTTATAACATCTTTTTGCATTTTCATAATAAATATTAAAATACATTTTTGTTATTTAAAAATATATTTTAAACCAATCATATCCTTTACCCTCATTTACTTGTGGATTGTGTAATCTGCAAGTCATTTGAGGTTTTTACAATATGCAAGTATTGAAATTATGATTTTTCGGTGAAAATGTTATTTTTTATTTTTTTAATGAAAATTGTATAATTAATAATTATATAATGACTTACGGATTGTGCAATTCACAAGTAATTGAAAAAATTCAATACTTATGGATTGTAAAACCCGTAAATTGTAGATGTTTTCAAAAATGCATTACATATTGTATAGTTTGTAATTTATCAACACTTACATATGCTATGATTTGCAATGTTTTTTCATACACCTCTACCATTATAAATTGTATAATTCGTAAACTTTTATGATTTTCAAATTAATTACAGATTACACAATTCATAATTCATGATAACCTCATTTTAAACCTACGCACTGTATAATCCATAAATCTTTTGAAAAAAATTCTTCCTTACGATTTGTGTAATCTGTAACTGAATACTTACTAATGAAAAGTTTATGACTTGAGAAATTTGTAAGTATATATCATTTACGGATAAAAAAAATCATAAATATATAGACAAATGAATTTTTTATCTTTCACTTATGTCTAAACATGAAATACTAAAGATTATGGAGGTGGAGAAAGATGATATTGAGGTGGAGGAAGAACCCGTCCAATAATAATCTTAAACAAACAAGGAAGCCCATCAGTTAAGTTGGGCCTCAAGCCCAAATTGAATTAACTCTAAGCAAAAGTAAACAAATTACAAATTAAATTTGTAATAAAATTCCAATTTAATGATTGCTAATTGATCAGCATGTTAAAATATTTATCAAAGTGTATAATAAATAGCTCCCTCAGGATTGGAATTTTAATACCCTAATAATGTCTTCCCTTTGAGAACATTCTAGTAACAAAGAAAAATCAGTAGTTGCCGGTCATAGCACATATTCTGACAAAGAGGAAAACTCAGTTTCCAACCTTACATCATCACTTCCAAAATTTCAACTTCTTTAAATACCAGAATACAGTGTATCAGTGCAGATAAAATAGTTCAAAATATTAAAGTATATTAAATTAGAGTCAAATATGTAAATAGATTTAAATTAAAGCAGTAAATAAAGAAGACAGTTTCTTTTAAGTATTATTTTTAATTTGGTTAATTCCAAGTTCAGGTGCATCCACCCAGAAACGGCGTAACTCTTACACCGACGACGGAGAACGGGAAACGGCGTGAATTAAATGAAGGGGCAAAAGCGTAAAAGCGGGAAACAACGTTACCGTTTGGAGGAGGCAGATTTTCACACGTAGGTAGAGATAGTCAACGATTCCTGTCTTGTCCACAAAGCAAACTCGGAAAACCGAAAAGTAAATTGAAAAAAGAACGAAAAACAAAAAGGATATTTTTTCAGAGGCTTCCACCAGCTCCAGTGCACCACTTCCGTTTTTCAGTTTTCGCATTTCCAAAACCCTAATCACGATTTTTGCATTGAAGCCACGTTGCGGTGGCGAAGAGTTCAATGTTCGGTGGCGGAGGGGAGGACGCGCTAGCGGCGCGGCTTGGCATGGTGACGCCGTCGCTGCTGAATCCGGCCACGCCGTTGGTGATGTCCGGAGAGGTGTCGGCGGCGGTGAGGGAGGAGAGGGGACCGGCGCAGCCGCAGTGGAGCCAGCAGGAGACGCGGGAGTTCATAGCGATACGCGCGGAGCTGGAGAGGGACTTCACTGCGTCGAAGCGGAACAAGACGCTTTGGGAAGTAGTGAGTTCGAAGATGAGGGAGAGAGGGTTCAGGAGGAGCCCTGAACAGTGCAAATGCAAGTGGAAGAACCTCGTTAATCGCTATAAGGTATTTATCTCTTTCTATTTCTTACTGATTTTGCGTCTGTTGGCGATTTCGTTTGTTTATTTGTGGCGTTTTCATTGTTCATGATATTGGAGCAGAGTTTGGCATTGCTGTTATCTCGTTGAATCTTTTTGTTGATGTTCAGTTTGACTGTTTTGCTGCCAACTGGAGTAATGAGCGATATAATGTGACATTCATTTTGAATTATTTCAGACATGATAAAATGTGATAGGAAAAGATGAGATAGACATGAAGAAGGAAAATGGAAGAAAAAGTAAATATATGTTTATTATGACAACTCTGTGATGTTTGTGACAACTAAGTGTGATCCATTGAATTGTTTAAGTTCATCTATATGAAGCTTTGTTCATATGCTCAAAGGGTCGGAGGGGAATATGTAGGGTTCGTGGCTTAGATTCAACTGAATGGCCCATATCCAATGGACCGTGTTTGATGCAGGGCATTATATGTTGAGAGTTGAGTCTTTGCTAACAGTTTAAGCTTTTGGTATGATCATAACCGCTCTTGATCATGTAATTCACGACTTATGTGGTTATAGGGTGAGCAATGTGCTTGCTAGAGTTTAGCAGCATGCTTGTTTTTCTGGCTGAATTGACCCGTGTTTATTTCAAAGCTACAATTTATTGCTTCCCAGTAATCAGTGGTTTGGAATATGAGCCAGTGAAATACAAGTGTAAATATGCTATAGGTCAAATTTTAAGAAACCCCACTCTTACTGTGGTCATGTGGAAAAAACTCCTATAGGGAGTTTGTATGTATGGTTGAGTGACTTTATTTTGATTTGCGTTGGTGCAAATTTTTTTGTTTGAAAATGCAGAAAAGACATATCTCAAAGATGGAAGTGTTTAATTTACTCAGTAAATTATGTGGCAATACTTTTGCAGGGAAAAGAGACATCTGACCCTGAGCATAGCAGACAATGTCCATTTTTTGAAGAATTGCATGCGGTCTTTACCCAAAGGGCACATAATATGCAACGATCACTTCTTGAATCTGAAACTCGCTCAGCTCAAGCCAAGAAAGGAGTGAAAAGATCAAGTGGAGACCGATCTTCAGAAGAACTCTCAGAAGATGACGAAGAGGTTGAATATGACAGCGAAGAGGAAAAACCTTCTAGAAGCAATACCCGCAAAAGGAAAGTTGACAAAGTTGGAACGGATAAGTCTTCTTCAAGGGCCAACAATTCATTGCAGGGTGTCAGTAGTAGTACTAGTAGTATTCAGGAAATGCTAAAGGAATTTTTCCAGCACCAGCTAAGGATGGAGATGCAGTGGAGGGAGATGATGGAGAGACGAGCTCATGAAAGACAGTTGTTTGAACAGGAATGGAGGCAGTCCATGGAGAAGCTTGAGCGGGAGAGATTAATTATTGAGCAGACATGGAGGGAGAGAGAAGAACAGAGGAGAATGAGAGAAGAGAGTAGGGCGGAAAAAAGGGATGCCTTATTGACGACCCTTTTGAACAAACTCATTAATGAATCTAACTAACTGAAGCAAATGGCTTGGGTTCCTTGTGACTGATTACTATGCTGTTTCTTTTTATATATGATTCTAAGTATAGCACAGAATGGACCAAATTTTACAGTAGCTTTGATTAAGGAGAATTTTAGAAAGGAGAATCTGGATGATGGAAGGAGTATTTATAGGGGTATATGAACATTTTCTCTTGAAAATTGATACAGAAAGTTTTTTTATGAACTATCATTTAGGGATACTTCTGTTTGGCATTACTTTCTGGGACATGTAACTAAAAACAGGTATTGTTTACAAGTTTGTATAATAGTTGATAAATTTTATTTTTCTTCCTATGGAATTATCCCGATGTGATTGAGATGAGATGAAATTTTAACATCATGATCATGAAAATGTATATGTTTTTAGCTTTCAATGTTTAACAATACTACCTCCTAAGCTTTGGTGTTGGATAACGTTGTCCGTAACAGCCGTCTAGATTTGTATTGTTCATCATTGCTTTATGCGCTGCAGTGTGCTGTGAAAAGAATTGAAGGTGCCAGTTCTGACAGTATCAGTTTAGTGTTGACTATTTTGATATTTGTTAATTTATTGAAGGGTATTTGTAGATTAAAGATGTTGGAAGATGATCATCAGAATGTTTACTGTAATGAAAAATACTATTAGAATGGAATCTTTAGTAGTGTTGGAAATTTAAAGAGAATTGTGATGTTAGTTTTTCTTAGAGCAACTTAGATCAAATTTTAATTAATATATAGCATGTGTAATCTATAGGTGTTTTTATAGCAACTCTGGAGAGGGAAAGAGAATGAACTCAATCATTATGTTGAATTTTATTAACCTGTATTTTTATGTAATTCAGGGACACTACTACACAGATATGGCGTTTCACGTAGTTTCCTCAGCTAAGGCTTTTAGGTGCCATTTTTTTTTTTTTTTTTGAAAAAACTGAGATTGATTGTTGTAAATGAAGTCATTATCAATAACTGGCCAAACATTCTTAAACACAAACTCTCTGAAACACACAACACCGTCAAACCTTCATCAAAATTTGCACGTCTACAAGAAAATAGGATCCTGTATTAATGTTGAGTCATGTATTCTTGTGTAATCCAATTGAAAAGCTATCTGCATTTTCGTTACATCGTCCGTTAACAAATGCCCTTTTATACTTTGTATCCGTCCCATCTTCTTCCCCACCAAATGAATGTCCTCTTGGACTATTACAGTGTCTCTTGTGCTAAATCTTAGGGTATGCTTTCTTAGGAGTTTGAAGTTGAAGGGAAAGAAAAGCTATGAGATGATTTTGGTAATAGTCTTACATTACATGGGCTTAGGATTTGCTTTTATATCTAGCTTAAAACCTTGTAAAACAGAATTATAAGATGAAGTTTATCTCTTATTTATATATTTTAATTTAGTGATATCATTAACAGTCCAATAATCCAACAATAATTGATAGGATGAACATTATATACTCTTAAAATTTGGACTGGAGCTTACATCAACGTCTATCATGATTAAATAGTCTCCTGCATTAAAATAAACCTTATCTTGAAGACATGAGGTAAGATTGAATCATTGTCATTCTTCTGATATGTCTACCATGTATGACACCAACATTTGTTAGTTTGTTCTTGTCCTACTTTCTCATATACTATTGCATCTACTATATCTGCATTTGGATTTTGGAAATCTTTAAAAAAATAACTCATGGACTCCTTTTTTCTTTAGAATTATAATTTACTCCAATATTTTAATTTGGCCAGCCATCAAAGATCTACATTTAATGACATTTACAATAAATGAGATTTATACCATTTTCCACCTCTTATTACACCTCATCTTAACTTGTTATCCAATCCACATCAACATTATGAAGTACTTCAGTCTTCTTTTGGTTAACATTGGTGGTTTATGTTGGATTGTTCAGTTTACAAACACCTGTAACAAAATGGAAAATAAACCTTAAAATGTAGAAATTTTTTAATAGCTCCATCCGTTCCACCTTGGCATCAAACAATATGAACACCCCAAGTTAGTGAACACTGGTGCAACATGATAATATTGTTATAATGATAGACGCAGTTTTCATAATCCTTTCTGATCTCACACTAATGCACATTAACATGATTAAATTTAAACATGTTGCAACCTGAATCGTAAGCAGGGGATTACATTAAAAGCACGAAGGTACACCTAGAGATTGTGTTTTCCTTTGGACCTTTCGTACCATGTGCTCAAAATATCTCTAGCTTGACTCTGCAGGGGGTTTCTCCTTCGGATGTTTGGAGCCATAGTGATCAACAAGTTGGTTTTGATTTGCAAGTTGGGCCTGAAAATAATGTTCAACGGTATCATGATACAAGATATTCAGAAACATAATTACACAAGAAAAATTCCAAAGTGTTAAAATTGAATGTGCCCATCAACCAATTTAACTATAGTATCTTTGTCACCCTAACTGAATCATCAACGCCAGATGTAATGATTAGAGCTATAGTCTATTAGTCAAACTGAAGGAATGATGATATTAAAAAGATAACGCAATTGAGATTAGTTAGTTATTAATTCCAATTCCAAAAATGTTCTTCAACCCACATAATTTTTTTTTTTTTTTTTTTTTACTAATTAGCAAGGTCAAACATAGACAGGGATTGCTGCTAAGGAACTATCCTATTCACCAAAGACGTGTACACTTCAACAACTCATTCACAATAATTTTAGCATTACCTAGATATCCTCTCTTAGGTCAAGTACATACCTTAAAGGCTTAAGACAAGATGTAAAGACTTAGCCTCTATTGTAATGTAAGTTTCATAAACTTAGAATTTCCAATGATATTCAAAGTTCTTATCCAAAAATATGACAAGGCACTTCATTAATAATAGTATAAATACATACACATTCAACCACTTATACAAAGAGATCTTTCCCACAACATTATTTTCTCAAAAATTTCCTTTTTTTTTAAACTTTGTGTAGGCTACATTTCATGCATAAATTCTATTTCCTAGTGATAAGTTTTGTTTGCAAACCCATACATCTAAGAAGCGCTAACAAGAAGAAGAGTAAACTGTCAGGTGTATCAACCATCTCCTCAAAACCAGGTCAATTTCAATATCACACACTACCAAAGAATGAAGACAGTTAAGACTCAAACTGTAATACAATAGTTTATATGAACCATTTGACCTGCACCAACACCAGAACCAACATATGAAATTCACTTCACTACGGATCAGATAAAAGCACATGAATTCAAACTCAAACTCGGTGGGATCATAATTTGAATCAATATCATGTACTTTCAGAAGCAATTATAGATGTAAGTAGGAAGCACCGACACCACTATAAACTTCAATGTTCGTTATAGGACTTATTTTTCTCTTCTATAAACTTCAATGTTCGTTATAGGACTTATTTTTCTCTTCAAGAAGGTAATGAAGTTGTTTGAAAGAATAAAGCAATCAGTGCAAAGAAAGGAGACTAACAAGTCCTATAAAACACAAAAGAATGTACAAGAATAACCAGTAAAAGTTATAGATAAAGCCATCTCTTAACTTCAAATAGAAAGCCAAGCACACAAAATAGTTTGTCAAAAAACCTAAAACCCATCTCAAACTCGTTTATTAGCGTATCGCTGAAAAAGTAACACCATTTCCCAATAACCTTTTCTTTTGCTCCAAGTCAAGTGATGGTGTAATATCCTGTATTTTTCATATAATAAGAACTATATCGCACAAAATAAAATAAAGTTTCTCTATGCTCACAGAAGAGTTATACCAGTAAAAATGAATATTTTGAAATACTATGATGAATGTATAGATTATATTTAGGTTTATTATAGAATTTCTATGCGATATAATTCTTATTATATGAAAAATATGAATGTTACGTATACAGCAACTACAACTTCAATGCTTTAATTTGTAAAAGATTACATTTACTCATCCACAATTAATCCAATCACACATTGATCTTTTTTTGTTAAAAAACAAACCAGTTTGTAACCCCACAAAAAACCAACTAGGCACAAAGTGTAACAAAACATCATGTATCATGTGTTATGTAATTGACACAACTAAAACTAATAATAGAATCACTCAAAGCCAGATTAATTATCCTAGCAACCCTTGCATCAACAAGACCTTCTTTCCAAAGCTGATTAAATCGTATCAGTCAAACAATGACTACCACATAATGAAAAAGTCAAAAAGTGATGAGCACAACCCAGATCGGCTGATTCAATGAAAGAACTCAAAATTAACACAGCCACCACAACAACAACACCAGGTAATCAGGGTTAATTTCAAAGGTACCCAAGAACCAAAATTCAATTTTTTTGTGACTCTGAGAAAATAGCAACAAAAAGAATGAATGGCAAGAAGAAAAATGAAATTCTTTGTAAGAAAGAAGGCGAAATTGGAAACCTTGCAGATGGGGCAGATGACTTTGAGGCCAACGGCTCTGGCCTCCAGCTGAGAGCCCTTTGCCTTCTGATTCCTCTCTGCGTTCCGCTTCTGCGCTTCGATCTTCTGTTTTCCACGCGTCATCTTCCTCTTCCCTCTGTCTCCCTTTTCTTTTTCTGTGTGTTGAATGCGAAAACTTTGAAGAAATTTGACGACGAACGCAGAAATACAAAGACGAATGGCAGAGACGTAAGTGGGTCCCTCTCTTCTATGATTATATGTTTTTACCACTTAACTATCCTCTTGTTTCTTTTTCATAAGTGTTATATTGTTTTAAAAAATATATTTCTATTGTTATTTAAAAGTTAAAAGAAAACATTAATTATTGTATTATTATTATTATCTTATATTTAAATAATTCATATATATATATATATATATATATATGACGTGGAAAAAATAAAAAATGAAATTTTTTTATTGGACTTACAAAAATTTGTTAAATTTCTTAATTTTTTTAAAAAAATATTAAATCACACTAAAAAACACTAAATGATCCTTTAATATTTTTTCAATTCATCATGTCACATCAATTTATCTTATACAAATTATAAACACCTGCTCACTATTATGTATTGAATCTATGAAATTTATGAGATATATCAAATATGCATAATAAGTGCTAATCTTAAACACATTCAAGTAGTTTAATCTATTTATGTTTCCCATACATGTATCAAGATTAGCACCTAATTCAAAATAGTATTAAATTAAGCAAATGCCTGGCTCTCAATTGAATTGTGTAAAACTACTGAAAATTATCATGGAAAAACAATATTTAAGCTTCTGCAACCAGCAATCTTTCTTATTTAAATGGATAAATATTTAGGGATTATAAATATGGATAATTTATATTAAAAATAATAATAATTTTATTAATATAAAAAATTGTGATTTAAAATATTTTTTTTTAATTAGACGTGTGAAACGAGATAAACTGTCTAATAAATCGATATGATTATTAAATCATATATGTATTGTTTAATTTTACCTATATTTTTAATAGATTGTAATCTTTTATAGTCAAACTTAGTTCTATCTTAAGTCAATAAGTGAATGATTAATCATTTGATCTTCTTCTTAAAAAAATATCTAAAAGAAGTAAAATATAAAGTTAAAATAAAATGTTAAATAAAAATAATTTTAATTTTAAATATAATTTTTTATATAGATAATAATTCATGTATATTTTTTAGAAAAATTTTACTATACTATTTTTAGTTGTTTTTTCAAATATAACAAATATTTTATAAAATGGATATCTCCAACTTAAGCGAATTCAATTCATGGATTAAATAATTCAAGTAAAAAATAACAAAATTAAATTAATACTATAATATTTTAATCTAGTTTATCATGTTTTGTTAACTTTTCAAACCAATTTACAAACTTTTCAAACCAAATTATCGAGTTCAAGTGATTTTACTTGTACTTCTAATATATTAAATTATAATAAGGTAAAATTTGTTTAGTACTCTATTTTATCTTATTATATTAGTTTGGTTTCTTTTGTATATCATATATTAGCTTTATATGTTTACTTTTAGTAGGGATTGTGTTTTTTTTTTTTTTTTTTTTTTTTGTATTTTTTTTTTTTTTTTTTTTCTAATATAGGTTTGGTCATATTTTTGTAATCTTTTTCTTTTCTTTCATAATAATATGTTTTATATAATGATAGATGATGATAAATTTTGGAGTGTGTTAAAATTCATGATGATATCTAATATGATTTTTTTATAAAATAGATAAAATCATATTTTAAAACATGACTTTTAAAATAATAAAATTATATTTCAAATGGTAACTTTTTTAAAGAAAAGTAGATTTTAAAACAAGACTTATTTTATTTACAATTTTTAAGAATAGAATCATGCAAGACTACCGGTTCTTTACAAAAGTTATATTTTGAAATATGACTTCTTTATTAGGAGTAAATCTAAAATAAAACTTATCTATATTTCATAACTTTCCAAAACAGTTATATATATATTTTTTAAACTTTTTAAAGTTATCCCTAAAAGTTAAAAATACAAGCATAATTGTTAAAAATAAAATCATAATAATAAAATATTTTCACCTTTCTTAAATATGACGACATTTTACATGTTTATATTGATTAAAAGTTACATTTTACACCAGTAATTCATTTAATATAGATTTAAATTATGTACAAAAATTATATTAGTCAATTATTGAAAATCGATTTAATTTTTTTTTTCTTGTTCTGTCCAACATCACTCATCCACTCCATCTCAATAGCAACCAAACCACCACCCACCATTGTCATCTAACCAAAAACCCAAAACCATAACATCAAATTTGAGAAAATGTTGTTGGTAGAGTGCGTTATGGATTATCACCTTTCTGGCGAGGAAAATTAACGTTATATGTAGATACTAAATACTATGCAAATTACAATTTAGAAACTACTAAACATTAATTGTAATGTATATATAACCGTGACAAATATCATATAGGGGTTAACTTTTGACATAACGTAACTTAGAATATTTATAAAAAATTCTCAAAATGAGCAAAATCAAAGAAAGAGAGTTACTACATCAATACCAAGAAAGAAAAAGAGAGAAAAAAAATGGAATTATGGTTCTATCTTCTTGCATGTGTTCTTATATATGTTCATGTCTTTCTCAAAATCATCCACAACAAGAGGCTACCACCAAGCCCTCCAACCATACCCCTCTTAGGTAACATATTTTGGCTCCTTAAATCCTCCAAAAATTTTGCTGATCTTGAACCTGTTCTTCGCTCTTTACGTTCCAAATATGGTAACATAGTCACCCTTCACATAGGCTCCAACCCTTCCATTTTCATAACATCTCAAGAAGCTGCTCACAGAGCACTTGTTAAACATGGCACAGCTTTTGCTGGTCGACCTTTGGCTCTTCAAACCACACAAATTTTCTTCCCTGACCAATACACTGTCACTACTTCTCCATTCGGCCACAATTGGCGAATGATGCGCCAAAATTTAATGCAAGTGATTCAACCTTCTCAGTTAAAATCATATTCTCGTTGTCGTAGATGGGCATTGAATATATTAAAGAAAAATATTATAGATGAAATCGAGTCTGGCAACAAGGCCGTACCAATGGATGAGCATTTCAACTATGCATTGTATGCTTTATTCTCGTACATATGTTTTGGAGAGAAATTTGATGAGAGAACCGTTAGGAATATCCAAAGGGTGCAACATGGTTTTCTGCACAATTTCATTAGATTCAATGTGCTGAATTTTGTGCCTTTCTTGTCTAAGATTGTGTTTAGAGGACTGTGGAGAGAGATCTTGGGAATTCGTGAGGATCAGGTGAATGTGTTCCTCCCTATCATAAAAGCACGGGAAGAGAAAATAAAGGGCAGGGTTGGTGGTGTTGAAGATGAGTTTTTTAAGCCTTATGTGGATACCCTTTTTGATATGAAGCTGCCGAGCAATGGAAGAAAGTTGAGGGATGAAGAGTTGGTGAGTATGTGTGCTGAGTTTATGATAGGTGGAACTGATACAACAGTTACCACGTGGGTATGGGCCATGGCGAATTTAGTGAAGTACCAGGACGTACAAGAGAAGGTGTTTGATGAAATTAAGGATGTTGTGGGAGCTGGTGAGGAGATTGAGGAGGAGCATTTGAAAAGGCTGCCTTATTTGAAGGCTGTGGTGTTGGAGACTTTAAGGAGACACCCTCCGGGGCATTTTATATTGCCTAGGGCAGTTACAGAGGACATTGTTATGGATGGCTATGACATACCCAAAAATGCAATGGTGAATTTTCTAGTGGCTGAATTTGGGTGGGATCCTAATGTGTGGGAGGATCCTATGGAGTTTAGACCTGAAAGGTTTTTGAAGCAAGAGGGGGATGCTAAGTTTGATTTGAAAGGGACAATGGAGATCAAAATGATGCCTTTTGGAGCAGGGAGGAGAGTTTGTCCAGCAATTAGTATGGCAACCCTTCACCTTGAGTACTTTGTGGCCAATTTGGTGAGGGATTTCAAATGGACACTTGAAGAAGGGTGTGAGGTTGACATGAGTGAGAAGCAGGCCTTCACTATTGTGATGAAGAATCCATTGAGGCCAATGGTGTCTCCAAGAATCACTTGAACACTAAAATGTTGCAAAGAGCTTTGTTAATCTTTTCAAATTTCTTTCTGATTTTTACCTTAAATGGTTGGATTACATGCCAACTAGATTTATGCTTAACTAATATACCAAAAATATCTTCTTGCGTTTATGTAAGTTTGGTTCATTTGCCTAGTTCTGTTCCATTTTTTTTTCTCTGTTTACCTTAGAAAACTATCTGCATTTATCTTAATGTTAAGATGATGCAAATTTACTAAATCATCTCACTTTTGTTAACTTTAGAATGATGCACTTACTTATTCAAATTGATTGTTACACACATATATATAAGCAATCTATATTGCATTTATGTAAGAGTTATTGTATTTTTCATATTAACTTGTAGTAAGACATTTTGCAGCTATTGTCTGATTCACATAACTTCCTCTCCTTAATGTATAAATGAGTTATTTTGCAGTTATTTGGGTTTTTGTAGGCTACACTTAATGTATAACTTCTATTTGCTAGTGATTTTGTTTGGAAACTCATTCCTAACAAAAGTAACCTGTCAAAGGCGAGATCAACATATGGAATTCAGTTCACAGTATAACTTGATAAAAACACTTTATCTTTTATTATATATTATTCAATTTTTTTATACTTGATTAACAGTTCAATCATAATTTAAATCTATATATACTTTCAAAAACTATAAGTAGGAATCACCCCATCTCTGTTTATTAGTGTTTTGTCATGTCTCACATTTTATACACGATATTTTTTTTATATAAAAAAGATTAGTTAAAGATAACATTAAGAATATGACATTACTTGTGTCCAAATTAGAAAATGTTTTTTTTTAGTTTATACATCTCTTCGAGCCATCATATACTCTCAAAAGCAATTATAAATAATGTAGATAGGAAGCATTGCCACCTCCTTCTCAGAATATTTTATATTAGTTTGTGGTCATATTTGATAGGTTTTAGACACAATATTTGTTGGAGATACTTGTTTGATGTTTCTCAATCTATGTTACCATAATAACTTTTTTTAATCTTAGACACGTGAGACTTTCGTCATGATAATTATATATATATATATATATATTATAGCTGGTGGTAATGTCCTGTATTTTAGTTTAGGACTAATGCTGTTTTGGAGTGGGTGCTTCATACATAGTAGAAAATTTATTTTGTGCACGAACAAAAGGCACATGTGTCTGAACTATAGGGTTCAAAGTTCGTTAAGGACTTATTCTTCTCTTCAAGAAGGTAATGAAGTTTAAAAGAATACAGCAATAAGTGCATAGAAAGGAGAGTTACATGTAACTAAACAAAATTTTACAAAGTATACTGGCATGAGTAATAATTGATAGAATTCAGAATCGGTGAGACTAGAAAAAAAGCTGGTTTTCATTCGGATGATGGTGTACATATTGATCAGCCATTTTGAAAAAAATAAATAAATAAAGGAACAAAAATCGAAGGAAGAAGAGGATGAAGAAAAAAGATAAATAAATAAACAATTCAAAAGAGACAACATAATTGTGAAAAGTTTTGATATAATAAAGAATGAGTTTCAACTTAATTTAGTCTTACAAAATTGATTTATTTATAGTTATGAGATTTTCAATATATCTATTTCAACTTTCAATTTGTAAGTATTAATTAGTCTTATATCTAATTAAATTAATATAAAATTTTAAGAAAAATAAAAATAAAATTCGTTTTGACTTGTCATGCACCCTATTTTTGTGCTTTTACATATTTTTAAATAATTTTATTGCTTATGTATAGAAACTAATGAATACGATAAAATACAAAAATACAAAAGAGTGTGCATATAAATAAATATTGGTTTTATTAACAAGTTCACGGCTAATTTTAAAGTTTTTATGAAAAAGATGGCCTAATTGCATTAATAATAAGAAATAAAAATAATAATTGGTTTTAAAAAAATTGCAATAAAAAAAAAACTTATTAAAGTACAATAAAAGTCCGCCTCAAGTACACTTGTAACGTGTCTTCTCTTAAAACATTTAAAGGAAACTTGAGAAATATCCTTTTTATTCTTAAGAAAATATGAACGAGGACACACTTATAGGTGACTTTTTCCCCATTTTTTACTTCGTGTACATGTTTTAAAATTGTCATGTTCTATTTTCCACGTGCTTTTAAGTTTTTAGCGTCTTTTGTTGCAGAGATAGGTAATTTCTAAATTATTTATTGTAATAAAACAAAGCTCCATAAATAAAGCTGTTTTAGCACTACCATATTCTTTGCAAATGTAAAATATTCTTAAAAATAGAGTATAATTTTATGTATTCTCAATGTAAAAAATATATTATCAAACAATTAAAAATATGCCATTTAAGATAGTTATTATAACAATTAATAAATCTGTCATCTAATTCTATTTATGATTGTATAATATTTGTGAATCAATATACACATAAACATATTAATACAATGAAGAAAAGTGAACTCTTGTTGGTCTAACCAATAACTTAAGAATTAATTATTAAAAAGAAGTTGTGAATTAATTTTCCCAACGATGCAATGTGTGTAAATAAATACAGATTGAAAGGTAGGGTCCGTGAAATTAAACATTTTGGACCTTAAGCATGTTGTTTATAAGTCCTTTAATAAGATAACTCTTAGTCATTACAATAACTAGAATAAAAAGGTTCAGGCTGAACATGACAAATAATATCTAATTATTAGAATTAATCAAATAATTTACTAGTTGAATTATTGACAAGATAAGTTTTGACTTTCTTTTTTCTTATAAAATAAATTATAAAATCATATTATTTTTCATTTCATTAAATTTTTCCACATATTTTCTAAAGGAGAAATGTTGGTCGGTCCCTTGGCCACCAATTTCAATAAAGTAAATTCATATTTTTACCTTTCGAATTCATTTTGTCTTAGACAGTCAACTCAGCAACTTAAAGATAAATAATCTATTTAAAATTAAGAATTTTAAAAAATATTATTTTTTTTAGAATAATTAATATTGTAATTTAAATTATTATTTATTACAAATTAAATTTCAATTATTAATTATAATAGAATAACTTATATATAAAGATTGTATTTTTTTAATTTATTCAATTTAAAATATTACTTAATCAATTAATATTTTAAAATATTTATATAATTAAATATAGTCTTTTAATTTTTTAAAATAATAAAATTATAAAAGACAAACTAAAGCAAATTAGGAATTTCAATCCATTTACCCATCGTGAGTCAATTTGTCTCGACTCTTGGACTAAGTGTAGATTGGATCAAAATGGGTTGAAGTGACCCATTTTATTGTTTCGAATTGTTTTTAATACTATGCGTAACATGAGTCTAAGATGTTTTTTTTTTTTTTTTTTTTTTTTTTTTTTTTTTTCAATCAAATAAATATATAAACATATATTAATTTGCTTTCTAAAATTTATTTTATGTTTTTTTTTAAATCTTAAATAAATGATAAAATTGTACGGCAATATGTGAAAATAAATTTTTAGTTTATATTTAGATACATATTAAACTAGTAGCATTAATACTACCAAAATTGCACAATTATCTATTTATTTATGTATTTATATACATATTATATTAACAATACTAATGTTATGTTTTTGGCTTAAAAGAAAAGTCGAAGAAAGTAAACTAAAATAAAAGTAAATTTTTTTTTTTAAAAGTTGTTTTGATAGGAGAAAAAGTAAAAAGAAGAAGAGGAAAACGAAAATGTATATTGTAAAATAACATTAACACTCATAAAAAAAAATGAAATGTAACAAAAAAATGTAATTATACTCCCATCTGTAAAAAAAACTAGCCAAGATACTAATAAATTTTAAAAATTATTTTATCAATTTAAAAGATTAACAATATTTTGCATTTCAAGAATGTTTTTATATTTTAAAGTTAAATTAATTTTGTCCTCTTATTTTCTTTCTGAACCGGAAAGAAATAAATTTTAACATGAGATTCATTACATTTTTTGCTTCCTTCCTTATTTATGTGTTAACCATTTATTTTTCTTTCTAGTTTCATATAAGCCAAATATCGCATAAATGCTACACTAATAATACTTCATCTTCATTATAGTTTATACATTTAAATTTGTCCATTTTAAATTGTGTAATAAATAATTATTTTAAATCCTTAATTAAATAGCAATATTGTGTCATATTATATAGGAAAAACCATTATATACTAGTATTAATTAAATATTAAATATTACCTTAATCCTTCTTATCTATCTTAGATTTTAACATTAATACATCTTATCCAGTTTAGTGAAAAAAAAGAATAGAATATAATTCCTTTTTTCTTTTACATTATCTCTTTACAGGACAAAACAACAAGAGAAAGAAAGAGATTTTTAATGTTGGGACAACTCAATCATCCTTTCCCCTTTTCTAACGGGCATGTTTTTAATTTTTAAAAATTAAATGTGAAAACAATGTGGTACATTTTAAGTTACTTTGGTGATTTATTAATTAATAAAAGGAAATCTTTGAAAATTAATGTCTGAGAAAAAAAAGGGATAAGTGTTGAAAAATCTTACAGGCGTCAGTTTATTGTGCTATGAGCTGTGACGGGGTTCTAGAGTGGAGGCGTCGGTCGCACGTGCGGCGTGTCGATGTTGTCACGTGCGGAACAGCCTTGCTCCCATTGGTTCCCCTTTAATTCCCGAGCGAGTATGACATAGCATAGCAAGCAGCATCTATTCACACGCGCGCACACACCTTCACTCGCTCACTCGCACTCGCTCTTTGGAATCACAGAAATCTCAGGCTCACCACAACACAACGAACCAAGAGAAAAAGAGAGAGAGAGAGAGAGGGTTTTATTTTAACGTTTTTGTTTGTTATTCCTTTACAGCTCAACCTGCATTTCTCTCTCACTCTCGCGCATCTCAGATCGAAATCAGGTCATTGCGTGCAATCTCTTTCTCTCTTTCTATCTTCAGTTACTTTGATTTTCTGAGAAGTGAAAAACACAAATTCGCAATCGCTGTTCGTGGCGGATTAATTAGCTTCGATTCGATGCTTTCACATTCAGTTCTTTTGATTTCAAATGCTGAATTGAATTTCTCTTCACTCTAGTACTGTAAGCGAACTGCGAGCTGTTTACCTAGTGTGCTTCGGTGCTACTTTCCGTTTTTTTTTTTCTCTCTAGTTAAGTGCGTTTCAGTTGAAAATTTTTGAACTCAGGTTGAAGCATTTCCCGTGCTTCAAGTGTTTATAACTGCTTTTGTTCATAAGCATGAAAAATTCAAGTATCGGAAACTTGTTTAGTTTATTTATTTATTTAATTAATTTATTCATTCGGTTTTGTGGTTACATGTATACTGGCTGTGAAGTGTTTCTAAGTGTGAGCCATTGATGTTCATAACTGCCGAAATATTTGCCTTCCTTATCCGCTGTAATCTCCGTTGATAAGTTTGTAATAAATAACAATGATGATTCCTGTCTGTAGTAATTTCGTTACGGTTAACTTTTTAATTTTTGTTTCTATTGCAGGCGTTGTCTACGTTTCTCTGCGTTGTTGATGTTCGTGCCAATTAGATAACTACATGGTGGAGCGAGACATTTTTCTCATATGACTTCTATTAGCTATATTCTTACTGAGCAGTGTTGCTATGGGCATTTGTCTTTTGAAATGGCAATGGCCGTGGCTTCTTTTTGTTGTGCTGATACATGTTGTAATCATTAAGAGCAAAGCAATCACTCCCGATGGTATGATCATATTTATTTCTTACACTTCTATTTAACTTATTGCTTTTGAGGCTATTGTTAAATAGGATATAATCGTGCTTCTAATATGATCACATTTATATCAGGCATATCACAATCTGGACACAACCATACATATCTTTGGTTTTTAATCACGCTAAATTATGTTGTGCGATCTATGTGGTCGACTTCGTCTAGTGAGATAAAACTTTGTGATTGTCGTAATTCAATATATCTGTTATGTCCCTCAGTTTGATCTAAACTTTTGCTATTTTTCACTTTGATTCCATACTATTTTCATTGGACTTAAACCAAATTTTACAAAGTCTACTATTTATCTTTACCACCTTCTTGCGTGCATTTGTTCTCTGGTGGGACTTCGTTAAAATTAGAATTTAACTAGTTTCATTTGGCTGATGCATGTTATATTCTCTGACATCTGTAGGTGAGGTGCTTCTCAGCTTTAGGACAGCAGTTGTTAGTTCTGATGGTATCCTATTACAGTGGAGGCCAGAGGATCCTGACCCATGTAAATGGAAAGGAGTGAGATGTGATCCGAAAACCAAAAGAGTAACACATTTGTGAGTTTTTATAATGATCATGAGATATTTCTTGTCTAGACTTACTCTTAAGACATTTTACTAGAGATGAAAGTGTTTGATTGACCAGTGTAATTTGTCACATCTATTATTTAAATGGTAAATAGACTGTATTAGGTTGGTCTTGTGTTTATAAATACAGAAAACCAGACTTATAAAGCTTCATTGAATTCTTTTACCACATCTGGAACATTTATAATCCGATTTAGACTATAGATTTTGTACACAAATCTATTGCCTAATTCTTACAGCAATTGCTGATTGATGTTTCTTGTGAACCATTAGGCTATTTTCAGTTTCTTATTGCTTTAGTCTATAATCTTGTCATAGCTCAATGCTAGACTTAAATTCTTACTCCTGGTGAGTTAATCACCACTTTCTTTTGTGGGTTTTGCATTGGGGTAGGGTTTCATTAAATAAGGATAGAATACACTGTTTTTATGTGTAATTTCCTTTAACGATTGCATCTGTGTGATATTTTGGTTCCAGAACTTCTTAAGTTTAGAAAACAGTACTTCATCTATACATTACAGGAGACTTGCTGGCAGTTTTGTATGGAATTCGTTATCTAACTTTGCTTTCCTTGGTAATATTCTAGGAGTCTCTCTCACCATAAGTTAAGTGGGTCTATATCACCTGACCTTGGGAAGCTCGAGAATCTGAGGGTTCTGTATGTATTTTTGAAGTTTTGATTGCAGATATCTTTTTTTAAGTTATTTGGCACTTTTATGTATTTTCTTATTTAATGATTATGTATCTGTTGTAGTGCTCTGCATAACAACAACTTCTATGGGACAATTCCATCAGAATTGGGAAATTGCACTGCATTGGAGGGAATGTATGTATTAAGTTCGGTTCATTTGCCTAGTTTTGTTCCATCCTTTTTTTTTTTTTTTTTTTTTTTTTTTTTTTTTTTTTTTTCCATTTACCTTGGAAAATTTTCTGTGTTATGTTAAGATAGCGCACATTTACAAAATCATCTTACTTTTGTTAACTTTAGGGTGATACACATACTTATTCAGATTGCTTGTTACATATATGTATATATGTCGATGTGTGTGTTTGCAGTCTATATATCATTTGTGCAAGAGTTATTGTATTTTTCATTTTAACTTCTAGTATGACATTTGCAGTTAATCTCTGATTCACGTACTTCCTTTTCTTAAACAAAATTTCTCTAATAGAAGTTATATAACCACTAAATCTTATTCTTTATGTTGATGTTTAAATTTGGTAAACCCAATTGTTATATTACTACTTGGTAACAACTACTAATTTTTGTTGTGCAGATTTTTACAGGGTAATTACCTTAGTGGAATCATTCCAAGTGAACTAGGAAACCTTTCACAGCTCATAAATTTGTGAGTTTCTTTTAGTTCATGCTTCTCTTTGTTGTTTGTATTTAATTATGTGGGTGTATTGTATTGTGCATTCATTTGAAGAATAAATGGCCTAACAGTGGGCACTGAAAGAAAAAAGGGAAAGAAAAAGCAATATTTAAGATGATTATCTTTTTTTAGTTATTTAGTGAATTTTCTAGTTCTTCCTTTTTTTAAACAAATTCAAATTCTTTAGTTTTGGTGTTACAGTCATACAGACATCATATTCATAATATATCTCCCTATTTTACAGGGACATATCAAGCAATTCCCTCAGTGGGAATATTCCTGCATCACTTGGGAAGTTGTATAATCTCAAAAATTTGTATGTAGGCTTTTCTTTTCTGCTGTGATACTTCTTTCTCTATGAACATTTTATTAATTTGTTATTTTACACCAAAATGAATCTTTTACCATTGTGGTCATGTTTTTGAAGCAATGTATCAACCAATTTTCTGGTCGGACCTATACCTTCCGATGGTGTCCTTGGCAACTTCACTGGAAGCTCGTAAGTATGGCCTTTCCTGTGCTGATGTTTTTCTTTTATTAAAGTTGAATTTTAATTAAATATATTAATACTAATCTATTTAACTTATTAGATTTCAGAGAGAATTTAAAAGAGATATTTTGTTTTCTGAGAAAAATGAATTAATTAAGATACAAAGATTATAGATCAGCTATGTATAGATGTATGAGTAAAGACAAAGACATACTAACTGTTGCTAAGAGTTAGTTACAACAACAGCTGTCACACAACTGACAGAAATTAGCTGAACACTGTAAAGGTACAGTGATTACATTACACATAAGCAAAATACAGAGTAAAACTCTACTATAACAGTACTCCACAATATTAGTTCTTTGTGTGTTCGAATTATGATTTTTGGGATTTATCATATGTAAATTTAAATTTATTTTTATCTTTTTTTTTCCTGGTTAGCTTCCTAGTTTGTAGCTACACATTTAAATTTTGAGAAATTGCTCATTATATTTTCTTTTCATTAGGAACATGAAATAGCTAGAATTATACTATGACCTTTTATTGCAATCGTGGCATTTAATATTTGAAATCCATCTATATTTGAACAATCTGATCGCTAACTGTTACTTGTTACCCATCACACAGATGTCTGTAGGCATAAATTAGTATGGTTTATGACTGTATTAACTTTGTCTAGTTTTATGATAGTTTTATTTTTACATTGTTATGCCAGTTGGTATTTTAGCAGATATATTAAGTCTTGACATTAATATTGTCAATGATTATGTTTTTAATGTTTACTTTGTCTTTTGTTATCAAGGATACTAGACTTTCCTAATATAACAGTCAATTTCAAAGGAATTAAATCCATTTTACAATATTGAGACAAGCATATGTCTTCTTGCAGCTTTGTTGGAAATCGTGGTCTGTGTGGAGAGAAAATAAATTCAACATGTAAAGATGATGGTTCACCGGGGAACAATACTCAATCTATTTCCTCAGGTGAAACTGTGTGGCTTTTTACTCTAGTGTTTATCCTTTGTTTGATCTCATCTCAAGTGTTCCTTCTTTCGTTTAACGATGCATTGTTCTTTTAACATAATTTTTTTCAAGTAGACACACAAGCTGGGTGGTTAAATTAGATAAAGGCATCAGGGGGTTATTTGTGACCCCAAAGCCTACCATGCTCAAAGGAAGGTTTTATTGTACTGTTATATGACCAACTATATTCTGTGGTAGTAAATGGCCAGCTTTAAAGGGATAACAAAAGAAATGGGAATGGTAGTGTTAGAGATATGATTTGATTGCAAATTGAGTTTTATTCAAATATAAGTTTACAAACCTTAATCAAAACATCCTCAAAATAATTGCATACTAGGGGATAAGCTAGCTGGTAAGGGAGAGAACAAAGCATTTTAGTACTTCACTGAGTATCCTATACTATTTGATGTGGGACTTAGGCACTCCATAATTCCCAGGTCCTATTATATCTCATTTTTTAAATATTGTCACAGCCCAACATGGATTTACCAACTCAATTTTGTCTCCATGATAATGGTTTTGACTCTGTTGTGTATAGTACAGACAATTTAATCACATTGTCAAAAATACCATTTTGATTATTATTATTTTACATATAGACCAAAATCAAATGGGAAAGAGGAAATATTCTGGCCGGCTGCTCATCAGTGCATCAGCAACTGTGGGAGCTCTACTTTTGGTGGCACTTATGTGCTTCTGGGGTTGTTTTCTTTACAAGAAGTTTGGTAAAAATGACAGAATAAGCCTGGCAATGGATGTTGGTGCAGGTTTACTCCTTTTCTCTCTGTAGCTTGCATATAGGCCCATTTTAGTTATCTTTTTTTCTACTTTATATGCTTTGAAAAATCCGTAAAATTAACATGTCCAAATGTCTTTTAGGTGCATCAATTGTGATGTTTCACGGAGACCTTCCATATTCTTCAAAAGACATCATTAAGAAACTAGAGACTTTGAATGAAGAACACATAATAGGGATTGGGGGATTTGGAACTGTGTACAAGCTTGCCATGGATGATGGGAATGTCTTTGCTTTAAAAAGGATCGTAAAGTTGAATGAGGGGTTTGATCGTTTTTTTGAGAGGGAGCTTGAAATCCTTGGTAGCATCAAACATCGTTATTTAGTGAACTTACGAGGATATTGTAATTCACCAACATCGAAGTTGTTAATATATGATTACCTACCAGGTGGTAGTCTTGATGAAGCTCTTCATGGTAAGATCTCTGTTTGAATACCTGTTTTTTTGGGTAGAAGTATGGAACTTTAAGGTGGCATGTGGTAATGACAGAGTAAATGGTTCATGTGGTAGTTATCATTTAGTTCCCTTATAAACCAACTGATCTCTTAAGAACTCTCAGTAACTCCCTGAAAATAGGTCAAAACATAAATGTGCATGTAAGTTCTTATGAGCATTCATTATTAACCAAATATAGCAACCACTGTTTCACCAAAGCAGCTAATGTGAATCTTCAATGCTTTTTGTATATGAAATGCCTACTCAACTGATAATTATTTTATATAGAACATTTTGATGAATCAGGATTTGGTTATTATAGCTTATATTTGCTTGGATATCATGCTTTGGCTGTTTGGTAATAAGGCCTTTTCATTTATGCTGCACTAGTTGGTACAAATTCAATTAACATGGAAGCTAGCATTGTGGCTCAGCCTAGATGACAATCCTTCTAGATCCATGAGCACAATATCATTTAAATAGTACATAAAAGTAGACATCAATAATCTGAAAATACTATTTGTGAATGGTATGTTCTGTATAGTAGTATTTATACCAAATAGGAAGTGCTTTATAGCTAGTTTACTGGAAAAGGGCTAAATTCCAGGAAGCAGGATCTGTCCTAAAAAGGAAGTTTCATTTTATTTAATTATTACCCCTTTGGACTGAAAAATATAAGCAAAAAGTTTGGTGAACTGAAATATAAGCAATTTTAAACTAGTTCAACCCTACTTAATGTCATTATTCAAAAAATACTCTCAAGTTAATTCAAATGTCAGCATCATCTTCAAAATAAATATAAATTTTATTAAGGGTAGTTTAGAACATGTAGTTCTTGTATTATAAGATATTGAGAAAATCAAATGAAAGTAATTTCTTTAATTAGTATGAAATTATGTATTTTTAGTATTTCTTAAAGGTATTAAATATTGCTCAATGTGGCTTTCCTTGGTTGCCAATACAATGCATTATTCTTTTTAGTTTGTTCAATGGGATATATTCCTAAAGCGTTGTTCATTGCTGAAGTGTCATACATATACTAATATGTTTGAAGTGGATTATGTTATGTATCAATATCAAGTATAATCTTTTCGGAAAACGAGTTTTCATTCTGAATTTACATTTTCACTTTATTGTATCTTTGATTAAATCATCTTGGCGTGATAATGACGTTTCTGATGCAACACACAGAAAGGGCTGAGCAACTAGACTGGGATTCACGCTTGAATATAATAATGGGAGCTGCAAAAGGGCTTGCTTACTTGCACCATGATTGTTCCCCTAGGATTATACACCGAGACATAAAATCCAGTAACATTTTGCTTGATGGAAACTTGGATGCTCGAGTATCTGATTTTGGACTTGCCAAACTGCTGGAGGATGAAGAATCTCACATCACCACTATTGTTGCTGGAACATTTGGTTATCTTGCTCCAGGTAAGCAATGTAGAAGTTCTAATAACCATTTGGTTATCTTTAGCATTCAAACTATTAATGAAGTTTTTTTGTTGTCGATGAGGGTATGTGTATAACTAGTCACTGGGTGGTCTTAGACTCCGTTTGCTATGTTATCTCTTGTCATGTATACCATTTGTATGAAGATGGTTACCAGTTCATATGACATAATAATTCACATGAAATATGTTTCTGTATTACATGCATGAGAAACTCTACATGATGGTTTTTATGAGTAAATGCAACAGTGTTAGAATCTTTCTGGCATTAGAGTGAGTATGAGTCAGACAGATTAATTTTGTTCCTACTCTGTTTAGAATATAATTTGAATAAAGTAGTGCATAGGGGAATCCAGAGAAGCTCCATAAGCACTTGTAAGAAAAAAGAAAAAAGAAAAAATAACATGATCTTCCCTATAAGCTAATAGTGCAAGTTAAAAGTAGAAATTTAGAAAAGTTACAGAAGAAAACTTCTAGAAATAGTTTTTGCATAAGCTAATTTTTATCTATGGAGAAGTTATTTTCAATTTTTCTTTCATTTTTCACTCTTTAACTCCATGGTTGTCTGAACAAGCATGTGTTATTTCATGCCAGAGTATATGCAAAGTGGCAGAGCAACTGAGAAGTCTGATGTGTATAGTTTTGGTGTGTTGACACTTGAAGTGCTGAGTGGAAAGCGGCCAACAGATGCAGCATTCATTGAAAAGGGTCTCAATATTGTTGGTTGGGTATGCCATTCACCTAAATATTAGATTTTAGTACAAGTTTTGATCTCTCTAATTTTTTGTTTTTTTGAATAACTGAATATTTTAATTTTTTTATACAAACACCCATTAAGTTATCTTTTGTCAACTTTGAGAGTATACCACCTTATGTTGTACAATGGGCTTCCTTGTGGCTGCCGATATAATCAGCATAGAGTGGGTTGAGTGAATTTTACATGGTTAATAATTGAAATTTATTATCATCTTGTTGGGTTTGGCTCTCTTAAACGGTATCCCACACTTAGAGAGTAAAGTGTGGAGTGATAATAATTCACTGGAAAATCAATAATTGAGGGTTTTAACAATTTCATAATTTTTTCAGCATATGCATAAATTTTTCCACAATATCAACGCATGGTTTTCTAATAAAATGGTTATCACTCCACACAATACCCTTTAAAGTGTAGTGCACTTCAGAGGAGCCAAATTCTATCTGTTCTAGTACATACACCAACTGCGTAGTTGTTAGGTGATTATTAAGCAAGCCAATCTTGTCTTTTGTTGCTATTCCAATGTAATGGATCACCGCTCCAATTCAACACATGTGCTATCTTTGCAGTTGAATTTTCTAATTACAGAAAATAGGCCGAGGGAAATTGTTGACCCACTATGTGACGGGGTGCAAGTGGAGAGCCTTGATGCCTTGCTCTCTGTGGCTATTCAATGTGTCTCCTCAAGTCCAGAAGATCGACCCACTATGCACCGAGTAGTGCAATTGTTTGAATCAGAGGTCGTAACTCCATGCCCTAGTGACTTCTATGACTCCAACTCCGATTAGAAAGCTTGCAAAGACAAACTAAAAGTATGTTGTTGTGTTTGCATCCATGTCACTGCAAATTACTTGAAAGTCAGAAGCTATAAAAGAGGCTCGGAGTCAGCAGTGTTACTCTTCATCTCAGTTGCATTCATTCTTAACAGGAATTTAATGAAAGAGGTTCTTCACTACACCACTTCATGATAGACGTTGTGGTTCCCCGTCACATGTCATCATTGGACATGTTCAAACGTTTCTAAGTCTTTGTGAATGGAGTTGCTTGTGTTAATCGATCGGTTGCCGTTCCAGTCTTACCCCTTGTGTTTTTCTTTTTCCTTTCTATTTGCTAGCATTGTAATCTTTGTTCACTCCAATTTAAGTGTATATGAATGTGTACAAGTTCAGATGGCCTACCCTTGCAAGTGATTCTTGTTATTTATTTTTGTAATATATGTCCCATGAAAGAATTCATCTATCCCCTTTCCGGCTGGTCTAGTAGTGTTTTATATTTTTTTTATCCACTTGTGTTTCTCTTTCTCGATGTCTTCTACTCTTGTACTTACTGCTTGGGACCAAAGTTCACATTCTATTAATTGAAACAAAGGGTAAATAATCAAAATTGATTCTTAAATGTGAGGTACATTGTTAATTTATAGAACTGATAAAAAATCTTAGCATATGAGTATGTAAAAAATACAAAATGATTCCTAAATATGATAGTTTAATAACAAAATAGTATACTTATTTTATTGATTTGTTAAATTAGTTTTTAAAAATATATTTTAACAATAAAATAACTTTGTAAAACTTTATACGAAATAATTATTAAACTTTTTTATACGTGTACGAACTTAAATGGATCTTTTTTTTATATATTTTTAAGCAATAAATTTACACTAGACACTTTCAAAGGATCAAATTATTTATTTACAGTAAAAGCAATTTAAACTAATCTTAATTTCACTGTGAAAGAAGATATGCAAAACTATTTCTTAATGAAATTATACTAAAGATCCATTGATTTTTTACGGTATTTTTCAAGAATATGCCAAATTATTGTTAATACGATGTTATCTATATAACACTATATAAACAATATAAAATTTTATAACCGTTTTTTTATTTCATTTTTCATTAGATAATTTTATTTTTATTTAATTAAATAATTTTATCGTTTGATAAAATATATAATTATACAAAATTTTTATCTAAAAACTAATGGTATAACCTCTTAATTTAAAAATACTTGTATACTTTATTTTTTTATGATTTTTTTATATTTTTAATATAAGAAATAACTGCAGATTTGTCGAAGTACATGTGTTTATGCAGTTGTATATAACTGTGATGCAAATACATAAATATTTTTGGGAGCAGTTATAATGTACTAGAAAATTTATATTACATCTAGAGTAGAATTATTTCAAACATAAAATAACTTAAAAACATAAAAAAATAAAATCGTAAATTTAAAAGTAATGGAATGTTTGAACACATTAAATTAAACATGACAAAAGTGAAAGGAAGTAAATTTGAACTGAAGTAGAATAAAAGTTGAATAACAATACATATAGGAGTTATTTAAAAAAGATAAACGAAATGAGTGTAACTTTATTTAAAAAAAGAGGAAGATAATTATTTTTTATCAAATTATAATAGAGATAAATATTTATTTAAAAAATTAAAATAGTTATCAAATTATAATAGAGATAAATATTTATTTAAAAAATTAAAATAGTTGTAAACATAATTTCTTATTCACATTATAAAGATGTACGCGTTTAATTTTTGAGTTGGGAAAGAAAACAATTTTAGAATAATAATATTTTGACCCACAAACAACCTTTTCTTTCGAGTGTCATAAGTAAAATGATTGCGAGTGAAAAAACGATATATTAAATGTTAAAACTTTTGTCCTACTTAATACGTTTTCACCTGTCCTTTTATACTTCAATTTTATTTTTTTTTGAGATTTTTAATGTTAGCAGATTGGTTTCTGACTTTATTATTGATTCTGTTTTAAAATTTTATCATTTAGATATAGTTTATAACAATTTTTTACTTTAATAAATGATGTTTAATTCTGATATATTTATAAAATATACAAAATAAAGGCTATTCAAGAATTTTTCATTATTTGTTATGAACATAATAGTTAAGAATTTAATTTAACCAAGTGTAATGTATTTATAAAATAAGCGTAGTTTCAAAATTTTGTTTAAATGAATTCAATTTTATATTTTAAATCCTTCTAATTGGTATCATTCTTACTTATCAAGTTTTCTAAATGGTGACTATTTTGATTGATTACTCACCAAGTTGTAGCTTTTTCGTGATTTCAATTAAACATATATTATCATGGTCACAAGGTCTGAATTATAACTATAAAGTTAAAAATATTTTTAAATTCTAGAATTTTGAAATCAGAGAGACAAATTTTCTTACTGGGACTAGAAAGTAATCTTTTACGTACGACTTAAGCAAAACAAACTTTACATTAAAAACATATTTTATCCTAGTGCAATGTTTCCTAGAAATTTATTTAATTCATTTAATCCATGTCACCAAGAAAACCAATTATATATTGATAGAACTGTTTAAAGTGTAGTATCCAGAGTTGGTTTCACTGGAGAAACTAGTGTTTTTTCAGTTATAAGTAAAAACTATATTTTTATTATATATATATAAAGAAACTAATTTTAATGTCCAAACATTTAATTTTTTGTGTATACTACAGAGAAAGGCTCTTTATATATAGACATTTTACTAAATGTGCTAAATAGTATTTTTCTTTTAAATGTAATTGATGTAGTCTAATTGATTCTCGTAGAAAAAAAATTCTTTTTGATCCATTTTACCAATGCTCTAGAAAATCATCATATAATTGGTAGAAGTGTAATATATTGAGTTCGTTTGGCTGAAGAAAAATATTTCATATTTTAAATTGTAGTAATAAATAAAAACATGGTCTTATTTGTTATTTTTTTTATGTTCCATTTCTACAATTAAAAAAAAAAAGAAACAAGAAACAAAAAAGCATTTTTAACTAGGTTTTTGTCGAAAAGTCAAGCAAGCGCGTGTCCGTGTGCGGTGCTGTAAAAGTCTAAAAGGAAAGCTTTTTTTCTCCAAGATTCTCTCTCCCAACATGATTCAGTTTTCACTTTCATTCTCATAACTCTTTCTTTCAATTATTATCATAATTTCTCTGTTTTCTTCTGTTCTCTTCTCATAGCTATTCCAAAGTGGGTACCTTTCTCTTTTTTACTCTCTCTCTCTAGAAAGACCCAGCCAGCAAGGTAGTTACAGGTAATTATCAATCCTCTTCTATCCAGCCTTTCACGAATAAATTGAAAACCCAATACAAGACTATCTTTGTCTAATGATTTTCTGTTTGGACGGCAACAAAGTAGCTGTTTTTATTGTAAATAAAGGGTGAAGAATGGATGCTATTAGGAAGCAAGCAAGCAAATTAAGGGAGCAAGTTGCCAGGCAGCAACAGGTCATCATTCCTATTCTTCTTTTTAGATGAAACTGGAAAAATTTTCGTGGGGTGCTTCCCAATTGAGTACTGTTACTATTTACTCTTTAGGTTATAAGTGCTTCTGCAGCATGGGATCATAATATCATTTTTTTTTTATTTCACCTTGAATTTTTAATAGTGGGATTTTTAGGAAAAGGTTCATTTTTTTTTTTTACTTTTTGTTTGATTTGAACTGATGGGGGTGGGAACCTTAAACAAAAAGTATTGATTCTGTGTGTTTCTATTGGTTGTATTTGGGTTTTTTTTTTTTTGGTCAATCTTGTGGTTTTATTTGTTTGACTTTGGTCTTCTATCATGATATTGTTGTTTTTGCAGGCCATACTTAGACAGTTGGGCCAAATTAGCAATGAACCGCTCATGACTGATGAATCTGAAATTGAATGTCACCAGCAGCTTCAAAAGTTATACACTTCTACAAAGACAGCTAAGGTGCTTTTATATTTTCACTCCACGTGTCTTCTTTGATTGGTTCAGCAAACTTTTTTTGTCATGTTTTTAACCAATGTCTTTTCACAGCTTTTTCAGCGGCATATAGTTCGTGCTATTGAAGGCTTCATCTCTGTTAGCTCCAAGCAGATGGAGATAGGTAACTTTTGCTTTTGGCCTTTTGCATCTCTGTTACTTTGGTTTATGCCTAAGTTAATATTTTGTTCTCTGTAATTCAGTGAGGAAGTTGGCTAGGGACTGCTGTAGGTATGGGACCGAGAATCTTGGTAGTAGTTACCCCCTTGCAAGGGCTTCTCTTCAATTTGGTAACTCTTATGATATGATGGAAAGTGAGAGGGAGACTTTGCTCAGGATCTTAGGTGATCAGGTAATCTTTTGGGGAATTTGTTTTGTACTCTCAAGTATAGTCTTGAAGATGTCATTTTGTGAAATATAGCCTTTCAGTGGACCATATGGTATATTAATTTTTGAATTAATATTTTAGTGTAACATTATAGCTACCTGATTTACTAGTGGTTGCCTTGCTGCATTGATTTTTTTACCAAGATTAATACATTGCACATGGGTTCTGGAATTCAACTTCTCCATATTCATATTAGGATATTAGTTTTTTTTTTTGCTTGATAATCTATCCACCAAGTCAAACTAAGAGGGCTGTTTGCTTTCTGTTTTCATTAAGGGAAGCCTAGGTCTTAGGAACTGTTACTAAATTACCATTTATTTATAAGACAATATTTTTGTCGTTTACCTTCAGCTGTATTGTATAGAACAAATTTTTAAGTATTCTACCCTATCCAAATATGAAAAACAAACACGGTGGCTAGCAATCATGTCCCATCTCCAAATTTTCTTGCTTCTAACTCTGGTTCAGGTTTTGTATAGATCTCTGAACCACTGCGGGCACAGATAACAGGAGCTCCTTTGGAGGATGCACGCCATCTCACTCACCGGTATGATAAACTACATCAAGAAGTAGAAGCTCAGGTAATAATTTACTGCTCCAGTGGCATGCATATGGTGGTATGCTATGCATGATATTTATCATAGATATCTTCTCATCAGGCTGCTGAAGTTTTGAGGCGTCGATCAAAGTTGAGGAATGCTTCTATTTCTGCAGACAGTTCTGTGAGGCTTCAAAATGCAGAAACAAGGTTGAAAGAACTTAAATCTGCCTTGGCAGCACTCGGTAAAGAAGCTACTGCTGCTATGTTGTCCGTTGAAGAACAACAGCAACAGATGACACTCCAGAGCCTTCGTACAATGGTATTGCTAAATTCCTTGTGACAGTACTCTCTTGGCAATGTGACTGCTGATTAGACGTTAATGTGTCTGACTGGTAGTTAACAACAAAGCTTAGTATTAGAGTATCATTATTATTATTATATATAATAACATAAACATAGAATCAGTCTAATTGATTCTAATATCAGCAAGTACCATATCTAGACGATTCTAACATCACTATTTGTTGTTCATACAAGAGATGCCGTTACATTTACAAAAGTTGTTGCCATTGACCAGAGGGTGAGCCTTAGTGCAATCCTTGTGACCTAGAGGTCATGGTTTAGATCCTGGGACTGTCTGTCTACTTGTGGTTGTGGGGGTAAGACTGTAGATCTATTGCCCACCGCAGATCCCACTAGGTGGTAGTCTTGTACTCTTTTGTACTGTGCCATTGACCAAGTTGCTTCCTATATGAAAATTAGAAAAAGAAAAGCAAATATCTTTACACTATACTTATGGATTGGTTGGTTACTTGAAGTAATAGGAATTAAAAACTAAGTTGATTTCTTGACATGATGGTGATGAAAACCCTAACGAGAACCTGAATTCATTATAGTAACTGATGTTTGCTTAACTGAGTGTAGTTAAATTTTGTATAGTATGGATCTTGAGCCTTGAGGAAATCTTCCTCCCCTAAACCTTTTCTTTCTTTTTTCATCTGTTCTCCCTTTTGGCAGGTGGATGCTGAGAGGGCCTATCATCAGCATGTCCTTATTGTTCTAGAGAAAGTATATACTGAGGTCAGTCAGCATATAGCCTTACTCTTCCTTCAAATCAGAAAAATAAATGCTAGTTCCTGTGTCCATTCTACGTGTTAAATTCTGGAATATATTCTAACCATTATTTAGGGATGCTGATCAGAGTAATAACATGAATCTTATATTGGATTTGTATGGAGTTAGATAATTGAGGAGAGACAACCAAAAGAGGAAACATCATTTCCACTGCCAAGAGATGGACATAATCAACCTGCAGATGAGCATGCTGCTTCAAATGGCGTTGATTATAAACACAACAGTCAAACAGGCACATACTTTTTTGCAAAGGTAAGTCGTGTGTGAACAGATGAATAAATCTGTCTCTACAAATTCTTATAATGTACAGATATATTCTTGCAGTTTACTGTTGCTCAAGATGAAGCCTATACAGATATTTATTTTTGCTTTTAATGCTACCAATATGCAGATCTTCTTATCACTATTACTGGCTAATATTGATTTTTCCTGTATCAGCATATTTGAATTTATGGATATTTGCTATATTATATTTATGCAATCGTTTTAAGCCATAAATTATTTGGCTTCTTACTCCAGATACCTTTATTCATTGTCAAATTGTCATATACATTTTGATGAAGGTACTGCAGAAAACAAGATGTGTAAAATGATGAATGTTATGAGATCATTACATTCACGTTCATACACAAAACATTGACAAATCTTTGTGCAAAGTACTTGGGTAGAACTTTTCTGCTAATAATAATATTCTTCTCTTACCCGATTCTAGCATAATTGGCTCCTATGAAGATTACCTGAGGTGTAGGACAGAAGAAAAATTGTGCAAAATTAAAGTTCATGTCTCGCCTATGATATGATCACAAAATTTGTTAGAACTCAGTGACGTGCAATCTTCCATTTACGTTAATCTTCTAGACTGATTCATGTTCCTCATTATCTGACCTGTAGGTTGTTCATCCATTTGATGCTCAGGCTGAGGGGGAGTTAAGCCTATCAATTGATGATTTTGTTGTAGTTCGTCAGGTATTTCTTTAAGATCTGTTCAGCTATTTGTGGTCCATCTTCACTTGTACTCCAGATAAAAAGACTCTTTCTAAGGTTAATTTTTAGCTTGTATAGAGAGCTAAGGTGGACCTTTTTGGCCATTGGTTGAACTTGTGATTCATAAAAGCATTTGGCTTTTGATGCAGAACAGAGGGGCAAAGTAGAGATATAATTCAAATTAAATCAAAATTCTCTTATATTAAAATTTTATCCCAAGATAAAATGACCAAAAATGAATAATCTTTTGAAGTTAATTTATTTATTTATTTGATTTTCATACCTTCTTCAACTGCTCTAATTCCCATTAAGTGTTACTTAAACATAAGAAATAGATTACTTAAATATTGAAACCTTTCACCACTGTATGTTGGTAGTAACATGCAAATACAGGCAGCACTTTTACTTCTTAATATATTGTGCTGAAGTGTATGGTGTGCATTATCTCATTTTGGAAATTTCACATTGAGTAGAAATATAACTAATGTAGCCTAAAAGCTTGGGCAGTTCTTACTTTACTAGTTGGTTTTATGGAGTTAGACTCCAAGTTCGACTAAGACCTTCTAGTGCCACAATTGATTCAGTATTTACAGAAGATGTTGCTATTTTATTTTTTCAAACATTTAGTTATAATCTATATTATCAGTACCAGATTAACTGATTTGAGCTGCATTTGTATTGTCCTTTCAATTGCTACATTTCCAGGTTGGTCCCAATGGATGGTCTGAAGGAGAATGCCAAGGCAATGCTGGATGGTTTCCCACTGCTTATGTACAGAGACAGGACCTGATACCTGCCAGCAAGGTAACGGAATAACGTCACTCAATACCAACATTGGTCTTTTGATTAGGTGAGGTGAAAATTGTATATTATACTCACGGAATAGCTGCATTTGAAAAGCCATAGCATATGCTTGCTATTATTTTTGGGTGGTTCTGTCATCTGTGCAGTATGTTGTATATGTAATGTGAGCATAATTGCAATAGGAAATAGCAGTTTGAATATGTAGATCGATATATTATATGCATTTTCTTAGACCCATGTGTCATTCTGAGGAACTTAGTTTTGGAGATGAAAAGCTTAGTGAGGTGGCTAAATTTTACTTTTATGCTGTCCATATTCTATAAGATTGTTTGTAATTCTAAAGTAAGACATGGCTAGAATCACTGTATTAAGAAATCTTCCGATTTATCTATATGGAAAAAGTAGTTTCTTTTTTAGTTGCATGATGTCCACCTTGTTTTTCTCATGCACGCGTTAAAGAGGTAAAAGTGTATGAACTTTGCAGCCTGTTTAATATCATCATATATTATATCTGACCATTTATAAAAATCAATTTCTTATGCTATACGTTCTAATATAATTACTGTGGTTGAAATTGATTTGAACACACATTCCAATTACATTCCATAATTCCAAGGTCTTCATATTCCAAAAGCCTTCGGGTGAGGCTCTCCTCGCCGAACAGGTCCATTTGGCAATAGAGAGCATAAAGTCTGATACATTCATGAATGGTTTCCTTTTTCAACAATTTAACTTTCAAGAGAAAAATCCCAATATAACGATCAAGAATGTTTAGATAATTACCTTATTAACAGCACCTGCGAAATATGCCATATGGCAATAGAGACATGACTTAAAATCGCATGCACAAAGATGATATCGAATATGAAAGAAACAAAATAAAGAGTGTCATGACAGGACCATAATATTATACTTATATTTCTGTTCGTGACAATTATTTTTAATGTATATTTTAAGGACCGTATTAAAAACAATTGCACATAATTGAAGTCCCACGCAAACTAATTAAAAATTAGTGCAATGTATATTTAAAGTTCATAACAACCTTGACACATCAGGTTGAAGTCCAAAACAAACATCAAATTTGAACAAAGAATATTAGGCTCGTTAATCCGCGACAAATTACGACTCTGCAAACTAATGTAAAGCCACTAATAGAGTAATTAACATCTAAAATACACCAAAAGCACAATGGAGATATTCAAACCGAAATAAAATTGAAAAAAAATTATATCTATTATCACTTGTATAAAGTCAATACAGCCAAATGAGGCAATACCCAAACTATGTAAAATATTTGTATTGATGCAAAGTAAAACAAATGTAATATTGGGACAATATGCAAAATGAAATTGACACTGTACTACTGTCCCCAAAAAAACAAGAACAACAAATTCAAATTTCCCTTTCTTTCTATCTAAACATGAGAAAAGTAAAGTGATATAGAGACCCCAACATTCAGTTCTTCAATCACTGTGTTCATCATCAATGTCAGAAGTTTTCATTCTTGCAGATGCTTGCTTGGCCCACTGGACGATCTTCTCAGCCTCGCGGTTAACCTTCTCTTGTTCCTTCATTGCCTTCTTCAGCATCTTCTGCTGCTCCTTCATGGAGAAGCTTCCAAATGAAGACAAAAACTCGTCACTCCAATTCTCCTTACTTTTCTTCTTCTGCTCCTTCTTCTTGGGAGAGCACCACAAACAACCCCTCCTCCGAGGAGGCGAAGGAGAAGGGGAACTCGAAGCACTCGGAGGAGAGTCCTGTTTGGAACCTTCCTTTTTCGCCGATTTGAAAATGGAAGACATGGAACTTTCGTCAGAGGAAGGGCTAAACGGGGGCGAAGAAACTGACCCATCTTTTGGTTTTTCTTCAACTCCCTTTTTGTCATGCGAGGAAGTGTACCCAGAATCTGGGTTCTGTTTGGAGGGCGAAAAATTGAAACTTGCTTCGTTTCTTGAAGTGGGGTTGGGAATGGTGCGAGCTTTGGTCGGTGGGAAGGATTTGAGGTTGCGGAAACGGGTTTCAAGGTGGGAAGGGAGGACGGAGTTGGTGATTCCGGAGCAGTTGATGGCGGAGACTTGCTCCAAAACGCATGCGTCTTGGGCCTGTGAGATGATTTCTTCTACGGCAGACTCGTTGTCGGTGTCGGAGAAGTCGTAGAAACCCACCATTGTTGCTGGGAATGAAGTGTGGTTTGTTTGTGTTGTTTAAGGTGAGTTTTGTTGTGTGTGTGTGTGTGAAAAAGGAAAAAGAGGAAGAAGAGGGACAGCAAGAAGAGCGTGAGCGGGTTCAGTTGCAAAACGAGCCAACGGCTAATTAGGCCGTTTTGGACTGTGGGGTCCACGCGCGCATTCTCAGGGACCCACTACTTCACATACTGGTTTAGATTACGGACACGTGGCAGATTTTCTCCTGAACACTGTAACTTTTTTTATTTTCAACAAAAGTGTAACTCAATTTACTTCAAATAAAAAAAAATATTTATGCTAATTAAACTTTTATGAAGTACAGTTATGATGAGTAATTAAATTGATGATTTATGATTTAATTGACAAAACTTACATTTGTATATTGCTGGTACTATTTATAATTGATGATATATTTAATGAAATTATTGTACAGTTTTACTACTTCAATCAAAATTTTTGTTCCATTTCCTAAATTTTTAAATTTAATAAATAGGAGTTCAATAGAGTCGTGATTGGGGAAACACGTACTTAAAAGACACATCTATATTAGTAAATTAAAGTGTGAAGTATACTAATCTTTAGTATATATAGTTTTTTAAGACAAAAGTGTAATTTAGTATTTCTCATGGCGAAAAGAATGTAATTTGTTTAAAAAATGTAAATTTGACACCCTGGTGGTAAAAATAAATATAGATAAAATAATAAATATAATAAGAAATAAACAAGTAAAACGGAATATAGAATTAGAGTGATGTAAAGTTAGAGTTATAAAAAAATAGAAATGGTGATGGAGAATAAAATTAGAGTTGGTGAAGCGAATGGGATCATTGGGTGGTGTTGGAAAGTTATGATAAACCACTTAAAATTCCGAAATTATTTTGTATATTTTATTAAATTGATGAAAGGAAATATATATATATATATATATATATATATATATATATATAACTATTTTTATTTTTAAAAAAAATCGTATAAACTGATTTATTGTATAAATTTCGTATATAATTTTTTTCATATCAAAATATTAGCGGAAATCTAAATAAAATCATTCAAATATTAAATATAATTCAGAATATATTTTTTAAATAGTACACCAATTTATTTTAAATAGAGTACATCATAATCAAACACACGATAGAGTTAATTATTTTGTTAAAATCAAATGCACCAGAATTAAAAAAAATAAAAATTAAAACATACTATATCACACTTTACTCCATTTAGAAATACCTATATCATCAAATTGAAAAAATAATTTTTAAAAATTAAAAATGAGAGGAGAGGGAGAGAGAGATGTACATGTCATTTAATGGTGAATTTTGATTTAGTTAAAATATCTTTTAAGAAAGGAATGTAATTTGTTTAGGTCTCCATCTCCATCTCCATCTCCTATTAGCTTAGAAAGAAATAGATAGGAGCTTTGACATATAACCACATCACCACCTCATACAATGTTCAATATTTCAATCAAATTGCTTCAAGTGGGTCCCAACATCTCACCCACCAAATATGAATTAACCAAACCATATGCTGACAAGGAACAACACATTCACATAATACATAATCTCTCTCATCTCAACAACTCCACATTATCACATTCTTCAATATCAAATTCTGTTACTCAACTTTAATTAATTATTCAATAAATAGAAGGGTTGGTTTTGTTATCTCCAAAATTTGATCATGGAATGTTGCTTTTGCTTCTCCTCCACCAAGAAGAGTGTTGCAAGGAATGGCAGAAGCAGTGGAGTGTTGAGTTCTGAACAGGTTCAGTGGGGCAAGAATGATGAGATGCTATCCGACATGAGCACGTTTTCTGTGAAAGAACAAGAAAAGAGGCTGAAGAAAGCATTGGAAGAGGAAGAAAAGGTTAGCAAGGAAGCAGAGAGGGTTGTCCAATGGGTGAAACAGGAATCAGCAAGAATTGATGTTTCTGCACTCAAATCAGTTCTCTCTGACCCTCAAAAAGAATCAAATGTTATGTAAAAAATACTTGTGACTTTGTCTTTTGATTGGTTTTGGGTGGATTCCTTTTGAGAAGTTAATGTATGTTTCGTAATATTATGGTTTCTTAATTGGGTGGCTTCCTTTTAGATCATATTTCATGTCATACATAGTTGAGATTTGTCAACTTTTTTTTTCCCAATTGAAATTGGATAATTTAATAATTTCTGGTTTCTTTCTTTAGCTTGAAGTTATGGATCAGATTGGTATGTAAAAGGAACTATTGAAGAAGATTCGTCTCTTGACCTTGTCCACAAAGGAGTTGTATTGGACTTTTTCAAGAGAAATGTCTAAATGTATGAAGAATTGAAGTTACATTTTTGTAAATACTTAGTGGTGAAACTAAGAAAGGTTAAAAGAGATCCTGCATGCATGTATAGGCTTCACACTACTTATATTAATTTCTCTATTTTGAATTTGCACACCTTTTCTTTTGAAATCCATATTTGTTCTGATTAGTGTTTTGATTGTATAGATAGTCTATGATATTAATGCTTAAAAGGTATATATTCATTGTATTTTAATATCAAAAGTATACACTGAATTTTGTTTAATTTTATTTTGCCTTTTCTTTACTTTTTGTTAATTTCTTTATAATTATTTAAATGAAACTTTTAAATTTTAAATAAAATAATGAAAAATGAAAAAAAAAAAAAAAAAAAAAAA
>Ga0209489_101500_pt1 | contig 47997 bp, 25 predicted proteins | sample SiratrowhiteBW_FD_187527 | JGI IMG/M metagenome (GOLD analysis project Ga0209489, IMG submission 187527) | Root nodule microbial communities of legume samples collected from California, USA - Siratro white BW (SPAdes) (version 2) | ecosystem: Host-associated > Plants > Roots > Nodule | place... | reverse complement strand
AAAAATATATATATATATATATATATATATATATATATATATATATATATATATATATATATATGAAAATCTACAATAAACATCAGTTAAAAGTGTAGGGAATAAAATGCACATATATTTACTATTAGTGAATATATAATATAAAATTGTAAAATTAAACATAACTTTTTTAGTATTATTTATCTTAGTTGTAACTTAATCACTCCATAATAAATAGTTTTTGTTTTAATATAATTTTTTTTCGTTCGATACTGTAGCGATTGAAATAAAATACTATTATTGATTTAATAATACTTTTATGTCACTACAAGTTTAAATAACCATTTTAACAATATCATGAAAAAAATATGTTGCATTTCAATATATTAAGTGAAATAAAAAAATAATATTGTAAGTATTTGTTTTTTTTGAATGTTAATGAAAAGATTTAAAATTTAAATAAATAATAATATTTATGTTTTAAAGTAATATATAAAAATATAAATAGTTTTATTGTTCACTCCTCTTTATTCATTTTTTTAAAAGAAGTTTTATTTGAATTTTCTCCATAAGTTTAAGGAGTTTGTTATTTTCTCCTTCCTTCATGCTTCCAAAATACTTAAGAGCAAGTTTAGTTCATTCAGTGAAAACGTTGTTATCAGGGGAAAGTTTTTTTTTTTTTTAGGATTTCAAGTTTCTTAGAAAATATGATATAGTGTGAGTCAGGGTATATTACTATGCATTTAATTTTTAGGTTTGATTTCTTAAGAGAAATCTAAAAGATCATAAGTCAATATGTCTTGGATGTGTTTTTAGTTGTATTAGCTTTTTGTCAGTGAGAATTTTTTGTGAAATTTGTGATATAATTGATAAAAGTAGAAATTTGATATTTGAGTTATGATATTGGTTAAGTGTATGGTTAATTGAAATATTAAAATTTAATTTTAATTTGAAATGAAAACTATATGATTAATTTGAAGGTAAATAATCTACTTAACGAAATTAGAGATGACCGACAACAATATCCAATTATGTAAAATTTCTTTTAAAAATAAAGTTTATGCGTAATGATATATATTTTTCTCATCAAATTATTTTCGTTTAGAGAAATTGAGACGATTTTTGTTTTGAAAGTTTTACTCAACAAAATTCTAGAAAAAAAAAACTCAATCTAGTTTAATTAGCTAGTCTTATAATTTAAAAGAGCTATGTTTTTAAATTATTTTAGTATTTACATGTTCATAATGTTATATTATATTATATATTATGGATTGATATAGATTTAATAAGTTTGTGTTTATCAAACATGTAATATTTTTATTAATGAGATTAATGCAAGTATTGTGTAATGGAAAATATTGATGGAAGACAATTCTTCTGATAATATGAATCTCTAAATCTGTGTAAGATGAAAATATCAAATGGTAAAATATAATAAACACTTTTGTCATCAATTTATGGATAAAAATTCAGCAATAATTATACAAGTGGAAGGAGTTACATTATTATTCGGGATTAAAATAGAGAGACATATATACTAAATATACTTTGACATTTGACAAGTGTCAATACAAAATCTTTAAACTCGATATACGTATATATAGCCCTTCACGTTGAAGAATGAATAAGTTGATACTTGTGAGTGGTCCAATAAAAATTTGATAATTAAGATAGACTTTATAATATGAATCTAATATCATCTTAAAAATTTTAATTTATATTTAATATTCAATCTCATAAAATCAATTTATAAGATAAAATTGGACTTATTATATGGTGCCTTTAGTTAATTTAGTTAATGATAAATGTATTTTATTTTTAATTTTAAATAATTGATATGATTTGTATGCATTATTTTATTATTGCTTATATTACTCTCTACTTTCCTTGTGGTTATTTTGTATAATGAACAGAAAAGAGTGTAGGTCTAGGAGAGTCTATGTTTTAAAACTTTTAAGCTTCATCTTTCGAAAAATATGTATTTAGTGAAATTGGTTTTGTTAACCTTTATGTATGGATGTAATTGTACGTGTCTGGTTATGTGAACATTTATTTATGTTTCTTTTACTTCTAATAAATGATAATATAATTCTCACATTAGAAGATGTGGTATCTTTTAGAAGATAAATTTATCATATTTTGTGATTCATGTGATGGTAAAATTGCTTGTTTGATTACTGTTTGAGGAATTAAATTAGTAATTTATATAACTTGTATTTTAATACACCTGTACCTGATTTGAACATGACTCACATAACCATAATCACATAGACGATAACCATGGATCTTAGTTTATTTTTTATTTTTTTATTTGTATTGCTTTTTGTTACTATAAAATTTTTAACCTAAATTGATTCCATGCATGAAATAACTCTCTCTTTCGGATACAGCTAGCTATAGATAATAACTAACAAATCATAAACTAATGCCTTTGGCATTCACAAAAGTCCTTTATAATAATACCACACGACCTAATACAATTAATTAATAATAATCAGACATTAATAAGAGATGACGTGGACTAGATTAGTGCACTGTGGTTAGATTTAGAAGACATAACATACACGTGGAAGCGTGATTTGGTGACTTTGACCTACTTATTATTCTACTCATACCCAATCCACCCAACCCTAACACCCTCTCATTTCCATTTTTCATTCTCAGACAAAGACACCTTCTCTTGTTCACAACTAATCTTCTTCTTCTCTCTCTTTGCTTGTGTTCTTCCTAACACAACAACAAGAACATTGTGCATAATTTGTGAGTTAAGTTATGTGAAGGAGGCTTAAGAAGGAAAAGGGTTACAACAACACACATTATATTGCATTACATTTCAGGTCCACCAACTGGTTGTTAGGGTTTGAACACTTCCAAGCAATATAATCAACCAGTCAACCACCCTCTCAAATCTTCTATTCTATTCTTTTCTATGCTTCAATTTCATTCTTCTATTTACACCTTCCTATTTTATATATTTAATTTCTATTCTACTACTACAATTTTCTTGTAACATATTCCTTTATCCTCACTAAAGATCTTGGCTCTGAAATTACTAATTCTTCAATACATCTTCTCTAATATTTCTTTTAGTTGCCCTAGATATAAATAAAGAAATTTTTTAAAAGGGTTTAAAATGTTGTTACCTTAGTTTTGAAGAGTTTTGTTATGGATTAATTTGATAAAAATATAAAACGAATACTGTGAACATATTTCTTGTGCCTTTTCAAAGAAGAGCATCTTGAAAAATTATGAAAATGAACTGTTCTTTGAAAACCATAAGATTTTTTTTAGAAAAAATGAAAATAGTAACATACTAACCTAATAAAAAAAGAATCAGTAATTTTTAGTGCAAATGTCAAAAAATAAGTTTTACAGAAGTGGAACTTCTAGAAGGTGTAAAGTGAAAGACTAAAATTTTGAAAGATTTTGGAAACAAATTTATTATAAATATTTTAGTCAGATAAAGTACACTCTTGTAGCCACAGTGTGTTAAAGAACAAAAGCTTTTGACTTTACTATATTCATTTTTTTTCTTTTTCTTACATGATTTTGGAGACATCACTGAAAAAAAGCATGCTAAATTTTTTTTATTAGGAGATTGGTATAATACTTTTCTCTCAAGTTCTACACATGTAAACGACAAGCAAATGTGTTGGGAACATTGGTTTTCAATAAAGCATGCAGAAACTTTAATTAATAGAAATAAATTATACTTAGACGTGTGGAAGTAAGAAACCAATTTGTTTGATTATTTAATTGTTTAGTTAAAAGAATGGTTTTGTTATTCATTGGTTGGTGCAGCTGGTTGTTCCAAAGATAATTTGAAATTTATATGTCTTGGGATTGCCATTTGTCTGGGCTTCCCCAAACTGTGGATTCTTGTCTGAAATTTTCCTCTGAAACTCTCTTCTCTCTTACCCTTCCCACTTCACCCTACTCCTCCCCTTCCCTTTCTCCTTCAGGTATTTCCCTTTTCTTCTTCTTTCTTTCTCTGTTTTTTCTCAACAACACTGCAAAACCACCACAATACCTCAAAAGAGATCACTATGATGATGCTCTTTTTACTGTTTCTGCTTCATCATGCTAGATGCTACTTCTTATGCTCATAAACTCTTGTTCTAACAAAAGGGGTGGTGGGGTTTTCACTTTTCATCATTCAAAGTATAAATTACTATCTAAAAGCTACTGTGGAGTGCAAAAGTTTAAATTATGCTTCAAAGGTTCCGATTTTTTACTAATTATTGTCTTCTGTTATTGTTTGACCGCAGCAGTGCTTCTCTTGTAGCTTTCGTTTTCACTCTTCAATTTCCTTTTTTTTTTTTTTTTTTTTTTTTTTTTTTTTTTCTTTCTTTTTTTTTTTTTTTTTTTTTTTTTTTTTGTGTTCTGAACTTCACCTTGCTTCTTTGGTTTTTACTTTCAAGTTTCAACCACCACCACCACCATAGGGTTTGAACTTTGAAGCCAATTATGCCTATGGGATTTTGTTTTCACACCTCACTTTTCGGTTTTGTTTGGTTTTCAGATTTGTTTGCATCGTTTTCTGCTACCTCGTACCTCCGTTTTTCATTTGCAACACGCAAAAACAAAACAAAACAAAAGTGAAAGAAGCTTCCTTTGGTCAATTTACTTAACAGGGAAAAGAAAAACCTTTCTTTTCTTCATCTATGGTAATGAAAGTATGCTTTTGGCCAAACCCCTTTTAATTCCTCAAGTCGTTTGAAGTTTAAGCCAATGCTTTGTGGTTGGTTCATGATTGAAGCTGCACTGATATGTTACAGATATATGTATGCTAAATAGTGGTCTCTGATTGCTTTTGCTTGTGGTGCTTTTGCTTTATAACAACGTAATCTTTTTCCTTTGATTAGACGTGTCTTCTATTTTCTTAATCTTTCTCTTCATTAACTTTTTCCTCCTTTTGGATTATTTTAATTCAATTTAGATTCTTTATCGTGATGAGCTTTTGTTCTAGCAATATCATTATGGTTGGTTCAATCTTGTAGGTGAGGTAGCAATATATATTTAGCTCGGCTTCAGTACTGGTTTCTTGAACCTAAGCCTTGAAGGAGATGTGTAGCTGACCCAGTTGGAAAGGGACCAGAAACAAGCACATCTGAATTTGAGTTATAAATTTTACAATGTATTCAGACCAAGCGTTTTCTTCAGGGTCCTATGCAGACATGTTATCTGGGAATCCTCTTTTGCCTCATAACTACAGTGAAACTGTTGGAGGACAAAATGAGTTGAAGTTCATGACATCCATGAGGAACACAATGACTGTGCAACCTATTGATGGGCATTCAAATGCTGGAGATTCCCATTCCCATCTTGTTCCTAGAACAACACAATTGGGAATTGTGGACAGTGAGCCAAGTGTACAGAACCAAGGCTTGTCTCTTAGCCTTGGCTCAGTGATGCCTTCTATTGCATCAGTTCCTACCTTTCCATATCAGTATCCTGGTGCCGGTTTCTCTTCACTAATGACTGCTTCTGTCCCAAATTTAAAGGGCACTTCATCTCTTAAAGATGATGAAGCCAGCCTACAAAGGGAATTGAGAAATGCTGAGTGCATGGCATCTTTAGCTTCTTCTGGCTTTCACAAAAGGGAGGGTTTGTTGTATAATCCACAACACCCCTCAATGTGCCTCAGTGAAGGCCAAAGCGATGGCTTTTCCAGCACTGCCTTGAACTCACAATACCTCAAGGCAGCACAGGAGTTGCTTGATGAAATAGTTAATGTTCGAAAGACTTTGAAGCAAAATGGTTTAGAGAAGCAAAAGAGTTTTCGTGATATTGGTTTAGATGGCTCCAAAGATTCTGATGGAAAATCTACCAGCCAATCCGGCCCGATATCTTCATGTCCCAATAGTTCTGCTGCAAATGCTTCATGTGAACTCTCACCTGCAGAACGACAGAATTTGTTGGACAAAAAGACTAAACTTTTGACCATGTTGGATGAGGTAAGCCTCTAGACTTTGTAGCTTTGAAATAAAGTTCTTCTTTTCTGTTCTGTTGTTGTAATTTCCTTGGTCTGTCCTCAGTTCTTTTGTGTTTCATATAGTTCATTTTCAAGTTTGTGTTACATATAAAATTATTTAGTGTATGTGTAATGGTTTATTTTCAAACAAAAAGCATTTTTTTTTTCATAATTTTTGCAAGAGAACATTAAGAGGAAAATATTTAGTTTTCTCGAAAATAATCCTTTGAAAGCACATTCCAAGTTAACATTCTACCTAACAGCTTAAGCTTTTCATGTAAAGTTATTTACTCAACAGCCACTACAACTTTCTAATTTTGTATGTCATTATTTTTTCTGGAAAAGTGAATGTAGTAAAAGTGCTGTATATAGATTTATAACACTAAGGAATAAATAGCAGTGAATTGGTTAATTGGTTGCAGAATAAAAGAGTAAAACGACTTTCTCTGCTGTTGATTTTCGGTTATGAAATTTAGTTAGTTTTATACATATGCTGCATTAGTGTTTGATTGAATTGTGTATGCTTAGATGCTAAACACACAACTAGTGTGAGTGATCATGGCGATGCAGTGTTTAGTTTGTGACTTAACTCTTAATTTTTTTCTTTGTTCTGGCAGGTTGATAAAAGATACAGACAGTACTGCCACCAGATGCAGATGGTGGTTTCATCTTTTGATATGGTTGCTGGTTGTGGAGCAGCTGAACCATACACTGCACTTGCCTTGCGCACAATATCGCGCCACTTTCGGTGTTTGCACGATGCCATTAGTGGTCAAATTCAAGTAACTCAAAGGAGCCTTGGAGAACAAGAAGGAATACCTCGTCTCCGCTATGTTGATCAGCAGCTTCGGCAGCAAAAGGCCCTTCAGCAACTTGGTGTAATGCGACAAGCTTGGAGGCCTCAGAGGGGACTTCCTGAAACCTCTGTTTCAATACTTCGAGCATGGCTCTTTGAGCATTTCCTTCATCCGTATGTGCCCCTAATCTGTACATAATTTATTTCATGTTTCCTACACAGTATTTGTCTAATAATTGTTTTCCAATTTTCATTTGGTTCCAGTTATCCAAAGGATTCAGAAAAAATTATGCTGGCTAGACAAACTGGCTTAACAAGAAACCAGGTATAATAGTTAATGTTTTTATGTTCCAGAAGATTGTGTAAGTGCATGTTTGGGAATGATTACCTGTGTGGAATAATCAATTTTTATAAACCTCTCTTTCAAAGCTTAAAGAGTAAATAGTGTCTACACTAACAATTTAATATTTAATTACAAATTGACATGTATGGTAAGTTTGCTAATTTTTATGATAATTATATTAAAAGCAATACCACTGTGATTCTTGAATTCTAATGTGAAATTTTAAAATCTTTTACATCAGCATTGCATGGGTATTAAACTTAAAAAGTAGTTATTTCTCCAGAATAAGCAAAATCAAACAAATTAAATGTCTAAATATATTCTTTGAAAATTTAGTTTTGATGAGGATTCAACAGTAAAAATCAGTGACCCCCTGAACTTTTAGTCTTGTTGTGTCATGTTTGCTAATCTTTATTTTGATTCATGTCAGGTGGCAAACTGGTTCATTAACGCAAGGGTGCGGCTTTGGAAGCCAATGGTTGAAGAAATCTATAAAGAAGAATTTGGCGATTCAGAGATGAGCAGCAATCTATTCTCATCAGAGAACCCACTGAAAGCTCCAAGAGATGATGTCCAATCTTCTGACAGTAAAAGGGAAGACTCTTTGGACAACTTAAGAACAGTTGATGATAGTGTTATTCAACATCATGGGTTGAAGCTGGATCATGCCTCAGAATTAGACAGAGGGATCCAAAGTACTGATCATAGAGAAAATGGCATGGATCCTAGAATTGGGAAACTGCAGGGTGACCAAAGGTTCAACATTAACAACAGCAACAGTCCTTATTATGGGGAAGGCTGCATAATTTCCCCTCCTCCTCCTGCTACATATGATTTATCAGAATTAGGTAACATTGGTGTGGGTGGACAGGTATCACTGGCATTGGAATTGAGGAACTGTGAAAGTGAGGGGTTTGGCATGTCCAATGATGACATGCATAGAAGACGCAAGAAAGCATTGACTTCTTCCCCAGAGGCTGATTTGATAGATTACCATTTCACAGACCAAGAAAAGCAGCAAAACAAGTTTGGCAATCCTCACCTATTACACGAGTTTGTTGTGTGATGAAGGGTCAAGAGACCAATGGAAATATGTACCACGAGAATAGATAGATAGACAAAAGGGCCTATATTGTTGTTTTATTTACTTCTTTGTTCATTCTTGTTCTCAACATTTCATAAAAGCCATGTAAATCATGAACAGTGCAAAAGTATACACGTAGGTTTGTGTAGATATTCTGTTGTAATATGATGGTGGTGGTGAAGATTGGTTGTATCATGTGCAGGCAATTTTGTGCATCATGCATGATGAATAAGGATTCTTGTGAAGAATGTAACACGGGTGCCATCTGAATGCATTGACCATGTAACCTCTTATTATCGAAGTTTGTGTCTTTCATGAATCATCATTCTTCATAAGTCATAAATTACATAGGTATAAGAGTACAACCACATAAATTACTTGTGTTATTTGACAGATGAAGGGGAAGAGAAAAAAAAATAAAAAAATAATTTTTTTAGTGGTAAAGACACATTTCCTACACAGTACTGTATCCGTTATTATTTATGAAAGCTCAGTGACCGATTAGCTAACCTATAGAACCTGGAGTGTGCAGAAGGAAACCAACTTTTGTACTGCTTTATGCATGGCACAGAGTTCAAATGAACACAGCGAAGCAACCACAGATTTTCTCTGTTCAAATCTACTTTTTTTCAGGCTTCAAAAGCTGGAAAGTTGAAACTTTCTATTGGTGTCTTATGGTCAGGGAGGTTGGGGACCATGTTGTTTTTATGTCATATTCTACGTAGCCAAATTTACTTGGCTTCGGAGATAGGGCAGAACAGAGAGCACTGCCCCAGAAACGTAGGTCTGAAATGTAGCTGAGAAAGATAGCCACCTATTGCTATATTAGAATTATTTATGGCAGCACAACATCCTAAGACTTTCCTATTAACCTAACATGTCTACATAAATAATTCACCAATCAACTATGACAAGGGGGTTTGATTTTGTACACTGCATGGTTTTGCTAATAATGAACGGTCTTTGTTTTATCTTTTTGTTGTGTAAACTTTAAATAACTAAAAATAACATGATATTTTAGTATGCTTTAAATAGCTATTTAACCTTGTTTTTAAACTAGTTACTTTATATTTTACAACTTTTATTTTAATAATAAAATTTTATAAAATCACATTTGTATTTATATTTAACCTTTTGTGAAAAACAGTTAAAAACATAAGAGTAGAAAATTAAATTGTGTTTTAAAATATTTTGCAATTTTTTAAAATAATGTCTAGTGATACTTAGTTAAATAATAATTCTATACTTAATAAATGATAATTTTAATACCTGTAATTACTAAACAAAACTTATATTAAACAACACCTATATCTATCCAACTATACATCTTATGTTTGGTAAAAAATATAATAAAATATAAAATTATATTTTATAGTTAGTTATATATGTACACAACTAAAACCAAACACAATTTCCGTTCAACTTTAATCTAACAACTTTTATAACTTAAAAGAATAATATAAATATTAGAAAAATTATATCTTATTATTAAAAGTAAAGAGTATTAAATAAAAGTTAATTTTAAGACTTAACTTAAAAATAATAATATAAGTATTAGAAAAATTATATCTTATTATTGAAAGTAAAGAGTATTAAATAAAAGTTAATTTTAAGACTTTACTCCATCGTATCAATTTATTCTACTAATAGTTTATTTTAAAAAAAAATTCTTATAAGGACTGTTTATAATAGTTGATTATAATTTATAATCACTTATAAATTTAACTTTATAATTTTTAAACGATTTATTTTATATATTTACAAGTCATTTTAATAATAAAATTTTATAAAATCACATATATATTTATTTTTAACTTTTTTTGTAAAAATCAGTTGAAAATATGAGAATGGAAAATTGAATTATGTTTTAAAATATTTTGAAATTTTTTTCTGAGTAATGTCTAGTGATATTTAGTTAAACAATAATTTTATACTTATAAATGATTTTTCAAAAACTTTTTAAAACTAATTTAATTAATATACTCTAAGTAAATTTTTTATCAACAACGTTTTGCATCTATCTAATCATACACCTTATTGTTAATAGACTAAATACTAAATAGAATAACAAGATACATGATAAAATATAAAATATTTTATATTTAATTATTTAAGTACACAATTAAAATCAAACAAATGTTCAACTTTAATCCAAAGTTTTTTACAACTTAAAAGATTAATATAAATATTAAAAATATTATATTTTACTGTTAAAAGTAAAAAATATTAAATAAAAGTTAATTTTAAGACTTTATTCTATCGTATCAATTTAGTCTAATAAGAGTTTATTTTTATATTTTTTTTCTTATAAGGACTGTTTATAATAGTTGATTATAATTTCTAATCACTTATCATTATTAAATTTTATTATTTGTTTTATATCAATATATTTATTATTGATATTATTATTTATTTCCGATATATTATTTATTTATTTATTTATTTTGATAAGAATATACTTGTTGTTAGAAATTACAATTAACCTCTATAAAAGAAAATGTAACAAATTCCGATAACTTTTTTGCATTTGACTCTTAATTAGTGAGAAAATTACATTTGACTCTTATACAAGTAATATTCTAAAAGCAAAGGTTCTATTCTTCATTTTTTTATTATCTTCTTCCATAAAAACAGATAATAGAGAAAATTACAATCTTAATTTAAAAACTTTGCTTGAAGTTGGTTTATGTAAGATAATGAATGAAATAATACATGAGAAAGGAAATAACTTGCTAAAATTAGTTGGAATAAACTTTTCTTAAATGCTTTTAAGAAAATAAATGAATAAAAAATAAAAAAAATTATTAACTAAAATTAATTTAGGAACAAAGAAAAGCTGTAACAATAATAATATTAATCAACCAATTTAATCCATTCTTCTTCAGAAAGGTGGAAGAGAGGAGAAGAAGGTTGAAGGAAGTATTGATGCTACTTGAGAGTTGAAAGATATGAGTGGTGCTGCATTTCTCTACGGTTCGCTTATTCATGCACCATCACCGTTGATTCAACAACAACGCTATCATTATTTATCATCACCGATCCCAATTCGTCCCTTATGCATATCCCCTCTCACCATCGCAACTGTTTCCACCACCTCCGTTCTCCAGCGCGATTCCGCAGTTGAACTCGCGTCTGTGTCATCGGAATCTTCCATCGACTCAAACGACGCCGCTTCACCGCAGAATGAGACGGTTCTGCTGGATACAGAGCAGCACACTGAAAGAACAGTTCGGCCGCCACTCTCTTCTGAAGATAAAGGAACAAGACTTCGAAAGAAGAAAGAAGACGACGTCGTTTCGGATAACCGCTTCAAGCTCCGCAACGGAAGAGAAGTCTCTACTCGCTATTCGCTTTCTTATTTTCTTCTGTTTCTCTCTTTTTTTTCTTTTCTTAATTAGATTGTATTATTATTTGGAGTTTTCAGGTTTTTGAGGAGAAAGCGTATCTTGTAGGTGTTGAGCGCAAGAACGATGTTCAGGATTTTGGAATCCAGGAGTCATTGAGCGAATTGGCGCAGCTAGCTGACACTGCTGGATTATTGGTTGTTGGCTCTACTTACCAGAAGTAAGTAAACCACTTTTAGTTTTCTTAAAAGTGGTTTTGCAATTACTCAAGCTTCAATTTACTTACTGAAAAAAACACCGTTATTATGTTGTAGTTGCATCTAATTATTCTCTATCGTTTTGTTGTGGAGAAAATGTGGCATCATATGGATGTATTGAGTAAGTGGAATGCCTGATTTCGAGTTTCACTGGAGTGATTCTCTTCTTCTTGTGTCATGCAGTTGAATAGCGCATCTTGTTTAGATTTTATGATGTTGCTGTATTTCATTGCATACTTTTTCGTTCTTCTCTGGATGTTATTAGAATCAACAATGTTATTTGTACACTGCCCTGCCACATAAAGTCACACCACCAGAAGAAGTAAACTGTTTTCACCCAGTCACTCTATTTCTGGTTTCTATATCTTTTTTTGTTCCACCTCTACATTCTGAAAAAGGGTGTGACAATGTATATACATGTTAGCATACGATACTTTATGTGTAAGAGTAATACCCCTTCTTGAAGTTCTTTTCATTTCAAATAATCCTGATAATCAACCCACTTCTTACATCATTGATGGGGACTAAAGACCATGACTGCTACTAATTAATGTAAAGCATTTTCTCAAACTTCTCCCTTACTCTCTCACATGTTCTGACAATAGTTCATTAAGAGCAAAGGCAACTTGGTGCTATAAGTTCTAGCCATGGCAGGGGTCCAACAGGGAAGAGTTGGACCTGTTAAGGGACTATGGCAGGTAGTCTTTCCTTGCATGCATGAGGCTGATTCCACAACTCAACCCGTGAACTCTGTGATAAACAATACTGTTTATAAATCAGCAGTTCTATCTTCTTCATGAGAAATTTTAATTGCTAAAGTACATTTATGTTTTCTTTTCTTTTGGGATAAAATATTATTTTTTGACTCAATTTCTGAATTGGTGCAGGCTCACTTCTCCAAACCCTAGGACATATATTGGCTCTGGCAAGGTTTCTGAAATTAAGAGTGCAATTCATGCATTGGGTGTTGAAACTGTTATCTTTGATGATGAACTGTCAGCTGGGTAAGGTTCTGTTTTCCTTTTGTTTAACATTTATGACATCCATATGCAGGCTCCTGCTAATACTATTTTTTTGTCCATGGTACCATTTAGTTTGTTGACATCTGACTATTTCATCTGCTCTGAGGGTGCTTTGTCTTCATAACTGACCATAAAAGGGCAGGAAAAATCAGACTAAAGTTGACATTCTTGTAGGCTTTAATTGGAGGTGGTTGGAATTCAAATCTTTCTATTTCAGGCTTTATACTAAAGTTGTTGAGGTTCTGTTTGAATGCTTGGTTTCTATTTGAAGTGACTACAATGATTTGGAACCTTTTGAATTTTAGGAAAATAATCATTTAGCTTGAACTAAACTATTGAAGTTTGATGTATTTATTATGGCAGAGAAGGCTGTTGGAAAGTTATCAAGCAGTCAATTGGGCCGTTACCTGCAACATTAGGATTTTGAGATTGATGAGTTGTATGGAAACTCCAATCAAGGAATACTAGGTTTCGATGGTGTGAACTGCGAAGCTAATTTTACTTGTTAGGTAGGTGTAGAAATCAAGTAGCAAAAGATTAGCTGAAAAAATGATTCAGTTGGACCAATCTTAATTGGATTATAGGTTATGGCAGTAATTAAAAAATTTATGAAGGATAAATCAAAACTTGGATAAGCAACTCTGAGTGGTTCCAATATCTGACCTTTAATCGAAGGAAATACATAGAATAACCCTTACTTATAGACCTCCCTATGCTGTTTCTCTAGAATAGACAGAAGGATTCTTTAGAGTATGTTTGGATGGAGAAAAAGGGGAGGGAAGGAGAAGGTCTTGTTTGAGAGTTTTCTTGGAAGAGTGGAGGAAGACAGGACATTGTCTTCTAACACTTCCAAAACCTTATTCATTTTCTTATGAAGATTTTGAAGTTAACCAATTAACCGAGCCCAATGATAACAAGTGATCTATGTGGGCAACCTCATCTAATGGGATAAGGCTTTTGTTGTTGTTTGAAGTTCACTAATTTGGTGGATTTTGAAAATCTGAACAAGGTGAAAGAAACTTATACATAACCTCCCACTTTCTTCCTTTCTATTCCCCTGCATTCTTGTTTGTTTCCCTCTGAACTTCTCTTGACTCCCAAACTTACCTCAAGTGTTGTCTAGCTAATCTTTGCCATGACTTTATACTAATTTTTGTACTATTGTGAATTACATTTCTGATACACTTACAAATCATTTAACTTTGCTAACATCTAGAGCATGACTTGTAATCCATATAATGAAAAAATAACAAATCTTACTCTGCACTAGAAACTTGGACAATATTCTCTGAGTCCGGTGGCACCAAGGCTTGATTTACATCAGGGAACCTAGAATAGAGCAATTTAATGCAATTGTTCATAAATCTGGTAATTTCCTAGAAGCAAGTTCATTGCAATGGTTTATAGAACCTATTTTCTGAAGAGTTTACATAATCTTGATATTATAGGGCTTGATACTTCTACAACTAAAATCACGAAGGGAATTTGGAGATTAAATGAAAAGTCTCTATCACTTACATAAACCGAACCTCAAGCTAGAAGTTTACAACCCATAGTTTGAAAATCAAAATGCTGAATTTTGGCATGAGTACTTACTAACATACTAATCATAACCCTGATTAATTTTATGAACTAGTAAGATGTTTCAAATGCTAAGAACAGCCCAGAAATCAAAACTTGGTCCATTAATTTGTGACATTTTAATCTTGAAGCTTATGATTTCTTGTTACTAAAGTATCCTGCTTGCTTATATGAACATAGATAATTGTTATAATTATTATTTCTCTGCTATTTTGTTTTCCTGATTTTATCAGACAAATGTTCCAAGATTCATTATTTTCTTTATAGTCAAATTGCTGCATAAGAAACGCTACCCTGGGCCTCACATAAAATTTCTGGCCCCTGCTAATTCTAGGCAATTGCGCAACTTGGAAAAGATTTTTGGTGGAGATGTGAGAGTTTGTGATCGAACGGCTCTCATCCTTGATATATTTAATCAACGAGCAGCAACACATGAAGCGTCTTTACAGGTAATTTTAAATTATAAGAAGTTTCACCACTATCCTTTATTTTTATTAGGGTTTCAGTACCTAATCAACTCAGTTGAAATATAAATGCAACAAGGACTTTTGCGTGAGTTTCATGTTTTTATTATGATTTATCCCAACCCTTAATTTTTAACCATTACATGATCATAAGATAAACAAATTATTTATTGATAGTGTGATAAATATCTTTTTAAGTATTATATATGAAAAATATTTAATGTCATTAATTGATTAAGTAAGAGGATAATATGTAAAAGTCTTTGTAGAAAAATAATGTACTGTATTTATATTTCAATCCAGTGAGACACTTTCCAGATATTAGGGGCTAATTATTGTAGAGTAAGCAAAAAGAACCATTGACATCACCGAATTAGAAGTGCTTTTTTTCTATTCATGTTATGACCAGAACTTGCTTCGGTGAGCAGGATAATTTTCAATCCTTTTCCAGATTATTCTATGGTCTTTCTAATTCTAGGTTTCATTAGCACAAATGGAATACCAACTACCTCGTCTAACAAAAATGTGGACTCATCTTGAGCGTCAAGCTGGAGGAAAGGTGAAGGGAATGGGTGAAAAGCAAATAGAAGTGGATAAACGTATTCTGCGTAATCAAGTAAGCAGAAAGTCTTTTATAATTGGCAAATTTATCAAGTTTTCTGTAAAAATCTGTTTTTTGATTGAATTGATGTGCTATGCTCTGGTGTAATACTGGCAAGTAGACACATTGTATATTTCTGACTAGTAACGTACCGGTTTCTGACTATGCATTTCTCTGAAAGTTCACATACTTTTTCAGTTATACCTCTGGAATCTTAGTTTTTCTGAGAAATTTCTGACTGGGGCTTTGGCAGATTGGTATTCTAAAAAAAGAGCTAGAATCCGTTAGGAAACATCGAAAGCAGTATCGCAACAGGCGTCTCTCAGTGCCTGTGCCAGTGGTATCTTTGGTTAGTTTTTACAATTATATTGAGGCCATTCACTCTTTGGGTGACCTTTGCAGCTTGTACATCATGCTAATGCCAAATAAATATTTTGATAATGCTTTTGACAACGTTGTAGGTTGGTTACACAAATGCTGGTAAGAGTACACTTTTGAATCAACTAACTGGAGCAGATGTTCTTGCCGAGGATAAATTATTTGCAACTTTAGATCCAACTACGAGGAGGGTACAGGTAAGTCAAAACTGGAGAATTTCCCATCTTTTATATACAAACTATTCATTGTTTTCAGATTGTTGATTGCTTCCAACTATTCTGTATACTTTTTATTCGTAATGAGATTTAGGTGCCATCTTCAACTCTTTTACTAAATAAAGAACCATCCAAGCGCTTATAATTGTCCTTTAACTGGCAGCATAGCCGTTTCCTATATTTACAGTGTATAATGGCTGTGGCATGACTAAAATTCGTCTTGTTTTTTTAATCTAAAAGTTAATGAAAGTATTTTGCTCCTCTAAAGTGAGGATACTTGTAAAGTAAGAAAGTGAAGTTCCATTCAGAACTAATTTAAATTAAAGTATTTTATAAATTAAATCACTAGAAATTGACAGTTGTTACCCATACTCTCTCTTTACATTACAACTGTGCCTACTTTTAGACGAACTAAATAGTGCAGGAAAATAAGCCTTGTGAGGTTAGAAATGGATATGTTAACATGCTGTGGGTTGTTCATTTGCTTTCATCCAGATGAAGAATGGAAAGGAGTTTCTCCTAACAGACACTGTTGGTTTTATTCAGAAGTTACCTACTACTCTAGTAAGAAAGATAACTCTTACAATTAATTTTGCTCTTGATGTTTTTTTACAAAAAATATGCTTTTGATATTTTTGTAAATTTTTCGAGCACGGTTTTGCCATCAACTTAACATGTTGGTGTAGAAGTTAGACCTAAATTATTAAGTTACCAAAAACTCTTTCTGCTTTCTGTAGGTTGCTGCCTTCAGAGCTACACTGGAGGAGATATCGGAATCATCACTGATGGTGCATGTGGTTGATATAAGGTATGCATAAGTGAAAGTACTACGAGGAACTTAATTTAGAGAAAAAGAAGTTAGTAAAACTAGTAGCGGTGACCTACACCACCACATTTCGTTGAGTAGTTTTTGTGAATTGCAGTCATCCCCTGGCTGAGCAACAGATAAATGCAGTCGACAAAGTCTTGTCAGAACTAGATGTATCATCAATTCCAAAATTGATGGTCTGGAACAAGGTATTGTCGAACATTTTTGTTGGTTTCCTGTTCTGAAAATTGTGTATCTCCCCTTATCTTTTCTTGTTTCCTGGCTGAGTTTGCGTATCTCTCCTTATCTTTCCTTGTTTTGTGAAGAAATTACGGTATTTCGTTGGATCTGCCGTTCATCCAATTTATTGTTTGGGTAGGAATTTAGTTACATTTTTTAAGGACATTAGTCTATTCTAAATTTGCTTCTTTACAATTTAATCTTTCGAGTTACGTAAAAGATTTCTTTTGTGTGTGTTTCTTTATCAGTGTATTTTTGCTTTTAATATAAAGAAATGGTTATATCCTGTAACTGTAAATTATTTCCGTTTTGAACCGAATATTAAAATTTAAAATTGTTCCAACAATCATACAAATTGGGATGTAAGTGACATAAGTTATGTGCAAGACTAACTTGAAAATTTAAACAATTGAAAGTGGAGGGGTTAACTAACATTCAATTGAAATTGTTATCGTTATAAAATCATTTCTGTGCTTTTACTCAATGATTTAAGCTTTTTGGAATATTCGATTACTGATATGGTATCAAATCCTGTATGACCAAGATCGTTTGGACGTGAAGTTGATCATTGCTACCCTAATTCTAAAAGTAAGAAGAGTTGAATTTGAACAAAGGTAGATGGGTCAATGCTAACGCCCAAAAGGCTCTTTGGGGGAGTGTTATAACTATAAAGTTATTCACTTGTATGCATTGACAAAAAACAGAGGGAATGTGTCTTAAAATCTCAGATTTTTTTTTTTACCTTAATTGATGCTGTGTCTTTTTCTAATCATAGACTTAAGTTTTCCATTCATTCGGAATTTTCCTTTAATTGATATCCTGTCTTTTTCTAATCTTAGACTTACGTTTTCCTTTCATTTGGATTTTTTCTTTAAATGATATCTTATCTTCTTTTTTATTTATACTGATTATCCCTGTCATTTTAGATTAGGATCATCAAATCCTTGGATGTAAGTCACATAATCAGAATGGATTAAATAAATTCTAGGATTTAATAATCTTTCAGTTCAGAATTGGTTGTCTTTCTTTAAAATTTGCTCAATCACTTCAATGAAATTCTTCTTGTAATGTGTGCTATTTTAGATGACTCAGGTCATTTTCTTTCTTCATCAACAAGCTTAACTGTGCACCCAAAATTGAATATGACATGAACTCTAGATTAAACATTCTGGTGCATCTGACTTCTTATTGCAGGTTGATAAAGTTAGTGATCCCCATAAACTCAGGCTAGAAGCTGAAAAAAGAGATGATGTTGTATGCATATCTGCTATAAGTGGTGATGGTTTACAAGAATTTTGTGATGCAGTTCAAGACAGGCTAAAGGTACAAAATTGGAAACAATCTGAATATAATTCAAAACATAACATTTTAGTATTTGATACCATGTAATCAATTTGTTTGAACTTTGAACTATTTACATTTGCTAATAAAAAATCTATTCATTGACAGGACTCCATGGTTTGGGTAGAAGCTTTGGTCCCATTTGAAAATGGGGACCTTCTCAGTACCATACACCAGGTTGGAATGGTTGAGAAAATTGTAAGTAATATAACTTTGCCCGTTAACCAATTATGAAATTGGATTTTCCTTTCCATTTTAAGCTGGCAGATTTTACATTGTTCATCATATGATGGTTTTCCTGCTTGTATGTTATCGTTGGACTTCCTTATATTTTATCTTTAATTTATACAGGAATATACTGAGCAAGGGACATATATCAAGGCACACGTGCCCCTGCGTTTTGCAAGAATGCTCACACCCATGAGGCAACTGTGCGTATCGCGACCTTAACTTTCTTTAATATATCTAGTTTTGCTGCATAACATGTACATATGTATGTAATTATTGAAATCTTATTCAAAAGAATGGGATGGCATTGCAATATGTATTTACAACTACAGTTAGTAACCGTGCATATCCAATTCAGATTTGTTTTCTTTCATGTTATTTGGTTATATGACAGGGTGGGTTAAGTTGAAAGAGAAATACAAGTGAGTCTTATACAAACATCAGATAATTCAAATCCATCTGGTTCTTTGTTTTACTTCTAAATATTATTTAATTATCAGGACATATATATCACGACATTATACTCTGCAGCATCTTAAGACATTAGCATATTGCACCAACATGAATGAAAAATAAATGTTTGATATCTAGGTCCACGTGTATGGAGAAATAATTATAGGGATGTCAACTCTTTATACGAAGGGTTTAATGATATCCCGGATTTATCCAAATAATCCTGTTTCAGTTTTTAAATAAGTCTTTAATTAGAATAATTGTTCCTAACGGTTAGAATAATTGTTTAGGAACTGATAAAGTATTTCAATCCTTTCTTTAGTCAAAATAACTTCTCCTAAACTCTAAGGGGAAGTAATTTCAGTCAGTTGTTTTTTTGGTTATTGTAAATGTAATTTGTTCTTGGTTGCAGAAAAAAAGAAGAAATAAAACATTTCTCTTTATACATTTTCGTTCATTTTCATTATTTTATATACTTACCAACGGTTCGCATCAGAGCTCTCTTCTTGAGAGATCTGGGTATGTTTTAAGTTGTCATGGATTTCAAAACGAGTTTTTCCTAAGCTGTTCTCCTAGTCTTTGATGGGAAAACTATGACCTCTGGGCAGTGAGAATGGAAGCTTACTTGGAGACATTTTTGGAAACATGTGGAAGAGGATTATGAAGTACTTCCGTTGCCAGATAATCCTACCATGGCTCAGATCAAAAGTCACAAAAAAAAAAAAAACAAAACAAGAAAGGCAAAAGCGAAGGCGTGTCTATATGCCGGTGTTTCTTAAACCATTTTCACACGAATCATGGCTTTCAAAGCAACAGAAGAAATAATTTTTGCATTATCTAAAGAAGGAATACGTTGGAGATGAACAAATATAGAGCATGAAGGTGCTATTTAATGAGAGAATTTGAGTGACAAAAAATAAAGAGTATGAGACAATCAAAGAATACTTAGACACATTGTTAGGTATTGCCAACAAGATACGGCTGTTGGGCAGTAACTTTGCTGATTCTAGAATTGGCAGAAGTGCTACATGATTTGCAGGCACAAGAGCAATGAAGGTTGATGAGAGAAGATCATGCTGTTGAAGGTGCAATTCCAGCAAAAAATAGTGAGAATACAACAAACAACCAAAACAAAAGTGAGGGTAAAAAGAAAAATTACCCACCTTGTCAATATTGTGTAAAAATGGGTCACCCACTGTTTAAATGTTTGAAGCGACTAGATGCGAAGTGCACTAAGTGCAATCAGATTGGACATAAAGTTGTTCATAGTAAACACATGAACAATTATCTATCATAGGTCATGTGGTTGGTGTAACCACTATCTATCAACCAAGATTCACTAGAATTGTTGCTGGAGAAACAAGTAGCAACAAAGAGCTGATCTTCATCCTCTTGTGCATTTTCTGCATCAGCTACAACTTGCTGGATATTTGCTATGCAAATTGCAGTTTCATGTCCAATCTGATTGCACTTAGTGCACTTCGCATTTGGTCACTTCCAACATCTGAAAATCTTCTCTCATCAACTTTCACTGCTTTTGTGCTTGCAAAGCATATAACACTTCTGCCAAAGTGATCTTTGAAAGATAGATTCCTTGTGTTCTCTAATGAGATTATGGATGCTTCATACCTCTTAGGCATTGAGATTGGCCAACAGTCGTATCTTCTTGGCAATATCTAATAATTTGTTTGAGTATTCTTTGATTGTCTCATACTCAAATTCTCATTAAATTTAGCACCTTCATGCTCCGGATTTGTTCATTTCCGACATATTCCTCCTTCCGATAATGCTAAATTTCTTTTGCTGATTTGAAAATCATGATTTGTGTGAAAATAGTTTGACAAACACCAACAAATAGACACGACTTCACTTTTATTGTTTTTTTTTTTTTACTTTTGATCTAGGTCATGATAGGATTATGTGGCAGCGGAAGTACTTCATAATCCTCTTCCACCGCTTCCTGAAGATCAAATGTCTCAAGTAAGCTTTCATTCTCAATGTCCAGAGATCATAGTTTTTCTTATCAAAGACTAGAAGAGCAGCTTGGGAAAATCTCGTTTGAGAATCCATGACAACTTAAAACATACAAATAAAATAAAGAAAATGAACGAAAATATACGAAGAGAAATGTTTAATTTCTTCTTATTTCTCTGCATCCTAAAACAAATTACATTTAAATTAAAGTTTAGAGTAGTTATTTTGACTAAAATAACAAATACTTTATCCTAAATAATAATTATTTTATTTAAAGACTTATTTAAAAACTGAAACAGAAAATACAAATCAAAGTGCATTTCAAAAACAAATATCTAAGACATTTAAATAGAAAAGTTTAATGCATATGACAATATAACTCATGAGCAACGATCTGACGGGGTCTCTACTTTTGTGTGGGACAACTTTTCTTTTGGAAAAGGGGGGAAGGATGCATATCCAGGGAGAGTCTAAGATGCGGGGAGACAATCTTCATTTTACTATATTTAATTTTGGTCTCAATTATTTAATTCAATCATATCCACTCTAACAGGGCAGCCTACAGTCAATGCCAAAGCTAACAAAATACTTCTATTATCATATTTCCATGCTAAGCATGGAATCTTATCCAGACTAAGGTGCTTTCTACGCTGACCTCTATACCTGCTCCTGCTCGCACCGCTAAGTAGTGATCGAAAAGTATCCACGGTCCCCTACTTACCACCTTCTCGAAATCTTGAGGTAGGTGGAACTTGACCTTGTAGAAGCCATGCCTAATGTCAACCATGTCAAAACCACCCACCAGCTTCTAGATGGCTTTTAATCTATCCCTCATAACAAGTTAGGCTAGCCGTTTTTCCCAGCAGCTTCACGATCATAGCTTCCAGAGATCCTTCAAGATATCAACAAAATACCTACGTTTTAGGCTATCGCCATCTTTTCACTTTACACGGAACAACTTCGCTATCAAGTCCACCCATTCTCTTTTTGGCATGGCCTCTGGTTTCCCGTCATTTTATCCCAAATGGATATCTTCAAACTTCCACCGGTCCACACATCATACTCCGGTGATCTAGTAGGAGCATCGTCTCCTGTAAACTGCTGAAGTTACCCTCTCCCTTTTTGAAGCTTTACCATCTATTGTTCTTTACTTTGTTTTTAATTGATTTGTTTACTTATATATTTTATATTAAGACAAAACATTACTGTAGATTATAGATATAGGTTTGCACAGTTACTTAAGCTTATATTTAGGCCTCAAGAGCATTAATTTTAAATAATTATAAAAATAAGTAAATAATTATATATAATTAAAATTATGTGACAACTAAAATGCAATATTATTTTTGCTTTTTTGCAAGTGAGAAAATGTTTCAAAAGTTTAAATAAATTTGGTAAAGATCCAACTAGCCAAATCATATAAAAAGGTTGTGAAAGGAAAGAATAATTTTTCAAATAAAGTAAAACTCCAAAAAGAAGAAGATACTTATTTGTTTTATTATTATCTAGTAGATTTTATGTAATTAAACATTCGAAAGTGAACGTCACACCACTTCACATGAGAATAAATAAAACATATATAAATATTAAAAAGAGATAAAAATATCAATCATGTGTTATAAATTAATTTAATTTGATGAAATTGAGATTTATATTTTAAAAACTATAATACATCTTTTAAACAAAATTATATTTGAGATTGTGATGAGGGTAAGTCCTTTAGGTATATGAGTGAATTTTATAAATGTTGAGTTAAATAATTGAATGAGAAAGATTATATATACTTTAAATAATGAAAATGAGTTTTTTAAATTATTTTATACTCGCTTTAGAGATTTAAAATAATTATTTTTCAGAAAATTAATGAAAATAATATTTTTAGATTATTTTATACTCGCATAGTGTTTTAGAGATTTAAAATTATCGTGGCAGGTCGTAGGTATTTTTTTCATCAAAATTTAGATGAATTTCGATAATAGTTATATATGCGATTTTATTCATCTTGCCAACCGATGATATATGTTATATATGGCAAAATGATCGATGCATTCATGCTTTAACTGATTTACCCATACTTTTAATCCAATCCATTCATATATGATAATTTGATTAAATTGATTGGATTGGATAACTTTAGTTAGTTCATGGTTGAAGGTTTAACAGGTTGTCGGCTAGTTGAATCGATATTAATGAAATTATTTTAAGTTAAAATATAAAAGGTAGTATTATATTTTATGATTTTAAAATTAAAATAAAACATTGTGTATTACTTCAATCGAAATATCAAATTATATATATAAACAACTTCACGTGAACTAGAAAAGAACTAGCATTTAGGTTGCCTTTTACTTTTTAAAGAAAAAATTGTTTAACTTGTGATTTATTAACTTTTTAAAGAAAAAATATCGATTTCATTGGATTTTCTTATTTGATTCAATCAATTTTATATTAATTGTGTATAACTGATTTTACACCATAATTACACTATAATCAAATTAGATAAAAGTTTGATTCAGAATTGAATTGAATAGATTGGTCTAGTTTTGAGTAAAAGATAATAGTAAGCCATTCCACTTACACTTATTCAAATTAATTCATCACAAATTGAGTTAGAAATAATTCAATCAAATCATAAGGTAATTTATAACATGACTTCAATTGAGAAATTAAGTAGGTTAACTTATTTAAATATGTTTTGTTATTCCAACTTAATTTATATATTTATTATAATACAATTAAAATTAATTAATTTGACTCACCTATTTATAATTGTAAAATTAAAACATTCATATATTTTATCAAACATTAACTACTAACTATCATTAAGGAGTTATATTATAAAAATAAAGTTAGGAAGTAAAATTAAAGTGTGTCTTGACAATTGTGAAAACAAATAAATCAACCATATTAAAATGTTATTAAATAGCATTTCAATGTTAAAAAAAATCAAAATATTAACCTATGTAATTTAAAAAATCTAATCTTTTTCTAATTGAACCTGTCTTGTCTCAAATTAAGTTAGCTTGTGGATTATATTTTGACATCCTATATATATATATATATAAACCACTAAATTATTAAAAAATGATACTAGAGTGGTTATTTCAAGTTACTTACAAGGAAGAATTGAATATTATTAAATAAGAAAAACTAATACTATAAAATAACTTTTTTTAGTGCATAATATGCGAGGAAAAAACTATTTTAAGTGTCAAACGGAATAAATTTAAAATCACATGGGTTAGTTTGAGTTATTAGAAATCATTCCGCTTAACTGAACATATTTGACTCATGGTTAAGGGAGTCAGATTGATTTAACGTACAGTAAATTATATTTTAATTCAACTTATTTGGAATTTACTATTAATGATATTTCAATTTTTATAATTTAATTCGACTCAAACTTATGAATCAAATTAAGGTAAGGATTCAACCCATTTTGATACCTTTAATACTCTTATAACTAAAAAAGCAAAATTAAGTTCATAAACTCTAATATAAATTATATAATCTCAAAGTTGAGAGTACCAACAGGCAGTTAGTAAGAAGGAAAATTACCTTTTGACGTCTAAACAACTATTTGATAACTTGGTTTTTAAGAATAATGTGATCATTAGAAAAAAAATGAAGTTTTTTTTGTAGTTGTAGAGAAAAAAAAAAGGAGCAGAAATGTAAAAGTTCTAGTTTGGGATGGATGAAAAATTGATTGGAAAGAGAAAATTTTCTAAAGTTTTTGAAATTCAAAGTTTGGCAATGATGTAATATCAGGGTAATGTGAAAGCGAACTATGCAGTTTCTTGGACTTCAAAGAAGAAAAACAAAAACTTATGAGATATTCAGTTAAGCAATGCGCGTATGAAATCATAACCGAGAGTGTTAAAGAATCATATTCATCTTTTTCTTTTGTTGTATCCGAACGACTAAAAGAAGAAAAAGCGAAAAAAATCCGAAACACGAAGCAACTATCCGATCGTAACGCGGTGCCGTGAAGACAGATATTGTCATGTTTCAGTTTTTCAACACATACAAAGACCTTTTCATTGGTCGATTTTATAAGGTTTATAGTTACTTCGTAAAAAAAAATTTACACTGTTTTGATTTGGTCGAGGAGCAGGTAATACCAGAACCACTGTCAAAACTAAACAACATATGCGTCATCAGAAGCAGTGCAATCACACAACAACATATACATTGTTGAAACAGTCAAAGGCTTGGTTTTTCCACATCATATGATTTGGTAAAAAGATTGGTTAGTTCGAAATTTGAGTGGTATATATGTCACACTAGCTTACCCAATGGAACATACAATCATCAAAATTAGCAAGCTCTCAAATTCAGTTGCTACACTTGTCACCATGACTTTCACCAAACTCACTCTTGTGATAATAATAGCTTTTTTCTCGGTTAAACTCTCCTGGGCTCACCCTGGCTTTCATTTCGGCTGGGGTGGTCATCATGGAGGAATATCTTTTGGCCTTTCACCTCAATTCTATCAGTTTTCTTGCCCCCAAGCTAATGACATTGTCATGTCAGTGTTGGAGAAGGCCATTGCAAGAGATATCAGAATGGCTGCTTCTCTACTTAGACTTCACTTTCATGATTGCTTTGTGCAGGTTAACTAATATTGCATCTGTCATAATAAAACCTCTTGAAACAATAACACTAATAATAAACAAAATCAATTTCTTTACCAAAAAATAGTTGACAAAATTCTTATTGTTATAGTACTTAGTACAACATTTTGTCTTTGTTGTGTTGAGCTGTTTTTTAGTCTAGACTATTTGCAATTATTAGACAGTACTTAATGTTACTCATACCACTCTTTGTCACATTATTTTTCTTATCAAATACTTGTCCTTTGTTTTGAATGGCAGGGCTGTGATGCATCAATTTTGTTGGATGATAGCAAGACAATAGTCAGCGAAAAAAATTCTGGACCTAACAAAAACTCTGTCCGAGGTTTTGAAGTGATTGATGAAATCAAGTCTAGGTTGGAAGAAGCATGTCCTCAGACTGTATCCTGTGCAGACATTCTTGCCCTTGCTGCTAGAGGCTCTACTGTTCTTGTAAGTCAACACACTTCACTCATACTGAGCCAACTCACTTTGCATGTCACATAATGTAGATATGTTGTCTAACACATCAGAAATCTTAGTAACATACTTTTTAATACATTTTTTTTTAAGATTATTAAGTTATGAATAACATTATATAAGAAGTGAAATTTATGTTATTTCATAAATCTTAAACATTCAATCAATAAAAAGAATTTTAGGTAGTGCCTTTCAAAGAAACTGACACTTCATTAGTACTTAATGTGTTAGGTTTGATCTAATGACAGAAGGTGTGAATAATATATATGAACTTAGTTAGAAAGGAAACTGAACTAAAGGCAGTGAATCAAGTTTTCCAATTGAATTGATCATTGAGAAAACTGATGCATACCAACATATGGTTAACAAAAAAATTCCTTCTCATTAGTGTACATATGAAAAGAAAGAACATACTAACATTCTTATACATGAGAAATATGAGATCTTGAAACTTGTTTGATTCTTTAAAACAGAGTGGAGGACCTGACTGGGAACTCCCATTAGGTAGAAGAGACTCAAGAACAGCAAGCCTAAGAGGGTCAAACAAAAATATTCCTCCACCAAACGCCACCATTGAAAGTCTCATAACATTTTTCAAGCGTCAAGGCCTTGATGAAGTAGACCTTGTTGCCCTCTCAGGTGGAACTTCAACTTCTCATCCATGTTATGTTTAATATACATTTCCTAGTAATGCATGCATGAGTCACACTTGAACACTTTATTGTAATGTAGGTGCACATACCATTGGGGTGGCAAGATGTGCCACATTCAAGCAGAGACTATACAACCAAAAGGGAAACAACCAACCAGATGAGAATCTAGAAAAATCCTTCTACTTTGATTTGAAGACAATGTGCCCAAAATCAGGTGGTGACAACTTCATTTCTCCCTTGGACTTTGGCTCCCCAAGAATGTTTGATAACACCTATTTCAAACTCATACTTAGGGGGAAAGGACTTCTTAATTCAGATGAAGTGCTTCTTGTGGGAAATGTTAAGGAAACTCGTGAATTGGTCAAGAAATATGCCCAAGATGAGAGCCTCTTCTTTGAGCAATTTTCCACCTCCATGATCAAGATGGGGAACCTTCGCCCTCTCACTGGATTCAATGGTGAAGTTAGGAAAAATTGTCGCATAGTTAATTAACCAAGCAGCACATTTAGTTATATTTATATGACTCGTTAATAAGTGTTATAGTTTTACCTTCTAAAAACCAAGGAAAGAATTTGAAAATGTTTGATCTTTGATAGTTATTAATTACTTAAGAGGGTTTCAGTGTGTTGCTGCTAAGTTAATTTGATGAGCTATGTTGAAAGTTAAGTGAGTATTAAAGGATTGTGTGCAAATATTGATTTTAAGGAATTCGAACCCTTTGAAACAATATAATCATGGAAAAAACAAAAATAAATTTTAATAAATCTGTAATCACCTTGTTTAAAAATAATAAAATCCAGTTTTAAAAATTGAATTTGATATATTGCCTTCAGTTCAACTATTAAATAATCCATATAATTATGTACTTTTGGGGGTTGAATAATGGAAAAAAAAAATAAATCTTAAAAATTAGTCCTTTTAACAGATATACTGTTATATTGGTATCAGTAAAAACACATGATAATGAAAAATATATCGTTTTAACTAATTTTTTTATGATTTATATTATATTAGAAATAAAATGAAAAGATTAAATTATTGATATAACATCCAAGCTATTATATCTAAAGACCATTGATGAAGTGCGATATATGATTATGATATGTAAATATTTCCCCTAGAGGGAGTAGTTACAATAACTAATATATTATATTGCATTATAATCATAATTATATATAATATAAGAAGGCCATATATTACGTAGCAATATAAAAAAAGTGATTATAGGTTTACAACCACAATGGATACTTACTTGTTGACTCTTGTTTTACGTGGACTGAAAAGCTCACAAAAATCTTTAAACCTTTTAAGGTTTAACCTTCTATACTTAAATGTTTAATTGGATATTATTTTCTGACCACACATTTAACAACCATCTAAGTGCACCCATGGCTTCCCCAGCTCAAATATTCACATCTTTTTAGTTATGGACGAATAAACAAGTCTGTCATTATTTGGCATTACTTGATCGTATAATTTCCTATCACTGCCATAAGTAAGGAATGGATAGTACTCAAAAGTCCACTGCAACCTTTGAACCTTTTAAGTATTTAACCTTATATACCTAAGTGCTTAAGTGTTTAACTAGACATTAGTTTTTGATCACACATCCAAACAACCATCTAAGTGCACCCATGGCCTCCCAAGCTCAAATCTTCACATCTTTTCAGTTCTGGGATGAATTAACAGGTCTATCATTCCTTCATCCTATAATTCCCTAGCACTGTCATAACTAAGGAATGGACAGTACTGAAAAGTCCACAAAAACATTTGAACGTTCTACGTGTTTAACCTTATATCCTTAAGTGTTTAAGTGGGCATTATTTTCTGATCACACATCCAAACAATCATCTAAGTGCACCCATGGCCTCAACTCGTCGCAGTCTTTGCTTATATGCTTCAGCGTTCTCCCCTAAACCCACAAACACAAAAACACCACGTTTTGTCGTCGTTGTCCACCTCTCCCACGTTCGTCGCGCATAACTTCAACTGAAGGTTTTCACTTTTCCTTTACAAACTTTGTACATCACTTTTCCTTTACAAACTCTGTACATTCCACCCGCGAAACTCAATCTTTTTCTTTAAACTTTTTAAAAGGTTTTTCCTTTTTCCTCGTAGACTCTCCACATCCTACCCAAAAAATCTAACCTTTCCTTTCAAACTTTCTAAAGATAGGACAAAACCTCTAGCGTGCCTTCCTACAAAATACCACACGTGTCTTTCAATCAGTAGGAAAAATTTGTCATAGTTGACTGCTATGTGGTTGTTAAATCAATATTTTCTTATAAAAAATAATTACAAATAAAAGTCAATAATATAATAAACTTTTCCAATATTTTAAAGATTTTATAAAACAAAATGGCTTTTAAAATTATTTTTTAATAATTGTAGATAACGTGAATTGCAATCCATAGCAACCTATAAAACAGACTTGGGGAACAAGAAAGTTTATAGTTATAGTTTGATATTTCGATACGAAGCTTTCTGAATCCCTTTTTCCGATTTAAGAGTTAGGTTTTAACGAATAACAGTAACGATGACAGATACTGAAGACGCTACACGACGCCGTAATGCGGTCACGGAGTACCGTAAGAAACTTCTTCAGCACAAGGAATTGGAATCCAGAGTTCGATCGGGTTCGTTCTTTCACAATCCAACTTTCACTTCTTTATGGTTTTCAATTACACTATTTATTCGTGATGTTGCATGTTCCGATTGATTAGGGTTTTGTTATTATGAATTTTGACGTGTTTGGCTTTGATATGCTAATTGCAGTCAGAGAGAATTTGCGTGCTTCGAGGAAAGAGTTCAATAAAACAGAAGATGATTTGAAGTCTCTTCAAAGCGTTGGACAGATCATTGGCGAGGTTCTCAGGCCTCTCGACAATGAACGCTGTATTCAGTCTATCCTTTTTTTCTTTTCGTATTTTGTATGATATTTCGCCATTCAATTTCATACTATATTCTAATTATATATTGAGATTATGAACACAAACTTATGTTTCCTTTTAAATGTGAAATGATTATAATTGAGTGGTAAATTCTGTAATTTGGCCTATTATCTAACAATCTAATTAGTTGACCAAGCTAAATTGATGAACTATCTTCTGTGGTTTTTTATTTGGTTGATGTGAACTTAGGCCTATGCTGATTATTATTTTCGTTGTTGTTCTTTCTTTCTGTTATCTCTCAGTGATTGTTAAGGCAAGCAGTGGACCTAGGTATGTGGTTGGTTGCCGCAGTAAAGTAGATAAGGAAAAACTGACTGCTGGTACGAGAGTGGTTCTTGATATGACTACACTAACCATAATGCGAGCTCTTCCACGTGAGGTAAGGTTTTGTGGTTTATTCCTTTTTGGATATTTATTTGATATGGTGGATGTGGAGTTTTTGTGCCCTTTGGGCTATCTGGTTTGGTTTCCTTCTGAAAATCATATGCTAATTCTTTGCGCCTCATGGTCAATTTGAATGATCTATTTTGAGTTGACAGGTTGATCCGGTAGTTTACAATATGTTGCATGAGGATCCTGGTAATATCAGTTACTCCGCTGTTGGTGGTTTATCTGATCAGATAAGAGAATTGAGGGAATCAATTGAACTACCTCTGATGAACCCTGAGCTCTTCCTTCGAGTCGGAATTAAACCTCCTAAGGTGATTACTTTTCACTGTACTAACTAGGTCTGTGACCTCTGTTATGTGTTTTGGCAGCACTGTAACCTAAGTTTCTATCTAAAAGTTCTTTACTGGTAGTGTACTTTGATGAGCCATGATATTTAATTTTAAATCTGATGAGTATCTTCTCAATTATTGTCTCCCAGGGTGTTCTCCTTTATGGGCCTCCTGGTACTGGTAAAACATTGTTAGCTAGGGCAATTGCCAGTAACATAGATGCTAACTTCTTGAAGGTCAGAATTGTTTCTTTTCTGAATTCCTTCGTATTTTTAGGCTTGCATGAATCTTAAATGTAATTCACCTTACCCTCCATACTGGTGTAGGTTGTTTCAAGTGCAATAATTGATAAGTACATTGGAGAAAGTGCCAGGTTAATTAGAGAAATGTTTGGTTATGCACGAGATCATCAGGTAGATTCTTGAATGAAGTTTCTTCCTATTTGTTTGTATAATAAAATGGAATGTAGTTCTGAATCTCCATTTTGTTTGTTAAGCCTTGCATCATTTTTATGGATGAGATCGATGCCATTGGTGGTCGTCGTTTCAGTGAGGGAACAAGTGCTGATCGTGAGATTCAGAGAACACTAATGGAATTGCTTAATCAACTTGATGGGTTTGATCAACTTGGGAAGGTATATCTTGCTTCTTATCCCCATTTAGTCATATTTAGAACATGCTTCTTTCATTTATGTCAGATATAATTCACATAAAACGTAAAGTATAGCAACCTTGTACTTATTGTGTCTTCTTTATATTGTGGTTTTTTTCTCACTAAAAACGGTCGTTCTAGTGAATTGTTATGGTGGGTTGACAACAATTACATCATTGCTGTCTCAATGGATGTTGTAGGTTAAAATGATAATGGCAACAAACCGTCCCGACGTACTGGATCCTGCTCTTCTGCGTCCTGGAAGATTGGATAGAAAAATAGAGATTCCATTGCCAAATGAACAATCTAGGATGGAAGTTCTTAAGATTCATGCTGCTGGGATAGCTAAGCATGGTGAGATAGATTATGAAGCTGTTGTGAAGCTTGCTGAGGTGAGTTCAGTTTGGATTAGTTTTGTTGATAATTGGAGCACGTTTGATGTATTTTCTTATTGCAAATTGCTCAGGGCTTCAATGGAGCTGATCTTCGCAACGTGTGCACAGAAGCTGGAATGGCAGCAATTCGTGCAGAACGTGATTATGTGATCCATGAAGATTTTATGAAGGTGAGCTCTTTCTTTGAGGAAAACTATTTTTCTGTCTAGTTATAATGTTCAAGGGAATAGCCCTCATCACTCACTGGAACAATAACACTTATTTCTGTGGCGCGCAGGCTGTTAGAAAACTGAATGATGCGAAGAAACTTGAATCCAGTGCTCCCTACAGTGCTGATTTTGGAAAAGAGTAGAGCTATTATAAAATTCTGAGTCATAGATATCTAGGCAGTATATCTTTTGAGTCACAAATTCTTCGTGCAATTAGGTTTTGAATTGAATTATTTTTTGTAGATTATGCTCTACATTATTTATACCACTGATCTTTGAATTTGTTCATCTCCCCATTATGGTTGAAGATCCTTATTGGGTGAAATTTCCAATCTTGATCAATAAATCTAATTTGGGGCCTAATTGCACTGACAAGTTATACTGACTACTGGTGGGAAAAAAAACATCTTGCATCTTTTCTTTATATATGGTGACATTTTATATATAAGTATTTTTTGCACCTGAGTTAAAATTTTAATGGATGCAGAAAGTGGTTTGTTACGCATGTTAAAATTTTTAATTGATGTAAATAACTTCAAAAACTATATTAATGAACTACTATTTATAATTTTGAAACCTACATTGCCAAATCTCGATTACCATTGGAATTATACACTGATCCAGATTGAAAGAAACGGTTAGGGTGATCTTTTGGTATGATTGATATGTGCTAGCGTTCGTTGGAATTGGATAGAATTCTGGACTTACATTGGTTATAATATATTTTTTATAAGGTTGTATTATAACCAGTGTAAAGGTAAAATACTTACATTTTACATTAATATTACATAATCGATATAAATGTGGATTTGAACCCATGTTTGGTCCAAACGAAAGCATAGAATGAATGTACGAAATTGATGTGGCACACGCCTCACAAACCAATGAAATTCAGCTGTCAAAAAGCTTGAAATTTACTTATATTATGGCGTATAAGGCACTGCGTTTAAAAACCACCTCAGAGTGAAATGGAAAAAAGAATCGATGTGGTACCAAACATGCATTTAATAGATTGAATCATACTTGTGTCCTTTGTCTGGCACATCAGTACAGAATTTAAATTGCAATTGCCAGTTGGTACTCTTTTTTATGTTGCTGTGGTTGACTCCTTTTCTTATGTTCTCTTGGTTAATTTGCGTTTTATCATTCTAACAATTTTGAAGAACCAGAATGCACTTACCAGCTGCAAACCCAATGCCATAGCCTGTAACCATGGAAGAGCTAGTTACCCAGAAAACAGAAAAGAAAAATTGGTTTCTCAAAAGAAAAAAAGAAAACCATACCTTTATGAGAAGTGGATAGTCAGCAGATAAAGTTACGTAAGTGAGACACGGTCCGATCAACATCCTAGCAAAAGTAAATATGGCAGCAAATAGAATCTGTGCCATTCAACACATTTCATCTCAATGTTCAATTCTCAAATTTAAAAACATTTCACTTTAATCTGTTTCAATTTTAATTATTGGTCTATCTCACATTTTAATTATTAAAATTCTAAATATTTGAAATCGTCTCAAGTCTTATTTCAGTACGGTCCATTCATACAAATTCTTCATTAAAATCAAATTCTTGTATGGATAACAGACTTCACTTAATTTAAAAAAACAAAATTGTCTTATGATCTCGCAATTTCTTCACACATAAGTTGTGTTTACTTTGTACCACGTAATAACTTCTTTTGTCCAATGAGTAAAATTTTACCACTTTCGTATAAAAACCTTTGGTATGAGTATAAACTATAGTTTTACTTACATCAGCGGCCAAATTAAGGAGGCTATCTCTGTAACCAAGCTCTTTGAGGAGCTCCCTCAAATGTAAGAATGGACTTGATATCTCTGTTATCCATATTGTCGCCACCATTTCTGCGCCACACTGTATATACAGATATGCAAAAAAATCACTATCCAATCATGAAATCCTCACAACACAAAGTAATAGTTATTGCAAAAAAAGTTTCTGAAATTGAGGCAAATTTTACTACTAATCAAGATGACCAAATAGTAACAGATTAAAAGGACATAAATTTATGCAAAAGACAAGGAGCAAAGCACACTTTTGTATATGAATGTTTACTAGAAGATGCATTTCTGAGAAACTCAACAAAAAATTGTTTAATTTTCACAAACTATAAGTATATTCCAAACCTTGGAGAAATGATTTGATCTTATGATTACCTTTTGATAGAAAAGACCTGCTCCAATTCCAACAATGCTTACCAAATGGTGAACAGTGTTGTCTAGACTCACTCTCTCACCAAAGTGACAACAAAACAGATCATAAATGAGATAAGAAAGGCTCACTGCCAGAACTTGCATCTGCTCAGATCACAGTTCAAACTTTCCACATTAGTGCCAATTCTTAACAATTAAAAGCACCCAAATCCATATAAATAATGAGGTTTTGATTTTGATCCAGTACCTGTTGGGGTGAAGATTTTGATCCCACACCACATATTGGACACCTCCAATCTTCAACAGAGAGCCAAGCCAATGTCACTGCCAAAGTTGCATGGAGAGTGGACACCACGCGGTTGCAGAAATCAAAAGAGCGTTTGGGGAATATTCTTCTCACTGTAACAAATGCTGAGCTCCATGAAACAACTCCAACAACAATTGTCTTTATGACATACTCTTCCATTTCTCTACACTGCAAAATCTGTGTTTACAAATTCAGGTTTCAGCAAATGCATGTTATCCTAAAATTGACAAAAAATAATTTATATGGTTCAGATTTCAAACCTGTAACTATGATTCTGTTAGTGACATTAATTTGAGAGGACCCAAAGAAATATGAAGTTGCATTTGTAGCACAACTGCCACCAGAATTATGGTGACGCAATGGCGTACGACCAAGTGGAGATAGGAGTTTGGAATTATCAGGAAATTATTGTTCAACTACCACATTTATTATATGCATGCATGGACAGATAGATGAACTGAAACATCCTGCTGTGGTAATTTTTGTTAGCCAGAAAAATTATGGAACTCCAAGGTTTTTTTAACTATGCAATAAAATAGATCTTTATGATTCTTAATGTGGTTGCATATACTTTTCAACATATTATTTTTATTCTTTAACAAATATTTCAAAAATTGTTAAAGTAAAATCAAGGTAGATATCTTAATATTAAAATAATAAGATCCTATTTTTTCAGATCCCACTCATAAGACATAAGCAAAATCTATAGATGGTCAAATAAAATCATAAAAACTTATAAATTGTGATTTTTTTTAGAGATTGTTTGCTTATCAACAAATCTTCTTGGTAAATGAATCCAATTGAAATAAAATCTAAGCACCATAATTAAAATTAATATAATTATCTTCATAGGTATGTTGTCAACATCAACATCTAAGTAAAATTATGTAATAAATTCATCTTGTATTTTCAAATACTGTTAATAATTATTTACTTTCTAGTAAGATTGAGTTTCTGTCTTAATTAGAACAAATTTTAAACTTAATTAAAACTTAACAATATTAATATGTTTCAATTAAAATAAAACTTTAGTGAGACATTTTTAACCTTAATATCTCTCTCTCTCTCTCTATATATATATATATATATTTTATATATATATATATATATATATATATATATATATATATATATATATATATATATATATATATATATATATATAAAAATAAAATATCGGGGTTACCATCTTACTATTTACAATCTTCTAAATTTCTATCCATTATTATCTTGAGTAAAACCTTTAATTCTATGTGTATAGAGTTTTTTTTTTTTTTTCTTGAGATGAGTTCCGATTAAAACATTTTTATAAAAATAATTATTTTAAATATTTTTAATAATATTAAATGATTTTGAGTAACATATTTAAATTTGAGAAAAATAAGACCAGTGACAACAGAAGGAAAGTGACCATTGCATATATGCACGGATTTGGGGTTTGGTGAAAAGTTATGGCACTGTGCTTCCACTTTTTATTGCTCACAGGCAAAAATCATTTGGGAAGCATGATTTAGCAGAACTATAAATTCATACGTATCAAAATGTTGATAAGTTCATATATAATATTATTATTTTGTTAATATATTTAAACTGATATAGAAATGTTTCCAACTTTTTATTATTATTAATTATTATCTATCTAATGTATGTGCTATTGCATCTGGAGATTTGGCGCTACCATCTCTGTTTGTGTTTCTTCCCTGTAACAGTCTAATTTGGATGATTTTGTTGAACCTTGGATTTTGTCATGGAAATAGCTTTGTCGATTCCTCTCCAACGTTGTCATGCTCATAATCATGATGGGACAAGTTTTGGTTCGATATCGCCAACGTTGTCTGAAAAGCCCAAGATGTTCATTCTCGGTATGGGATTCGTGGGGCAATCACTTGCTCGAAAACTCCAAAACCAAGGATGGTTAGTTACATTACATTCTTTTCCCTTCAGTATTTCCTTTTCTCGCTTCAAATTTGTCTCATTGAATCAATGATTATTGGTAGGGTCGTGTCTGGGACTTGCACAACCCACGTGAAGAAGCAGCAGCTTCAGGACATGGGGTTTCATGTTCACCTTTTCGATGCAAACCACCCCAAGTGAGTCAACCGGTAATTTTTGCGTTCAATTTTTCATTTTATCTTGAAACAATCACTAATAGTTATGTGGGTGTTATTTGGATTTGGTGTCCAAATTGAGAACTATAAAGGCCACATTTGTGCTTTAGGAATTTCATATTGAGTAGAATAAACTATCGGTGCTTAAGTCATGAGGCTCTTCCACATGATGAAATAGTTTTTACAAAGATGGCCTGGCCTATATGCTTAAGTCCTAACAATTGTGTATCAGTGGAATATGACTTTCTGTATTAAATGCTATGAAAACTTAAAATATTTAGTTGCCAAGCGGATTTCATGGTAAATAATATCTTTGGGGAGTCAAATATGGATGTGTGATATATGATGTCAAGCTCACTTAATGGATAAGACTTTTGCTGTTGTGTTTGTTTTGCAGTCTGGATATTCTAAGGCTACTGAAAAGTTACACTCACATTCTCGTGTCTGTGCCCCCTCTTGTTGGCATTGGTGATCCGGTATGATTTTACTGCCACTAACAACTGTGATATGTGTGTCACCATTCTGTGTATGTTTGGTACTCTGAGGGTAATAATATCTTTAAACTTTTCACCTTTTTAATAATTTTTTATTGATTTATAGATGCTCCAGCATGAAGAACTTTTAAGAAGCTCGTTAGTAAATTCAGATCTTCAGTGGCTGAGTTACTTGTCTTCAACTAGTGAGTCTACATTAAAATTAATGTTGAGGTTTAGTCATGCACTTAAATGATAAATTTATTGTTTCCTACTTTCGGTATGCATAAAGATACTATCGTTGGATTCAATTCAGACATTTAGTTTGCACAATAGTTGTTATCCGATATAATCAATGCTTTCTAGAACTGGATTTGCCCCGCTTCAACTGTGCTACTGCTGCTTAGACATATTTTTCTGTATTGATTTCAGAGTGATGGAGAGACTTTCTATCTTGCAGGTGTCTATGGAGACTGTGCCGGTGAATTGGTGGATGAGGAGTAAGAGAGTGTAACTAAATAAATCACTTGCCTTCCAAAATTTCTGAATACTCTGTTAGTTGGCTCTTAGTGTGTGCATGATGTTGTGTTGTGACAGTTATCCAACAAACCCTGAAAGTGAGTTGGCTAAATTAAGGTTAAGTTCCGAAGAAGGCTGGTCAAATTTGTCTCACGATCTTGGGATCTCACCACTTTTATTTCGACTAGGAGGTATATATGGCCCTGGTAGAAGGTACTTGCCTGATCTTACTTTAATTTTTCTATCATCAGTTTCTTTGTTGGATCTGTAAAAGCTTAGAAATCTCTTGTTTGAGTTGAATGCCATGGCAATCAATTCAAATCTGTCATTATAAGGACATACCACTTAATAAGTGTCATATCTCATTTGAGATAAGACTCTCATCCGGGGGTTTATGTTTATATGGCAAGCTTCTCTGTCACTTAACTGTCAATTTAGCATATATATTCTTTTGGCTTTGAAAATTTGTTTTGTTTTAGTGCCATTGATACAATAATCAAGCAGAAGCCTATATCAGAAGGTCAGAAGAGGAGAAAACACCGAAAATACACATCCAGAGTACATGTTGATGACATCTGCCAGGCACTGATGGCTACTGTTCATGTACCTCCCCCCAGGTGAATTTCCACTACAACTAACTTTCTGGTACATTTAACACCCTTGTGAAATGCTTCTAAACTAGGCAAAAATTTCGAAGAATAAAACAAAGTTTTAGGATTGTCAAACAATATATTCTACGTTCTAGTCCGGCAGTTGTGGAAGGTTATGGTAGTTACCAACCATGAAGTGTCTACGTGGCTGGAGAAACACAATTCTTGAATTTAGTTTTATTTCAATGCCTTCATCATGAAATGTTTACCTTATCAAAATACATGTAGAATATCCTCCCAAATAAAGCAACTATTGTAAATGCATACACTTCATGAAGGCATTAACTGAGGCTGTTTATCTAATAAACACAAGCTGGAGATTTATTAGAATTTCTTAGTGGTGAGCGTGCAAACCATACCAACTACCTTTTAAAGTACTTACGCTATTGTAAAACCACAGTCCTAAATATTGGTTGTGTATGTTAGTCACGATTTTAATAATTGGTCTGCATCCATAATTGTGGTTGCCATGTCAAGGTTTTGGTGGTTCATACAACCACAATTGTGACCTTAACAGCCACGTTTACTTGCAATTTTCTTCAATATAAAAGTTTGCGATGAAAGAGAGCATAACCTAACTACAATTGAAAGCCATAATTATTTTTTCCTACCTTCTTTGTTTGTTAACTCATACTATCGAATTTAACAAGAATACAGTGCCCAAGAGCAGTTAGTGGCTATGAAAACTTAAGATGCATTAATAAAGTATGTCCTGAAGTTATCTTAATGTTGAATTTTTTATTGAGTAAATAGTCTCTTTGATTACTGAATTTGTAGGACACTAACATATTAGTTCCTAAACAGAAGAAAATTAAAGTTTAACAAGCACATTATCAAAAATTCAAGAAAGCATGCTATTAAATGATTAACATATAGAGAGACTGAAATGATGACAAATAGTTAAATTTAAGGACTTATTTGACATCTTAAATACTTGTTTAACATTTTCTATTTGTGACAACACCTACCATTTGCAGTAACTATAGTGATTGTTTATTTTATTTTATTTTTCTATTGGTTGTGTTCATTGGGTCAATATGCTCACACTTTCAGTGAAGTTTACAATATCGTTGACGATGACCCTGCTCCTAGAGAAGAAGTATTTGAGTATACAATGAAATTGGTGGAGGAAAAGTGGCCAGGGGTGAAGTTACAAAGTGTGGAGCAGAGGCAGAAAGAGTGGTCAAATGTAAATCCAAAGGGTGACAAGCGAGTGTGTAATGCCAGAATGAAGAGGGAACTAAGGGTGCAACTACTTTTCCCTGATTACAAATCAGGATTGAAGAGTATAATTGACCAAATTCAGAATCCATTCCACTGTCATTGACCAAATTCAGAGTCTCAGTCATCTGAGTATGCTATTTCACTACTTCAAAATGAGAACCTTGAAATTAACAATTCAAAAAGTCATCAAATCAATTGGTGTGATTGTGCCACTTAACTGTAATCTCAAATTCTAGTTTTTGATACAAGTCTTTGGAGAGAGAATTTAATTTATTTAGTTGTAGCAATCTTATGTGGTTCAAATAGGGTTTTGTCTAATGCAAAATGCACTTGAAAAAACCAAGATAAATAAAGTTTTCTTTTGTTATGTGTTTGATAAAACATTTTAAAATAATCAGGAACTATTTGAAAATTTTTCTCAAAATCAATTACTTTTTTTGAAAGTGATTTTTCTATCTGTAAATAAACAGTAAAAGAGAGGTATTTTATAATACCTCACTAATTTCATTATGGTTCTGCTGTCTCAATCTATATCTATCTATCTATCGAGTAGCGGCACTCGAACACTGACTACGAGGATGTGAATTTTGAATCCAAACCACATAGACCAGTGATGCTGCTATCTCAAAGATGCATCTTTTATTATAAGACATATTATCGTTTGTGTTATACTTTCATAGTCTCACTTTTTTACATGTTATAAATTTGAGTATTATATTAAAAAATTGAATAAATTTTAAATTTTGAGTAATAATGACTTTTCCATGAACATGAGTTATATTTTTTAAAATAAAACTAATAAAAAAAGGTGTGATTGTGATCTTTATAACTTTTTTTTTTCAAAATTGTCTTTGACAGTTATATTTGTGAATTGATGAATTTAGTTCTCAATTTTTTAAAAATGTGATTCTGCTATTTAGTAACAATTTTGATTATCAACAAGATAAAATTCACATAATATGTGATATTAGTCTTTTTATATTTAAATTTAGTATTTAATAATAATTTGTTTACTGTTTACAAAGCTGATTAAGAGATTAGATCACATATTTTTAAAGTTTTAAAATTAAGTAATCGAGCTTTGAACTAGAATGATTAAAAACATATTTAACTCTCAAATCAAAGAAATAGTTGTTTATATGAATTTTAGAAATAAATTATTTTATAAAAAACATAAATTTATGCGTGATTCACTTTTTTTTTTTTAAGTTCTGATTTTATTCATAACTTTAGAGACATTCGTTTTTATTTATTTTTTTTACTTATACATAAATTTGTTGCCACCACAAACACTGCCACTTTGATCTCGTCTTCTTCACGTTTGCAAAAGTTTCCAGCATTAGCAAATCAAAATCCAAATAAAAGATATAGTTTCTTATGTGGTGGATTGGATAACTGAGTGTGTGAAGAAATAAAAAGAGAAGAAAGATATGAGAACTTGAATTTCCTGTGCAGAAGCTTCAGAAAAAAAGGCAGAAAAAAACAACATAATCTATATTAAAATAAGGGAAAAATAATTGTTTCTTATATGGTTACTTATGACTGTTAAATCTTTCTAGTACACCCTCTTATGACTGTTAAAACGACACGTTTAGGCATACCCATGATTGGGTGAATGCAAGGATTAAGACGTGTTTCTCTCTTCACTTCCCAGTGTGGCGGTGCTTACCAACAAAAAAAAAGCCACCGGCACTCATTTGGTTATATTGGAAGCATCAGATTTGAGTAAATTATATTAATCAACTACAACATTCAGTCATCAGTTCTTCAGATTCACCTTCGCTCCTATATGACTGAATTTGCAAAGTTATCTTATATTCATTCATTAGAAATATAAATACAAGAGTTAAAACACATTTTAAGTTTCCTGCGTATCACTTTTAAACATTATTTTCTGGAGTGCAGAAATCTGCAGCAGGTAGAATGAAGCAGTCTGCCTCTGTTACTGTTATCATAGAATAGAATGAAGCAGAAATCTTGGTAAAAAATATATCTATTCTTTCCTCTGCCTCCCTGTGCTCGTCATTGCTTTGGCTCAGCCTCAGTTGCCAAGGGACGTTATGTTCATACAATTCATATGAACCACATCAACCTCACTGGAATTTCTGCTCAAAAGTCAAAATTAATTAATTTAAAGCGTTTAAAACTATCAGTAAAGTTAGACTACATAGAAAATATTCAAAATTCTAAATTGATGGTGGGTGTTATCACTACTAAAATTAGAGAATGGTCGACTCTTACAGCAAATGGAACTCAATCTTTACGATATCTGGCCCAAAAGCCTTTCTTCCTTGCAGAATCATTATCGGACAGGGATCGGCTCCACTTGGATCCAAGTGAAAAGTGCCGCCTCAAGAATGGCTTTCCAAATGAGCTCCTCACACTGGAGCTAGGCTCCATTTTTGAAACCTTTCCTCCCAAATCAATATCTTTTTGGCGATCAAAAACATCAAAACCACCATCAAGGTAGCTATCGACTACCCGGTTTCTGGATATCTTGTGGTTCTTGGCCTTTATCTCTGATTCAGCCCGAAGAACTTTTTTGGACAACTTTGAAAAGTGCTTCTCTCCAACCATACAAATTGGACAAGCTGGATCATACCTATCTGCCTCTGGTGTCATAGCCTCTAAACATTCTGCATGATATGCATGACCACACACCAGCACAGCAACTACCGAGAGGTCATTGTTGGCAATAAACTTCTGGTTGCTCCATGTTGATCTCTCAGTCAAAAGCTTTGAGCAAGCCCCACAAGATTGTATTTCCATGGAGGGAGAATATGAGAACCTGCTACTGGATCCACTTATCTTGTGACGACCAGAGCCAAAACACTCGCTATCAAAAGACCACCTTTCCCTTTGGGACGATGCCACCATCTCAGAGAAGGTTCGCATTGACCAGCCATCAGATGATCCACATAGGGATCCAGCAGCCATTTCATTGCTGCATGTAGAGAGTACAAAGGATGGCCTTCCTTCAGAAATTGAGTTGTCTGGCGATTTCAGACCCATGATTCGACTATCAGAAATCTGTCTCAACAGAGGGTGTGCTGGAGACCGATGTGCCCATCTTGTTGGGGTAGAGTTGGGAAGATGGTGATAATTGTGATTAGGCAAAGGATCTGCTGTGGGCGTTGAGAAGGCTGAAGGTATTGAAAAAGAAAGATTTGGTATTGAAGATTCCGTTGGGTTCTTCACCTAAAGAGAAACACAGATTAAGAGTGAGCCCAGCAGTACTACAGCAGAAAGCCTAAAAATCAGATTATGCACCACAAAGCTCATGGTTCCAATTCAGTTGCTCAAAACTAACCACTGTAGAAAAATTGCTTGACATGGACAGATCTGCAACAAGCACATGGAGGGAGAACAAAGAGAAATCAATGCCAAACAAAGAAACATCAACCCAATGAACCAAAGTGCATAAAAGAGAGCATCAAGAACAGAATGTCAATAACAATATCTGGGACCATACAACACAACAAACCGAGTTTGAAAACTATACACTGGACTGGATAGGAAAACAGCAAAAAGATAAGGTGGTGAACATGGCCATACGCAATATAAAGAAGACACGTGTGTGATATAAAGATCCCTTGAATATAAGAAGACAACAGCAAGGGTTTTTTCTTTTCCAAAAGATATAAAAAAATCCCACCTATTTTCACAGAAACTATTGATTATGTATTTAATATTATTTGTGTTGCATTGTGAAGCCTACTTGTAATCATTCTCAAAGCCTACGACTAAACTATGCAGGATTTTCACTTTTAGGTAAGCATACTCAAAGGGCTTCAATGTCAAGGTTGCCTACCGGTAACAGAAACATTGCTAATGGGGTAATTGCTCCACCACCATACAACAATTTACAAAAGGAAATTGTATTTCAACTGTTGCATCCTATATTACGTACTAAAAGTAAGAATACGCCAAAATGAAGGGGGTGGAAGACGCCTAAGTGTTTTAACTAAGACTGACCCGTCAAACATTGTGCTTATGGTAAAGGACAAAAAGAATAATAGAGTTCAGGGTTTAGCATTTACCAGAAGAGGGGGTCATCAGATTTGCAACCAGTGCCTCATCAACAGGGGACTTCAGAGAAATAGGAGTCACAGAATTCTCCATGATGCTTCCCCCATCCGACAAATTACCTCTTTCAGAACTTAATGAACCTTTTAACTCCATGCTGACATTTCTACTGTCCACACGAGATGTGTGATAAGAAGGATTCTCAATTTCACCAGCAACACGCTCCCTACTATCCCATTGAAAGCTCCACGATGGTGAACACACAACATCTCTACGCAAGCTTTCACCTCCAGTTCTGTTAGGAAGATTAGGATCCTTTGCAGCAACACAACAAGCGGATCCCATGATAACTGCAGAAAAACGTAGAAGCCAATCTAAACTACAGCCACAAACACTAACTACTCTGTAGGGCAAAGACAAATTCAAGACTAGCCAATACTTTTTAACAAAAAGAAATCCAATAGGGTACCTGAAATTCACAATTGAAAACTCAAAAGCCACCTCAATTTCCAGCAGGAAACCGTAACCCTACTTCCTCCTGAAAAATAAACAAAAAGGAAAGACGATTAAACTTAGATTTCAAGGTAACTTAGAAAAACCTTCCAGAGACCAAAAAGCTCCAAACAAGGAACCACGCCCTAAACTTTGGATTTCTAACGCTCTAATCTAACGAAATCTAATTCAGCCAAAATTCCAACATAAAACTCGTACAAAACTGTTTCTATTAACTGCATCCACCAATTAGAAACTAAAAACATATAAAAAAAATATATATCCAAAACGACCACCAGCTTCAACCGTAAACACAAGGCTTCCTAACATAAACATAAAAAAGAGGAATAACAATGAAATCCGTTCTATAAGTATGAAAACCACTCAACCACCCTCTAAGTTAAACAAAACCAGTTCGAGTAAAAAATTCCCATACAAACAACAGAAAGCACTAATTACGACACGCACACACAAACACCGTCATTATTCACTGTCCAAAACACAAATCCAGAGCCAATACCGAGAAATAATAACCTAATCCGGTTCATTTTCTTCCAAAATCCATGAACTCGTCAAAACAATCAAGAACAAAAAAATTCAATCGCCTCTCCGCTAATTTATTTCATCGAACCTCAAAAATAATTTCTAGGGTTTCGAACCATTCTAAATACTAGCAGCAGCGTTGACGCATACGATTAATTATTAACACGAGTAGTAACGAAAAAGAGAAATTGAATAAGAAGAAGCATGCGCGAATCTTACTCGGAAACTATAAACTGAGATGAAAGAGGGAAAATAGTCGAGGTCTGGTCATAGACGGAAACGGATTTCGTGGCGTCCGTTTCACAATTAAAGCGTGGCGCCGCCGAAGCAGAAGGCGGTACGACGGCGTTAGGGTAGAGTTGTTGAAAACGGAACGGTAGCGCCTCCGTTAGTTTGTGTGTTGTGTTCTGTGACTGTGACTCACTGCATCTTCTCTTTTTATTTTTCTTCTGCAAAAGTCTGTTTCTATGTTTTCCTTTTCCCCTTTCGGCATCTCTCTTCTCTGCAGTTCTCGCACTTTAATAATTATATAATTATTTTATTTTTTTATACGAACAAAAAACAAAAAGTGGGCGTTGAATATTATAATTACTCGTAAGAAAGAAAGAAAGCGTGGATGAGAATTTGACGCTTTAGTTTCCACCACGTGGAGCGCACTATAAGCTCACATGCACCCAATTTAGAGAATATTACATCAAATTGCGACCAATTTCTACCTAAGACTATGTCCCTTCCATGAGGTTTTTGTATTTTACACACTCAGAAGTAAAACAAGCATATCAAAATAATTTTTATCATAAGTCAATGGTATTAAAATTATCTCATTACTTACCTATAAACTCTAATTTCAAATAATTTTGTATTTTTTTTATTCAATTCTTCTTAAAAGTCACAGCTGCCTAGCCTAAGTTTCAGCTATCAATATAGTTATAAATACTTTGACATTAGAGTCAGTTAAAAATCTGAATATTATAGATTATTTTAATAGAAAATTGTCATGCTTTTATTGTCATTAACACATAATAAAAAATGTCACTTGTATTTATCTAAATATCAAATTCTCAGACAATCTTTAAAATTGGTTTAACAATACAATAGACTGGTCTATCATATTTATCATAATTTTGTATAATACAACTCATCCTATCTATCATAATTTTCATAAAATTTATCTATTTTTAAATTTTTTTCAATTATCGTCAAACTGTTTTATTTACAAGGATACTTTATTGATTCAATATTTATGTATGTTGTTTCCAATGTCGTTGTTGACTTTTTGTTGCATGTCTGCTTTAAATGCAACAAAGTCTTCTTTTTATTTTCCACTCGAACTTATTAGAAAATGCATTTATTGAAAGATCAAAAGCTTTGAATGATTTATTGACGACTCTACTACACTTCTTTTTCAGATGGAGCTATGCTTATTATATTAACTGAAGAGGAAAAATGCGAAACGAGAAGCGTATATTATCCAAGTGTCCTCCAAAACCTTGTGTAAAAAAAAAATATTTTAGGTAAGAAGGGAAATGAGGGTTTAATACTAAGATGTTTTTGTGTTAGTGCTTTTCTTTTAAATACCTTTCAATTAAAAAAAGTAAAGAATATCCAATGATTATAATATATACAATTTTCACAAAAAATAATAAAAATCATTCGCAATTTTTAATATGAAAAAAAAGCTATTTTATAAAATACTTTAAAACGGATCATTAATAAAAACCAATAACTTGTTTCCAGTAAAAAAAAAAAAAAAAAAGTGACTATATTATATGTGGAAATCGTTGAAAAGTTATATAGAACAGAGAAAACATTACAGGCCCATAGTTTTGCAAAGCCCAAAAATCTCAAGTTTGTTTTAGCAAAAGCCTATTTCAATTTGGGTCATTTGTTTTTTTGGAAGGGAGGGTTGATATATGAGTTGTCAAACAATCAAGTTAGATATTAGGATAACGTCCATAAAACTTATTAAGAGTATATTTAGACTCATTTTTCCATTAAAAAAATTTAAAAGAATAAATATAAAGAAAAGAAAATAACTTATGAATAAATTAAAATAAAAAATTGGACAAGTAACTTTTTACACAAACTAATTTTAACTATAGAAAACCAATTTCATTTATTTTTCATATTTTTTAAACTGGTCCAAACATATTGAAGTAATGATAATTGATGTCTAAAAAAAAAAAAGATGTTGATGAATAACTGCAAGAAATTAAGCTATCCTAAAACATTAAAATGCATGCTTACGACTATGTTAAGCAACTAACTGATATGCAAAATTGCAAATATTTGACCACAATTGTATGGATATTAGACCCTTTACCTAACAGTGGTATTCAAAATCCAGATATTTTTAATTCAAACTAATAATTTAGCCAAAAAATCATAATTAAACAAAAGTGTCAATAATTGACACTGTCCACGTTACGTCATAAACCTGTAGCAAGCTTTCTTTACTTTTTTGGTGCAGTAAGAGTTTTTTTGCATTAATTAATTTAGCACCTCTCTTTGCTTCTCATGGGTGCTATTTACACACATGTTGCATCAATCACTTTATCACTTTAGTTTTATCAAAAGGCAATTGATAACGTAACAATGTGAAAACAACTAAGAGAAGCACCTTTTTGGTACCATTTTTACATTTATAAAAAGCACACCCATAACAACACAACTATGCCGATGCCACCATATGATGTTTTCAATATTCCATTATATTTGATCAACCATATGTAGCAGACACTCTAATAATATAATATACCTTATAATAAACACTGCCTCACCCTAGAACACTAGTATTTACCCTCACACAACACAACAACAAGAGAACAATCTTAGTTTCTCAGATTCTTCACCACTGAAACATGTTGTCTGCAGTGGCCACAATTGGTTGGCTAAGGTAGGGCATGTGCATGGGATTCATGAAGTTATTGTTGTTACTGTTATTGTTATTACAGTAATGAAAATTATTATTTGAGGGTGTCGTTGTGTTGATGAGAGTGATGATGTGATTGAAGGAGTGAAGGGTTTGGCTAAGTTCAGTCTTCTGGGCCATGAGAATGGAGTTCTGAGCCTGAAGCTTGAGATAGTGTTGTGTGGTGATGTTGAGTTGGGTCAAGACCAGGCCATTTTCCTTCTGCAGAAGCTGCACTTGTGCAGTGAGATCATCCAAATGCTTCTGCTTTCGCATCCTTGATCTTCTGGCCGAGTCACGGTTCGATTGCTTTCTCTTCTTCTTTTTTTGTTCCATCAGAAGCTGCAGATCCTCCTCAGACCCTGAACTCTGAATGAACATACTAGAGGTTGTTCCACTGGATGAGGCCATAGAAACAGATGAAAAGAAAAAAAAAAGTTGAAATTTTTATTGAGACCGCGAGACCCCAGAAGAGAAAGATTTTTAATTTAGCTAATGATTTGTTATTATTATTGTTATGGTAGCTAAGATATATAGAATGATTATATATGTATAAAAGGGAAGTGGTGGTGAGGTTAATTATGAGAAAACATAGAACCAATAGAGGAAGAGAACTGAGAAAGATTGAACTAAGTGAGTCCTGCGTCTGAGGGAGGAATTGATCATAAACCCGGAACGAAGGATCTCACTGAGAACTGGAGACATTAATGTAAAACATGAACATAGATGTTAGAAGTGTTAAGCATGAAGATTGGAAGAAAGAGGTTTTGTGGTTTAAAAGGAAATTAGGGTTTTGCTGAGAAAAAAAAAAAAAAAAAAA
>Ga0209489_101499_pt1 | contig 48009 bp, 24 predicted proteins | sample SiratrowhiteBW_FD_187527 | JGI IMG/M metagenome (GOLD analysis project Ga0209489, IMG submission 187527) | Root nodule microbial communities of legume samples collected from California, USA - Siratro white BW (SPAdes) (version 2) | ecosystem: Host-associated > Plants > Roots > Nodule | place... | reverse complement strand
TCAAATGAAAACATAACGTAACATTAATCTCTACCATTGTTATGTGAAAGGTGGAAGGTAGATGATGGGTTTCAAAAGAATTGATCTTATAGCCACACTACTATAGGAGTTTTTTTTTTTTTTTTTATGTTGATTTTTTTTTAAATTTATATTAGTTGTAGAGTTCACCTACATGCAAACCATACAAAGGAAAGGATGAGAATCATGTTGGTTTTAAAACAATGGACATAGTAAATAACTTTTTATATGGGTTATTAAGACTGTCATGAATGATTATTGTTGTTCGTTGGTTTTGCATACTTTGTATTTTAATATTTTTCATACAATTAATTTACTCTTACAACAATAGTACCATGAACAAGGTTTTAAAAAATATTCTCAATTAATTTAATGTCTTTTCATGACTAAACAAAATAATAAACTTTTGATGAAAAATTGTGATAGCTTATCCGATTGGTTTTGCTCCATTCTCATAAGTGAATGATGTAGTCATAAAGAAATTTTTAAGAATACTTTTTTATTAGAGTTATATGAAAAAAAAGAAAGAAAGAAAAGGTGTAAAAGATATATATATATATATATATATATATATATATATATATATATATATATATTATCATTATAGTGGTAAAGGTAATTGGATTATCCTTGTTATATGTAAAAACATGCCAAAAATCATTAAAAATAAAGAAAAAAATATAGAAACATTGTTTAGGAAGATAATGATTTTAATTATAGTCACATGAATATTACTTATCTTGGTTGTTTTCTTTGTTCAAATAGAAATATGATCACTTCATTACACATGGGAGTATTAAAAAATATTTTTTCTCATATTGTGTTCTTAAATTACAATTTCATTCTTTTATCGTATTTTGTGTTTTTAATTAAAGCAATTTTTAATATATGTTTTATACACTATGCTCTCTAATTTTTTTTTTCTTTCTTTTAGAAAGAATGAATGCTAACATTTGCACCAATGAGAAAAATATGTATCTTGCTAACATTTCTCATGTTTGAAAATGCAAGAGGTCATCATTAACAAAACATTATTTTTATTTAAAGTTTAGTAGAAAATTATTAAGTTTTACATATACTTGAAGTCTAATATGAATTTATTAAGTTTTAAAGATATTTTTCTAAATAGATATCTTTATATTACTAGACTTACCTTAGACAAAAAAAATTAATACCGTAAAAGTTATCGATCTTATCTCATGGTTTGTAATATAATTGAAATACATATCTTTATAAATTAGAATGTTTATAAACTAAAATGAATTTATTGTTTGCCATAACTTTAAAAGCCAAAAGGTTGTTCAGTTTAATGATACATGTTCACAAAGAAAGTTGAATATTGAGTAACACATTATCTTTAAAGTTATGGAACTCCAATTATCTTCATTAAAAGTTACATAATTTCATTTTATAAATTAAATATTAAAACAAAAAATCAAATTAACTATATGCATATACAAAATAATATCTTTTAGTAAAGATGATTAAGATTGAAAAACTTCATTTTTTTATTGTCAAGTTCATATAATGTTCTACTTGAGATTATAAAATAAAATGGTCAGAACGCTTAAATTAATGACAAAGACTCAACTAAAAAGTATAAAGATTTTGGACACTCAACAGAATTAATCAAATCAAATTTTTAATAAATACTCAATTTTTTTTATGTAGGAAGATATAAGCAATGATGATATAAAATAACAACATATCACTTAGTTGACGGCAAAACCAAACTGTAGGAACTAGATTAACAAAATATAAAAATTTTAGATACTCAATATAAATTTTTTTTTTCTAATAAGAAATAAATTATAAATACAAAATTTATTAAGAACATAAAAATTAAATTAAACCTACTCAAAATGAACAAGTATTTTGATGACTACTTTAAAATGTGTCATATGTATGTTGATGTTGGATTTTGGTTGATAACCTAATATAATGTAATGTGTATGTTTCAATTACATTATAAAAAAGGTTTGTAATAAATTTTTAGATATGGTTGAAATATATATTGAATATGAATCTTCACTAATAATAAAAATATTTTGAATCATCAACACAAACTTTATTTATTCTTACCCTTAAAAAAAGTAAACTAAAAGTTTAAAGGATTATTCATTTACAAAAATTAATCAACCCGATTATCATATAAGTTTGGTTAACATAAAAATGATAACTGTAAACGTATACCTATAATGTAACAATTAGATTTGAAATACTTGGATAATATAAAATAACAAATAATTTGAAATATGTTTTTAGTTACGTGACCAACTTACTTATTTGATATGAAGTACGACTCTAACTCATTTTTTGATCCCATTGTTTATACATCTCCTCTATTTTACACCACCATAATGAACTACGTGAGTGTAATATTTTTTGAACTTTAATAGTTACATGTGTAGTAAAAAATTGGTCATAATGTAATATTTTTAAAATAAAAGAGAAGTTTATGTAAAAGTTTTAAATTTACGATTTGTGAGTGTAATTCAAGAAAATCTTACAAGTGCGGGTATAATATACTTTAAATTTTATTACATTATAATGTATAGCCAATGACATTTAAATGTATAATTTTTTTCTCCTATTAAATTATATATTATGTATATATTATAGGAGTTGAGGGAATAAACGACACGTCGTTGGGTAAAAGTAATAGTGGTAGACGCAAATAGCGGTGCGGTGCAAAATAAGAAGCACTTGTTCGTGTTCAGTGATTATTCGAGAAACTCTCTCTGACGAAAGAGCGAGAAAGAACGCGAAGAAAGCAATAGCAATGGCGTCGTTTCTTCAATCGTTTCTGGATCCCAAGAAGAACTGGTTCGCCGCTCAGCACATGAAATCTCTCTCCAAACGCCTTCGCAAATACGGTTCGTTACTTTTTTGTTTTCTCTCTCTTCGTTCCCATTTCCGCAACCCTAATAGTGTCGATTTGTGAAAGTTGCTTTGGCTTTTGTAAATTAGGGCTCCGATACGACGATTTGTACGATCCTTACTACGATCTCGATATCAAGGAGGCGCTCAATCGCCTCCCCAAGGAAGTGGTGGACGCGCGCCACGCGCGTCTCAAACGCGCCATCGACCTTTCCATGAAGCACGAGTACCTCCCTGAAGATCTTCAGGTTTTTTTCTTCTTATTTTTTGTTATTGCTGTTGAGTTTAGTTTCGAGGAAGCTGGATGAAAAGGAAATGTGTTTTTTTTTTTTTGTGAGGGTCCAATTAATTAGGTTTATTATGGTTCTGTTTTTGTTTCTGTTGATTGGGTCCAATTAATTAATTAGGGTTTTAGAGATAATGGATGTGTATGAATCTATTGCCTACAATGGTCTTCGATGGATGTGTATGAATCTATTAGTTACTTGGTATGGATTTGTTGACTTTTTATTTTTTGGATTTAGTTACAACCAAGATGGATGAAAAAGAAAATGTTGTGTTGAAATGCTATGATGTGATTGGGTCAAATTCGTTAGGTTAAAGACGTGATGGATGGATGTGTATGAATGTATTGCTAAATGCTTACAGTTGACTGACTTTGAGGATGTACAGAGCCATGCTTTTGTATCAATATGGCTAGGTAATGAGAGATGCATTTGGGGGTTTGAGAAGTTTAGTCGCTGTAACCTAACTATGATGTGAAACTACCTGATAATATGGGACAGTCCAAATTTTGGCAGAATGTCCTAAGTTGTCTGAGAAAACACTAAATAGTTGTGTTTGTTTCTTATTGGTGTGAAGATATAGTGACCATTTTTTAGAGTATGTGCATGTATGAAAGGTTGCATACTTTGACACGTTTGAGTATAATGTTGATTTTGGATTCTCATATTTTCTGGTTGTGCCTTAATGACAGGCAATGCAAACACCGTTCAGGGGCTACCTTAAGGAGATGCTGGCTCTTGTAAGTGCTGTTTTGATATATAACTAAATATTTTGGTGGATGTTTCATTGTAATATTTGATGGAGGTTGATTACGTACGTCTTTATTCTCGTGCCTTTTTGTGAAACCACTGAAAACAAAACTTGACAACGTGAACAGTATTTGTAGCATGCATTGCTTATGTTGTTAGTGATTTTGTTGTAGATAGAACTATCATTTCAAGAAATATACTAGTACATTTGATAATTCACTCGTATTCTATATTTGAATAGAAAAAAATGAAGACTTCCTGTGTTTTGCTCTATCACTTCAATTCTGTAGCTCTCTTTGTGATTGCCTACTTGCTGTAATAATAGTCTGGCAAGTTTTCTTTAGCTGAGAATAGCTTATTGCTCCGTGCTTGCAACATCATTTTATTGGTTTGTTTGGGTGAAGACACAAATCTGGGCAAAAACACAATTTGCTTTCAGAATTATATTTGGAAAAAGATTGGTAATATTTCTTTTACAACACACTGATCATAGAAAAGAAGAAACGAATTTCATTTTTGTTTTGGGGTTTGAGAGGGGAAGAAAGTTTTATGAATCCTTATTTGTAATATTCAATTGGCTACTATTATGAAGCATGGTTTGTGAGCTTGTGCCTTCTGGGTATGGACTGGTCATTTGGTGATGTTAAAGTTATGACCTGAAAGCCATTTGTATATCTAAGAGTAGCGCACAAAAAACTCTATTTTATTATGAAGTAGATATACTTATGTTTTCAAGTCTCTGATATGCAGGATAAATTTGTTTTTGATCCCTCAAATTAAAAATTTAATTTATTTGTCCCTCTATTTTTTGAAAAATGTTTTTAGTGCATGGTGTCAGACAGTGTTAACGGAAGTGATGTGGCACTCCCAGCATTTGACACATGTTATGTTTCGAGCAACATGTCACCATTTTGTTGATGTTATCTGGGGTTTCATGGACTAAAAACACATCTTTTGAAATTTGAGGAACTAAAATGTATTTTTTTTTCAATTTGAGGGTATCCCAAATTTCGGGGAATAGAAACATAGTTAAGCCTATAAAACATTATAAAATGAATCTATTACTTATTCACTTACATTTTTACGTTTTGATTGGAGGAGTATCCTTTTCGGAATAGATTAGAATTTCCTTCGTAGTAGACGTTTATTATACTTCTTTGTACATGCAAGCAGAATGTGTTAATCCTTAAATATGGCCAATCAACAACCAAATAGCTGCTAAAATTGTCATTAAATGCTTTGCTGCTAATGACTTGCAGGTGAAGAGGGAGAGAGCAGAACGTGAAGCATTGGGAGGTTTGCCCCTATATCAACGATCTATTCCTTGAGTGCATTGAGTATTGCATAAAGGTATTTTGATTGGAGTGGAGGTTTAATTGTATTGATGTTGTGGTAGAATGTTTTCTTTTAAGAAGAAAACAGACGGTTTCTTTGATAAACTTATATGAAATGAATTTTTTAATGGTATAAACTTGCCTCAGCAGGCATTTTCTAATAAATGACACTTTTGCTTTGAAATTTATAGCTTGAGTGTTTTATTGGTTCTGTGCTTATTTTTGCTTTTACATCATTACCTTTTGTATATGTTCTCGAAGCTCGATGTATCTTGTCTGCATCGGCCTTTGTTTCGTAGAGGAACAAAAATATTTGCTACAATGCAATAGTGAATAAGTTGTTCCAAACATCAAAACACTACCATTTTTTTTACCTGTGATATCAATATGGTTGGGCGCTTTTATGCTTAGCAATTTATTTTTCCCTCTCAACGCCTACTATTAAAAATGTAAGTGATATTAAAAAGTGGTGTACTATCTTGCTTTAAAATCCAAAAGTCAATGGTTTTTGGTAGAGAAACACCTTGGAGTAAGCCTATATGGGCTATTTATGAGGTCATAAATTTAAATTACCACACTGAAAACAGAAACTACTGAGTAGTTTATATTTAACACATTGTTTAGGAAATATTTACTCCAAATCCTGTACTCTATTAGCAACTAGGTTTCGTGAGCAAATAAAAGGAGCTGTATCTTCTAAGAATGTTTCCTCAAGTGGTTAACAAAAATGAAATATATATTTCTTTTTGTAAAAATGATGTTCTATGTCTAATTTTTGAGCTTCAATCTTTCATAAAAAATGAGCAGAACTTTTCACATCGTTTTAGGAGTTAATGAATAAAATATGTGTCATTTAATCTTTTATTTTATTAGGGTAAAATTATAAAATGAAATTTGATGTTTTTACAAGTAAAAGGAATTAACTATTATATTTAATGATTTAAAATTTGTAATTTTCATTCTAATAAAAAATATAGAAGTTAAATTTTTGTAAGAACAATATTTAAATATGAAAGTAATTAGTAGTTACAAAATATATAGATAAATTTAGTATGATTATTATATTATAAGAAAATTAAAATAAAATAACGGGTGTTACTGTTATATTATTTTTAAATGTATAGAAAAAAACATGCATTTAAAAGTTAGAGATGTGAGAATTAAAAATGTTTGAGTAAATTTCTCAAATATTTAGTTTGTTTTCATTTCTCTTGTTTCCTAATGTAGCAGTTTAGGTTCTTCCAAGTGTTCGTTAAATTATTTTTTTATCCCTTTGAAAGCTACATAATGCTAGGCAATAATCTTTTGTACCCTGGTAATTTTTCTTGCACTTCTGAGTTTTGAAAATGTTTGGATTGTAGAATTTGAAAACATGTTAAGGTTATAGGATTTGGAATATATTTTTGGATGTGAAAAGATGTTTTGAATTATGTAATTTAGAATTTATTTCTGGATAACGTAATATGAAAATATATTGTAGGTTGTATGATTTAAAATACAAATGTGGGTTTATAGATTGTAAATAGAAATTTATTCTAAATTATATAATTTTAAATATATTTATGGATTTTTATATTTTATAATTTGAATTATATTTTTGGATTATACAATATATTTTTAAAATGTGTAATCTGGAAATTTATTGAATTGTACAATTTAAAATGTTTTTTTTTTTTAAATTTTATAATTCAGAATTATATTTTGAAGTGGACCCTCTAGAATAAATTTTCAAATTATACAATTGTATAATTTAAAATATATTATAATTTAAAATATATTTTCAGATATAAAATTATATGTTGAATTACTCAAAATCTTTCAATATAGTTACTTCTTATCCAATAAATTTCCCACCAATGTAGTGAGATTAATTTACCATAACACGACCTATTACATATGCATTTAAATCCTTAGAAAATAAATAAAAAAAATTTAAAATAATTCGATATTTAAACTAGGTTCTAATCTTCTCTTCACTTTTATGAATTATATTTAATTTTCCCCTATTATCCCCTTCATATCTAAGTATCATTTCATCGTACAAATAAACTCATGACCACATGCAATAGTTGGTAGTTAGACCATAATTGAAAGAAAAAGGTTTGGACTTATTTATATGTACTCATCAATTAAACTACACCTCTTAATATTACATCTTTATCTTCTTATTATTTGAGAGTATATCACTATTTTAGAAATATTTTATTTATAGTTATTTTACTTTTCTCAATAACTATATAATATACATTAAATTTTATGAATTGGATTACTAGATATTTGAACTAAAAATATATGTAATGAAATTATCTCTAAGGATATACAGTAATAAATAAATCAAGGAAATATGAAAGTAAAAAATTGTAATTATTAAATATAGACATTAAGAAAGGAGAATTAATTATGAAAACAGCGATTCAATAATGTATGTCTAGATGCAAAAGAAAGCAATTTTAGTTTGGAAAGCTAATTATATATGAAAACTAGCATGTGTTTGCTAGTAGTGTTCTAAAGCAAGTCATTTCAATTTAAAAATAGAAAATTTGACTTAAAACTAGTAGATTGCAAAAAAATAAAAATAAAAAAATTGTTAGATTATATTTAGGTTTGTTTTCTAAATTACGTAGTTCCATTTGGTATTTTTGAGTTGAAATTCACCTAAACTAAACTGCATTCTGTTGAAAATCTAGGGCTATATTATTTCTGTTGACTTTTTTAATCTTTAGATTTTTTAATTAATATACTATAGAGTTAATTGAATTTTTTCAACATAACTAGTTTTCTAAATTTATGATTATAATAATATAATATTTGACAACAATTAATATGAAGTATTTAATTTAAAATTTGTTCATTAATGTTTATTGTTAGTAATGTTTTTAAACTGAATAATTGTAATTGTTTTAAAACTAAAAAAAAAAATTATCCGAATTAAACTTTAAAGTTACATTTCATTTAATTTGATTTGAATGGTTAATTTAAACTAAACCAAATCTTACCATAATTTTTTTTATTGGTTCGGATAATTTTTATTCCAAAATCAAGTCCTCACGCTACAAATCACAGGTTTTGTAAGATAACCAACAAAATAAGGCGAAGTAGCTACTATGGTAAAATTTGCAAATGAAATATGTAAATAAAAACAATATTTGGTAGTAATCAAATTCCACAGACTTAAGATATCATGACTAGTTTTTTTAATCGGTAAAAATAATATATAACTGACTAGAGCACTATGAATACTTCAACTTTTTACAAAAACTTATTCAATCAAAGCTGTATATTTTGCCAATTATACACATATTTCTTAATCCTCCTACTGAAATGACTCCACAATTTAATTATCAGTTATACTTTAAGCATTTTGGATCATTTAGACTTGATTAAATAATCACATTTTTATTGGATTTTCTCTATTTTGATTCTACTTATGTTTGAAGTAGCTATGTAGTCAGAGTTCTTAGAGTTTCTATCTTTATGTCTCCTTTGTCTCTTGCTCTAATTTTCAAACTATTGCCAAAGTGCACATAGATTTGGTACCTATCTGCATAATCTATCATATTCCAAAAAGCTCATTCAAAAGCAAGGAATAACTACCCTTCTGCTTTCCATTAGTTTTCAACAATTCAAAATATATTACTCCAATATTACTGTGATATCACATAAATTATAGATATTTAAAGGAAATGAATGAATATTATCTATTGGTAATATTTTGGAGTTAGTTTGATGTCACTTTCAAAACTTTGTAGTCTAAATTAATGTAAACTTTCTTGGAAAGCGAAATTAATGTTATATGTCTTTTGGGAGGGGACCTAAAATTGATCTTTCCTGGATTCACAAATCAATAATGAATAAACATAGATTCTCTGATTTCTCATTTCATCATGATACTGAAACACAAACATATGCCTTTTTAGGGTTTCTTTTCTAAAATAAATTATTTAAAGTTTAGGGATTTTTTCATTTATTATAAAGTAAGGAAATGATACAAAATAAGATTTTTTAAATGTTTAACTAACCATTTAGTATATGTACTGGCGCACCTTTTTGTTTTAATTTATAGTATATATATTCTACATGTTAGTCCTTATAGAAATAACTTCTTTATCTATTATCTTTTAGTTTATATGTTTAGAAATTCTCATACGGATAATTTTTGTGTATTTGAGTGGTGTTGTTAGTTGTTAAGTAACTTCATTAACTTTAGGTATTTTGGCATTGTGGCAAAATGAAAATAGAAGTTGTAAAACTGTTATATTCTTTTTTTATAGTTTATTACGCTAGTAAAATATTTTGGTTAAATTGTTAGAAATTAAATGGAGATACGTAGTCACAAAAGTGATTATATGGACAATTTAAGAGATTGTGTAGGGAATTATGAGTTTAACTCTGTATCTGATTGTTTTCACAAAAAAGAGAGGAGAAAGATATTGCACATATTCCTACAGAGATCTACGTCTTTGTTGTTGACATTTCAAATCATAGTAAAAAACTTATTTTTAAACCCCCTATATCACTTTCAATGTTATATGTTGATTTAACTCGGAAGCATTGTGGCTATTATCCTTCCATGCCATGTATTATGCTCATCTTATGTGGGTAAACATCTTGTGATTTTCTACATTAGACTGTTATCTTATCATGTTTCCATTCAAACGAGACTCTCCACCATCCAAATCTCCATTGTCGACAGTTGTTAACTCAACAGGCTAATTTCTGATATTATTTTATGTTTATAATAAAAGTTATTATACAATCTAGTAAATCTCTTAGCATATGACAAATCTCCATTTCTGTTGTCTTCCCAAAATTTTAAATTTTGCACCATTTCCTATTTTTCATATAATGTTTTGTCAAATCAGATTATTTTATATAGTAGATATATTAGAGTGCGGAGTGCAATGATAGCAACTTTATTGATATAAAATAATATTTATACATCTTTAAGAAAAACAGGAAGTAAAACTATAATTTAAAAAATATATCTAAACCAAAAAAACAGTTTAGAACTAATTATAAATTAAAAGGTATGTTACTAACAGATCACTAGACTTGGTAACTAATACCTTAAATTCATGCAATAAAAAAACTAAATATTAAATTTCTTGATTTTTGTTGTTTCTTCTACACTTGTCCTGTTTTGAAATTTTCCAAATTGCATCACAAGATGCAATTCTCCGACACTCTTTTGATGCAAACTCCGATCTTCTCTCCTTTTCCACTTTAGGTCATTGAGAACTTCCTCATGGTTAGCAAGTTCACTTGTAACATGACATCTCTAATATATGTCAGAGAGGGATATAGTACCTCTCACAAGATGATTATCCACATTTTCTTTCTTAAGTCTGTTCAGCACGCCTCCTACCTCCACCCATTTTCTTGAACTGTATTGTTGCAGCAGTCATTGTATCCAAGAGTGTTAGTGGTGTAACTATTAGATTGCAATTTGATTCGTATTGGCTCAATATCCACAGGGCCCTTTGACCAAAATGCAAAGGTGGATGAATCGAGTCTATCACATTTTATTATGTTCTCTAGAGGATAAATCCTCAATGTCCTGCTGGTATTTGGATCCAGCATACAAATTCCATCCAGGCCAATATGACAGAGAACATCCAGGTGCTCTGACCCCCACTTTTTGCCTATAGCTTAACCCGAAACTTTTGCTTGCCACCACTTTTAACGTCTTCATGGGTATCAACCTTGGGCTCCGCTTTCACAATCTTACCCTCACCAGAAGATTCTTTCTGCAAGGGGAAACTGATGGACCTCCCATAATCATCAAATTTTACCCAAGTCGATGAGTTCGGCGCCGTGCGATGCGCCCCATAGGATTCCACTTTGCCTCCCTAATAAGCATACACCCCGTCTTCGTAACCGTCATCACTGTCGCGCCACCATCGTACCTCGCTGTCAATCTATCAAGAATCTTCGTAGCCAGAAGGTCCTTCAACTTCGTAGGAAACTTTCTCAACCTAGAATTCAAAAGTCTTCTCGAACTAGGAGTGGTCATTAACACCGAAGCCTCGATTTTCGATTTCCTCTTAATAGCATCATCAAGTCCAACCGCACCAACATTCTTCTTATCATTTGTTTCCTCGGGTTTTTCCTTCAATGCGGACCGTGCAAACCTACTCACAGTCTGGGGCCTCTCCAACCGCTTTTTCATTCTCTTCTTCTTCTTTGCTTCCTCAATTGTTTCTGCTTTCTCCCAAATCCCAACTTCAACTGCAAAGGAGTAGGCTAAGTCTGTTTGTATGTTTACCGAGAAACTTTTGTCCTTCATCTTTATTGACATCAATTTAATGTCAGTTGTATCAAAAACTTCACAAGTTTTATCTTTGAACACGATAACATAATCATTTTCTAAAAGTTGCCCAACACTTAGCAGATTTTGATCAATTTTAGGGACATATAGAATATCAGATATTATTCTTTTACCTGAGCCAAAATCAATGACAATATCACCTATGCCTTTGACCTCAATATAGTCTCCATTCTCAATTCTGACTTTCGAAAAGTGGGTTTTGTCCAGCTTTACAAACATGCCTTTATCATGTGTCATGTGATGAGTGCATCCACTATCAATCAACCATGTTTCACTAGCGATGTCACTAGCAAAGCAGGTTGCCACAAAAAGATGCTTCTCCTTCTCGTCATCGGTCTCTTGAGCAATTTGCGCCCCTTGTTGCTTTCTTTTGCATACCTTCTCCACATAACCCTTTTGATTGCAGGACCTACACACCACATCGGTTCTCCACTAACATCTCCAATGTAGATGAGAAGTTTTTTTGCAGTATTGACATGCTGAGTACTTCTCTTTCTTGTCATTATCATCCTCATCACTTTTTTTCTCATTTTTTCAGCCTTCCTTCTTTGCTTTGAAACTCGGCTGTGACTTTGCTAGAAAATCTCTTTCAGTACTCGACGACTCTTGTCTCAACATTTTTTTCTGCTCTTGGGTTTGTAGAGAGTTCATCAACTCAGTTAATGAGATTTTCGTGAGATCTCTAGAATCTTCAAGTGAAGAAATCTTTGCTTCAAACCTCTCAGGGAGGCTCACCAACACCTTTTTTATAATTATTCTGTCAAGCAAAACTTCACGTAGTAAACAAATTTTGTTTACCACGATCAAGAGTCTATCAAGATATTCTTTAATAGTCTCAGTCTCCTTCATCCTCAGCATCTCAAATTCTCTTCTGAGATTGAGAACTTGCATCTGCCGAGTTCTTTCATTCCCTTGAAACGCCTCGTGGAGAGTATCCCATGTTTCTTTAGCAGTTTCACATGCCAAAATTCTAGTGAATATAATATCAGAAACAACAGAGTGAATACAGGTCTTGGCCTTCAATCTTCTCATTGCTTCATCATTGTAATTTTTTATTTGAGCTACAGTTGGATCTTCTTTTAGCAGTTGGATGTCAGACATCACATCTCACAACCTACTTGCTTCTATATAAGACTTCATTTTGACAGACCATATCTCAAAGTTTTCACTTGAGAAAATTGGGGGAGCTGCCATGTAATTTTCGGCCATAACTTGGCATATTCTAGTACTCTCGTCACTCAGGTCTCACTGGTCTCTCGTATTTTTTTGATCTCTCACACTATTATGCCCATAAAGGACTAAGAGCTTTGATACCACTTTGTAGATATATTGGAATGAAAGGATAGAAACTTTATTGATATAAAATAATATTTATACATCTTCAAAAAAAATAGAACGTAAAACCATAATTTAAAAAACGTATCTAAACTAAAAAAACAGTTTAAAACCAATCATAAATTAAAAGGTCTGTTACAAACAGACCACTAGACTTGGTAATTAATACCCTAAATTCATACAATAAAAAAAATACTAAATATCAAATCCCTTGATTTTCGCTGTTTCTCGTGCACTTGTCTTGTTATGAATTTTCCAAATTGCATCATAAGACGCAATTCTCCTACATATATTCACTGTTTCACAATTTTTTTTCTAGATATTTTCACCATATTGACCAATACTTATTTTTTGTGTCTTGACTTAGTTCTCTCTACTCACCGTATTTTGAAATTAAAATTTTCTTTCACAATCCATTACTCTCAGTAAATAATGTCCATTCTCATTTTTTATGACTAATTTATTGAACGATTGTATGTCTTTTATGTTTAGACCATCAATCTCTTTTGTTCTATACACATCTAACCATTTTATCCATACTATCTTCTTTCCTTCTAACCCCGACCCACACAAGAATTGTCTTTGTACTTTCTTTATTTCTTTTAATACTAGCTTGGACTATGAAAAATAATAGAAAGAATAAATGAAGTATAGTAATTACTGACTTGATTAGACTAGCTCTACTAGCTAATGGTAGAAGTCTTCCTTTCCATTTGTTGTCAATCTTTTTCGATGTATCATTGGATCCCACAAGCTTACCCTTATAGGATTTTCCTATATTGGTAGTCTCAAATATGTGAAAGGTAAAGACATCAGTTTATATTTTAGTAAGACAACATATCGGTCTACTAAGATATCTTCTACCCCTACTCTTCATAACTTATTCTTATGAAATTCATTTTTAATTTTAAAGCTAGTTCAAAATATCTTAAAAATGCCTTTTAGGTTTCTTACATTTTAAATTTTATCCCTTAAAAAAAAGTATCATCAACAAATTGTAATATATTGACTTATTTTTTCCCATTTCCTATCTTAACTCCTTTCAGTTTTTGTGTTTTTACAACTTGTCTAACTAACCTGCCAAATCCCTCTACAACAATTAAAAAAAGAAGGGTGCTGAGAGATCCCCTTACTTAACTTTTTTGGTGGGATGAATTTCTTTATGGCATTTTCATTTACTAAGATAGAAATAGATGTTGATTATAGACAACTTCTAATCCAATTAATCCATTTCTCATTAAAACCAAGTTTTTCCGTCATAAGATACAGGAAACCCCATCTTACTCAATCATACACTTTTTGGTAATCTACTTTCATAATAAATGTTGGAAAAATGTCTCTTATGATATAATTTGGAAAAATTCAGAATAAGACAAGTGCAGGAGAAACAACAAAAATCAAGAGATTTGATATTTAGTTTTTTTAGTTCCATGAATTTAGGGTGTTAGTTACCAAGTCTAGTAGTCTGTTTGTAACAGACTTTTTGATTTTATAATTAGTTTTAGACTGTTTTTTAGTTTAGATGTGTTTTTAAATTATGGTTTTAGATTATCTTTTTCTTAACATGTATAAATATTAGTTTATATCAATAAAAATATATCCTTGCACTCAAATATATCTACAAAGTGGTATCAGAGCTCTTAGTTCTTAAAGGCCTGATAGTGTGAAAGATCAAAAAAAATATACGAGAGATCAGTGAGACCCGAGTGACGAGTATTAAGATATGGCCGGAAATTTCATGGCAGCTCTACTAGTCTTCTCAGGTGAAAACTTTGAGATATGGTATGTCAAAATGAAGTCTTATCTAGAAGCAAGTGGTTTGTGGGATGTTGTAATGTCTGAAATCCAACCGCTACAAGAAGATCCAACTGTAGCTCAAATCAGAAATTAAAATGATGAAGCAATGAGAAGATCGAAGGCCAAGACCTGCGTTCACTCTGTTGTTTCTGATATTGTATTCACTAGAATTGTGACCTGTGAAATAGCTAAAGAAGCATGAGATACTCTCCACGAGACGTTTCAAGGGAATGAAAGAACTCGACAGATGCAAGTTCTTAATCTCAGAAGAGAATTTGAGATACTGAGGATGAAAGAGACCGAGACTATCAAAGAATATTTTGATAGACTCTCGATCGTGGTAAACAAAATTCGTTTATTACGTGAAGATTTGCCTGACAGCAGAATTGTAGAAAAAGTGTTGGTGAGCCTCACTGAGAGGTTTTAAGCAAAGATTTCTTCACTTGAAGATTCTAGAGATCTCACGAAAATCTCATTAACCGAGTTGATGAACTCTCTACAAACCCAAGAGCAGAGAAGAATGTTGAGATAAGAGTCACCGAATATTGAAGGAGCTTTTCTAACAAAGTCACAGACGAGTTACAAAACAAAGAAGAAAAACTAGAAAAATGAGAAGAAAAGTGATGAGGATGACAACGACGAGAAGGAGAAGTACTCAGTATGTCAATACTGCAAAAAAACTTCTCATCCACATTGGAGATGTTGGTGGAGACCCGATGTGGTGTGTAGATCCTGCAATCAAAAGGGTCATGTAGAAAAGGTATGCAAAAGAAAGCAACAAGATGCGCAAATTGCTCAAGAGATCGATGACGAGAGGGAGGAGCATCTTTTTGTGGCGACTTGTTTTGCTAGTGACATCGCTAGTGAAACATGGTTGATTGATAGTGGTTGATTGCTCCATTCACATTCCTAGACAACCTGATAAACCTTTTTTTTTCCAGTAAAATTGGTTGTTAGTGTGATATTATCCACTAAAGACAATGTTGCAAATGGTATTTACCCAATTTAACTCTAATGTCATCCTTCTCTTAGAATAAGTTTTTATTGAAGTCTTTCAAGTCCTCCTTCACTATCAAAGATCCTTCATTCCAATCTCTCTTTATAATTAAACCTTTAATTACATTTTTAATCCTCCTCCAACTAATTATTGAGTAGAAATATTTTGAGTTACAATTCTCAAGGATTTTCATTTAGTCAAGGCTTTTCATTTAGCTTTGCTCTCTGTTTATAAAAAGATTCTTGTTTACGACTTATCTTTTTTAGTTATATAAATAGTTTTATTCTTAGTCCATTACTTTCTTCTCTTTTAGGATCTTTTTGAGCATTTTCATTTTCTCCTTAATAATGTATATCTAGAGCCCTATACTTATAGCTATTCCAAAAATCATCAATCACTTCTTTAAAACTTTTACCTGTTCTAAATGGTTTAGGTCCACAATCCACTTCTTTAGTTTCCAAGACAAACCCACAATAATCAAACACAGTTTTATCAAGTGTTTAATATTTGGACACAGATTAAACCAATTCTGGTCATGGTTGTACCATTTGCCCGTGCTATGTGTACTTTCTTCCAATCAATGGTTGTGAAGGAAGATACAGTGTTTAAAGTTTCATGTATAGAGAAAATCCAAATGCCACTTAATTAATAAAGAGAAGTTAAAGGTAATAAAGAGATACATTATTAGATGGGATATTCATTCCATGCTCAAATATAAAATTGCAATTGGATATTTGTTCATTATAAATACTAAGCTCTATGAGAAAACATATTGATAAGACGTTTTTGTATTTTTCATTTTCTTCATTTTGAAGCTTTATTTGCAGTTTATCTATAGTTCAAAGGATCTTTGTAGTTTTATTATTGGTTATATATTCATTAATTCTTATAAATTCTTACTAGTTGAAAGAAATTTTTTTGACTGCTAATTGCTATGCAACTGTGTTTCTACTATCATGTTTGCATTCTCCCCTTAGTTTTTGTTGGATTTAATTTTTAATAGTTGCTGAAATTTAGGATTAGTTGTTGATATTTAGATTACGGAGTTCGTTTATAATTTTATTTTAACTGCTTTGATTTAGCCTCAAGTATAGGAAGTTTAGTTTCCTATTTTTCTGCTTAGATGCAGTTTTGTTGTTTGGATTTGTAACGCTTATTAAAAGCGTATTTGAATGCATTGAATAATAATTAGAGAGTGAAATTCTTTCATCTGCCATTCGTAACGTGACCTTTATTTCACATTTGGTATCAAAGCTCCATCACGGAGCCTGAACCATAAAGCAAAATATAAGTGTTTGAGAGGAAAGACACTTGAGGGAGTGAGTTAAAACACAAGCGTTTGAGAGGACAAACATTAGAAAAAGAGAAGGATTAAAAATGGTAGAGGCAAGCAATTTCGTCACACCTTGCGTGCCTAAGTTTGATAGAGATTACGACCATTGGAGTCTTCTCATGGAAAATTTGCTTCGGTCAAAGGGGTATTGGAGTGTTGTTGAATTCGAAATCAAGGAGCCAATGGAAAATGAACCGATTAGTGTGGTTCAGCAGAAAGCTTTGGATGAAGCAAAGCTTAAGGATCTTAAATCAAAAAATTATTTGTTTCAAGCCATCGATAAAGAAGAACATTTGAAACTCTAAAGATGAAATCGGGAGAATCAGTGAATGATTACTTTGGAAGAGTAATGGAGACTGCCAATGAAATATGCATTTATGGAGAGGATATGAACGATGTCAAAATTGTTGAGAAGATTCTTAGATCCTTCACAAACAACTTCAATTTTGTTGTTTGTTCAATAGAGGAATCTAAGGACATTGATCAATTGACTGTGGATGAATTATAGAGCTCTCTACTTGTTCATGAACAAAAAGTCAGAGAGAAAAGGAATGAAGAACAAGTTATGCAAGTCACACATGGTCAAAATTCTGGACGTGGGAGAGGAAGAAACAAAGAGGAGGTAGGGGACGAGGAAGGGGCAAATCTTTTGTCAACAGAAGTGTAATAATTTATTTTCGGTGTCAAAAACAAGGACATTATCGGTTTGAATGCCCGAATTTAGAAAAAGAAGCAAACTTTACTGAGTTTGATAAAGAAGAAGAGTTATTGCTCATGGCACATGCTAAAGTTCAACGTACAGAAAATCATGGAATGTGGTTTCTTGACTCTGGTTGTTCAAATCACATGACAGGGAATAAAAATTGGTTCATTGAACTAGATGAAAGTTTCAATCATACTGTTTGTTTGGGCAACAACACAGCAATGCCTGTACGTGGAAAAGGAAGTATCAGATTTCAAATACAAGGAATCACTCAAATTGTGAGTGATATTTATTTTGTACCAGATTTGACAAATAATTTGCTAAGTATCGGGCAGCTACAAGAAAATGAGTTGGTTATTATAATTAAAGCAGGTGCTTGTCGAATTTATCATCCTGAGAAAGGAAAAATTGTAGACACTAAGATGACCTTGAATCAGATGTTTGTGGTTCATGCTAAGCTAACATCTCTTCCTCGTCAGTGTTTGAAAGTAGAGGATAAAAATTTAGAGGACTTATGGCACAGAAGATATGGACATATCAATCACAAGTTCATTACTATCATGCAGAAGAAACAGATGGTGAGAGGGCTACCAACACTACAGGATTTCACTGGAATATGCGAGGTATGCAACATTGGCAAACGACATCGAGATAATATACCAAAGAAAAATCACTAGAGAGCATCAGAAAAACTTGAATTAGTGCATAGTGATCTATGTGGTCCTATTTCTCCAATGACAAATACTGGTAAGAGATACTTGCTAGTGTTTGTTGATGACTATTCTCAAAAGACATGGATCTATTTCCTTGCAGAAAAAGGCGAAACTTTTGAGATATTCAAACAATTCAAGAATTTAGTTGAGAAAGAAGCACAAAAAGAAATCTGCATATTACGAACTGATAGGGGAGGAGAATTTACTTCACAATAGTTCAATCAGTTTTGCAAAGAGCATGGAATCAAGAGGCAACTGACAGCAGCATTCTCACCATTTCAAAATGGTGTAGCAGAGTAAAGAAACAGAACTATTATAAATATGGTGAGGTGTCTACTCACTGAAAAAGAAATGCCAAAGACTTTATGGGTAGAAGCTGCAAAGTGGACTAATCATGTGATCAATAGAAGCTTCACCAAGGCTTTAAAGGAAATGGTACCAAAAAAAAGATGGAGTGGACTAAAACCGAAGGTTGATTACTTTAGAGTGTTTGGATCTATTGCTTATGTTCATGTGCCTGAATAGAAAAGGACCAAACTGGATGATAGAAGTCTCAAATGTGTATTACTTGGAGTAAGTGAAGAGTCTAAAGCCTATTGGTTGTATGATCCAATAAAGAAGAAGATCATTATCAACAGAGATGTTATATTTGAAGAAGATGGAAAATGGAATTGGAATTTGAATCCAGCAGAAACAACACTAGATGCTCATGACTGGAGTAATGATTGAATTGATGTAGAATATTCTGATCAAGAATCAGAAACAGAAACAAAAGCAAAACCTGCAGAACAACAAAGAAGAGAAAGGAGAGCACCTAGCTGGCTGTAGGATTATGAAAGTAGTGAAGGTTTTTCTGAAGAAGAACAAGAGGCAGGTATGGTGCTAATTATGTCAAATGATGATCCTTCGAATTATGATGAAGCTTATCGTGATGAAAAATGGATAGAAGCCATGAAGAATAAGATGAATGTTATTGAGAAAAATAACACCTGAGAATTAGTAACTCTGCCAACACATGCCAAGAAGATAGGAGTGAAATGGATTTACAAAACCAAACTGAATGAAGAAGGAAAAGTTGACAAATATAAAGCCAGACTTGTTGCAAAAGGCTACACTCAAACCTAAGGAATAGATTACAATGAAGTGTTTGCTCCAGTAGCACGTTGGGATACAGTTAGAATTGTTTTAGCAGTGGCAGCTCAAGAAGGATGGAACGTGTATAAGATGGATGTGAAAGGTGCCTTTTTATATGGAGAACTAAAGGAAGAAGTGTATGTTGATCAACCTGAAGGCTTCATCAAACATGGAGAAGAAGACAAAGTCTATAAATTGAACAAAGCCTTGTACGGGTTAAAGCAAGCACCAAGGACATGGTTCAGTAGAATTAAGAGTTATTTTCAAAAAGAAGGATTTACAAAAAGTCGTCATGACTATACTTTGTTTGTCAAGAAAAAAGAAGAAAAGATTATCATGGTATGTCTATATGTTGATGATTTAATATATGCTAGAAATGATGAGGAGATGTGTTCAAAGTTCAAGAAATCAATGAAGGAAGAATTTGAGATGACTGATCTCTGAAAGATGAGGTATTTTCTTGGAGTTGAGGTAAGTCAAAATGCAAATGAAATTTATTTATGTCAAAAGAAATATGCTAGAGATGTTATGGAAAGATTCAAAATGATGAGCTGCAACTCTGTAAAAAATCCCGTAGTGCCTGGAATAGTGTTATCAAGAGAAGGTGGAGAAAGTGTCAATTCAACCTTGTACAAGCAATTGGTGGGAAGTTTAATGTATCTAACTGTTACACGTCCATATATAATTTATGTGGTATGTTTAATTTCTCTTTATATGGCAGATCCAAAGGAGGAACATATGCAGATTGCAAAAAGGGTGCTGAGGACTTAAAAGGAACATTGAATTTTGGTCTGGTGTATAGAAAAGCAGAAAATTTAAAATTGTTGGCATACACTGACAATGATTATGCAAGAGATGTAGATGACAGGAAGAGCATTTCAGGGTATGTTTTTTTACTTAATAATGCAGCAGTGTATTGGAGTTCAAAGAAACAAGAAATTGTTACATTATCCTCTATAGAAGCTAAGTATGTGGCTGTAACTGGATGTGTCTGTCATTGTGTTTGGATGAAAGGAATTTTGGAGCATATTGGAGTAAATAATTGTGAGAGAATTGATATCTGTTGTGACAACAGTTCATCAATCAAATTATCTAAGAATCCCGTAATGCATAAAAGAACTAAACATATTGATGTTAGATATCATTATCTACACGATCTTTCAAGTCAAGAAGTTGTGAAATTAGTCTATTGTAGAACACAAAATCAAATTGCAGATATTATGACCAAGCCCATCAAGTTGGATCAATTTTTGAAGCTTCGAAAGCTACTTGGGGTGCAGTCAATAGATGATTAAACTGTATACTACGTTAGTATTTACAGTTTAAGTGGAAGAATTTGTTGGTTTTAATTTTTAGTAATTGCTGAAATTTAGGATTAGTTGCTGATATTTAGATTACGGAGTTCGTTTATAATTTTATTTTAACTGTTTTGATTTAGCCTCAAGTATAGGTAGTTTAGTTTTCTATTTTTTCGCTTAGATGCAATTTAATTTTCTATTTTTTCGCTTAGATGCAATTTTGCTATTCTGGATTTGTAATGCTTATTAAAAACGTATTTGAATGCATTGAATAATAATCACATAGTCAAATTCTTTCATGTGCCATTGGTAAGCACGTTACCTTTTATTTCACAGTTGTATGGGTAATCTAGAAATCGAATAGTTGTATTCCTAATAATTTTGTCTAACGATCAGTGACTCATCGTACTAGAAAGTAAAACAAGTTAACTTGTAACATTAATCGTAGGTCTAAAATCTAGATTATACATAAAGATAAAAGTACTTTTCAAGTGTTAATTGGAAGTGTTTATAAAATTGAAATATTAGAAAAAAGAACTCGTACTACAACTACAATTGACACTATTACATTTTTTTTTTCGTATTGTGGCACTTCTTTTATGAATTTTCTAAAAAACTTCACAAGAAAGAAATGAATTTTCTGCATACTTTTATGCGAACTTTATAAAGTCCTACAATTTATTTTCAAAAGTTTCACGAAAAATTTTAATAATGTGAGATGAAATACGAAAAAATTATAATAATATATATGATACTGTTAATATTTAGAAGACAAATTTGTTCAATTATTTATATGCATTTTCTGGCATGTATCAGTTTCAATAGTTTGTAGTAGATGAAATTAGGCAATAAGAAATATTTTGAAAAGTTCTACTAAAGTTTGTAACTCTGTTTTTACTTATAACATTATAATTTTTAGTAAATAAATAAATTGTCATTGTATATATAGTAAAAATATCAGAACGTGAATATATACTTTCGTTCCGCCTTAGATGTTGTATGTTCTGTTTTCCATTCTTTCTCTTTCTTTGTTTTATTATCCAAATTAATAATTCTATAATTTTAGACATTTAATTGACTTTAAAAAATTAAAAATTTATTTACATTATATTATCATACTCTTTTAATATAAATAAAGAGAGGATATTGATTAATCAAATATTTATTATGTGGACACATTTTTCTTTATATATAAATCTCACGATTATCATTATATAAAATATTAGATGTCAATATTAATACATAAATACTACCAGTTACTATCCCCTAATTAAGTAATCAAGATCTGATAATGTCATTTTGAATACCTTGAAAGAAGATTATCAATTTTGATATTAACTATTTTTTTCAACATAATTAATTCATATTTGTAAAATATACGAAAGTAACTTTTTGGGCTATTATATAATAGTAAAATTTAACATCTTAACTATTTATTTATTTATTTATAAAAAATATTATGTGATGATCTTAAAATTAAAAGTAAAATTACTAAAAACAAGAGGTGTCTGCCCAAATTAGGCCCTACAAAGTACACACTGTGACAGTAACTAAATGTTAATGCTGTGTTTCTATCACATGAAATTCTACTTTCAAAAACAGGAAGACACAACTTTGCTAAGAATGAAAGTTATTTGTTTCGAAGTGACTTGTGCTGATTTGAAAGAAGATTCATAAGTGGTTGATAAAGCAAATTTCTCTTGTGTAGTAAGATTAGTGTTGAAAGAAAAATTGATAATGTTTTTTGTTTTATAAATTGTCTTTAGTGAAAGTGTGAATAATTTTATAATGAAATTTTATTTTTATTTTATTTTTATTTTTTAACTTTAATTTAATTTTTTAAAATTTATATAATATTGTTTTACAAAATTAAGAATTTTTGTGGAGAACATATTATCTCTAATCATTTTAAAAGAGAGGTACTCAGCTCATAAATGGAATAAATGTTTTAAGACGATTCGAGCGATAAATATTTAATTAATTTTTAGTATTTGGTCATATTTGATTTTTAACTTAAGGAGATTTTGATATTTTTTATTATAGTGGGTGCTGGATTGTGTAAAATATGGAAGGACTATATAGAATTCACTTTAAAGTATTTTGGATTAAAAATGTACATGGATACGTTTTTTTTATAAATTTTTTTAAAACAGAAAAAATAAAACAAAATAATGTTTTTAAAAGTTAAAAATAACTCTTTTATAAACTTTTTTTGGAATTTTTTTATATGACTTAAAATTTTATTTTTTTTAGCGTGATGTTTTAATAATTATATATATATATATGTGTGTGTGTGTGTGTGTGTGAATTGATATTGGTAATTATAAAGTTAATGGATAACTTTAGATAACAATTAACGTTGGAATTAGTATTACGAAATTTTTTGGTTATATAAATGTGAAGATTTATTAATTTTTTTATACTAATTTTTAGTTTAAAACTTGACTGTCTATTTCTAGTAAATATTTTTCTTTCAATCACTTTTTTTGTTTATCCTGAAGACACTATAAATTTTGTATAAGAAATTTGAATTTCAGTTTGTGCTGTCTAATATAATGTTAGTCATATAATTTAAGTTTAGTTACTGATTTGGTTTTATAGTTGCAATCAATATCTTATTTTGTTTTCATAGTAAAAGTTATTTAGCATTGTTTGGGTTATACGAGTTATGTTACGTTCCTTATGTTAGTTAATACTGTAATCGTAGGAACCAAAATAGGATCAGTGTTTTAAATTATAGAAACTAATTTTCGTTGTTGTTGCAAAGATTAAAACCAAAAGTATTTAAACCTATTATTTATTCCATGATCTTTTTTCTCAATTAATATACATTTTTGCCTTTTAACTATAGTGCATTGCACATTTTAAATAGATCTATGAATGTGAACTAAGGTTTAAATACTTTTTTAAACCTCATCAATTTTCAGATTTTATCTTCAATTTTTAATAAACTTTTTTCTCATTTTTTATAATTTTTATATACATTACATCATTATAAAATAAAGGTATCCCAGTTACATTAACACTCTAAAGTCCACTCATCATATGCAACAATACAAAAATAGAATATATATATATATATATATAAACAAAGAAAAGAACTATAATAACTATTGAGATAAGATAGAAGATGGACCTAACTAATATGTGAATATATAATATGCATACAATAACACAATTTCTAACATTTCAACTATCTACTCTTAATTTCTAGACAACAATATGATGCCTTTTAAAAAGTTCAATTCAACATAGAGTCACACTCAATAAACAACTCTATCAAATTGATGAGAAATGGCCATCATAATAATCTAAGCATGAAGTGTGGAAGATATCCTAATAAAAGCAACAAAACAACCTTTTAAATGATGTTATGAGCAGCACACATGAATTTGCCCTATTGTGAATAAGAGAAAGTCAACTTAAACAAAACAACTTTGCTTAGAATAGTAAGAGAAATGATCACCATTTTCTGTAGGGCAACAACACACTTTACTCCATGCAACTGATATCTTATCTTAGTATAAATGTCTCTAGTACACACAAAATATTATATATATATATATATATATATATATATATATATATATATATATATATATATATATATATATATATTATACTAGTGCGTATGAAATATTATATTAAAAGTATCATTTAAAAAAATTTAAAGACAAATTTAAAAGGTTAATGTTCTTTATATTTTGAATACATGTTTTAATACTTGTTAAAATTTATTATAACCTCTATCATGCTCTTGTGATGATGCTCCTTTTACATTGTCTATTGATGCAAACATTATGTTTGGAAAGGAAACACTTCTATTTATTATTGAATTTAAATTGATCTCATTTTAAATTATTTATTTTTCAAATGTTTTATTTAGATAAGATAATTTAGATTTAGTTAGATAAGTTCTCAAAAAAAAACTTTTCATTTTTTATTTGTAAAACTTTTTTTCTCAATTTATATTAAAGAATATTATTTTCAAGTTATGAAATACTAAATCGGGTCAGTAAAATAACATTGGGTCAAGCTCATGCTGGTCGAGTTGGGTCAACCTAGGTCAGAGTCAAGCCAAGGCAACCTAAACCCAAGTTGAGTCGAGTCAGTTTGGTCCAAATTAAACTAAGTAGGTTCAAGCTCAAGTTCAACCGAGTAGGCCTAATCGAGCTTAGTTAATCCCAATCCAGGTCAAGCTTAGCCGACCCCGACCTAGGTCAAGTTGTATCAACCTGAGCTCAAGTTGAGCCAAGTTGGCCCAGGCCTAGATCGATTCGAGTCAGGAAAAGGCCATTTAGTCGAGTTGGGGTGGGTTCACATTCATCTGCGTTAAGGTCAACATTAAGCCAAGTTGGGCTAGACCCAAGTTGGTCCTAGTTTGACGAAGATCAAATTTGGCCTAATTCGATCAAGACTATGCCAAGTTAAGTATAACTGGGCTCAAGTTGACATAAATAGGGTGAGTTAAGTCAAGCTGAGTTAGTTTGGAACAAGGTCAAGCCAATCGGTTCAGACCAAGGTCGAGATGAGTCAACCTGAGCACAGGTCGAACATAGTCAAGGCAAGCCTATATTCACTCGAGTCGAGACGGGTCCACATTTATCCAAATCGAGGTCAATGAAGTCCAGGTAGGCCATAGCCCGATCAAGACAAGGTCAACTCAATCTCAATCAAGACCACGTCAAGTCGACCCAAGGTTAAGCAGATTTGACCCAGACCTAAGTCGAGCTAAGTTGTCCCTGATGTGGTCAAGCTGAGTTAGCATGGGCCTAAGTCGAGCTGAATTAATAGAGTCCAAGTCAAGCTAAGTTGGGATGAGATCACATTCAGCTGAGTTGGGCTAGGTCCATGTCAAGTAAAGTTTGGTCAAGTCTAACTCGATTTAGGCACAGTTAGGATAAAGACAAATTATATCAGATTTGACTAAACCAAGTTAAGTCGTATTGGATTGAAACATCAAGTTGAGATCATGTCAAAATAAATTGGATCGATTTTGCATATTGAGGTAAGTCACCCCAAGTTAATCTAAATCAGCTTAAACTTAGATCGACCCAAACTAGATAAACAAAAAAAAATTATAATTCTTACTTTTTTTAAGTTAAATTTAAAATTCTTTAATTATAAGTTAATTCAATTATTTTAAAATTTCTTATGCTAATAAGATATTTTGTTATAAAACATTTTTTTAATAAATAATCACCTTCTTAAAATAGCCTTTAATGGTGTGCTCGGTGATCATATTATTTAATGAGATTTATTTGTAAATATTTCATGTAAGTTATAGAGACTTATTTGACAACTTTTCTCAGTTTTCAATTTCATTTTTCTGTTTCTTTTTCTTTTTTATTCAAATGTTGTCTTCCTCTTTCTGAATACCTAACAGTTGAAATTATTTAAATAAATAACTATTTTTTTTAATATTAGTCAGAGTGGTGTATATTAAAAAATTATTATACTAACACATCGGGTTCATATAGATACTTAACAAAAAGGAGACCTTTTCTTAGACGCTTGAATAAAAATACACTAATATGAATAGAATAAATATATGACTTGGATATATTTTATTTCAAAAATTGAAAATTTTCTTTTTATCCACATATTTAGCAGTTTATCATAGGCTTTACAAATAAAATAACTTAAAATATAATAGTGAAAAATTAATGAAATTTATAAGAAATTATATTATGTAGTTACGGTTCTAAGAAAAAATAGATAAAAAAAATTCAGATCAATATTTAAAGATAAACATATTTAATTAATTTAAAATTACAAAAATTCAAAACGTAATTGAAAACACACTTCGAAGAACAAAAACTATAAAAACGACATGTGTGCAAATCGAGTCATTGACATTGATTGTTAACGGACACGTGCATCCTCATCGAATAATAAAGAATTTAATGTATCTATTTTCATATATTACATACAAATAAATCCCCTTTTTGATGTAGATTGTTTATGGAGTTACACTTAAAAAATTTGGAGAAATATACTATTTTACATGAGTTATTATTAATATATATTTATATTTTTATTATTTATTTAAATTGAAACAGTTTTGTGATATAATATTTTGATTTATTATTTTTAAAAATTAAAATTGATTATTTAAAATACTTATCTCTTAAAAATTATTGTTTAATATTTTATTATTTCAGAATGAATGAGATAATATTTGAATAATAAATAAAAATGGAAAAACAAAAAAAAACTAAAAAACCCCTTCGGATACACTTGTAATATTAAAATTTAATATTATTAAATGACAAACGAATACATATTTACAAATCTACTTTAATTTATTCATTTTTTTCTATTTAAAAAAGAACATATATACACATATTAAATAACCATAGACATGTAAATGAAACATATATAACATTACGAAGGAATATGACCTGATTAAAATGCAAATAATTGTAATTTTTCTCCAAATTTGATGAATTTCGTTTGTAGTTTTTAATAAATTTTAAACCATATAAATAAATGTGTTACAAAAAATTGTATTAAAAATAAGGTTAAAATTTTTTTGCCGATAAATTTCAATCAATGAGTTATTAAAAAAGTTAGTAAATACGTACTCACATTTCCTAATTTAAAAATCCACTCACTGTTAGTTTCACTACTTTAACTCAATTCCTTCATATTCTCCCTCCAATTGTTCATGCCTAACAAAACATAAATATTTTTTCCCTATTCTTTGTAATCATCGTTCACTTTTATACACTATAATGATTTGGTATTCAAAATTTATCTTAAAATATACATATTTATTATTAAAGTTAAATAAAAAACTTATCATAAATGATATAATTAGATAAAATGATTTTAGATTTTATTCTAATTAAATTTATATTTATTGTTGTCTATTTTTTTAGTAATTTATATTCATTAAATATATTAAGCATTATCCTTAATAATTAAGAAAACTGTTATAGTTTAATCACATGCGTGGAAATATATGCTGCTAGGTTTCTACTCCATGGATGTTTTTCACTAATTAGCACTAACTGAACTTATTCTTGCTTAATTATAATAATTCAACGCGTAATAACATGCATCTCTTCTGTCATAGGGCATATTTTTGTCTATTGTCTTCCCCACCCACTGAATTCCAAAATACCACCATATATATATATATATATATATATATATATTTCAACTTGGACGATGCATGTCCATTCATTCATTTCCCACTATCCAAGAAGATGTTGATAAGCCATATCAATACGTAAGGGTCATTGAAGAGGTACCTCGTGAGGTTTTGGCAGAACATGCAATCACCAATTTTTTCAGTTCATGTGCAAATTTTAAAGCTTAAACAAGACAAAAACGGTACTTGAATTTTTTTTTTCGTTTTTTTCTAATCCGTGTGCTTTCATTAATTACTCCTCGTTCTTGATTGCTCGCAACACTGCTTGCTTCACCACTTGCGCGTCAACACTGTCGTTCTTGTGACTCTGCAAAATAAGCTCTTGTCAAAGTTTAGATGAAAAATTTAGAGTATTGCTGGTTGCATCATATTTTATTTTCTATAAATATTATCCCCTTTTGACATTATGTAACTATTGCAGCTCTACACTTTGTTGCCACATCATATACTCCATGCAACAACAAAAAAGGTAGAATAACCAACCCAATTAAGGTTTTTAACTTCTGTTTTTTAGAGAAAAACTTAAATTATTGTTGTTGCTGTGAACAATGTTTTAATCTGAAGCAGATATTTGATTTTAAAACTGCATGTATATGAAAAATTCTTCTATGCTCCTCCTCCAGGAAATTCTTCCTCTTGGAGCATATAATTATATTATTAAATTCTTCAATCTGAATGAAAAAATAATATATGTTCTTTTCCTAATTTACTACAAAGTACGAGGTGTATAGCAAATAGGGTAAAAAAATTTCTGTCTCAACGAATTGATATCAATAACACACATGGAGTATAACACATCATTAAGTACAATTTTTGTTTTTCTTCAAAACATGTATGGATCCATTCGAGTATCTAATTTCTGTTACTTTGGAGCCTCAGAACCATGAAAGAATTTCTCAGCAAGACTTTACAACTACTCGTGTTGTTTCTAATTTCTATGAATGTATATATTTGGATTGTTTATACATACGTTTCGGAACTGATATATATGTGAACCAAGTATAATTAGGAAAGTTGTGTGAAGAGGTTATTTTTGTACGTATTTGAAAGGAAAATAGTTAAACAGAAACTTTTATAATATTTATATATTTGTCTTACTTCTCTTCCCACAGCTTCTAGCTGGAAACTGTCTTCACAAGAAACCCTAGCATCAAGCACATCAAGGCCAAGTTCTTCGAAGGCTTCGAGTATACACACGAGCATACCAGGGCTATTCTTCTCTAAAAGCACATTAATGAGGAAACCCTTTTTTAGGGTTTTCACAGTTACCTGCAAAAATATCAATTTTATAAGATTTATCAATATGAACTCTGCTAAGTCAGACGAAAACTCTTACCACCCCTAATATCTCTTTTCCAAGTTAAATCGAATTATTGAATGTTTAATAAGATCTTTATTAATTTCTACCCAGAAATTCATAAGAATCTATGAACAACAAATTAAATGCAGCAACAAGATTAATAAGCACCGTAGGTAGTTCATCAATTTGAGAGTTTGATGATGATTCCGTGATCCCCAGCTCCGAGTTCAGTCCCTCCACCTTTTGTTTCAACTCCTCTATGTATTTTGAGGCATCTACAATGATTGAGGCTTTGTTCAGCTGCCAAAAAATTAACAAAGAAACTGTTAATTAGGTCAAATCTTTTAAAAGCTTTGATTCAAGATGAATCAGAAGCACAAGCTTCATCTCTGATTAATTCATCAAAATATAGATGGACTGATATGTGTGTGTATATATATACACACACATATATATATATAACAAATTACAGCAGTGGAGTTTGTGACATCGCGAAGTTGTTGCAAAGTCTGTTCCAGAGACGCTCTTCTTTTAGAAGCCATGCTTCTTCTGCTTCTTATCACTTTTGTGTAGTTGATTTTTTGATTTTGATTTTGCTTTTGCTTTTCTCTCCTTTTGTTTTCTCTGCCCTTCCTTTTCCATCTGTCTACTTAGACAGGTTTTCCTTTTTTATAGAATTGGCTGAGCTATTAAAAAATATGTGTAATATGTCGTTTGTTTGCATGACGAGTACCTAAATATTCCCCACACTAAATTATGCTTTTACAAAATTGACCTCGCCAGTTTCAGATACCTTGCATATAAATTTTTTGGGTGAAGCAAGACAAATATGATAAGAAATAATAATTACAAATGGTAACCATGTAATCATTAAGATAGTTGGTAAATATAAAAATGATAGTCATTATAATCTTAATCATTCATATTATTCAAAATTATATTTATAACTTCATAATAACCAAGAGTTTCTCTTGATAATTTTATCGTGTACATTTATGATAAAAAAAAACATCAATATGATATTGAAGATTAAAACATCAAGTAATTAAAAAAAAAACCCTAAAATTATAATAATTTTATAAAACAGAAATGATATAATCAAATATAAGTTTTTATGTTTCCCCGTGACATGCTATGATCGATATTGTCATTTCCTTTTTTATGACAAAACTTCTTGTTTGAATTTTCTTTATTTGTTTCTATTCTAGATCTTGGATATAATGATCTATAATAGTAAAATTCGAAGTGCTGATCCCGAGAAAAATGTGAGTGGTTGTCATATTTCATCACTTAGCCTTCCAAACAAGGCGAAGTGATATATATGCTCTCAGATTCTTTGTATTTTTCTATCTTCCTTACAAAGCCAGCACTCACGTGATAAAAACATCCTTCATGTACTTAATTTTACTGTATATAGCATCCTTTTCTACATTAATTTAACTTCGCAAAGCGCGTTATAACTTTATAAATGCACATAAACTAGTGATAGATAAATACCAATCGTGAACTTGCATCCAATCACCCAGATAAGTGAACATTAATCACTGTATAACTAAATAACTAACATAAAAATATTTAAATGTCCTAAAAATAAGGTTAGTTTGAGTAGAAAGAGTACCTTATAATGTTAAGTTCAATCTTAATATTCATTTACACATAAAATACTAATAAATGAGAAACATACTGTAAATTTTTTTCATACATCCTCGACTGATTTTTTTTTTAATTACAATTGTTTTAGGATTTACTTTTTACATCATAAATCAATATGTTAACATGGGAAGGGTATGTAAGTTAAAACATGAAAATTTATATATGAAAAAACGCATTTATGTATATTGATAATATAAAGAGAGATATGAATGGAATCCCGTGAGTGAAGTGTTTGAAAGAATTGACAGCTAAACTAGTTTGTTGACACATGCTTCTGATTTTGGATGGTAATAGGAATAGGAGTAGTAATTATGATGAATGGATTGGAATGGAATCATCTTGAGCTTTTCAAGAACTCATATATCAATCACACACACACCACTACCATCACCAATTAACTCGTGCCATTCGTGTCTCTAATCTTATAACACGCAAGCCCAGAACAAAAACATTCATTCTCTTCTCTTTTCACTTCCTTGCACGTGTGCATGCCTCCTTCATACCTCCCGTGACTCTTCTCTCACCAAATACTCCGACGAAGCTCAGGTCCCCTCTTCCATGTGCTCTACCCTTTCTCTAGGGCTCTTTCAAAGTAGTTTTCTTTGGTGGTTTGTAGTTTTGTTTGGTGGTTTGATCTACTTTTCTTGCCTCTTGCATTATTTTCATTATTCTTTTTCTAAACTTCAAAAGGAAAATTCTAGCAATCCATTAGTATCCAAAATAAATTTTGACATCTTTTCTAACCATATTATTATTAGAAAAAATGATAAGTCTAACTCTTCAATTTAGGCCTTTGAAATTGGATAAGGGTTTAATGGGTTCCGCCACAAATTGTCTTATTATAATAATTGTTGGATTCGTTCGTAAATGGATGAAGAGTGTTATGTTGATGTTGAATTATCAAGTTTTATTATTATTTACACTTCATTTAATACTTATTTTTCGTTCATTAGACAATTGTATCACCTTTGTGGTCTTTATCGATTGACACACAACTCATGTATGACATGTGTCAAAATCTCATGACACTTTATGACACTTCTTTGTTCATAAGTAAGACCAATCAATTACCCAAGTATAACTGATTATTTTGCAGGGACACCTTGGTGAAACATCACCAAGAGTAAGGGTGAAAACATTGGGAGCGACTTCATTGTTCTTGAGCATAATTTCTACCAATGTATATGGATTAGACTATCTCGTATACTTCTTTATTATTATTTTTTTCGATAGAAATCCTTCTTGTTCCATTATGATTTGAAGGCTTTATATGATTTTAATGAGCTACTTCCACTGTAAAGAAAACTTGAAAACTACAACATAACTTTTTATGAGCTTGGACTTGTATATAACTACCAATGATTAAATTTTGGGATTACTATCACCTCTATATCGTCCATGCTCCTCTATACTTCTTACAAAATAAACAAAAGACATAGTTTGTTTATGGGAGAAAATATTGTATTTGCATGACAGAGTAAAAATTGACATTTTCATTAAAGATAATTTTAAAAATCTTCCAAAATATACACATTGTGACCACATTGGATGTACCATTTTTTTTAACAGCCAATAATAATTAAATAAATAGGTCACTTCAGGGGTAGCTCAACTTTTATACACCTTAACTATAATTCTATAATCCTTACTAGATACACCTTATATCACACAACAATTCGACTCCATGTCATTCTTCCAAGATAAACAAGAAATGAGATTCATATAAAATACAGAATATATATAAGGTGGTATACTCCTCACAATCATGAGAAGATACACATCATCCCATTTTTTCACTAAACTGATGGACATCTTATAGATGTCTATATCTGGACTTCCCTTCTTGCCTCATCATGTTCATCTTGTATGCTTCCACTATATTGCCAGTAATAAACCTGCAAAACAAAGACACACCTACCTTCTACCTGAACTCTCAATCTATATCAGGTCCTGGTTAACTACTACAAAGATTCCAAGCACTTGATTGAGCAAAGTACCAATCCGAATAAGAGAATGTTGATCTCGTAATCCTATGTTTAATCCATTCCCAACTTTTTAGTTGTGCTAGACAAAAAACTTCCTCCTCATCTACTATCCCATCTTTGAAAACTACTTTATTTCTATGTTTCCAAATATATGTTACAACAGCTACCCACACCCCTTTCTAAGCTCTAATCACGTTATTTTTATGATCCGTTAAATGATAACTTTGAAAATGGATGGGAATAGACTCGTGTCTAATAGTGACTCTTCCTATCCACCTCTCACACAAGTCCCAAACTTTCTGAATAACCTTACAAGTACAGAAAAGGTGTTGGGCGTTTTCTAAATGTTCTCGGAACAAAGGACATAAAATGCACCCCATAGGTACTCCCCTTCGCACCAAGTTATCCCTAGCTGGTAATTTATCCCATAGTATCCTCCAAGCACACACCAAAGCCGATGAAAGTATCTTTAAACTCCATAGCAATTGAAAACACTCTAAACTTGACATTTGATCATCCATTTCAGTATACTATATCTCGACTTCACAGTGTATACCTACTGATCATCCCCTATCCACTTCAGCCTATTATGTCATTCCCTGTTCCATTGGACACCAGATATCATTCCCAATAATTGGCTTCTAACTGTTTTTCCCACTCAAACCACTCCCTTCTCCAGCTTAGCTTCCAACTTGTACACCTTTCACTCCAACTTTGTCCCCAATCCACCACATCGAATACCTCACTGTCTTTACACTGTGAAACTGTAAACAACCTTGGGAATTCTTCTTTCAACACTTTGCAAACTACCCACCTGTCCTCCCAAAATTTAGCATTCCTCCCATCTCTGAGGCTCCACAACATTCGACCGTCAAACCAGTTTCCTTGTTGTTCATTACCATATACTTTACACAAATCCTTCCATCATTGTGATTGTTTACTCTGGACAATATTAACATTAAGATTCCTCCCATCACCATACCTTGCTGACAACACTTCTCTCCACAACCCCTCTCCCATATTCCTTAACCTACATTTCCATTTTGCTAACAAAGCATCGTTGAAGCACCTGATATCTTTGATCCCCAATCCACCAACTTGAACTGGACTACATACTTTTTTCCATTTCACCCATGCGATCTTCCTTCCTTCACTACCCCAACCCCATAAGAAATTTGATTGGATTCTCCTTATTGTATTACAAACAACAATCAGTGTCTTAAAGAAGGAGAAATAGTAAAGGGATAAGAGGGTAATGCACTAATAACTGACGTAATAAGGCAGACTATTCCTGTCATTGAAAGCAATCTACCCTTTCATTTCGAAAGTATTGATTTAATTTTATCAACAATAGGGCTCCAAAAATTCAATCTTCTAGGATTGCCTCCAACTGTAATACCTAAGTACTTGAAAGTAATTTCTATAAGACAACAATTTAGGCACTTAGAGTAAATAAATCTGTCAAGTTGGGAAATACCACCGAACCAACCTTACTATTGTGGAAGTTAATCCTAAGTCCAGACACCAACTCAAAAATCCTCAATATTGCTTTTATTGCCAACACATTATCATACAACAGTTTACAGAAAAATATAATATCATCTACAAATTGTAGCATATCTACCTGCACTCTCTCTACCTACTATATTGGATGTACCATTAATAAATGTTTGAAGTTTCTTGAGAAAAACCTCTTTCACTTAATATTGTCCACACATCTATTGTGAAGTCACATGTTACATCTACACACCAATTGATTTACTTCATATGACTTTAGCAATAAATGAAGACTATCAAATGGTATGAGACATGTCAATCTACTAGTAATATTGTTTTGGTGATGCAATTTGGTAATTCATCTATTGATTTCTTTTTATCTCATTCTTTTAATCCTTAGATCAATGACCGACTTCGTTGTACTTGATTATATATCTATATTTAGTAATTGTTCTATTTTCTCTTTCTTTACTACTATTATCAATTTTTCTTTTATGATTGCTATCAATATAGTTCATGAACATAAGTTTGTGGCATTGGCACTAATTAATTTCTCTCATTCTTTATTGTTGATTTTTTATCTGCTAATTGTGTTTTTAATTTATTTTTTATCACCTGATTGACCCAATCTCATAACATTATATCCACTCTCACTAAAAATAATGTTACCTTGCAGAATCATCGAACTTGTAACATTGATTTTGATACTAATTATTGGATATCAGGTGTTTATCGTTAAGACAAAAGTTATAATTGAAGTTAGGATACAACTTATTTTACTTAAGAATGTAACAAGCAAAACACTATAATTTTATTGTGACTTTGAATCACCTAACTTATATTACGAAACAATTGATGCACTTTACAGCACAACCCATAAAAATATTCAAGTCTTAATTCCTTAAATGAAAGAACCTAAGTCTTTTACTTCCACTAAAATTCTTCTGAATAAGTTTGACCAACATACTTGCTTAACATACTTGTTTCAAAAAAGGCTTTAACATTAACCAATCATCTTTACCTAATAGTATAAAATCAATTGGTTTTCTTCTCTAATTTGTAACTTAAAAGAACTCTTATTTCTTTATTTTTTTATTTTTTTTTACATATTTGACATAAAAACTACCCAAGAATGTGTCACTTAGTTCTCACAACAAAATTCTTCTTATCATTTAAAGATAGACTAATTGTTCAATTTTGAACAATATAGACCTGATTAACAAACTTTATTTTCTCTAATTTAAAGTTCGTGAAAACTTTTAACTTATTTTGAAAATTGATCTTTCAACCAATACTTTCAAAACTAACAAAAAATACAACAAAGATTAAATATAAAAAGATAAAAGTAAATTTAAACTTAAAAATAATTCATTCAAAATTTAATTAAAACAACTATAATTAAAATTAAAAGGTAAAAAATGTTAAATAGATAAGTATTCTTAAGGAAACTATACATAGAGATAAAATAATCACTTTCTAATTCAAGTTATTATTATCACTAGGAGTCTTCAATTTATTTCAACATTAAGAGTGTATTTGGATTTGAACATGGATTTGAGAGAGTGGAAAAAAAGGTGAATGAGGTGAAAGTGCATGGAAAGTATGTGTGTTTGTATTAAGAGAAAGATGGTAAGAAATGAAATGAAAGCTTTTGAAAGTTTGTGAATTATGATAGATGTAATTGATAAAATATTTTCTAATAAATAAAATTGTAATATTACAAATATACTCTTGTGATTAAAATTAATTTAAAATAAAATATGATTAATTTGTTGGATAAGATTGATAAATTATTTTTTTTTTTTAGTTGATGGAATTATGAGATTACTAATTATTTTAAAATAAAAATAAAAATAAAAATTAAATTATTATGGTTAATACCATTAGTATTTTATAATTTTTTTTTATTATTATTATAATTTTTAATTTTATTATTATTATTTTATAATTTTATTATTATTTTTAATTTTTACCATTAATATTACTAATACTTATTCTTATTATCATTTTATAAATATATTATTATAACTATTATTATTTTAAAATTTTATTACATTTATTATTATTTTAGTATTTATTATATTATATTATATTATATAATTGATTGTATTTCACTACAAGAAAAAGTTAAATTACCGACAAAATTTTATTGACGGAATTTTATCCGTCGGTAAAATATCATTATCGACGTATTTCTAAGTTTGTCGGTAATTATCGACGGATTTACCCTAAATCCGTCGATAATTACAGACGGATTCAGAATCCGTTGAAAATTCACCGATATTATCGACGGACTCAGAAATCTGTCGGTAAATTTACATACAATCAATTTACCGACAGATTTTTGGATGTTTCCAATGGATTTGTCTCGTCGGTAATTTTTCTTTTTTTTTATAGTGTTTATTTTATTGTAATATAAATGATATAGAAAATAAATTAATGGCAGTTTTGTAATTGCACCAAGTGTTACACTACTTTCTTCTTCTTTCCACTTAGGTGAGGGAGGATGACCTACAGTAGCGCTCCCGTTTTTTCGCGCCTACATTTTTGCTTAAACCAATAGATACAAACATACTTCTTTCCCTCAAATTTGTCTTCTTAAATAGTAAATTAGTTCAAACAAACATAGCATAAAAGAAATGTGTGTCATAATTTTGACTAATATAATAAAATAATAGGCTAAAAGAACATGTAATTTACGACAAAATAGATTTTCCCCACACTTATAAGTGTTTTTTTTTCTTTTTCTTTAACGGATGCTAACTACAGAAGATATTTTCTTTCTCAACATTATAGCTTGAGTCTGAACACTCTCGCTAGTGTCTTATTTTACGATTCCAAGGATTAATTGTCTTCGCCCTCTCATTAGCATGATGAGTGTTTCATGTGTTGCTTCCAGTTTACGTATTTTTCTTTACTTTCCTACAAAATAGGAAAAAAATTCCATATATGTGTTTATTTATTATTAAAACTATAATATTTTTTTCTTACTTTTATGAATTTCTTATTTTTTTTTCTCTTTTATACTAAATGAAATCATATAGATAAATTCATTAAATTTGAATTTATCAGCTTACAAACGAAGTTTTGTAGATCAAAAACTCATATAAAATTCAAAATTGACATATAATGTTGTTAGTCGACGCAAAAACACCGCATAATAAAATATTATATAATGTGTGTTGGCCAAGCCGTCACAAAATTGAAGTAGATAGATTGCGTGGGTCAGGCCAACACTTTTCATATGTTTTCGAAAGAAAAATAGAATTAGTATACATGCATACAAAACCAATTTTCAGTCTAACCACATCTAAATAGTCAAACACTTACAAAACAAATTTACAAAATTCAAGATTCCATTAACATGAAACTTACCTTTCAATAGTTCCTAGTATCAACTTCAACACCAACACGATTTTAGATTGAACATCAACACAATTTCAAACTAAACACTATAACAACCTTACAGTGAAGAACATACAAAAATCTTGATTTAAAAGCCTAAAAATATCAACATCCACCCAAAACAAAAATGCTCAAACTAAATCAAGAAAACACACCTCAGTCAACGCCCACCAGAAACAAACAAAGTTTCCAGTGCAAACTCAGCGTATGTGAGTTGGAAAGGAGAATCAATCAATTGAAAGCAATTTTTAAAGCCCAATAAAATTCATGTGAGCCCGAAATGAATATTAGAGGCAATTGAAAGCAAGAATGGAGGTTGAAATTCAACAACGGTACAAGCTCTCAACAAAGATGAAGAATGTGAGAAATAAAATTGGAAAAGTAAACTCTAATAAATAGACACATTGGCGTCAGGTAAACTGACGCTAACATTAACGTTCACCAAGTCAATACTAACACTAGCGTCCACCAAGCTGACCTACATCATTCTAATATTTTTTTTTTGCGTCCACTTTAATGTGAGTTTGGCCCATGCAAATTCCAGTCTTGCATTATAGGCAACTTATAATGAGTTTGGTCGTCACTATCTGTATTCCTTTCTAGCCAACGCTATTTTCTGACAACTGCTATACAATTTTCTTGTAGTCTTCCAAGTCACGCTACATCCTGCAGATCGCGTCACACCACCCTACATGTAATTAAAAAAAGAAATTACACATTTTTATATAAAATTTACAATAAATACTAAAAAATGTAATAGATACTTCTAAACAATACATTATAAATATTTTAATTACTGATTTGTTATTAGACAATTATAAATATTATGATATATAATTTATAGATATATATTAATTATTATTCATAATTTTTATTTAAAATACTTTTTATAGTTAGGAAAAGTTATTTCTCAGAAATAATAAGAGCTGAATAATGTTTTATTATGTAATTTTATTTTAATTATATTTTAATAATAACTTTTAATTAAATTTAATTTTTAATATATAATTTTTAGATTATTTAATTTAAAAAAAATCATTTATAATCATGATTTAGAATTAAGCGTGACCCTGACTTCACTCATTTAACCTTCACTACAAATAATTTTTGTAACCGGTGACAAAATCCACATACTAATAATGAACAGTAGTTATTAATAAATTAAGTTAAAGTTTTAAATTTAAGGACAAATAGAATATTAATTATAATATCTAAGCTAAGTTACTATAGAGACATATGAGGTAATTAGAATAATATAATTGCTCATTTACTTGCTTCAAGAATCCCACATTTTTAACAAATATATTAAACTAAGAGTTTGGATAATTGATTGATAATTATGAATGCAGTGGTTAAAATAAGTTGTTTGGTTAAGTGGGCCATTTTGCAAGTTTAGGTGGTTTATGGAAACATAAAGTTTTGAAAGTTACCATTTAAGCCACAATATTATTCCGGTTGGCTTGGATTTTAGAGACTAAAACCGTCACTAGTAGGCAAAGGTAGGAGAGAACTCATTTATAACATCCAATTTTCTAATGTTTTTCTTCAATTTACCATCAATGTTGAAATCTACATTTTGAATTCATTATCAATGTTGCTAAGATGTTATTGTATTCTGCTTTGTATAGATAATGTTGGGAGTAAATATTTGGAACTTAAGGTACAAAAGTAAATAAATTGTGTTAGTTACGTGAATGATGTTGCTTGTTCGGTAAAAACTTTGTTAAAAGGTGTAATTCTTCCTTAAATATATAATTGAGATTATGAATGTTTTAATAATTTTTTAATGTATTATTGTATCTTAATGGGGAGTTGTGCACAATAGAATGGTTAGTTACTTTTATATTGAGTTATTATAATACATAATACTGTTCGTTCATATTTTCTTAAGAAATTATTTTTCTCAAAAATTTGATATTTATGGGATTTTTTAACGGGTTAATATATTAAATCATCCCACTGTTTATATATTTTTCTTTATTTTGTTCTATTATTTTATAATTTCTCAGTCCCGTCCTTATATTTTAAAAATGTGTTAATATAATTTAGCTAATACAAAATACTTTTATTATTATTATTTATTGTTTATTGTAAAAAAACAATTTACATCCAAATTCTTTAAGTATATATAGAACTTATTAATTTTTTTAATGACGAACAATAAAATTAATGGGAACACTTTAGGAGTGCTCTAACCCTATTACAAAACACACTTATACAGCTATAACAAAATCCAATTACAAGACGGATAACAACAATAATACAATAGTTGAATTAACATTGTGTCAAACCTCTGGATTAAAAGAACAAATAACAAACCATGTTAACAGGACGTCAAACACACAGTATTAACTAGAAACATGATATTTGCATAGCTATATTCTAGTATGATCTGGTATATTGCATTTTCTGCCACCTGGTCTCCAATCTTTAGCAACACATTGCATAATTTATCATAAAGTCTGCTACACATCAGTCCTTCTTCATATGTCAATTTATTAACGGTTTAGAGCTACCATGCTTTACCTGCAAGTGAATACAACACAAGCCTAGTTCCTTTTCTACCTGTCCCCTCACTAACCTGAGTACACTTAGTATGTATCTACAAATAGAGATCATCCAGTACTCTTCAACAATCACTACATAAGCTCTACCAAACATTCTCGTGGATTAAGGCACTAGTCTGAAAAGTAGTAGTGTACTTTCTGCTTACCAGTCTTAGTTTAATACCACGTTTTCACTTGTGCCATTGCAAAAATCTCAACATCGTCCACTGTCTTGTTACTAAAAATAATTTTATTCCTATGTTTCTAAATTTCTCACACTATTTCCAACCACATCCCTTTCCAAACTACGTTAGATTTCTTACTCAAACCAATTGCAAAATACTTTCGGAAGTGATTGATAATGTCCTTAATCCTAATAGAGGTTAATCCTAACCACCTATTACACTTGTCTCAAACTCTTTGGGAGACCATCACAATTCAAAAAGAGATGTTGTATTAAGGTCCCATACTTCCCCACATCCCTCAACATATTGATTTTCATCTTCTTCTAACAGGGTTGTATAACCAGAATGGGTTATGTATACATTTGTATCCTCCCCCATCCAACAGCATGCATCTAACGCAGCTTTATTCCATTGAACAATAGATATTCACTTACTAATTGTCGTTTCAAACCTTGTTCTCACACAAACAGTTCTCTTCTCTAAGATAATATCCATTTAAAATAATCCCTATTCTCATTACTAATCCACTCACCCATCTCACTAACTACCTTCTCCTTGTTGACTGAGACAAAGTACAGTCTAGGAAATGATTCCTTAATTGGCCTATCACCCACCCAACAACCTCCTAGAATCTAATTTCCCGCCATGTTTCCATGTTTCCATCTTATCCTCTTATCAAACCAATTAGATTTGTTATGTACTTCACATACTGAGCATAAATCTTTCCACCATTGTGAACTTTTCCTTTCTGTCATAGAATCTTTCATTTTCTGCCAATTCCCATATTTGGATTCAATTACATCTTTCGAAACGCCCTCCTCCCCTACACCAAACTTCCATTTTCATTTTGCCAATAACGCATAGTTGAAATTTTGTATATCTTTAACTCCCAAACCCACCTTTTCCACAGGTTTGCATACTTTGTTCCACGCAATCCAATGTATTTTCTTCCCTTCAAAATTCCACCCCCAGAGGAAATTGGACTGTATTGTTCTTATACTCTTGCAAACCTACTTAAGAACTTTAAAAAAGGACATATAAAATAGTGACAATGTAATAATTACTGCTTTTATTAAGCAGTGTCTTCCAGCCATGGATAATAACTTGTCCTTCCACATAGATAGCCTAACCTTGATATTGTTAATAATCGGTCTCCAAAAATCCACCTCCCTGGGATTTCCTCCTATACTAACACGCCGAGATACTTAAATGAGAAGTACATGTTATCACAATTTAAGCATTTAGAAAATATGTTCATATCCACGTCTGAATTCCTACTGCACCCACTCGGCTCTTATAAAAATTGACCTTTAAGTCTGAAACAACCTCGAAGCTTCGCAATATCACTTTAACCATAAGAATACTCTAGTATTTTGGTTGACAAACAAACAGGGTGTCGTCAGCAAATTGTAACAATAACACCTCAACCCCATTTTAGCCCACTCTAACCCCCTCTAAAACATCAATTCCTATTGCTTCTCTCATCAGGCCTGTCAAGCCTTCCATCACTATTAGAAACAAGAATGGAGCTAAATGGTCACTTTGTCGGAATCCTCTTTTTAGTTTGAACTCTCTGGTCGGACTTCCATTAATTAAAACCAAAATAGTAGTTGATTTTAGGATCATTTTAATTCAATTAATTCACTTGTCATGAAATCCTAATCTTTTCATTATATATTCTAGGAAATTCCACTCCACCAATCATAAGAGAACTTATCTTATCAATGTTACACAAAATCAAATTTTTAACCATATTTTTATTATTATTTTTTTATTATCACTATCATTATTAATCTCATGATTATATAAGAATGATTATTATCATTATAAGTAAGATTAATATTAATAATTTTATTAAAATGATAATAATATTAACAATTTTAATAATATTAATAAATATAATATTAAAAGTAATATTAATAATAGAATGTTAATAGTATTAATTATAATAATAATAAATTAAAATAATAAGAATAAGAATAATAATAATAATAACAATTTCAATAATATTAGTAAAAATAATATTAAAATTAATTTATAATAATAATAAAATATTAATAATATAATGTTAATAATATTAATTATACCTTTTGAATAATATATTGCCTTTTTGAATAATATCCAACTTTTCATTGTTGAGCCAATTTGATTAGATAATACCTTATACTTTTTGAATAATAATAGCAAAGTGTTTACAATAATATAAATAGTAATAATATTTTGCAAAGTGTATAAGGTATGCTTGTTATAACCACAAAAATACTACAAGTGAAACCAACCACACACCACCATGATTACAATTAAGAATTTTAGTGTTGATATCTTTTAAAAACATTTTTTAGTTTAAATTAATTCTTTTGCCTAATAGTTTGTAAAACAATTTATTATTTTGCTTCACATTTTGTGATTAAATAATACTTCATATTTGTATGTTCATTATGAAACTTTTTTTAAAATTGCAATGAGTGCTAAAAAAATTTCAACAAAAACAAGATAAATAACAAAGTAGTACAACAAAATTTGCATAATCATTGTTTCTATAAAAGTTAAAATTACACATTGTGCATAGTACAAAATAGAAAGTAACCACACTCTTACTCGTAAAATATAAAATAATCTCACTCATACTACATGATAAAATTACCATACTTAAATACATATTTATTTTAGCAAGACTGAGAACATAACAATGTTTAACACACACACACACACAAAAAAGTTCTTATACTAAAAACATCTTCGACAACTTTATAGCGTTTTCAATGAGCTTTGAAGATAAGTATATTTCTCTTTTATCTCACAAATATTGAATCCATTTCGTCATATATTTTGTCATACCACCATTGAAAAAGTTACATCCCATCAATTCTTCAACATCATTTTGTTTAATATTCAAATAAAAGAATTTAAATTATAAATAATTTTAAAACCACAAAATTACTTAATACACAAACCACCTTTGGACGAGTCTAAATTTTTTTTCCTAAATTTCCAACCGTTGTAGTTGTTTGAAACACTACTTATTCCAAAGTTTTGATGACAGTTGGTTGAAATTGAGATGTTATTCAGACACAATTTATGAAGAATAATGGAAGCTACAAATAATGAAATTTCACAGCACCACCAATGATTGAACCTTTACGAGGAAGAGAATGAATAACTTATGCCATGAAACTTAATAATAATTTAAAGACATAAACATAATATCGTCGATATCCCGTCATTACTAGTACGTTACTACTTATGTGACACGTAATGAAATCACCTTTCATATTATTCTGTAACTAATGTCTCTAGAATTAATTTAATAGAAGGAATTGCATTGAAATGCTTTTAAAAAAATAAGAATCAAATTAAGAAGTTTAAAACAATGGAATAAAATTGAAAAAAACTCATAAAGAGTAGAACAATTTAGTAAATTAAACCTTTTAAAAATTTGTATAATATTTTAGAATTATATCTCTTATTTTTTAAGAATTAAGGAAAGCTTGCACATCAATGACTAAGTTATTCATTAATTAACTATCTTCGAATGTAACAAAAACGAAAGTTAAAATAAAACCTCCATAATATTTATAAATAAATATAAATTTAAGCATTTTTTTAGTGTGGCTACTTACTCATAGATACTACAAATCCTTAAAATACACGTAAGACATAAAGAAAAACCTCTTATATTATTTGTCCTACATGAAATGTTTCATATTTTACTTTTTATTTTTCTAAAATGTTATTACTTAGATCTAAGCAATATAAATTTGAATTAATTTTCTAGTTTTGAACATTTTACATCAAAACTATTAACCAAAAATAGCATGTTCTAATTTAAATATATTTTATTATAGTTTCTTTTAGTTTTGAAAGTTTATGACGTATTTCTAATATTAACAAAATTTTCAAATTCTCATTTATAATAATAAATTTTTTTATTATACTACATCCTATCTTCATATAAATTATGCTTCCCCTGTTCAATATTGATTTTAATTTTACATTTTTATTTGTGTATAAATCTTTACTTATGCTGGATAAAATTTACAATAAACATGAAAAATCAGACAAAATATATTAGTAGTTAATATAAATGATCAAACAGTTTACAGCTTGTAACTTTCTCGTCACCACCCTTTCTCCAATAGGTCGATTTTTAGTAAGAAAATTGTTAAAAAGAGATTGTTATGAATAATATCAATAATCTTATAATAAAGACTAAATAGGTTAAGTCATAATTAAATCGTGTTTTTTTAACTGTTACATTCTTAAATAAAAAAAAGTTATACCTTAATTAATGATTATAATTTTTGCTTTAATAATAAATTCTCAGTCTATCAATTTCAATAAATAAATATTGGTAACTAGAACCATTTCCTCATTTTTCATTAATGCTTAGTTTTCTTTAAATATTTTAACACGGTCTTTTTTTTTTCTTTTTTGGGTACAACAACACAATATTTTTGGTGTGTGAAAAATAACTAATTTGTTTATATAAAAAGACAGTTAATCATGCAGAAAAGAAACAAGCGAATCTGTATTTTTATTCTTTTTTGTTATGACAATTGTGACACAAGTATAATAGAGTTGAAGAGGCAGCTGAGAGAGATTGAGAAGCCTGAAGAGACAATATCATTGTACATGTGTGTCCATGCGGATGAAAGAGACTTTCCAAACATTATGTACAAGTAAGTCTTAAGCTCTACAGATATATGTCACACAACTATATATATGTGTCCATACATAGCAATAATATTTGAAAAAATATAGTTACATCATAATGCATGTTCACCTTCTTTTTATTACATGTCTTTTTCCATTCATACAGAGAATAGTTTTCTGCTCATGACTCCATATGTTGTGGGTCTCTTGTACATGTAAGACCAACACCATTACACAAGAATTCAAATGGAATAACTTTTACACCATGTTTTCTTGGATCAATGTATTTTCATTGTTTATATATGATTTGAAAAAAATTGTCGGCAAATTCAGCAGAAGTGAAAAAAAGAACAATGAAAATCAATATACAACTACCTGTGCATATTTTATGTATATTTTGGTGTCTATATAATTTTCATTATTTTAGTAAAACTGATTCTATGTTAATTTCTACCTATTTTATATTTTGACTAGATATTTCCTATATACTTTTGTTCACTTAAGGAAAAGTAGAAAACTGTATATGCAGTATCAGTTGCTATTTAACTAGCATTTAAACTTTTCCCTTTCTCTCAGTAAAAGTCAGCCCTACATAGTGACCTTTGAACTATGATAACTTGAATGATTAATAATATATTTGCACTTTAGTTATTTTACGTTAATGTTTTGTCCGAGATAGACAATGCTAGTGTGTTTTAGGTGAATAAAATCTGTGTGTTGAGGTGGATCAAGCTGATACATCTAAAGCGAATAATTGACTGAAAACAAAGAACGTTGACTGAAGTTCTTCAATGTTGATCTAAGTCAAGGTCTGTTGATCAGGTTTGAGGTCTCTTGTTAGTTCTGACATATTGATCTTTCGACTCCCAATAATAATGATTTCTCTTTTCTTTCTAACAAGAGTAAAACTCATTAAAAACATTAAAATTGTGTAACTTGTTTCACAAGCTATAAATCTAGTTCAGAATATTTTTTTACAAAAATAGTAAATCGTGTCACAAAAATGAAAAGAAGTTGTATTAGAACAGCACGATTTTAGTGATAAATTGATGTGTATCAAAAATTATCTGGTAAGTGAAGAAATTTAATTAATTTTAATTAAAATTGTGTTACGGTAACACAATTTTATTTTTAATACTAAAGAAGTTGTCACTACGATATACGACTTTTATTTATTTCGCACGTTTAGAAAACGTGTTATATAATAAAGAAGTTGTCACCATGTAGTATAATTTTTTTTTTACATGAAAAAATTCGTCTCAAAATAACAAGATTTCAATACTTCTACTTGTCATATCCAATATTTAAGAAATCGTTTCATTGTCATACAATTTCAGTCTTTACTATCTACCCTTCCGATATGATTACTTATTTTCACAAAAAGAAAAATTTCTGCAACAAATTAGTAATTTACAAAACAAATTGCATCATCTGTGCCTTGTCGTAAAACTCCCTCCACCAAAAAAAAGTATATATATATTTGAAACTTAATTCAATGTGTAAATTAGTTCATTACTGCCAGCTCATAAGAATTTGTGTTTAACTAAATCTGCCAATGGTCGTTGACATTGATGTGGGTTAATTAGCTAAATACCAAAAGAAGAAATACCACCCCTTCATACATCTTGGTTTGATGTGAGAGTTGTAAGTGACGTTGAGGTTCACGGGCTAGGTTCTAGTTACGTTACAGAACAACTTATTCTATACACTTATTTGGGTCGTCGAAAATTCCATCATCACATCGTACAAACCTATTTTGTCTCTTTTCCTCACATGTTCAATCCAGCCAACAATACCTACACATAGAAACTACCAAAGTGCATCAAAGCAAGACAATAGCATCATTTGTACAAAGACATCAAGTTTTTTTTATCATTTGGATTGCACAGGACAGCCATAATAATGAGTGGTAAACACCCCCATAACAGGACCCTAGAAAGTTGAAACCTTTATTTTTGGAATCAAAGAAGAGAAATGCTAGAATTCCTCTTAAAGGTAAATTAAAAAGATAGGGGAAAGCAACCCCTCAAGCCATTATGCTTCTACCATTGGTTGAAGAACGACAATGATGTTTTAATCAGTAGTGCAACCTCCTAAAAATTGGCACAATTTCTAACCTCTTATATTCTCTTTTAGCTTGAAAAGCCTTTTGTTATTTTTTTTTTTTCCTGATAGAAACAAGAATGATGAGTAAGCAGATTATAATGGCTTTGAAAAATAATGAAGTCGTCCTAACGAAGTGCATTTCCCCATAAATGTTGGAGATCAACTTTTCTTTGACCATGTATAGTTTATTCAGCATTGGATTTTTTCATGTTGTGAATCTTAAGAATATAACAAACCTTGATATAAGATATCTCATATCAACTTATATAAGTAGATCATAACTTTCACCTATGATTTAAATTTCATCTCAATTCTATAATTAATCAATGGTAAAATAATAGTTATCCTTTACTTATGTAATTTAATTTTGTCACATTACTGATTGCTATAGAATCTTTGACATTTTTTCACTTGAAGAAAGAATATTTCAAAAGAGTTTTTTTTTGACTAAATTTTAAATATAGGAAAATGCTAATTTAGCATCACTGTTTACGGTATACTTCCATTTCACACTAATTTTTATTAATATTATATATTAATAAAAAGAATAATATACATAAATGTTAAATGAGTAATATCAAAATATATATATATATATATATATATATATATATAT
>Ga0209489_101498_pt1 | contig 48015 bp, 36 predicted proteins | sample SiratrowhiteBW_FD_187527 | JGI IMG/M metagenome (GOLD analysis project Ga0209489, IMG submission 187527) | Root nodule microbial communities of legume samples collected from California, USA - Siratro white BW (SPAdes) (version 2) | ecosystem: Host-associated > Plants > Roots > Nodule | place... | reverse complement strand
TATATATATATATATATATATTTACAATAATTAATTATTAAATATTCGAGTTTTTAAGATAAAAATGAAAAGAGAAACACAAAACTTTTATTGTTGTTTGGAATTTTAATTATGATATATAATATTATCCATTTTTCTTTATTAAATATGATTAATATTCACATAATTTAGTTATAAAATATTTTAAATTTATATAATTTATATCATTACATGTTCTAAAACTAAAGATAATAGGTATTATTTAACAAAAATATACTTAACATATTTTAAAAAATGTATCATATTATCTTTAGTTTCATGACAGGAACATAATTCAATACAATAAGATATATTTTAGAAAAATTATATTAAACATATTTTACTAGTGATTAATACCTGGCTTAATTCAATACCTTTTGGTAAGTTAATCTCATTTCCATTATGTTCAGATAATTATTCACATAAAATTCATCCAAAATAATAATATAAAAATTTTATTTAATTTCTCATCACTTAATATTTTTTTATGTTTATAAATAAAATTCAAAAAATATAACTTTTAATATTATATATATTTATATATAATTTTAACAAAATACTATCGGTAATTTTTAATTGATTTTCACTATAGAACTTAATATAACAACCATGCATGCATGATTACTAAACTTTAATTTGTAATTAAAATACTAAGTTTGCTTAAGTTGAATATTTAGTTATATCAAAATATTAATATTACATTCCTTTTGATGCAAGACAGAGTGAGACACCATAAAATAATACACCCTTTTTTCCATCATTCAGAAGCTGTACCTTTCCTTCAAATCTTTCGTAGCTGCGTAGGTTACAGAACAAAAAAAAATTAAAATAAAAAACTGATTTCAAAAGATGGCTTCCACCATAATTGCTTTTCTTAGAAGCAAAAATAGCTGCTAAAAAAAGGTAGATAAATAAAATAAAAAAAAAAAAGCTAAATAAAGTATTTCAAAGGGAATTCGTTTTTGTATAAAAGTTTGTTTGGGTTGTTCTCACATTTTCTTCCATTGTGTAATTTTCACTGTAACGTTTTCTTCCATTAAGTTATCTTGGTTACAAGGGTTATAATATTAAGTTTTAATTTGTTTTATATGGGTATGATTGTACCAAATTATTTTTAAAATTCAGTTTTAACTTCTTTTGCAGTGAAAAAAATTATAAGACTTCATTTTAATAATATCTTTTTCTGAATTAAAAAAATGAAGATAACTCTTTGTATTCTTATACCCCAAAATTTTATTTAAAAATCTAAATCTTAAATTTTATAGTGTTTCAGAATATTACAATACAAAAAGCTTTACAAAACTTAAGACTTGAATTTACAAGCTTAAGTATTAGTATACAATTTTCAATTTATATTTTAAAGCCTGTGATTAACTTTTCTCTTAGTTTTGGAATCTATAGTTAGTATTACTAAATGCTTGATAACTCAAACTTGTGTTGATAACTAATTAATACGAATAAATACTAGATGATTTAGTCTTGATCTTGACAATTAATTAAGAAAATATTGGAAGTTCGTACTGTTTCCCTTTTTCTTTTCCTTGAAAGAATAATTAAATAATCTGTCAAAATCACATTAATTAATTATCAAATATTATAGTTATCGTCAATGACATAGAACAAGCTTAATTTCTAGTCTGCAAATATTATGCCCTTACTTAGATCTCGCATAATTTATTTACATAAGTACTTTTAAAAACTTAATTAACAGATAATTAGGATTTAAGGCATTCAAAAAAGTGTTTATTTATCCAATTTAGTACATATAAACTTTATACCATGATATTGTTTTTGGAAATGTATACCTGTTAATTTATTTGAGTAAATACTTATGCTAGAAAATATCTCTAGTTACAACTTTTCCTTTAGTTTCTATATTTAAAATCTTTTTGTATTAGTTCTCAACACATGTTATGTTTTATTTGTCAGTCTTTGCACGACATTTTTAATCCATTTGTTCTTACAACTGTGACTTAATTGAAATAAAAAATATTACTTATAAGGACCAAAAGAGGGTGTTTTTAAATACAATGACTAAAAGGATAACTTATTTGTAATAATAGGGACTTTAATGTTAAGGTAGCAATTTACCGTGCAGGACTAAATAGAAAACATATAGAAGGATTACATGGATTGGAAGGAAGGAGCTATGGCACAACTTAAAAGAAGTTCATGCAGAAGTGTTAGTCCAGCATTTTATTTTAACTATTTAGTTTTTTAAATATTTTTATTTGGATAAGATAAGTAAATTTTGTTAAATTTAAAATTTTTCTTTTGAATTGATATTTTAACTATTATTATTATTATATATAAAAAAATATATAAAATACAAAAGTTATAGTGAATTCAAAGATAATTCTTAAAGAAATTAAAAAAAAATCACTACAAATTTCAGTTAGAAAAAATTAGTTCACATTCATAAAATTTAGTTTATATGAGAAAATCTTAACAAACGTTAATATTTGTGGATAAATAATATCGGATATCAACTATGAAATTATATATATGTATCATTATAGATTAGAAAATCTTGACATTGATAAAAAAATCCTCGTTAATAATGATTAAAAGTTTAATTCTTCTAATGTTGGTAAAAAAATTCTAAACGCTAGTCGATAAATAATTCTTATTTATATCTTCATTGATGTTAACCAAAAGTAATTCTCATTAATATTAATTAAAATAATCTTATTTGGCATTGTTTGCAAAAATCATATTCTAAAAAATATCGGTTATGTTAACAATGATAACAAAAAAACAATTACACTGTACTTTAACCTAAAAGACTCATTAATATCAAGAAAGAAAAAGTAATAACAAGTTGAAACATCGACATCTTGATAAAAGTTAACAATGTTTAGTTTTAATCAACTTGACAAAGTTACGATTGAATGATATTCTAACTTTAATTAAGGTGAAGAAATAATATAAATATTTGAGAGAGCATAAATGAAAAAATTTAAAATTTTTATCTTTAGAAAATTATAATTATAAATGATTAAATTACTTAAGTAAAATTTATACTTATAGACTTTTAAGTAGTTTCTTATTCAAATAGTATATTTTATTGTAAATTATAAACATATATATTATGAAAGAATTGTATTAAGTATGTTCAACAAAAAACTGCCACTTGACTTATTCTAAACCTTTTTTGTCTACAAATCTTAATTTTGTACCATAATTTTCATAAATAGCTATGAAGTTGGTGTAGGAACTCCCCTCAACTTCTTACCATCTAGTGCCTTAATGTATGTAGTTTAGATAAGTAAGATTATGTATTTTTCATAATTGGTACCTATACTTAATATTACAAACCACAAAATTGTACAACATGTTATCCTATATATTTAACTATTCTGGTCGAAATCAAATATAACATTCAATTTAATCCATGCACACACTTCCAAATGCAAGTTCATGAATAGTAAAATTTCATCAATAGACATATACATACAAATACACATACATGACATAGGTTGTTTAACAAAAAAACATGTATTAAAAGTTACTTTCACATTGTGTAAGCAAGTAACTATTGATTGAGCAACATTCATTATTAAAATAAAGGAAAAATTATTAACTGTGTCTTATTATCGCCTCAGTGATATACTATGTAGCTTGAGTGATGTGTCTTTGAAGAAAAGATAATTGTTTCAATCTCATCATCTCTTAAACTACGAATAAGTTGATTGAATAACTAGCTATATTACTTAAATGGCAAAAATAACCAAAACAATAAGACTTTCAGTTTTATGTTAAAAAATATTTTAAATCTTATTACAACGTCAATTCTTCATCTGAGTGACTCAATATTGAGAATTATAAATAAAACACTTTTCTTGCTTAAACATTAACCATAATTTAAATAGAAAATATTATCACTTAAGCAATTAAATAAATATTTAGTAATAATATTTTGCACCTGAACTAATGGTCATTACTCGAGCATTATTCAAGCGATAACATAATATTCAAGCTACATAAAATTTAATCATAAATTTGAGAATATGAACGAATTGATGTTTAAAAAAAATTCACCAAATATAACTACATTAACTCCTTCATACCAGCATATAATTTACACTTAATTACCTAATATAATTAAATACTTTAAAATATACTCACTTTTAACACCTAACATAAAAATTCGAAAACACACCACAACTCCTAAAAACCTAGAAGAGTACCACTAACAAAAACTAAAATATTCATTAAAAAAAAATCAAATGAGATGATAATTTTCTCAATGATCAAACATCTGTTATGAAAAATTCAAACGATTAAAACCCTAAACCATTATCTAATAATTTTATTTTACTAAATACAACATTAAAGATAATTAATGCTATTACCATACATCCTATTACACACTTTGTCAATCCATATATATGGTTTACTTACTTTTAATTAATTATGTGGTTACAAAATTAAACTTTAAAAAATACACACGACCTTTGTTTTAAAAGAAAATAATATACACATATTAGGTTGGAGGGATTTTAATTTGTCATTCAATTAAAAACCATTACGTATAATTAATGAAAAAAATCAATACTAAACCTTTTAACATAAATTTTGCCGAGTTTCATTATTAACTAGACTTAATTAAATTTAATGATTTTTTTTCGAACAAAGTATGTTATTTTTTATTTTTGAAATACCAGATAAGGTTAGATAATAAGTCAGTCTATTTGGGATTAGAATTATACTTTGAACTCGTTTATATATATATATATATATATATATATATGTTTATTTTTCTGCATTTTTTTAAAGCGAATACTATTTTTTCTCAGATCAGTGAATTTTAAAAAAATTCTTTATTTTAGAAAATAATTATTTTAAGTTTGAACAAATTGGTGTCTAGCCATCTTTATACTAAATCAGCAGAAACACCATGCACGTTACCTAATAAAAATAAACTGATATGACAAAAGAGTAAAGAAGTTAAAAAAGTTATTATAATAGGAATAAAATAATAAAAAATTGTGTAAATCAAAATCAGTTACAAATATTATATAAAAAAGAATTATTTAAAGCTTATGTTTATTATACTTTTTACTTGTTAAAAATATTTTATTATATTATCTTTGCATAAACAAAATAAACTTTTTTTTTCTTGAAATTGAAAATTTTGAAACAGTAGATAATAGCAGAGCAGAATAATGAGGATGAGAAAAAAATAATAGAAAGAGACATTGGGTCCGACACCTCTCTTCTGTGTACATATGAACCCTCTTTGGCGTTTTCTCTCTTTGGACTTCTTTTGACTTCATTTCACTCGCTCTCTCTCTCTCCTTCTTCTTCTTCTTCTCTCTGCACTTCAACAACCTTTTCCTTTTGCTTCTCTCTCTCATCGTCGCAATGCTTCTTCGCCTTCTTCCAGATCCAGCTAATGCTCCACATTGTGCGCTGTCTCTCTAACCTCTGATCCCGAAGCGACGCTGTCTAGCCCCGTTTCGCGCACGGAAAACCCTAGATCTACGATGCTCCACCTCCGGCAGCGCCGCGACGCCACGCCGGCCACCACGAGGTGGCGCAACACGGTAAGTAACCGTTGAAGCGAGTCCTACGGGAAACGCTGCGGGTTTTCGAAGTGACACGTGGTTTGGTTGTTGTGCAGTTTGAGGAGAATCTGGAGCAGTGGCCGCACCTCAACGAACTGGTCCATTGCTATACCACGGATTGGGTCAAGGATGAGAACAAGTACGGACACTATGAATCCGTTGGAACGCCGTCGTTTCATAACCAGATATATGAAGGCCCTGACACTGACATTGAGACCGGTATTTATTTCTCTCTCTCTTTCTGTTTTTAATTTTTTTTCATTATGTATAATTTTTTACTACCTTTTATAATCTTATTAGCTTCTGCATTATGCGATTTTTGTTTTTGTATTTTTGGAAATAGTGAAATGGGTTTTAAATGTGAGTGTGCTTAATTAATGGGATAATAATAATTATAGCATGTGAAATGGACGGTGACTGGTTTTATTTCTCTTTTATTACTTTTGGCTTCTGCTCCTTCTTCATTCAATGTATCAGTTTACAATTTGTTTTGATAATATTCTCCATGAGGAGAAATGAAACAAGTTTCTCTAGTGCGTAAGTTAAAAAAAAAAAAGCTTTTGGGGAAATTAACATGAGAAAAATTCTACTAAATAGTTTTTAATTTCATGCATAATATAATTTTAGCTTAAAGAAAAACCTTGTTTAATTTATTTTCTTCAAAAAGTACTTGCGAATAAGTTTATCGTAGCATGCCTTATGCATTCTGCTATTTGTTGTTTTATCTGTTAAAATTGTGAAAGGGGGTTTATATGGGAACGTGGTTAGTTAACTGGCACCGGTATTTATTTCTCTTGTATTTTTTTTTGTTTTTTTTTTTTTTTTGCTTTTTGTTTATCTTATCAGCTTCTGTATTCTGTGCCATAACACTATCGATATCATGTGGGTGGGTTTAGGGTTGTGTCTCTTTGCAACTAATGTTTTTTAGTATGTACATTTTAAGTCTGTTTGTACGAACTTCTAATTTCTTAAGAACTTCTAGAAGAGAAAAATAGGAAGAAAAATTGAAACTAGCTTCTCCATAAGCTAAAATTAGCTTACGCGTAAGTTAATTTGTGGACTCACTGTCGTATAACTTCTTTAAGTTTTTATTATTAACTTGTGCATAAACTAGTTTAGCTTATAGAGAAACTCATTTAATTGTTTTGTTGTTGTACTTGTTCTTATTTCCTTTCCTCCGTAATTCTAGCTTCTGCATTTTGCATTTTTATGTTTCCGTTTTTCTAAATCATGAAATGGGTATGTTTAGTCACCTTGACATTGGTGCAGAGTATTCACCATCTGTTGATGACTAATCTTTGTTGAGAAACCTAATAACCTTTTTTGAGGTCGTCTCTTCTCCCAACCATGTTTTTTCTACAAAGCTTAGATCAGTGATACCTTGATTAAGAGATGCCAGTCCAGTTCCATTTGGACCAACAAAATTTTGTTTATGAAATGAGGGTTTTAACGTGAACTAGCTAATACTAATCATGGCATATGACAATGGCACTGGCACTTCTCTTTTCTTTTTGCTGCTTCTTCTCTTCATCATACCAAATTTTGCATTCTGCGTCATAACACAAGGGACAGCGTATGGGTGATTAGTGATTGTAGGAAGTGTTTTCTTGAACAAAATTATTGGCGTATGCAGAAATGCGGCTTGCTGGGGCTAGGCGAACGAAGGGTGATGATATTAGTGAAGATGACACACCAAGTACTTCTGGAAGGCAGTTTCTGGAAGGTGTGGATGGTGACTTGCTGCATGCGGATGCTCCGAAGGTGGATGATGGTTTAGTTCCTTGTTTTTTATTCTGCTGGAGATTCTCTGCTAGTTTACAATTCAAGCTTGTAGAAACATTATTGATACTGATTTTGGTTTTAATTTTTTATTTACTTGAATGCGCAGCATATTGGTCAATCTCCCCTTCCTGCTTATGAACCTGCATTTGATTGGGAAAATGAGAGGGCATTGATATTTGGACAAAGGATACCGGAAACTCCGATATCGCAGTATGGCATTTGTGAGATGTTTCTGAGTAGAGTATATTTCAATCGTCTTTTACTGTTGTTTTTGGCGCAACTAAGTTTTTCTTTGTCATTCCTTTTCTGTTCGGCATCTCAGTGGAATGAAGATATCTGTAAAAGTTCAGTCTTTACAATTTCAAGTAGGATTGGTTGGTGAGTGTTATGTTGTTGATATTGGTGGTATAATGTGATAGACATATTGCTTCATCTCTTTGTGCAGCTGCCAATGCTATGCCATTTAGTTTTAGTGTTTATGCTGCGAGTGGGTTCAAGTGTCTGACACAGTGCTCTGTTTTTGTTCTCTTGATCCGTAGAGCCCTTTTATGGTACAATTTGCTTATACAATAGGGAGAGAAGAGAAAAGTTGTCCGAAGACTTTTACTTTAATGTCTTACCAACAGAAATGCAGGATGTAAGCTATGCAAGTTAATTTTTGTGGATTTTAAATATACAAAATCAATGGATGATTTTGAAGTGACCATGATTTACCCCCATCCCCCGTTTTTAACAATTGGCAGGCGAAAATTACATATGAACCTCGAGCAGTCTTTTACTTAGATGCACCATCTGCTTCAGTTTGTTTGTTAATCCAGTTAGAGAAGCACGCTACTGAAGATGGCGGGGTTACTGCTTCTGTTTATTCACGTAAAGATCCAGTATGTATTGCCATTTTTTTCTCTTTGTTGTTGTCTTTTTTGTGCTTTAGCTAAGAATTTTGAGTAGTCTCCGCTATTATGTGTGCATGTAAAGTATGTAGGAGCAGCCTTTGGACCCCAAAAGTCATCTATTTTTTAAACATTGGCGATTCAGTAAAGTGCAATCTCAATTCTTGAATAGCAACCCATGGTACTTTCTTTAAAAGAAGACCTTGAGTAAAATAACTTAAGCTTTAAAATGCTATAGCTCATACGAGTTATTGCTTAATATGAAGCCCAAGACTTTTTTCAATTTAAATCCAAACTAATCTTGATAATGACATTTTGTATTTTTTTTTAAACCTGTTTCATTTCGTCATAAATGAACTGCATGCCTGACTTGTCACTTGAATTGGCCTATAAAGCACTTTTGTTGGGGAGGACTAGTGTTCCTTTAGGAAAGCCCAATAATTTTCCCAAACCTGTTATCCACTACCATATTTTCCACTGACTTCCATCCATCCTAAAAAGGTGGCAAAGCAAGCTACAAGTCTCTCCAAATCTTCCACTTTTGTAAGGCATTGCAATATAGAAAGGGAGAAGTCCTTTAATTGGTATATGTTGTAGCTTTTTTGTGTTTTTGGTATTGTCTCTTGATTTGGTATTTTCTTCACAGAGTCCTCCAACATAAACTCAATACAGTGAGCCTTGAAAAGTATTCAATGCACCCTTTCCCTGTTCTCAATGAACATCTCTTCAGCAGGTTTCTAAATTGCTGCATTCTGTGTCAATAATTGGACTATGTTTTGTCGACCAATATTTTCGACAACGCCATTTGCTATCTTAAAAGATTATGCTTGCTGTTTCTTATAGGTAAGATGTATCGATAGATTTTGAGAAGACAATTGTCTTAGATAATGTTTGGATATTCAATGGTTATAGCAATAGAATGGAAGTTCCATTCCATTGTTTGGATACTTTATGATGAATGTGGTAAAAGTTATAGTGTGGACTTTTGTTCTAGCCAATAAAAAAAAATGAACTTTTCTTCTAATTTCGCTTGATGCCTTTTCATCATTCTTTCTCCAAATCTCCATCTTCATCTTTGTGCATCCCTGCTTAGTTGTTAGAAAGTTGAGTAGAGTGAGCATAAGTGTGAGGTACTTGCATAGAACGTGGGTTGTTCCTATTGCAAAAAGCAACTAGCAATAGTTGTGAATCATTGCTCCTCTATTTTATTTGTAATCAAATGGGGTATTTTTTGGGAATAAAATGTGAAACAAAGGGGGAACTTAAAAAAGTTCATTTGGATGGTCTGAATAAATTTATATGGGAAGGAATTATTGGAACGGTGGAAGAGAGGGCTTACTCATTAGCAAATGACCTATATTGTAGAGGCTGAGTGCCTTCAACTGGGGGAGGATGAAGCATGTAGACTCAGAGGGCGGAAAATACAATTAAATGATTAATTTTCTTGCAAATCAACCGAACGCCAAAATTGGGGTGGGTAATGGGAATAGGTTTTGAAGCTTAGCAGTCCAAGTACAGGGTCTGTGCGCCCATGCATAAATGATAAGAAAAGGAAGTTAATATTGGGAAAGAGAGTATTTATTATATCAAAAACACGGAAGGTAATTAATACATTATTTTTTAGGCTATTCAAGCATTTAATAGGTGGTTATATTTAAGACTTTTTCACACTGCCCAAGGGCGCACAATACAAACAGTCCCATTTAATGTAATCTAAACATTTGTACATTACAACTTGATCTCATTCCCCATTCCTTCAATCTAAATAAAGCCTTAGAGCTGTTCACCGAGAAATTTATATGGTCTTCCTTTCCTTAATATTCTTCACCCCATAGGTCATGATGTTGCATTATGGTTTCTTCCAATAAGCTATATTTTCTTCAATTGCTTCCATGGTCAAATTCATTTGTTGACTCTAATATTTGGACTCTTCTCACCATAGGATGGCGGCTTAAGTACCGAGCCATATCTTGCATTCAATTCCAAGTTGTCATGGAATTCATCACTCCTTGCCACATTGAAAGCCGTGATATGGAATTCATCACTCCTTGCCACAATTTTTTGACGTACTCCCTCATAGGATAGTAAGTATTGCACGATACACGATTCGTATCGTGCAATATGATACGACTCACAACTCCCATGTTACACATCGTAGAAAACTCGTATGTGCTCCCATATCAGTGTTGTATCGTTCCTATGGTACTTGGAATCATATGAATTGCGATTGTAACAAGAAACATAGCCTGAATAGTCGATTCAGGTCTCACCCCAAAAGAGGAGGGGTCGCATGACTCAGTTTGAAAAAAACCTTATTCTGCTTTGTTTTATTGCGTGAATTGAGTTGGAAGAAATGCATACTAATTCATGCTCTTGCTTACTCCAATTGCCATGCATGGTTTCTTTAGTATTGCACGACGCCCATGTGAAACTAGAGAGGCAGCCACAACACTGATGGAAAATGAAGAAGAGGCAGCTGTGAACATGAGAGAAGACAACCCTAATGTTGTCTCTTTCTTTCTCATTCTCCTTGAGCCAAACATTTATCAGCCCAAATATTTTCTTTTACCATTTAGCAAAGAGGTTGGGCCATACAATCTAACCCAATCTAATCATTATAACATTAACCTAATTTGCCCAGCGATACAACCACTCATTTTGATGCTTCATTTGATGAACCCATCGATTATTATCTCAAAACAATGTCTGCATTGATTTTTTTTTTTCTTGCATCTCTGGGGATTGAAATATGGTTCCACCTCACTCCTATGTCCAAGATAATTCTTGGGCACTATAGGACCCCAACTCAACATCACATGGGTTGCTACCACCACCAGAAGCTGCGTTAGCACTCCCTTTATGCCTAGCACTGAAACAGAGAAGGCAGGAGAAGATATAAGCGAAGCAGAAATGAGAAACCCACTTTGAATCATCACAGCAGCGTAATTGCTAGAAGTTGCTTTAATGGAAAGCAGCCGAAAAACTACACCTAGAGAAGATCAAAGTACAGGCAGGTGAGGGAGCAGCCTAGAGAAACAGGCAGGGTTGTAGCTGGAAAGACAAATCAAACCTTGAGAAGATGCAGATTGGAACAAGAAGGCATGTGGTTCTTGTGTGAGGCAGGTCAAAATGTAGAAAGAAATAGGGTCAGATTTCCTTTTTCTTCCTCAAGAAGTGGGCTTTCTAATCAGCACACTAGATCAACCAATCCCACCAGAACCATTTTCAGTAGGTTATTTATGTTATTAATGGTATCAAAATTATAGGAATGACAATGTTGGATTTCACAAGATGAAGATACCGACCATCCTCCTTGGGGATCTGCACTTTATATGGGGAAACTGTGAAAAGGGTAAGGAGAGTAGTGTAAAGTGAGATCAATAGTGTAATTTCCATTCTGTGGGACTTGACGATGCAGTGAAAATATATGCTGCAGCAGGAAAACACATTAAAATGAATGTGAGCCTAGGCACTTGAACCAGGCTTTCAACTTAGAAAATTAATATGCTTTTTTTCGTTCTCCTTTCATCTTCTACTTTTGGTCTTGGACAATTAAAAAAATGGAGGAAAGACATTATCTTTTTTTTTTTTTTTATTTAATGTTTTTGGACTGGTGTTCAGAGGATGCTAGTAACAAAATTTAAATTATTAGTTTAAAAGGGAGCAGGGTGTGAACTGCATTTTCTGGCTTGTACTTTCATATTTCTTTCTCTAGAAATCAATATGTTCCATGAATTTTTTCTTGCTTAATGTGGGTCTTGCTTATTTAAGTGTATAATTTACAGGGTGACTTGTTTTGTGTGTGAAATGATGCATTGAATGAGCTTTTAACATTCACTTGGACAGGTGCACTTGACTGAGAGAGAGAAGCAAAAACTGCAGGTGTGGTCTCAAATCATGCCTTACAAAGAGTCCTTCGCATGGACCATCGTATCATTATTTGATAGCACTATTGGTGCAGCTTCAGTAGGGCCTGCTTCCCCAAGCAGCCCTCTTGCTCCAAGTGTATCTGGTTCAAGTTCTCATGAAGGTGTTTTTGAGACTAGTGCAAAAATGTCTTTAGATGGAAAGCTGAGTTACTCTAATGGAAATTCTGTGGTAGTTGAGGTTTCAAACTTAAGTAAAGTCAAAGAATGCTATACGGAGGAATCACTACAGGTGTGCGTTTCAGGTTTCCTGTCTTTGATTTTGTTCTTCAGGAATAAATTTTCTTGCTTAATTTGCTGAACAAAATAGATATTTGATGAATTGCTTAGTGGGCACCCTGCAGCTCTCCATTATTTATAATTATTCAGATTGAAGTACATTTATAGTAAAAATAGAAAATATAACCCTCTAGGATAATGATAAACCACTATACCCAAATGTTAATTACCCTATAAATTAGTGTAGAAACAGTTTCGAGCAGCAGTAAATGCATAATTTGTGATTATAATAGTACTGATGGATCTGAACAGTCATATAACCTCCTTTTTAACTGCTAGTCAAGATCCATTTCCAATGGCTCTAACAGTCATGAGGTGCGATATTACAATTATTCAGCGTGCATTAAATATTATTTATTTATTGAATCTTCCTCTTATAGGTTCTCATTATTGTTTCATTGGTTTTGTTGATATGCACTATAGTACAATTATTTAGTATGCTTTAAATATTTATTATTTGCTTCTCTTATTTGGGTTTGGTTTGTCTGCGTCTCCATCAGATTAAAATGTTAATTTATGACTGCATGCTCCTCTATGATCAATTGCTTTTTATTCAATTTATGTAATTCAAATTTGTTTTTGTTATCATTATAGAAGTAAGGAGCTATATAAGCAAGAATATCTAGATTATATTTGTTTTATCAGTAGCATTTTTATTTATCATATCTTTATTAGTAGAGGTTATCAAATCTTCTCTATTTACTGGCCTGATTCCTTTTTCTCAATGTAAATAAAACATTCGTGCTATTTGAGATACACACTGTTTCAGTTCAATGTCCTTCTCTCTCTCCCTCTCCCTCTTTTTTTCATATAGTTTAACAGTTCTAATTGGTCTTATTTTTTTGGGTTTCTAAAGGTTGTCTACTAAATGTCTAGGTTTGGTCTATATGACACTGCTGTGCCACTTATATTATTAAGTCTCAACTTTTGGTAACTGTGCATTTTTCTTTTCTTGAGAAGACAGACTTCTTTGATTGCTATGATTAAAAAATAGTTGTTCAACTGTAATCTGTTCTTTGTGTCTGGTATTTCATGAAAAATCTCTAGGATCCTAAACGTAAGGTGCACAAACCTGTCAAAGGTGTTTTGAGGCTGGAAATCGAGAAGCACCAGATTTCCCAAGCTGATCTGGAGAACGTGTCTGAAAGTGGTAGTATAACCAATGATTCCGTTGACCCAGGGGATCGTGTTACAGATTCACTGTCTGGAAAGTATACTAGTAATGGTTGTGATGATCCTCAAGGTAGCATCCTCAGGGTAGTATCTCCAGCTTCCAGAAATGGAGCAACTCAACATGGAAATTCAGATTTTAATGCTGAAGATGTAAGTATTATGTCTTTTGATCGAGTTGACAGCCTTTAGTTAGCAGATTGGATTAGTTTTGTTAGAGTATAATTTACCTTTTTTAAAGAATTAATAATAGATTTTGTCCTAGAAGTGAATTTGTAGCTGAGTTCTGGTTGATATTTTCTTTTAGATTTGGTCTTTGCAAGGAAGATAGTGGTCAGTATGGATGTTTTAGTGTATTTTCATGGAGATAGCTTTAAGGTGTACTGTACCCTGGTGTTAAGTTTTGTCATTGTTGAGCAAATTAAGAGACCAAAGTTACTAGCTATTAAAAGATAGTAACTCTGGCATTGTCTCACCAAATGCAGTATTAATGATGTGGGTCGTACATGCAGAATTGTCCTAAACTAGACATATCTGCTCATGCGGGTTTCATTATTGAATGGCTTATGTCTTAGTCATAGCAGAAGATGAAATTTATATATAATCTTGAACCACTTAAAGGAGGGTCAAATTTTCAAAACCTGTTCTTTCTTTCTTGGTTGTCACTTCTCATGATGTTCACTTCAATAGGGATCTTCTAATCTTACTAGTTTATGTTGTATTCGGTTAAGACAATACTGTCAACAGTGCTTAATTTTGCTATAGTGGTTGTGATACTGTGGTTTTGTGTAATTCTATTTATATATGCCAGGCCTCTGCTAATGTGCTTTACATTGATTAACATATAGTTCCATGCATTTGACTTCCGCACTACAACAAGAAACGAGCCTTTTTTGCAACTTTTTCACTGCCTGTATGTGTATCCGTTGACATTAAGTTTGGGTAGGAAAAGGAATTTGTTTATACGGGTTGAACTCAGGGAGGATGATGGTGATATCCGTAGGCAGCCATTGGAGGTAATGTCCTTTCTTTTGTTTTCTTTAGAAATTTTATTGCTCCTAAACTTTCATCTTATTTGTTTTTTGTTTGTAACTCAATCTGCTCAGGCAATATATCCTAGAGATCCACGTCTGGATGCATCTCTGCAGAAGTGGAGTCACACTCAAATTGCTGTTGGAGCTAGGGTTGCTTGCTACCATGATGAAATTAAACTTTCCCTCCCTGCTATGTGGACACCAATGCACCACCTTCTATTTACTTTATTTCATGTTGATCTGCAAACAAAATTAGAAGCTCCGAAGCCAGTAAATTCATCACGCATTCCACTCAATTTATTGTTTCTTCACTGCTTTCATTTTGCCACTTTTGTCTGGGGCTGAATATTGATTGTTCAGAATTATAATTATTTACAGGTAGTAATTGGATATGCAGCACTTCCGTTATCTTCCCATGCCCAGTATGTTTCCTTAATTTGGTTTTTTTTCCTATGGTTAGGCTTAAATGTTAGTATTAACTAATGATAATTCTTGGCTGGTTGTTGTTGCTTAGTGAAACTAAAATGTACTGGTTACCCTAGAATTCTCTATTACTATTTTAATTACACTTGATCTACGTAGGGAAACATGAATAGTTTTATTGATAGCCATCACACTGATTGCATTCTCAGCTCCTCTATTTGTAGCAATCAACATATCTAAGATAAGGAAATAAATTATGCTGATAAATAGGAAGATTCTAAAGATATTTTTGTCCTAATAAACCATTATTTAAAACAGTTATCATAGTGTTGATGGCAGGCTGGATCTAAAATTTTACATCTGATGAAGTAGAAAGATTTACTATTTACTTTTTGTATTCTTGTGGCTGCTGGTTATATTATATATCTTTTCTGAAGTTAAACATGAGCAGATTAACTAATAATTCAAACTGGTCATATGAAAAGTTGTTCAGCCTATTTCATGTGTGCATGAGCAATTAGTTGATCATAAGCACCAATTTGAATGTGAGACAGTGAGAGCTAAGTTGTATTGTATGTATGCTAACCAAAATACAAAGCTTGCGGGATTATTTGCTACATCGTTTATGATAATGTCTCTCATTGGTATGGTTTCACTCTAGATGATACTCAATATTTTTTGCCAATGTGATTCTTCGTTTATGTTTTCTCCATTTCCTATTTTTATTTTTTATTGTACGAACTAGTTTTGTCTTGAAGGCTTGGTGCATAGTTGGTTCTGTACTTTGTGGCCAAAACATTTTATTTTCATTTCCATCATTTTACAGAGTTTTCTAAGGAGAATTACTTGCATGAAAATTGTCCCAAACACACTTATACTTTTAACTTGATATATGGCAGCTTATACTTTTATTGTTCTATACAGGCTGCGGTCTGAAATAAATCTTCCAATTATGAGAGAATTGGTTCCTCATTATCTCCAGGATGCAGGAAGGGTGTGTTTATTACTGTGCTCCTTTATGTTAATATCATGTGTTGCTTGTTATTCCTTTTCTCTTCGGGTTCTGTGAACCAATGTTATGTTTGGACGAAGGACAGAAAGGTTTGCTTTGTTAAAGAGTTGTATAAAAGGGTGAAGAAAGTGAGAGTTCCTCCTGTATTTGTTCTAAACCTCCTCTGTTAAGTTATACCTACTCGAGACTGGAAAATATGAAAAATGTCTAAGAGAGTTCAATTATCTTGTAGCTAATCCATTTATTTACATGTATCTTACATCAGTAGTGAAAACAAGAAGTTAAACAAATCCTACAAGTTAACTTATTCTAACGAGTTAACTCTTTTACATAAGTTTAGCAATCCTGACATAACTGTTTGGACCCAATTGCAATGTATAGGAGTTGGGTCCTAGACTTCCGTAATGGAAGTATGGAATTCTAATGTTGGGTTTACAAGGCCTTGCCCTCTCCCACTACAATGACATTTTAAATTTTCACAATTTTGGAGGATGTTAAATATTCAAAGACAAGAAACAAAACTTTTTAGGATGCTGCTTCATGCATTAGAAAACAAATAATATGGTTGTCTAATTTTTGTAAATTTTTTATGATGGTTACTGGTCTAGTGAATTGTATTGTATTGCTCTTGATTTTATGTGGCTCTTGATTGGTTTCTATTATTATGTTTGAATTTTGAACTCAAAACTTATTATGAGTTCTTATTTATGATAGGAGAGATTGGATTATTTGGAAGATGGGAAAAGTGTCTTCAGATTGCGTTTACGACTATGTTCTTCGTTATACCCTGTCAATGAGCGTATTAGAGATTTTTTTCTTGAATATGATCGGCACACTCTTCGAACAAGTCCACCGTGGGGTTCTGAACTTCTGGAGGTATCATTGTTGTCTAGCTCTTTTTTTTTTTTGTGAATTTTGGTGTTCTTGTTTATTCTGGATTTTTGTGTATGTTATATGTTGTACTCATTTTTGGGGGCTACTTTTTCACTTTCATTCTTTAACTGGATGGGGCACATTGGATCCTTTTGACTGTGTATGCATAGTAGCTACGTGCTTGATTATGATGTCTCATTGTACTTTCTTTTTAAAAATTATTGTTTTCAGTAGCGCAGAAACCATAAATTAGCTCTCTAGGTTTTTCGTTGTTTTCCACTCATGTTTGTAAAAACATTATTGGTTTTTTACAGCTTAATGGAGATCCTACATTGATTAGTGATATCACTAAAGTAGAGTATATATTAGGTTTCTTTATATGTAACGTCTTTCCAAACTGTTCCAACCGGACCCTTTTAATGAATTATAAATATATGAATATAACAATGAAAAGAAAAAGAGGTCTTCCTATAACAATGAAAAGATAAACAGGTCAACATTCCTAACCTTTCAATTGATACCGAAGGAAATCTTATCATCTTTAGCATCAATTGTCTCAATAGAGGATGAAAAAAGGGACAAAATCATTGCAGTGGTTTTTTTCTGTCAATTTTTTTTTTTTTTTTTTTTTTTTTTTTTTTTTTTAAATTTTTTTTTTTTTTTTTTTTTTTTTTATTACTTTTGGTTCTACCTTTTCCAAAGGAATGAAATTGTATCACCTTTTAAAGCCCGTGTTTCTATTATGTACGTTTCATGAAAAATGAATCAAGCATAGGATAGAATTGGTGGTATGTTCTGTACTATTCACACATCTGCCAAATGGTACCTTAGTATTATATCTAACTTGCATTTTCGCATCGAAGGGCTTGAAGTTTGGTCAGCATTCATCCCTTGTCTTCATATGTGGAAAATCATCCTTTTCTTGTTAGAATGGGTTTAGCAACCTCTTAGTTATTTGTAAACAGATTGCTGGCTGTATGATGATGCTCTTGATACTGTGTTTTCTTTTATATCGTATACATTTTTCATGGGTTTCTCTCTTCAAATGATTAATTAAGATTCACTTATTCTGGATGCAGGCTATTAATAGTTTGAAGAATGTTGATTCAACTGCTTTACTTCAGTTTCTTCACTCAATTCTTAACATGCTACTTCATCTTATTGGCAATGGTGGAGAAACACTCCAGGTTTGCAAATGAGTTAGTTCTTTGTTTTGGTTATAATTTTTGATAGAAGTGGCTTGGATCGGCATTTACTATTATAGTATCCGCTGATATGTTATTGGTTAATCCTCTCTCTCCTTTCATTACACACGTGGTTTGCTTCTTTTATGATATTTACCTTTCTACTATTGCTTTCAGGTTGCTGCATTTCGGGCCATGGTTAATATTGTAACCAGGTATGCCTTTTAGCTATATTTGATCCAAGTGAAATGAGTTGCATTTGATGTTTGAAAAACAAACTAAGAGGCTGTTTGTTTTTGAAAAGAATTTCCATGTTTTCACTTTTAACAACAGCTCTTGGTATTTTCATATATAAATCTTTCGTTTGTTTTAGGAGTTCTTGTTCTTTGATTTGTACTTAGAATTTCTGCTTTAGGCATCACCTATTAAGTGAGAACTACCGAGGCCTTATAAGCTCTATTTAAGTTATATCTCTAGCCTTATAAGCTTGTAAGGTGAGAACTACTGAGGCCCTATAAGCCTCTAAGGTGAGAACTACTGAGGCCTTATAAGCTCTATTTAAATTTCTCTTTGATTTGACAATTGTTTATATCCTTTTAATGTTGTGTGAAATTTACTTAGATTTTGTATCTGTGGTTTGTAATATGTGAGTTTAATGTAGGGTGCAGCAGGAGTCGGTTGATGATGCTGAAAGAAATCATTTTCTGGTCAACTATGTTGATTGTGCTTTTGATGATTTTGGTGGTCGTCAACCGCCTGTATATCCTGGATTGTCCACTGTTTGGGGAAGCTTGGCACGAAGTAAGGTACTGGCATGTTCTTTTTTATTTGATCAGCAGTGCTGGCATGTTCATTATCATTTGTTTATTCCTCTACTCTTGTTGGTTGCTGTTGAAATAGTTGATTTTGTTTTGTTGTACAACTTATACCGATTTTTGGCCATCTCTAAATTCAAGCGGGTCAATAAATTCTATTATGACAGCCGGAGTCAGTTAGTTAGGCTTTAGTTTTAGCTTGCAGTAGAAGCTATCTGTTTGTGTGAATAGTTGAACCTTTTAGCTCACTCTTTGTATCAACAATTTTAATTTGACAGTTTAAAAAACCACATTAGATTTTCTGTCTCTAGATTCTTTTCTGGGGGTTTGAAATTCTTGGGATTGCATAGAATTCAGAGAATTGAAATAACATAATTTCATTAAAAGTGAAAGTAGTTGATATGAGCTTTATATTGCTGAGCTTGGAGTTAACTAACAGACGAACTATCTTTCCATTAGTTAGATTACAGCTCTCAACCTAAACTAATAAACCTTTGATACCGTAATATACTAGAACTACATCTCTCTTAACTAATTAAAATTGTTGTAAACTTTCCAGATAATGATTTTAAGCATCAAGTATTTAAATATGTTGTTACAGAAGCAGCTGTCAGGTCTACTGTTTTTTTTGTATCTGCAGCTACTCTTTATAGGTTCTTTACTTTGGACCAAATGCTTCCCTTTTCCAACCAATTTATTTACAGTATAGGTGGAAACTGTTTATAACAGCTGTCACACAAGATTTTTGAGTTTAGTCATAACCAAGAGAAAGCAAAGGTTTAAATTATTGTATGAATTAACACAAAAATCAGGAAATTCTTCCCAGTAAGTTGACTTTTTTGTTTATAACTATTTTTTTCAGAAAATATCTTTAACTATGGAGGAAGTGGCTGGTAGGGAATTGGGTATTATGGGTTGTCTAAGTCTCACATTGACAACTGACTTTTAAGGGAGGTTCTCCAGGTGTGGTTGCTTATCATTGGTGTCTGAGTTGGTTTGTCATTGTCATGGAAGGGGCTACCAATGGATGGGTTGACCTGAAAGGCTGAGTGAAGTGTTGTACAGTGCAATTGCTGGGATTTTGGTTCTCAAGGATGTGGGTATTTTATAGTGCAGAAGTTCCATATTGAGTTGTATGATATGCTTGGTTCTCCACTCTTGACACAGCTAGCTTTAAAGGAGGGTAGTTGTACTTGGGTGCTTATAGTAGCGTACACAATAAAGTAACTGAAATGCCGACTTAGCTGTCCTCCTTAGTTTTCCTGTTCAACAATGAGACTAACTTTGCATACATGATACGTATACTTAATCAACTTTCTATTCAAGATGTGCTCCCTAATGTTGACTTTTTTATTTGTTTAGTTTTTCGTATTTGGATGAATTTTATGCTATCGTAAGATGTTACTCAACAAAATAAGCTAATTAGCATTGGCATGATTTCTCAAATATATGTTTCTTTGCACCCTTCTTCAAGGTAGTGAATAAAATGGGTTTATATTGCAGGCCAAAGGGTATCGTGTTGGACCTGTGTATGATGATGTTTTGGCTATGGCTTGGTTTTTTCTGGAGTTAATTGTTAAATCAATGGCATTGGAGAAGACTCGCCTCTTCTATCACAGCCTTCCAATAGGTACCTTTTAAAGCTTGTTGATCAATATAGGGTCTTTTATAAAATTTTAATCTTTTTCAATTCTCCAAATAATTCATTTCTAATTGTTGTACTGCTATGAAAAATACTGGTATAATTAGAGCTGGGGAAACAAACATGAGTTTAAGGATTAGATCTTTCTATCCTGGCTTTAAAAACTGTATGGGTTTTTCTTAGTCCCGACTGTTTGAAAAATTTAAAAATAGGTAAAATAGGTTCTGACCTGTTTAGCAAATGCATTAAATAGGTTAGGGTGTTATATAGGTAATTGTGGTGGGACCAAACTACTTTGGTCTAATTTTACCAGTTGCTAAACCATTCAAAAGAAAATTTTATTGGATAAAAGATAATTTAGATAGAAAACTACAAGATGAAAGTGTAAATTGTATTTCTGAGAAGCCAAGTTATGATGAAAATATAATATATGCAGCTTGTTATAGCTGACTGTGTATCCTAACTAAATAAACTAACTTCGTCCAACAAACAGTTAAGTAACAGCTTGACTGTTTACAGCATAATACAAATCAGGATTATACAATACTCCGATGTTGAATAATTTTTTCTCGAAGCACAGTTTAATTAGAAGCATCTTTTAGAAAGATTGTATTTACAAAAAATATTTAATTCAATATTTTTTTGTACATCAACATTAATGTAACATATACTTTTAAAACACGGGGGAATGTGAATTGTTTGACTGCCGTTTTATTTTTCAATTTTTGGAAAAATTTGTTGCAAATAATCATTATAAATCAACCATTGGATTAATAAAAACCACATTATATATAAAGCAATGCCCCAGTTTCTTTCCATTTAGATTTAAGGTCTATTTTGTGACTGAACTTTGATTTTTTCTTGGTCTTTCTCTACCTCTGTCTGTTCGGCCTTTATCTGAACAACTCTTCCTATGATCCCATCTGTTATTCTTTAATGCATATTGATTTTGTAATCGCATTTATTATTTTATTACACTTCTGTTTCCACTCTATATGTCCATATCTGGTTATATTGGCACCTTGAAATTAGCCAACTTTTGAAAACTGAGGTCTGCATGTATCTGTCTCACCATATGTTAGGCCTGTGGTCAAACACTTTTATATTACCTTTTTGCAACAGAATGGACTTTACAGTAGAGAAGTGAACATACTTATTTATCATTAGTAGACACAAGTATGGAACTAAATGGTTTAGTATTATCTAGTTTGGTTGTCCCCGTTGCTGTTTATGTGTATTAGATTCACTGTAAAGGTTTTGGTTTTTATTTTATTTTATTTTTTTGTTTTGTTTGCAAGTCAAATTAATGACATCAAAATTTAGAACTACACTATTTCTTAATTGGATTAGCTTCTGGCTTGAATGTTGATTTTCGTCTTTTTTTTTTCCTTTATTTTGAAAAGGTGAAGATATCCCACCAATGCAGTTGAAGGATGGAGTATTCAGATGTATAATGCAGTTGTATGATTGCCTTCTTACTGAAGTGCATGAGCGCTGTAAGAAGGGTTTAAGCTTGGCAAAACGCTTGAATAGTAGTTTGGCTTTCTTTTGTTATGATCTTTTATCCATCATCGAGCCGCGACAAGTTTTTGAGCTGGTATGTGTTTATGTCTTTGCTCTCCATGTTTGTATATATTTGGATTTTATTTTTTCTTTACTTTTGAGAATAGCTTATGCATATCAACTATAAGATAAGACTTTCTAACTAACGCAAGACACTCCCTTTTCACTCTGTGTTGTTGTACACTGTTGATCTTGAAGTTAATCTAATTTACAGATGAACTATAATGATCAGCATGCAGACATTGTAACTAAGTCTTATGCTGTAACTTGAGGGGGATTGTTTAATAATTGTTTATTATTTTTTGTATAGCTTTTAAAAAGCTTTCCTTTTTGGATGTATCTAGTTTTACAGTCATATGAGTAGCATTTCCCTTGTATTGTACTTGTTCTGTCTTTCATTTTATATATATAAGTGTGTTATGAAAAATCAGCTAAGGCGGTGACATGGTGGAAATTGGTGGTGGAGTTGTAGCTTGCCACCACAACACGGCAATGGTGATGTGGGTTTTCCTTGGTGGCCCCATAGCGGCTGCTTTGGGTGTCTCTGACTGAGATGGAGGAAATGGAATCGTAAAATGCCAAGAAAGTCCAGAGAATATTATCAAATTTGTGACCCTTTTCGAGGGGAGGAAGAAACCTGGAGTGAGTGCAACCTGGCCCAGATCCAAGGCAAAAACCCTAATTTTTTAAAAAGTAGGTATGGGTCCTTTATAACCCAACCTGAGCCCGATAAATTAACAAAAAACAAAAAATGGGTTGAGTAATAAACCTGACCCAAACCATGTTAAAAGAACCTAGCCTTAAATGAACATAGTGGCAGACCTGTTCTGCCACCTTCAGTAACAGGTGACACTGCTGCCTGCAACTTGTTCTGCAGGTACCACTGACTGATTCCAGCCTCACCGTTTAGAAGCATTGCGACCATCACCATTGCAACGCCTGCAATCTGTTTTTTTCTTCTTTCCGTTACTTCATTTATCACTCTCTTCTGTCCTTATTATTTTTCTTCATTGTTCTACCCAATACTCCTTCTCTGACATAGGACTCCAAAGAGAAAAATGAATTTTTCTTAAGCCTTGTTAGGAGGAGCTGAGGATTAAAAGTTTAGAACATTTATCTTTTGTTGTGTCATTTTTTTGAAGTCTTAACTGGATGTTTTGTTGTAATTTTGTTATTTGAATTTTTAGACTTACTACTAATAGGTTGCCTTTCGTTATTTTTGAACAACAATAATATTTCTTGTTGTAAATAGGGGGTTATTAGAATGAAAATATCCTAATACCAGTATTTAGGAAAAATATACCTAGAAGCTACACATTCATTCTACCAGATTTTATTTCCTATTTTAAGAGAATGTGATTGTTACAAACAGAGGAGTTGAGAATCTAATTGGCATGATTGTAATTAATAAAATATATCTTTATTCCCTCTCATTATTCAAGATTTCTGCACTTTTATTATCTATCTACTTATATATTGAATTTTTTTATCAGGTATACTTCCACCATAACCCATTATGACCCTGATAGATTTCTGCAAAGGGGTTTTTGGGTTACTGATATTTTCTGTTAGCCGATACTAATTTTGTCACAAATGATCTAACACCTAGCTTGTTTACCAAATTATTTAAAGGTCTTTCGATAGGTTTTCTTTGTTCCAAGTTTGACACATACAAATTGCATTCCCATAGTATAAGAAGAGTCTAGAGACATGTATATCCCCTACCTAGGTGGGGTAAGGCTTTCAATATTTGTTGCGGTCTTATACATACTGTGTATGATGAAAAGATTGTTAGTAGGAAAACTGTTTGTGTATATAATTATGTTCATTATATTAGTATCTTGTCTGTGGTATACTTGAGACACCATTTTAAAGTTATACTTCTGTTTTCTAATTTTGTGATTGTAATGGTTGCTTGTGCATGCTAAATATTGTTTTGGTTGGGAAGTGTTTTCTCTTGTATTTCGGTGTTCTTTTCCTGACTTTTTGCCTTGTTCTAATTCTGCTATTTAATGCAAACTTAATTATGTGTGGCAGGTGTCGTTATATCTTGACAAGTTCTCTGGTGTATGTCAATCAGTTCTTCATGAATGCAAACTTACCTTTTTACAAATAATATGTGATCAAGATCTTTTTGTGGAAATGCCTGGAAGGGACCCTTCAGATAGGTACTTCATCATGTTTTATCCTTGACACAGATAGTAACTTCAAAAAAACATAAAGCTTTTCAGATTTTTTTAATCAGTTTTTGGACTACTATTATGCATTATGTACTCTTATCAATACTGTTTATTGATTATATCAGTTTTAGTATACCTATGATGACCTATCTGATTGGACATGGTTTTCTTTCAATGTCACATGCTGTTACTTTATTGAACTGGAATGTGGTAATAAATAAAACTTATTGGAACATATAGAATAACATCTGTTTTTACTTGTGACTTTAAGTGTGCTCAGGGGAACCTCTAAAATTTTATATTTCAATTCTATTGGTATAGGAACTACCTATCCTCTGTATTAATACAAGAACTCTTTGTTACTTGGGATCATGAAGATGTGTCTTTACGAGCAAAGGTGAGTTTATTAAGATACGGTAAAATCTTGATTATCATCTGCCTGACCAAAGTTCTATCATTTCTGATTCATCACATATTTATTTGGTATTATCAATCTTGTCTATCCAATATGTAGGCAGCAAGAATCTTGGTAGTGCTCTTGGGCAAACATGAGTTTGATGTGAGATACCAGAAGCCTGAGGATAAGTTGTATATTGCTCAACTGTATTTTCCACTTGTCGGACAGGTGTATAAAATTATGTTATTAATTATTATTAGCTTACATTTATTATTTTAGTTGAAATATCTGTGTGGAGTTTTTGTATTTCCCTGTTCAATTGCTTTTCATGTGGATTCCCATGTCATAGTTGAGAAATCTTAAGTCCACTTCTTAATATCCCTCTTCAGTTATTAAGCTCAATCCATTTCTAACTACTTGCCCTTTTACTTTTTGGTTTTGTTCCTACGAGTGCTGTGTTGCAAGCAGATATCTTGGAGAGAAGAAACTTGATTTTTCATCAATACTTATCTCATGTGATAGTAGTGTGTAATTGGAATTAGAGTTGTGTGGAGTTGAAGTAAAATTGTGACTAGTGTGAACCATATGATGTTGGGCACAATTGTTTGATTAGTTAATATTTTTTTGTAATATCACGTGGTGAATGAATATAAGGCTGTGTTTACTTAATTATGTTTTCAATTTTTTAAACTGATTCTTGGTGTGCAATTTCTCTAACGTATTATTCTGGTCTTTTCAGATATTAGATGAAATGCCTGTTTTCTACAACCTCAATGCTGTTGAAAAGCGGGAAGTTTCAATTGTAATTTTGCAAATAGTTCGAAACCTTGACGATGCATCACTCGTCAAGGCATGGCAGCAAAGCATTGCCCGGACTAGATTGTTTTTCAAGCTCATGGAAGAATGCTTGCTTCTATTTGAGGTTACACTTTGTGCTGCAAATTGTCAGTTGTCATTTGTCCAAATCATGTGATTCCTTATTCATTAATTTGAAATTTTATATTGCTGAGTATTTGTGCTAATTGGGACGACGTGCTTTATTTGTCTTCTAATCCTTTTTGTGAATTGTCATAGTTGTTCTGATAACTCTTGTTTTGCAGCACAAAAAACCTGCTGATGGCATGTTACTTGGCTCGAGTTCTCGCAATCCAGTAGGGGAAGCACCTGCTTCCCCTAAGTACTCCGACAGACTTTCTCCTGCAATCAACAATTATCTGTCTGAGGCCTCAAGGCAGGAAGTCAGGGTGAGCCAACTTCTGTAGAGCTAATTAGCCAGTACTTGTGCAGAGTTCCAATATGTTTTTCTGCTGTTTGATACCTTTCTACTGCATATGCTTTCTTATTTGGCTTAAGTAGATGTAGGTGTCTGCATTTTGTGCATCTCATTCCTTAAGTGGTTTTGGCAGCCCCAGGGAACACCGGATAACGGGTATTTATGGCAGAGAGTAAATTCCCAGTTAAGCTCCCCTAGCCAGCCATATTCTTTGAGAGAGGCTCTAGCTCAAGCACAGTCTTCTAGGATTGGGGCATCTGCTCAAGCACTTCGAGAATCTTTACATCCACTTTTGAGACAAAAATTGGTAGCCTTTTCCTTCTGTAGTTAAATCTTAATTTGTTAATGGGTCATGCTTTAAGCTCATTGTTGTTTTATTTTATGGTCAAAGCTTCGCATGCTGTTATGCACAATTTCAAATTAATCAGTAGCTGCAAAGGCTACTGAACTTGGATATATTTACTTTTCATTTGGAAAGAATTTCCACCCACTTGTCTGTGTTTCTCGTTTTTTTTGTTTACTTTTGGTAACTGACTCTACATTTTTTTTTTGTTATGGACGTGTACATATTGTAGGAACTTTGGGAGGAAAATTTGAGTGCCTCAGTCAGTCTTCAGGTTTTGGAGGTGACTGAAAAGTTCTCCATGATGGCTGCATCCCACAGCATTGCCACTGATTATGGAAAACTTGACTGCATAACTGTTGTGTTCATGAGCTTTTTATCCAGAAATCAGCCATTGACATTTTGGAAAGCGTTTTTTCCTGTATTTAACAGTGTTTTTGATTTACATGGGGCAACTTTAATGGCAAGGGAAAATGATCGTTTTTTAAAGCAAGTCACTTTCCATCTCCTCCGGCTTGCAGTTTTTAGAAATGAAAACATTAGGCAAAGGGCAGTTGTTGGGCTTCAAATACTTGTGAGGGTATGTGTTCTTCTATTTAAACTTTAAATATTGTTAGTTCCTTTGGTTTCATATCCTATTAATCAAATTCTTGTTTTTGGTTTCTCCAATTTGTGCAGAGTTCATTTCATTACTTTATGCAGACAGCAAGATTGAGAGTCATGTTGATTATCACATTATCAGAGCTAATGTCTGATGTACAAGTGACTCAGATGAGATCTGATGGAAGCCTAGAAGAAAGTGGCGAAGCACGGCGACTTAGAAAGTCTTTAGATGAAATGAAGGATGAAACTAAAAATTCCTACCTGTTGAAGGAGTGTGGTTTATCTGAGAATGCTCTTGTGACCATACCAGAAAAAGTGACGGAGAATAGATGGTCCTGGTCTGAGGTGAAATATCTCTCTGATAGCCTTCTTTTGGCCCTTGATGGCAGCTTGGAGCATGCGCTATTGGTGAGTTTTAATTATTAATGCATTCATTATAGGCTTTAATTGCAGTGAGATCTATTATGCAGAATTGCCATTTACTTTGTTATAACCAATTTGAACTCTGTTTTGTGCTATAATCTCTATTAGAATTACTAAGTCTGCTCTTTCTCTGATATTCATGGTAGAATTTTTTCTGTAATGGATGATGATGATGAATATTTAATCTAGGACCAGTTTATTTATGCTTATTTTCCAAAAGAAGTGATCATTTTAAGGTCTAAATGTTACTTTTAGTCCTTTTTAACAGGAACATTATATATGTTAACTGAGTTGACTCCCGTGTCCAATCTATTTAACGATTTAATTGGAAATGACCACGATGAACCTATTAAAAAACAGGAAGTACCAAACTGAACCTTGCAACAAATTTAAGGTACCTAGTTGAGACGGTCAAAACTCTGTTCATAGACATGTGAGCCAACTACGTACGAGATTGAAACTTTAAAACTTAACATACCAAATCATAAAATCACCATTGAGGATATAAGTAATATTTAGCCTTATTTTAGTAAAGTAAGCAGGTTTCTACTTTTTTACGTGTATGCAGTTTTTTGCTTATTTTATAAGCAAATCCTATCTGCTTCTCAAATAAGTGATTTTTTTTTTAAATTTAATATTTTTTATGCACTTATTTTAAGTTTTGTTGGAGATTTCACATTGACTAGGAATAATATCAAATTAATATATACGTGGGATGCAATTCTCATTGTACAAGCTGATTTTTGTGAATCAAATCTCATGCTTTCCATGTTGCAATCCTCACCTTACTTGTCAGTTTTGTATGTGGGGTTTGTCCCCACTTATATACTCTAAATTGACCTTTTATTTATAGTCAATATGGGATCTCATCGACTAGGAATGGGTGCAATCCTCACCTTATAAGTTGGTTTTGTAAGGTGAGGTTTGTCTCCATTTATATCATGTAAATTGACCTTATCTCTAGTTAATTTGAGATTTCTTATAGGTTTAAACAAACTGACCCTTGATATAATGTCTTTTCTTGTACCAAAAGTCAATTTATCTCAACATATAAGCATTTTAAATATAAAAGGATCCTATTTCTTCGTTAAATGTCCAAACTTAATTTTTCATATATACGAATAAATGTGAGAGATGTATAAAAGTATAAACCATTCATGTAGGTGAAAGATTTTGATGGGATGGTTCGGGACTATGATATGTACTAGTTGAGGGAAAATACCAGAGAGGCTAAGAATCCTCCAAAATATAAAATATGTTGAAATAAACTGACTAAATTAAATCCCCATTGAAAATCAGCCAAACACATCTGCAGGAGAAAACAGAAAAAGGAGTCACCCTCTGAGGAAGCCGACCACAAAAACACCTGTTTTATTAACTTATAGTTACTCTGAGTTAATATCAGGATTGATTGTCAGGACAAATAATTTGTCTAAAATGTCTGTTTCAGGCCCCCATGATGACTATGGATAGATATGCCGCTGCTGAAAGCTTCTATAAACTGGCCATGGCATTTGCCCCAGTCCCTGATCTTCACATAATGTGGTTGCTTCATCTATGTGATGCACATCAGGAAATGCAATCTTGGGCAGAAGCTGCTCAGTGTGCTGTCGCGGTTGCTGGTGTTGTAATGCAGGTAAAGGCAATTAATTTATATATACATGAATTGTACACTTATTTCCTGAAAATGCATGAATTATATTGATGGACATATTTATCACTCAGAAATTATTAGTGTCAACATGATCTATAAATATTGATGTATTTTACTGAGGATTTTCAATTATTGATTCTTGGATGTTTTATTTATTAGACCGATTATGCTTTGAATTATCATGCTTGTTCTTCCTATCTAAAGACATTAAGTTGCAATTTGCTCGTGTCCTTGAACCAATGTTAACTTTGTTTATAAATAGGCTGCCCCCTTCTACCTGATGTTTTTTCCCATTTTAGAACATCCGTTTACTTCATGTTTTGTACTCGATTGTTCAATGGTTTTATCAGACATGGGCCAAAGCCTGCGATAGTACTAAATAACTCAATACTTATATCTATACTTTGTTAATTATCTGAAGTGATAAGATTATTAATTTTAATTATCTGAAGTGATAAGATTATTAATTATTTTAGCATTGCGAAATATAAATTTAAGCAAACCAAATTTGTAGTGCTCATTGTTTTGACTCTTAAAATACTATTGATATTTTTATATTTTAACTAATGTAATGGCCACCCTTTCCATTTTAGGGACGATTATCATTTTTAATTTATGCCATGGGAGGAGGGCGAGGGTACAGCTGAAAAGTTCCTCTGGTTTATATGGTAATACTATTTTTCTTACACCATATTTTAATTTTAATGCAGGCCCTTGTTGCCAGAAATGATGGTGTATGGAGCAAAGACCACGTCGCTGCTTTACGGAAGATTTGTCCTATGGTCAGCAATGAGATCACCTCTGAAGCATCTGCTGCTGAAGTTGAGGGATATGGGGCTTCGAAACTGACTGTTGACTCGGCTGTTAAATACTTGCAGCTTGCTAATAAGCTCTTCTCACAAGCTGAGCTTTTTCATTTCTGTGCAAGCATTCTTGAGCTTGTAATCCCAGTTTACAAAAGTAGGAGGGCTTATGGGCAGCTGGCTAAATGTCACACTTTACTTACCAATATCTATGAATCAATTCTTGAACAGGAGTCTAGTCCAATTCCTTTTACAGATGCAACGTACTACAGGGTTGGATTTTATGGTGATAGGTTTGGAAAACTTGATAAGAAGGAGTATGTATATCGTGAGCCTCGTGATGTACGTCTAGGTGACATAATGGAAAAACTTAGTCACATATACGAGTCTAGAATGGATGGTAATCACACTTTGCATATTATTCCGGATTCTAGACAAGTTAAGGCAGAGGAGTTACAGCCTGGTGTCTGTTATCTTCAGATTACTGCTGTTGATCCAGTCATGGAAGATGAAGATTTGGGAAGTAGGAGAGAAAGAATTTTCTCTCTCTCTACTGGAAGTGTTCGAGCTCGGGTATTTGACCGATTCTTGTTTGACACCCCATTTACCAAAAATGGCAAGACTCAAGGTGGATTGGAAGATCAATGGAAAAGACGCACTGTTCTTCAGACTGAGGGTTCCTTTCCAGCTTTAGTAAATAGACTATTAGTAACCAAATCCGAGTCCCTCGAATTCTCTCCTGTAGAAAATGCGATCGGGATGATTGAAACACGAACAGCTGCATTAAGAAATGAGCTTGAAGAACCTCGAAGCTCTGAGGGTGATCAACTTCCAAGACTTCAGAGTCTACAAAGAATTCTCCAAGGCAGTGTTGCAGTACAAGTATGTTTTATTATTGGTAGTCACATAGTATGTTTTCTGCTGTTTTTATTTTTGAAAAAATTATGGTTACATGCATTCTTGATTCTAAAATGCGGACTGGACCGGTTTGACTGTAAAAACCAGTGATCCGGTTTCGTACTTGGTCCAAATAAACTACTGAGCTGGCCTTGACAAAGCAAAAAACCTGTTCACAATGCATTGATAAAAAAATGCTGAAAAACATTCTTTAAAAAAAAAAAAATGAAAAGTCAACCAAAGTATGTCATTTTCTCTTTTATTTTAGATGTAAACTTCTTGTTAATAGCCATTATTGTGTATTGTTTTGAAACCTAGACCTAAATATTATATGTTTGATTTGTATTTGTGTTCACTTATTTTGAAAATCTATACAATGATGGTTTTTAAAATTTGTAGTGTTATGAAGTTATAATGACAGGCTTTATTTTATTTAATTATTATTATTATTATTATGTTAATACCCCTTTGACCTCAATTGAAGCATTAAATCAGTTAAAAACATTGATCGGTCTGTTTACAACGAGCATAGTTTGTATTTCTGGTATTCCTAATATTTGTTTGTTGTTGACTAAAACCCAGATTTCAACCTACATGCATTGTTTTTGGTTTTTGTAATGTGACAGCACACTTCGATTTGTGCAGGTGAATAGCGGAGTCTTGAGTGTTTGCACAGCCTTCTTGTCTGGGGAGCCTGCAACAAGGTTGCGGTCACAGGAACTGCAACAACTTATAGCCGCCCTTCTTGAGTTCATGGCTGTTTGTAAACGTGCCATCCGCGTACACTTCAGATTGATTGGCGAGGAAGATCAGGATTTCCATACACAGCTTGTTAATGGTTTCCAGTCACTAACAGCAGAGTTATCACATTACATTCCTGCCATTCTCTCAGAGCTATGACAGTGTCCACAAGTGTTCAATATTGCTTCTATGTGTTCGTATAGATTTTTTTCCTGGTTCCCTGTGCCCCGGCTTATTTTGCATGCAAAGATGTGTAATTGCTTTTGGATCATGGTTCGTATATTTAGCATTGTGCGAACCAGGTGATTCAGGAAAACACGATTCATCCTGTTTGTGTATCATGATGTTTCTAGTCTCCCCACTTTTCCCCATTTTAGTTTGTGGTGCGGGGAATGCCATTTGTGTAATATCTTAATTGTTTAAGTTGTTTAGCCATACAGCTATTGTGAATGTGTACTATTTTTTGTACATGAGAATGAATCCTAGGGCATTTAATTGACAAAATCAAGAAAAAACTATTACTAATTCCTTTGTTAAATGATTGGAAGTATAAACTTAAATGTTTTGTGTTCTTGTAAACACGGTTAATACTGGTCCAAGTTCCATTTATTTTAGTGCACAAATTTTAAGTTGTTTAGAACCATGTAAGATTTTGAATGAATCTGGCATATGATGATAAATGGGCAAAGAGCATTTAAACTGTTGATAGATTCAAATACAAGTAAACTAGACATTGCGAATAATGGGCTTACACCCTTTTCATTTATTTTGTTTCAAATGTTGGTAGAATAAGTATTATGATTACCAGGCGTAAATTTAAGTTCATTTAATTCATATTACTTAATTTAATGATGTTATTTTTAAAACATTTTTTAATCAGTGGTGAGTTAATTTTTAAGGACTCAATTTTATTTTTGTTATGTTAATAATATAAGCTTGGTAATTTCTACTTTCATTTGAAATTTCAAATTATTCATTTTAGTTTAGTATGCTAATAATATAATGTTATTGTAATTTGGAGGACTTATGTGGCCCATTCCAAGGGTGAAGAGGTAATTTGGAGGACGAAAGAGACTGCTTCTTCCTGCACCTCCATATCATCTTCCTGCACCTCCATAATTTTCAAAATTCCAATAATAGACATGAGTAAATTACAAAATTATCCCTGTTGCTATAAAAGAAGGTTTTTCATGAAAGGGGTGCGGTGCATTTCTGAACAGCGGTGGAAGGTGTCGCAGAGGTTTTTACAGTGTTGGAGTAGGGGGTTGAAGGCATTTTGGGTGGTCGTCGGTGGTTGTGGGTGGCTGAAAAACAACCACCGTTGTCTTCGTCGAAGTATCTGTTATTCATTTTTTCTGATTTCCACGGATTGTAGAAACCGTAGAAGTTTAATATTTACGGATTCTGTAAGCCGTAAGTTTAAAAACAAGATTTATGCCTCTTACGGATTACATAAACTGTAGTTATTTTAACATTCGTAAGAGCTTACGGTTTGTACAAACCGTAAGTGCATAGGTGTATAAGAGAACTCTACGGTTTGTAAAAACCGTAAAAGTAATAGACATTACGGTTTGTAGAAACCGTAGAAGCATTTGCATTTTTTTTACTGCTTACGGCTTCTACAAACCGTAGAACATTTTTTTGTCTACGGTTTGTAGAAGCCGTAAGAAGTGAAAAAAATGCAAATGCTTCTACGGTTTTTACAAACCGTAGAACATTTTCTTTCTGTTCTATGGTTTGTAGAAACCGTAGAACAGTAACAAATTTTTTTTCTTCTGCGATTTGTATAAACCGTAGAACAGTACAAATTTTTTTTCTTCTACGGCTTGTATAAACCGCAGAACAGAAAAAAATTTCTACTGTTCTACGGTTTGTACAAACCGCAGAAGAGAAAATTTGAATTACCTACGGTTTCTACAAACCGTAGAACAGTTTGACAGTGAAAAAAAAATTGGACCACCACCGTCCTCCGCCACCAATCCACCACAACTACCTCTACAATCTAAAATTAAACTTACAATGATGCTTACCTTCCTTTCAATTGCTTGAATGAGTGCCAAAATGATGGAAGTTGAAGTTTGTGGGTTACGGTTTTCACGAACCGTGAATGGAGAACAATGATGGAGAACCAAGCCAACAACCAAGCAACTAAGGTGCACTCAATGTAGATCTGCATTGGCAAACTGGGATACAAGCACTGAGAGTGGAGGTGGAGGGGGAGGTGCAACCGCCGTCGAATGGGGTGCAGGCAAAGTTGAGGAAGAAAGAATGTGAAGGGTGGTGGAGGGTATTGTGGGATATGAAATGTTTTAAAAAGGGTTAAATGGTAAATTTGCCTAAACTATGGAGGTGCAGGAAGATGATATGGAGGTGCAGGAAGAAGTAGTCGACGAAAGAAGTGTGAACAAAAGAGAAGGACGAAAGAAGTGTGAACAAAAGAGAGGAAAACCGTGTCCACGTGGCACGACTTCTAAAAAGCTTAATTTTTTCGTATTTTATTTTACTTCTTTTAATTTTTTCCCCAACACGACATCTATATTACATAGAAAATGATGCATCGATGAACACGATTCATCAATATCAGTCAAACACCACAATACCAACCAATATGGAATATGAACTTCATAAACACATGTGTTTCAGTTCCAAAGACTCAATAACATTTTGAAATAAAACAGTTCCATATTCAACAAGGGTACAAATTTGTGATTGTCGAATCAAAGACAGACAGATATGTTGTCAGATGCATTGACTATAACAACGTGTTTCAATGGCGACCTCAAGTACCTTACTATAAAATTAGAGACTAATTAGAGATCAAACTAATTGAAGCACCTCACACTTGCCTGTCAATTGTAATGTTACAAGATCATGTCAACCTTGATTTACACCAAATTGCATCGATCGTGGTCGATTTCGTAAGGACAAATCCCTCGATCCCAGTGAAAAGTTTGATTGCTGAAATTAAAAATCGGTATGGTTATACTATCACGTAGAGAAAATCCTGGATAGCAAAGCAAAAGGCTCTTGCCATGGAATTCGGCGACTGGAAGGACTCATATAGTTATCTTCCAATATGGTTGCAAGCTTTACAAAAAAGTCTTCTGGGAACAATTGTAGAGTATGTCACTCGACCGGTTGTTGTTAACGGTGTAGAAGACAATTCCTGTCACATATTAGAGCGTGTCTTCTAGGCTTCTAAACCTTGTATTGACGGGTTTAATTATTGCAAGCCCATTGTCTAAGTTGATGGAACCTTTTTAACTGGCAAATATCATGGAACTTTGTAAACCGCAATTAGTCAAGATGGGAGCTAGAACATATTTCCATTGGCTTTCGCAATTGTTTAAGGAGAAACAGAGGAGGCCATGATATGGTTCTTACAGTTATTGGGTGTATTAAGAAATGAACTTTAAACTTAACTCAACCTTACAAAACCGGCTTGTAAGATGAGGTTTGCACCCACTTTATAAACTATTGAAATACCTCATCTCTAGTCGATGTGCGATCTCCAACACACTCCCCTCATGCTGAGACTCCTCAACTCGAGTCCGATAGACCCAAAAACCTGGCTAGGATAGGCTTTGATACCATGTTAAAGTAAAGGAGAAAATAATTATGAATTAATCTCCCTTGTGTATAATACACACTTAAGGACTGTTTATTTATAAATAAAAATGGTAACAACTAATAGAAAATATTAGTCAAGCAAGCATGTCCCGTTTAAGTGTGTAAGCGGCTTGTAAGTGAGATACTCGTGTTTGAAAATGCTTCTGCTCAAGAGGGAGTATACCAGTGTGGAAGATGAACTCTCAGTTGAAGGAAGATTGTTAGGTAGCCAAGTGTGAGTCTAAGTCCCACATTGAGTAAATATGAGAAAGTTGAGCAACATATAAGAAAGAAGACCCACAAACCCAATGCCTTAAGGTTTTGGGTTGAAGGTGTATCATTCCCTTGTGTGTTCGGGCTCTTGTCTCATTCTTGTTTGATCTCCAAGATGTTTCCTCCCTCGATTTTCCCAGCAAGTGATATCAGAGCTCGTCTTGTGGCTAAAGGTTATTCTCTCCTTTATTTTAATAGGGTGCATATGTCATACCCCAACCAAATGTCTGCCTCATAACTGACAGAGGCTCAACCATACCATCAACATTACAATCTCCAGATGTTGGTTCGAAAGCACATGGGTTGCAATCAGTGTTTTGCATCCAACATATTGCATCAAACTTCAATAAGAAGTTTAAAAATGCAGAGCTTAAAAGACAACTAATTAACATAGGTATGCATATTCCTTAATTTCCTTTATATATATATATATATATATATATAATCTAAGTTTATTGATTTTTGAAATTTAGGTATCCAATTATGTGGCAGGTTATGAAATGAAAGAACCCAGACTTCAAGCCAAGTTATCTGCATTGCGGGCAGAATTCTGCCAGGCAGCTTTGTGGATAGATTGCATTCCACTTGAAAAGTGGACTCAAGCCTATGACGGTGGTAAACGATATGGTCATATGACAATTAATCTCGCTGAATACATGAATTCTATCTTGAAGGGAACGCGATCCTTACCCATTTGGGCTCTAGTTAGGACAACCTTTCAAAGAACGAATTCATGGTTTGTTGAGCAAGGTACCAAGGTAGCATCTATGATAGTAGGTGGTCATCAATTTCCTAAAGATCTTGTTGCTTCATTAAGGAAAAATCAACAGCAATCTGCCTTGTGTCATGTCCAGAGATTTAATCAAGATAATACAAAATTTGATGTTCAAGAGATCACCTCTCTCCATCTTCGATCCCGACCTATGTCCTTTAAAGTCAAATTGAATGAATGGTGGTGTGATTGCGGGGAGTTTCAAGCTCTCTGACTACCTTGTCCTCATGTCATCGCAATTTGTTCCTATTGTCACTTCAACTTACTAATGTTTGTTGGTCCAGTTTACAGTCTCTAAAATATTTACAAGGCTTATAAGATGCCATTTCATCCAGTGCATAATGAGGAATACTAGTATACTAATAATGGACCAAATTTTATTCTAGATCCTCATATGAGATATAAAACATCTGGAAGACCAACAACTAAGTGTATCCATAATGAAATGAATGGACCAATCAACAAAACAAAAAAATGTTCTTATTGTAAGAATGAAGGTTATAATAAGAACAATTGTCAACATCCACAATAAATTATGTTCATTTATATTATATAATTTAATAATATATTTTTCATTATCTGTTTTTTCGATACATAACCGTGCCGATGAAATATAATTTATTTCTTCTTATGATTACATAGAAATTATGACGAAGATAGAAAGAATATGCCTTATATTTAAATACCGAGTTTCCAAATATATTACCATAACCACTCACACTTTATTTCCTAACATTTTCTCCCGCCTTTCTTCATAAATTAATCTTAATTTTAGTTTTCTAAAGGATAAGTTTTTATAATAGTTAACTTCAGATTAACTTATACAAAATGAAAAATTAATTAATATATTCACATGTTTTCTTATATATTTTTCCAATTTTTATTAAATTTATATATAACTGATTCTAATTTATGGAAAATTAATTATATGTTATATATTTTTTAAACATCAAAGTTTTTTCGAAACATACTCTTCAAACGTGATGACTTAAGTCTTCTTCATAGCATTCTTTTTGACTCAAATATAAATAGAGAAATATTTAAGTTTGAAAAACAAAAGTATAAAAAAATTTACTTAATTCTACCTGATAATTAGATGAAGTTCACGCTGTTAATTTAGTCAGGAAATACTTATTTAATATGCAAAATATTTTATTATTATATATATTGTTCTATAGTTTTATTATTCAATTATGATATTACTCATTTTAATATTTTACTGCAACTATTTCAAACTTTTCATTATTAAAGTTTTACTCTTTTTTACTATCATATTGTTAATATTATTTCAGTGACAAAATGTGTATATATTGATTTTAGTTGACGTCTAAAAAATACAATTTTAAATTTACGAAATACACATTTTTTTTTTCAGTTACACTCGTGTCATGCCCTAACGACTTTACTTTTAATGTTTACTGTATTGCAGCACCATTTCTTGCTCTCTTGCCATGCGACTTGCCAAATTTTGTAAATAAAAAAATTTCTGCACCAATTTTGTAATTAAAAAAAAATTACCCTTTTTCGTAAATTCACCTTCAAAAGAAATACTTAGTTTTCTTAATTATAAGTGAAAACACATACGAGCTATTTTTATTATTATTTCTTTCTATCTACTTTCACATAAGACTCCAAAATTGTAATTATCACTTTTAATTACTAGTGAATACACACGCATATCTATTTACATTTTTATTATATTAAAAATATATAATTTTATTGCCTTTATAATTAATTAATTAAAATTAGAAAACTAATACTATTTAAAATATATATCAACATTAGAAATTGAAAATTAATAAATTATATCAATATTAATATAGATAAAAGTGATAAATAAATTGTGTACATTAAAAACCATGGAAAAACGATTTATTTATTTATTAATAGTTATCGATTTATATATATTCGAAATGGAACTCGAAATAGAAAATGAAACGCGAGCATATGGATAAACCCCATAAACCCCCAAATCCCGAAGTGAACCGCAGAAGCTAGCAATGGAACTCTCCGTTACGCGCAACCCCAATCCTCTTCACATTTTCTCATCACCACCGCTCTCTCTAAACCCTAACGTTTTCACGCTAGCTCCACCGCGTGCCCGCAGAAAGCTTCGCTTCCGAGTTTCGGCCACCGCGGAGCCCGATGGGGCGTCGTGGTCGCAGTCGCTGCGGCGTGGGTCGCGGCGGTTCTGGATCAAGTTTGGGGAAATGGTGAAGAAAGAGACGGATCTCGACTTCGAAAACAGCAGCGTGAAGAAGGTTGGCGAGGTTATGAGCGGCGATGAATTGCGAAGGTTTGGTACTCAGTGGGTGTCTCAATTTGTCGATTGGAACCGGTGGGAACGCTGGAAGGTAATGCTTTCAATTTCTGCGTAGGGATTTTGTGGTTAATTTGCTGCTTATGTTTCCTTTTTGTATTGGTTTTATTGGAGACGCATTTGAAGATAGGAATCAAAGTGAGTGAAAATGGAAAACTTTTGGTTAAAACCAAAGAGAGTGTTGACTGTTGACTGAGAGCAAAAATTGATTTCCACATTTGATGATAGTAGCAAAACTACTGTGTGTACTGACGCAGTAGTGGACTTGGTTACTGGCAATGACACAGGAAATTGATTTCCAATTGGATTGCAATATAAACAAATTCTATGCAGTGAATGGATTTTCTGTTTTCATCATGACATTGCTGTTGGTTATTGGTATTGGTTCTGGTTATTTCTGTTTTCATTAGTAGTTTGTTATTTTGTTTCCACGTAATGTGGCACACAATGGTTTCTTTTTTCTGTTTTGGGAGGTTGCCTACACAGAATATGTCTCAGTATGACATGAATAAAGCAGGAAGGAATTCAGAGTTGTTTGTTTTGGGAGGTTGCCTTCATCCTCCAGTTCAAGGTTTTTCTGTGACGCTGTCACATGATGTTTATGATTTTAATTATTGGTTTTCATTAATAATCGTAGAAAATATTTTTTTATTTGCTGTGTTTTGGGACTCAGTGGGAGTCTCAATTTGTCTGTTGAAATCATATTGATTTCCACCTTGAATAATGTTTTCCATTTTAATTTTTTTCTGATCACTAATAATTATAAGAAATATTGCTTTTGGCTGTTTTTTCTCAGTGCTTGAAAACAGGCTTGTGAAAATAATATAACATTTTTGTAATTATAATTTAGAGTTTTAAGTTGTTGTACCTCTAAATTTGGCCCATAATGAAATTGATATTTCCAAAAATTTACTAGATATGTCATTTTGGTCCTAACAATTATACCGAAAACTCATTTAACCTTATCGATTATAAGCAAAAATGGAAACTGTTTCCTCAAACTAAACAGATTGAGGGGGAGCAATTTTTAGTTTCCACATTCAACTGCAACTTAAGAGGGACTAGTCAAAGTTTTGTGGCAGTGCCTGTATTACGAAGTCATTTCGTTTCCTTTACATACTGCATAGAATAGGACAGGATTGGGCAGGTTTTTCACATAGATGTTGCTTTTGTTCGCTTCTGCTGGTACTTAATATTGCTTTGTTCTGCAATGTTGCATTTGTTCAATATATAGTGTTGGATCAACTACTATTTCAGCATTAATGTATTTCTTTTTCTCCTAGAACCATTTTTATCTAGCTAAACATTTCGATTGAAAGAAATATACCGTCAACACTTTTGGACTAGCATGGTAAAACTGACTGATCTATCCATAGAAGGGGCTTTACTTATATTTGTTATTATTCTGTGTTGTTTTCTTATAAATAAACTAAAGCAACTTTACTTTTTCTTGTTGCAGAATATCAAGGACTGGGAACCTATGCGAATTGGCACATTTGTTCTTTACATGTTTGTTGTCACATTTGCTTGTAGAGGAGTATATGTAGCTGTTCAAACACCTTTCCTAAATCGCCAGAAAAAAGAATTAACAGAAGCTTACATGGAAGTGTTGATTCCTGAACCATCCCCTACTAACATCAGAAGGTAATTCTATTCTCCTTTATTATTACATGCTTTCGACACACGTTTCTGTTAGATATACTTTTGGCTTATCTAATTCTTATTGTCATAATTCTCTTAGAAGTATAATTGTTGATTTCTCAAATTTTATTTCTTTTGAACATATAATGTTTCGTACCAGTTTCTTACTAATATAAGATTTTTAATCAATCAAAGGAAATAAGTTCTTATCCGGCTAGAATGTTGACTTTACATTCACTAAAGACTAGATAATGATGGCAATTGAAGCCTATTATACACTGGCGGCTTGCTATGCAATTTTGTATCATCAATCAAATCACATTATTTTCTTACTTTTCTATTTTTACTTTTCTTTCACCAATGCCATGAAAGAAATCCAAAACTCATATGAGCTTAATTTGTTAAATTTAAAATTATTTCATGAGAGTTACGGTTAAGTTTTTTTTATTATTATCTTGTAGTTTAAATTATGATATTAAACTATATATATCATCTACAAGATATATTTGAAGTTATTTTTCATTGTATTTGAATCTTATGATTCATGATTTGATCTTGATTTAATAACCTTATTGTGGAGTGATCTACTCACAGAAAGTAATCTGCAACACGGCTATAGTCATTGCATGGTGTAATGTTGCATATTTTGTTTAAAATTGAAATTTCACAGTGCGAAATTGGATGACTCCAAAACCGCATCATCTGTTACCAACATTGTGACCTGCAATGCTTGCAATCACAGAAACTGTAGCACATGTATTGTGACTGCTTTTTTAAGTAGAAGAGGCCTCTTTTTATAAGATGACACTCGGCCTATGAAGAAGAAGAGACAAGTTCTTAGAGAGATGAATCACTAATCTACAGATAACAATCTAACACAAAACTCTTTAGTTAATTTTTAAACTAGATTAACACATGGTATTTCCTTGAACTTTGGAAAAACACTTGAGTAGTTCCTTAAATTTAGGAAATGGTTCCTTGATTTAAGAAAAAGCTCATGATTACTTTCCTAAATTGAACATGAGGTGCATTCCATGTGTTTAAGACACATGTGAAGAAGTTAAAACCAATCATTACACTTATGAAGTAACATGTGTTGGTTGGAACGCTTCATGTAACCCTTCTTCATCCCGAAACCATCCACTTGTCTTCTTCTATTACTCTTGGACTGAATATTCTATGATCTAAGAGTTTTACAAATTTGAGATATTTCTAATTTCTTCTTCCAAAGCTTTAACGAGAAAACTGACAATCAGGATAACATCACTCGAATGATGAACTTAAATATTTGCACCAAGCAATAAGTTATGAACAGTTGCAACCAAGTGTTTGTTTTGTCTTTCTGTTATATCTTTTTGTTGAGGTGTGTGAGGGTAAGTAGATTGATGTAAAATGCCATGTGAGCTTAAGAGAGTAGAAGAATTAGAGCAAAAGTATTCAGTTGCATTATTGTTTTGTAGAATTGTAATTACTTTGCCAAATTGATTTTGATTTCATTAAGGAAAATCATAAGGATAAATAGAAATTCATACAATATTTTGTTGGATACATCCAAGTACATCTAGAAAACTCATCAACGAAAGTAAGAAAATATCTAAAACTAAAAAAAGAGATATGATTTGACCCCTAAATTTTAGAATGGATAATAGAAAAATTTGAGTTCAATGTAGATTCAAAATGTCTAGAAAGAAAAGACTTAAATTTGTGTTCCTAATTGACATGATTCACTAAGTTTAGGAATTATCTTTAATTTTGACAAGTGAGGATGACTAAGCATTCATGTATATTAGGAGATGAGAATGCAACGCAAGGCATGGATGAGCTAGTACAAGGTATATAAAGCTTTAGATTCATGTCCTTTGCTAATTAGGTGACCAATACAATGTTCCTATACAACAAAAGTGTTGGTATCAAAAGTTACTAAACAATTTAATGATTTGATTTATTGGCTTAATGAAATGAGACTGAAGCAATTTATGGGAGCAAAGAAAACTAGTTATAAGTTTAAAGTAGAAGTGGAAATTTGACCAATTCCTTGAGAGGCTACATTAGATCCGTCGGCTAGGGTTATGAAATGAGGTGTTTTAGGAAAGGAGAGAGAAGAGAACAAAGATATATTTCCAGAAAAATTTTCTGAAGCACTTGAGTCAATTATCCATGAACTTTGACTTTCCAGAGGTTGTGGAATCCAAGTTGTTGACGAATTGTAGATGATTGTACTAGGCTGTTGGTTTTTAACCTCAAATATTCTTGATATTCTTCATTAGGGAACTTTGGCTTAACAATTTCATATTTGGAAATATTAGTTATCTTGTTAGGAAAGCCATGCAAGGAGTACCAATTCTTGTGGGTATGACTCATTCTTTTACAATGGAGGACGTTCTCTACCTTCACACCCTCCTTAGTGCTATGACCTCCTCTTCCATGATTATATACCATGGCAAAAGACTCAATAGATTCTTCAATGTTTCTACTCGTAAGAGTTGGAACATGAAGGAGTTGTGTTGTCAAGCTTTTCTTAGAACGAACTTCTTAACCAGTTAAAATTTGATCTTTAACATGATCAAAGTCTGGATTCATCGTATGAAGGATCATATCCTTATAGAACTTATATAACTTATTCTTGATCTCATCTAATGTATCAAGGTCAGAGACGTCTTCAATTCTTGAATGACTACTTGAGTTGCAACAATAAAAGATATCATGTTGTTATTAGTTTTTTTGAGAGAGACCAATTGCTTGGTAGAATCATAGAGGCTTTGGATATTGTTTGCACATATATCTTTGGCAATTTTCTAGGAAGAGTTACAACTCTTGAATGAACTGAGAGTGCTCAAAATATTGGGTTCTGCTGTTTGCCACGGTAAAGCACAAAATTGAAAATCGATTATCTTCCACCATTGAGCTTGATTTGATGGTACTTTACTTTTGTCTTCTTCTAGGTGATTGTGAAACCTTAGCAAGAAACCAAAGATCAATTCTAGTAGACCAAGATAGGTGGTTTTTTCCATGTAGTTTCTCAGAAGTTATAGTAGGAGTCTCAGAAAAAGGGGTGGAAGACCTTGAAGTCTTGTTGAAATAGGGTAGAGGCTAGGATAGAGGCAAACAATCATGTGAAGGGAAAAATAGGTTTGTAGGATGGAGAAATTGTGAGGAACCCTTGACCTTCACACTAAATCGTACCATAGCGAAGAACTAAGGATGAAAACATGCTTAGAAGGCGCCAATGAGTCATATGGATGTGATTTAGATGGATTTCAACAACAGGAACATGACACGTTGGGCAAACGTGCCTAGGTTGGCTAAGAAGAAGACGGAGTGTGGTTGTGTGGTAGCATATCTGACGAAGTTTGGTCACACGACCATGGGGGTTGGGCTGCACTCGTCAGGGTGGACCAAACCCTAACTTATGTAGACGAATGGTGGTGGTGGATGGCGACAAATAGTGACTAGATGACGTTTTCTTTGTGAAAGTGACAAACACAGGCATAGCAAGATCTATCGCTTTATTACCAACTTGAGATAAATAAAACAAAAGTAAATGTATTAGAGAGCTTAATTGCCCCTTCTTAGGTTCTTACATTTATAATGACATTGATATTTATAAATGAGAGGGAAGAAAGAAAATGTCATATCTAGATTCCTAGGTACAACGTAACAACTTTGCAATAAAGCCTATTTAAGATCTATTCTATCAACAAGGACAAAGTAGTCGTCCTCAGTGCTCTTATTGGAAGAGAATGTACATGGCTTCCCTGTCAAGATTGTCAAGATACTAGGTTTTTCTGATGAAGAATATCCAAAATATCTAAGGTTAATATCGAGCAACCAATCACAATCTTCCAGCCATTCTGATCTGTCAACAACTCGCATATTTTCAAACTGTGGGAATTGGTTGAGGTGCTTCTGATAATGTTTTTTGTAATACTTATGTGTTTGGATCTTCTTCAGGCTTTTCTACTCTTTTAAGCTCGCATGACATTTTATACTAATCCTATTGCCCTCGTACACATTAGCAAAAGGGTATAACAGAAAGAAAAAGTGGACATTTGGTTGAAACTGCTTGCACCTTATTGTTTGGTGCTAATGTACCAGTTCATCATTATGGTAATGTTATTCTTATTGCTTGTTTCCTTATAAATAGAATGCCCTGTTCCCTTCTTCAAAATCAAATTGCACACACTATCCTATTTACATATGAACCTTTATCTCTCCTCTCTCGCTGTCTTTGGTTTGTGCGTTTTATTCATGATGTGTCCCTTAGGTTCGAGAAACCCTCTACAAGATTTATCAAATGCTTATTTATGGGATATTCCTGTCTCCAATAAATGGTATCAATGTTGTTCTCCATAATTCAAAGGTATTACATGTTACTAGTGTCACCTTTTTTGAGGAGACCTTACTGCCCTTCACCTTTTTTGATTAGGGTGATACCTTTCCCCATTGCTAAAATTACTACTTTTTGACTTTTCTTTGCCATTGTTGGCATTTGTTATTAGACCTTTCAATTACTGGATATCAAGAATGCGTTTTTAAATGGTAATCTTGACGGGAAATCTACATGGAGCAACTTCTTGGGTTTGTTGCTCAGGGGGCGTGTGGGTTAGTTTGTAAATTGCACCGATCTACTTATGGTCTTAAATGTGTCCTCATGCTTGGTCTGACAAATTTTGCCACATTGTACAATCTTGTGGGTTGAAACACAGTGAACTAGATCTTTCAATCTTTCTTGTCATCTACTCTAGAGAAACTTGTGTATTTTGATGGTATTGTCATTTTAGGTAATGATGCCACTAGATTTTCTCAACTGAAAAAGCATTTGTGCAATGATTTTTGGACTAACAATCGTGGATGTCTTAAGTAGTATATTGAAGTAGCTCAATCAAAAGAAGTTTTTTTTTTTATTTGTTAGAGATAGTATGCCTTAGACATTCTAAGCGAAACATTTGTGATTGATTGTAAACCTATGGATAGGCCAATGGATCCAAATTAGAAGTTAATGGTAGAGTAGAGTGAGCCATTCTCAGACCCAAAAAGATATAGAAGACTTGTTGGGAAACTTGTTTGGTCAGTTTTTGTAGTTGGAGTGATTAGTCAGTTTTTGCAAGCTCCTCGTCTTGAGCATTAGAGTGCTTCATTCACATACTCAGATACTTCTATTTTCATATTTTCCATCCTTAATTGGTTCCATCTCCCTTTAAATAGCTAATACATGAATTTTCTTGCTTACAGATCATAAAATATCTTAAGAGTTTCATAGATGATCTCTTAGAGGTTGTTCTTGCATATTTTATGATTTATTTCCTTCTGTATATTTTATAATTGATAGAATATGATTTATAAGCATATCTTATAATGTATACAAGAATAAAATCACCTATAATTTTTATATTAATTTTGATTATCTTATATAAATTGGACTCTGGTGTGTATACCATAGACAGTTTCAACATCTCTTGAATCTATTTTTCTCTTCTGAACTGTCCTATTTGAAGCCTGAACAAAGAAATCATTTAATGCAACATAAATGTTTAGCGTGTTGAATCCATTTAGACAAGTCTTTTGCTAATTTATTTGATTGCAGATTTAAGAAAGGTTTGTGGCAGAGGACAATGCCAAAAGGCCTAAAAATGAAAAAGCTGATCGAAAGACCTGATGGAACACTTGTTCAGGATACTTCTTATGTTGGAGAGGATGCATGGGAGGAGGATGGAGAGGAGCGTGTAAAACAAATTATAGACAGTGATGAAAGGTTAAGCGAAGAAGAGAAGAAAGAATTAACAAAAGGCTTGGTGATTTCAGGTTATATTTGTATTTCAGTTACCCTTTTGCTTTTTGTTTCAATTTGTTCTTTCTCTTTTTGTCATTAGTTTTATTTTATTTTTTAAGTGAATTGAGAAGTTACGATGACTTGAGAATTAATTTTTTTTCTTACTTTGATGTTTCATTTGATTATTGCATATAATTTATTTCACTGTCTTCTGCATTGAAATAAAATGGTAACAACAGAATGCTTATAACTTATTTCACTGTTGTTGTTGTTGTTGTATGCAGGTGAAGTTCAATCTGAGGGCACATGGCGTGAAAGACTTCATAAATGGAGAGAAATCCTTAGAAAAGAAGGTTTTGCCGAGCAATTAGATTCCTTAAATGCCAAATATGTTGTTGAATTTGACATGAAAGAGGTTGAAAATAGTCTTCGGAAGGATGTAGCAGAAAAGGTGACACCCACTCAGGATACTAGGGCTCTATGGATAGCTAAGAGGTGGTGGCGCTATCGGCCTAAACTTCCTTACACTTATTTCCTCAACAAACTTGATAGTTCTGAGGCAAGTTCCATTTCTACATAATTCTGCTGTGATTTATTTTCTCTTCCCCGTTGGATATTCATGTATCATATTTCCATTAGTATGTATGTTATTATGTAAGAGTTTGTCATGTTAGTTTCGAGGGAGCATGTGTGTATATGAAGTTTAATTTATTCAAATCTAATGATGAGTGTAGGCCGTTAGCATTCTCAAGGTAATAAAGGACAAATATGTCTTATTAACCACTATTAACTATAGAATAGTTGCAGTTGATGAATTATCTTAATATGTCGGAGATATCACATTGACTACGAAAAGTGTATGATGAGTGCTAACAACATTCTCCTTGCAACACTCCTTCCAAGTTCAATTGTTACTTTTACATGAGATCAAGTGGCCTCTAATGACTGCAAAATAGCAAGTTGTGGATCTTCTATTATTAGCATCTATATATCAATTGATGTTTGCTTAATCTTCTGTATATGCCTATGGTAGGATAGGGCTCTTCCTCATTTGGTAGAGGCTTAACATTTTGTCCTATAAAAGTATCAACAAGTTTGCAATCAAGCATCCTTGTTTCTTTTAAAATATCCATAACATATTTCCTTTGAAAAGTATCCATAACCATTTTTGATTAGACTACTTTAACTCTATAAAAGAGGATTACGTGAATTGTGTGATTGTGACATACATTCTTTTAGTAAGTGGATTTAGGCCTAGCTTAATTCTACAAATTGGCTTCTAAGGTGATCTTTGCCCTGCATATATAATCTATTTTATTCATATCTCTAGATAATGCGAGATTTCCAACACATTCAATCTTCACTTATAATCAAAGGAAAATGAGGAATACATGAAGGAAATATGAAAAATATCCTAATTACATGTTTCCTATTTATAGATATCTAAAGTGATCTTTTATACTCCTTCTCAAGTTGGAACATATAAGTCATATGAGCCAAGCTTGTTGCAACTGTAATCCAGTCGAGAACCTTTGAAAGATTTTTGTGAAAATCAATGGAACTACTAGAGCTAGTGGTGATTGTGATTTCTCTTGAGAGCACATCTTTTCTAACATAATGACAATCTATCTCTAGTTCTCTTTTGAAAGACCGAATCAATAACAATGTTATAAAAAATCGGGTATAACAGCACCATGGCGCAAATCGGTGGCGGGTCTATGGCTTGTCGTCACCACATGGTGGTGATGATGCGGGTTTCTCATGGTGGTTGCTTTTCTGCATCACGGGATGCTACCGTTGAGTAGAAATGGAGAAAAAGGCATAGAGAAACCCTAATGTGTGTAGTGGCGGCGGCGACATGATGAGTGGAACATGAAGCTGTGCGATTGTGAAAGGAAGGAGGCGCGACAATGTAAAGAAGGAGGCGTGGTGAGCTTTGTTAAAAATCCTAATGTGCTGTGGCCCCTCTTTGGGTTTTAAGTCAAATTAGGGTTCAGCACATTACGTCATTTAACCCTCGTCTCTCATTGCCTATTGCCGTTGCTCATTGCCCCTCGCTGCCACTTTTCGCCGCTGATGTTCACTGTCACTGATAACTACAATTATATCTTTATATATTTTTTTTAAACTATACA
>Ga0209489_101496_pt1 | contig 48064 bp, 22 predicted proteins | sample SiratrowhiteBW_FD_187527 | JGI IMG/M metagenome (GOLD analysis project Ga0209489, IMG submission 187527) | Root nodule microbial communities of legume samples collected from California, USA - Siratro white BW (SPAdes) (version 2) | ecosystem: Host-associated > Plants > Roots > Nodule | place... | reverse complement strand
AAGAATGAATGTTTTTTTTTTTTTTTTCCTTTAACAATTCAAGTTAGAAGCAAGTGCAAAAAGCATAGAAGTAATTCCTTCATGTGTTTGAAATTACCATCCAATATTATGTAGATTGGCCTTGAGAATACCCTCATGTAACAAAATTCTGAGTCAAACACTAAAGTGTAGGTCCCCACGATGGTGGCCAAGGAAATTATGCATAGCATAAAGCTTCTCTCTCTTACTAATTTTGCTGTTTGTTCAATTGGGACGTAATCATTTACATTCATAATGTGGAACAAAACAAGCATATTCAGAATAATCATGGCCTTGTCAATATAGTCAAACAATTACATTGTGTCCATGTTTCAAACATCATTAGTAGGTTATGACCATATATTATACGTTTCATGGGGAGAAAACATCAACCCAATAATTAAATCTACATATGAATAGTGGAAACGTACTTTAAAAAATTTGAAGAAAATTGGAAATAATTATAGAAGAAAGAAAAGGACTATATACTACCATTAGAGAGTATGAAAAAGAGTTTAATTGTGTCAAGTTTATGAAATGTGGTAGATGGGGTCCAATGTATCTGAACTTATGCTGAGATGTTTTGTTTTGTCCTCTCACTGAAGAAACACAGTCAAATTGGTTTCACGTGGAGTACTTGAAAATTTTCAGAAACAAGAAGATATATACTACTAGCTTTTTGCTAAAAGCCAATAAATTGAAGTACTTGGCAAAAAAATATTAGTTTTTTATCAACATGCATTCATTCAAGTGATACACACTTGAATCCCTTGAGTATGTGGTTTGTTTTTTATCCAATGGATATAAAAAAAAGATCAAATTTTTTTTTTTAGTATTATGATTCACTTTCTTATATTATTTGCAATAATTTGTTATAATTATTGCAATTTCATTTGGAGTTTGTTTTTTATGCTTTCAAATTTTAAATTATTCTGATCACATTTATTAATATTATTTTATCAATTGGTAAAGTTGATATATTCAATATCTAGTTATTGTTTTTAAGTAATACTTTATTAATTTTAGTTTTGAAAAACTTATTCATGTTAAAATAATATAACTTGTTAACCATATCTCATGAGCAATACATATAGAATTTAATTTATGTGTATGGATGGTAAAAAAATTATATGGGTTGTTTATATATATATATATATATATATTATGAAATCCATATTTATTTTATATTATTTTAAGTTTAATTAATCTTCATATTTTATTGATATAACTTTTTAATGTTTTCAATTGTTTGTAAATCAATTTGTAAACATCGCATTAACTCTTAAATTAATATTAATTATTATAAGATAGATAAATATCTAGATAATGTTTATACTATATTTAAAAAAATAAAATAAACTTTTCTATATAATTAAATATATATATATATATATATATATATATATATATATATATATATATATATATATATATATATGTATGTATATACCTTTTCGGTATCTCTATTGAGATTTGCCTCTTATAATATCGGATGCTCTTACGTAACATCCTATCATTACAATTAAAAAAAAACAACAACAATCATATAAAATAAGATAAATTAGTGTTTTAAATTCTGAAAATATATTCTTATATGAAATCATATTCTTATAACTTTATAATTAATACAAGTCATTTATATCTCATCTACACATTCTCAAAATATATATTTCACAAATTCATCAAATATATGTCTGAACGAAGTATATAACTCTCAAATGAATACCTCTAATATCATAAATTACATATATAAATATCTCACACAATTCATTCTACTTTTGCAAAAAGATAGGTGCATTGAGATATATGCAACTATTATCCAAACAAAATTATATAATAAGAACACAATCCATTCATATAAAAAGATAAATCTCCATAACCTAGCACTTTTTCACACTATAAATTAGGTCATAGGAACCTCCTTTCACTCTTAGTACCTAATATTTTCTTTTATGTGAATCCAATATTAGTAGAGTCAGATATCTCATATAAAATTTCAAATTCAATACATAATCTAAACATCTCAATATAGTATTCCTTGTCTGAAAATAATTATATCTACAATTTGGCACATAAATATATAATCAATATTTTATTTTCATTCATATTTAACATTTTCACATTCAACCAATTAAAGTGACAAAGGAAAAAAATTAATTAGAGTAAAAATTTTCTAACTTGAGCAAAATTGCTTTGCTTAACCAAAAATCTAATTGAGAAAACATTTGAATTTATGCTATATTTTTGTTTGACCGAAAATCCTTTACTCGATAAAGCAGAGATGATTTCTCACTCTACTTTTACTTTGGTGAAAAAATTTAATTTGAGCAAAAATGAAGTCAAAAACAAATATTGATTTCATGTTATACTTTCACCAAAATATCATCTAAGAATAAATACCATACACTACGACAAAAGTTGTTTTCAAAACTTCACCCAAAATCAATATAATAATCTACAAGTATACAAACTTAAAATGGATAGCAAAACAACAATCTACATAAATATAATTTACACTATGATTGAGCTCTTCAAACATTTACATATTTAAAAAAAAAACACACAAATCCTTCATAGAAATAATCTAAATTATACTCTAATCAAGATATAAATAGTTTTCCTTATTTCTTTTAACTTGCTTAATTTAAGCTAACAACTATATATTACTTTGGTCAACAATTTAAATATATTAATACTCTAAACTGATAGAGATTTATCTTCGCTCAAAAATGCGAAGTAATTATTTCCATACAACAAACTAAAAAAAAAAGTAAATAATTAAAAACTTACTTAAAGATATTTTTTGATAATATAGAAGTATTCCATTCTTCAATAAATTACTATGGTGGGTTTTGATCTAATATATTCTTCAGAATTTGAAAGAATTGAGAACAAAAATATTTTAAAAAGATAATAATTTTAAAATATAATATAATAATATAAAGGTAATTATCAATACATTTTAGAATTATCAAACTTTCTTAATATTTTAGATGTAAATTTTTAAATAATTGAAAAATAAAAATCATTGTGAAGGTCGGGATGTTACAAGCGTTTAAATTTTTTTAAAAAGATTTTCTTTTTAGTTCTTTTATCACTGTTTATTTGAATGACACGTGGCAAGATAAAAAGAACGTAGAAAAATTAAAATGAAATATGGAAAAGACGAAAAAAAAAATGCTTTTTTTCATCTTTGTCCCTGATGTTTTATTCTGATAAGTTCATCACGTGGACACGAAAAGAAAAATATTTTTAAAAAATCAACAAAACACAAAAGTTCAATAACACTATTTTAATTTTTCTTCTTTTAAAAACTAACTTATTAGTGTTTCACACTTTCTTTTACCAAATTGATAATTTACTCAATAGCGTTTAAATTAAAGATATTATATATTTTTTATATCTTGACCATATTTTTCATTTAATATACTAATAGTCCACATTAAACCACACAAGCACAAAATCATACTAATAAAAAAAAAATTATATTTGTACAATAATTTATACAGCAATACTTTTGTGCCTATTTCTCTGTTAGGAATCATTATTATTTTATAAAATGATTTAGTTTTAGTTTTAATTTTTTTTTAAATATTTTTAATCATTTTAAGATTAAAAATTATTATTTGTTATTCTTAATATTAAATGACATTAATTAATTGTTTATATATTAAATGAAAGATTAATTGAACTTTGACAAAAAAAAAAAAAAAGCTCTTTAAGACTCATAAAATAAATGTTGTTCATCTATCCAAAATATTAAAGATTGATATAAGAAAATTTGAAAGCTTTGATAAATAAAAATAAAAAAAAAATTACAGGAACTTAAATCAAAATTCACTATACTAAAAAAACAAATATTTCTAATTTTACAGTAATGGAATAAAAAATTATAAAGACTGAAATAAAAACTCATTAGTTTTACATGGACAAAAAATATATTAAAACATATTATATAATAAAAGGGATACACACAAATAATGATATATAAGTTATTGGAGAAATTATTACATGCATCACATGTCTTAAAAGAAAATAGTTAACTTAAATATTCTTACTTTAACTAGTTTATAAAAAAAAATAGTTTGATAGTATCCGTTCTATAACTGGTTTTATATGTCATTTCTATTAAAAAAAAGATAATCTTTAAGTTTTTTCATAAACATTTTGAAAATAGAAAACATAAAATAATATATATATATATATATATAAATTAAAATTAATTTACATATAAATTTTAAAAAAAATGTGAAAAAGCCTCTATAAATTTATTTCAACTTATAAGAATATTGATTTTTTTTCTCTTTATAAAAGAATCTTATGATGAATAAATACACCTTAACTAGCTTCTCAAAAAGAAAATCAGATATGAATTGTTCATAAGGTAATTTTCATAGAACAAGCACACTCCTTGTTCAGTCCCACGTTGATAATTATAACAACATAGCAACCTATGCATGGGGCATGCTTCACTCTCTTTCTCTCTTCTGATGTTGATACTTCTAATAACTAGGTACAATGACCTAAAAGAAGCTATCTGTATCCAATGAAAGAAGGCCACGTGTAAAGTTCAAGTACATTCTGACACGTGGCAGCTTCGTGTGGTATCCATCACTGCTATATGTCACCATAGACAAGAGAAGAAAAGATACAGAAAATAAAGACAGATGAGGGTTTAACTTAGAAGTTCATCAAAGGTTGTGTGCGAGTTGGTGCAAGGAAGGGACATTATCATCTAGCTGTTATCTCATCAGATTCCTCCCTAGGTTGTGTGTCTTTTTTATCAGTTTCTGGAAAGTAAATTATTTGTTATCATTAAAATTTAATTTGTTTAATTTATAAATTCCAACTAAACTGATAATCAGATCAGATTATTAATATAATTTTAAAAAAATTATCTAATTCAAATTAAAAAATTAAATTCAATAGTAGTTAATTTAAATATTGAAATTATAATTACAAATATGATAAACTCCAACCACATTAATGATATAACTTTTTAATATTAATTATTATTTTGTGATGTAATTATGTAATTTTTTTAATTTTTTTTATCATTTAGTTGATATAATTTACGATATAATATGTCTTTTTAAAAAAAAAACAAATTGTATTATCCATAATAAATTTAACTTCATTGTTTGGTTGATCTAATTCTTTAGTTGGAAGTCTGTATGGTATGTTTCTTTATATAGGTTTGATAGGGTCTCTTTGTATTATTTTTTTTTTCTCCTTTTAATTGATTGGTTCATGTGATGAATGTGATAACAAATGATTGTTGAATTTTGAAATATTAATCTAAGTTCATAATGATATTTATCATGAATTTAAAAAAATGTCTTTTTATAATAAAATTCTCTACATTTGTATATTTCAAAATTCAATTTATATTAAGAGAATCAATCCATTATTATCTATTCAATAAATTTAGTTTGGAATGTGCAAATATATTTGAAAATTTTTGAAGTAATAAAAATTTATTAATTGAGATTTTATTTTCAACATGAACTAAGTGAATACTTAGGAATACTTTTTACAGCGAGGTTTTCTAAGCAAACTGAGAGATGTATAATTCTCTAATTAAACATACAAAAAATTTGTTGTGAAAAAATAAAACTCATTTGATCTGTATAATTCTAATAATCAATCTCGATATATTAGCTAATGAATAAATATATATTTAATTTACAACATGTAGACCAAATTCTAAAAATATATAAATGCAAGTGATGATAGTGGAATTAAGGTAGCAAGGTCAATGCTTATTTTCAAGGTTTTTTTTATAGAACTCCTACAAATGGGAGGAGGATGATGTTTACAAAAATGTAGTATGATTTTGTCATAATGATTTATATGACATAATTTTATCTAATATATATATATATATATATATATATATATATATATATATATATATATATATATATATATATTTGCATAGAAAAACATAATTTATTTTAGATAGATCAAAAGTTAACTTTTTCTTGAACTTTTCTCGAGAACATTTCTAAACTATCCTTAGAGACAACCTTGCCCTCATATAGATAGGTAGTCAAAAAGTTAAAATAACTTTATCTATCATATACATAGATAGATAGTGGAAAAAAAAAAAAAAACTAATGTTTTGTTATACTATTTAAATATGAGATGAATATTTGTTATCAATGGTTGGAATAATTTCTAACTATATCACACACACTGTAGTTTTTGTGTGAGGATTGTTCTATATAGTGCACATAATCTAAGTAGACAAACTCAATGTACGAAAAAGATGAAAAATAAGGCTACATTTTTCTTCTTAAAAGAAAAACTAAACTAAATATAATGGGTAGAGATTTATTCACATGGGAACATAAAATCATTTACTAAATTTTATTTGTCTTTTAAAATATAAACACACAAAATATGTCTAACACGGAACATATTACTCATTTTTTAGACAAATTAATTCATTTAAAATAACCCATCAAAACAACACAAACACTTTGAGAATAATGAAGCTCATAAAAAATTTTTAATATCAACATACAAGAGGGTAGAAAACTCCTTCGCAATAATTAATATTATAACAGTAGTAGAAGCAATTTTATAAAGGTAATAAAATCTATTTTAACTCTATATAAAGCATAACCTTTTACACTTATTAGTCTACCAAACCAGTAAAAAATATAATAAATTTACTATTTCCAAGATCTACTAATAAACCTGTAAAAGTTGACCAATACTTAGTTTGCATTGGAAAAATAGGTTAGGTCTAATAAAAAGAGGTTCAATTTTCCATGCTCATGTGTTATCATGCAACTCCCTTATACAAGTAATACTGTAATAGTACTTGTTTTTTTTTTTCTTTTATTTCTTAGCACCATATTTTCAATGTCACGTAAACAAGTCTAATTTTATTAAAAGAAATAGATAAATATTAAATTAATAATATATTATATCAATTAAATAAGACAAAAAGTCGTAATGAAAGAAAGAAAAAATAGAATAATAAGAGATGATGAAATGACAATGATTAAAAGGCATAAATAAAAAATATATATGATTTGAACACATATTAACACTTATGAATTGTAAAAATTATTATGAAATATCTTGATAAAATGTCTTTTAAACGTCAAATAAATTGATATTATTTTTTAAATATTTCGAAATGATCAAATGAGACGATGGTGAGTTTTACCTAGTTAGAAAAATTGTATTCTAGTTTATGTAAAAGTGGCATTAAACTCAAATTAACTTTGATTAAAAGTATTAGTTTTAAATGATTCTACAATTTTTTTTTAAATTAATCACGTATATAAAATATTAGCTTTGGGAACATATATAAAATATAAGGAAAGTGAAATAGAGGATGAATGACCTAGAAAAGAAGGATGATGATATTAGTCCCATTGAGGAGGAAGAATGAAAAGAAAAATTCTTCATCAATAAATACAATAATTAACAAATTATAATGAATAGAAGATCCTTTTATCAAAAGTTAAGTGTTAAATGGTCAAGAAATAGAAGAAAAAATACTTAATTTTTTCATGAGGTAGCCTATTGGACAAGAAGAAAAAAAAATTAAAGATACATATTAATGGTGTATGAGTGACAAAATCAAAAAGGAAGTACAAAAGATTTTAGTGTTTGATTTCATAAGGGGATTAAGAATTATTAATGTTAGATTCCAAGAATTAAGAATCTTAATTTAACCCGTGTTTGGTTTGGAAAATTTTTGAAGTGGATAATGTGTTTCTCATCTCAAAATTCAAAGAGGAGGTAATTAAATAGGCTACATGGGAGTGTGAAGATTTTAAGAGTGCAAGTACATATGATTTTAACTTTAAATTCCTAAAAGAGTTTTGATAAGCTATAAAAGTCAAATTCATTAATATTTTTAGAAAATTTTCGGTGATAACTAATCTTTTATTACATATATAGTAAGGAATTGTATAATTGAAAACAATTTTTTTAGTGAGATTAATTTTTGTGATAGTAGCTAAAATTCTAGCACACAGGTTGAAGAAAAGGTTAGGTAAAATTATAGATCAAAATAAAGAGACATTTTTAAAGAGAGCAGTTTGATACAGAGTGTTATCATAAGAAATAAGGCAATGAATAAGATTAGGAGAGAGAAGAAAGGATATATGATATTTAAGGTCGACTCGAAAAAATTATATGATTTGGTAAGGTGAGATTTATTTATATATATGATGACGAGAATGACTTTAAGTGAGAAATAGATATATGGGATTAAATGATGCTTAAATTCGAACTTAGTATCAATTTTTATAAATGAAATCCCTACAAAAGACTTTAAGATGGAAAAGAGACCTAGACAAGGGATTCTTCAATCCTTCTTATTCACTACTGTAGGAAAAGGATTAAGTGGACTTATGAAGGAAACAAGAAATCATAGTTTGTTCTGAGGGTTTAAATTAAATAAAAACAATTTAGAAGTCAATTTGTTACAATATGAAGATGATACAATCTTATTTGGGAAACCTTCCATGAAAAATGTAATGGTCATGAAAAATATTATGAGATGTTTCAAATTAGTATTGGACTAAAAGTGAATTATTGTAAGAGTAGATTTGTGGTCATTGGAAAGGAGACTAGTGTGATGGAGATATATTCTAACATGCTTAATTGAAGGGTTATTAAGATCCCTCTTAAAGGAATACCAATAACGACTAATCCTAAAAAGAAAAACAAAACAACCAATCATTCAAAAGTTCAATAAAAACCTATTTAATTAGAAATGCAACACGCTATCCTTTGTTGGTAGATCATGTCTTGTCAATTTTACGCTTATGAAACCCCTCTTATTTTATATTTCTTTTTACAAGATACCTTTAAGAATAGCTAATAAGATAAGATAAATACAAACTAAGTTTTTTGGAGGATGGATAAGGGAACAATGAAAAATACATTAGGTAAGGTGGTGAAAAGTATGTTGTCCAAAGGTTAGATGTGGTCTAAAGGTGAAAAGAATCATACTTTCTAATGCACTACTCACAAAAAAAGAGGTGGGGCTATAATAACGAGAACAATCATTACGGGTACTTGTGTTAGAATTTAGACATGAAGGATAAGAGTCACTCAATGAGAAATAGATCCCTAAGAAAACATCAATTTGAAGAAGAGATCTTCGGAGAACATGTGGAAAGGGGAGCCAAACAAGATGGTTTGACATTAAGATTTGTAGAAAATTGGATGATGGTATCAAAATAAGTTTTTTGAAAGATAAGTGGCAAGGGGAGATGTGTTGTGCCAACCAATTAAATAGGTTTATTTTATATAAGAGCAAAAAGAAGAAATAGTGGAAGATATGCATGGGGGAGTGGGTGGGCCAACAATGGGAATGAAGGTTTGTGTGGAGAAGAAAATTATTTAAATGGGACCAAATTATGTTATAAAACCTATAACAAGAATTACAAGAAAAAGTTACCGAGAGAATAGGTGGACAAGTGGATATGGATGGGAGAGAGATTGGGAGTCTTCACGATTAAATCTATCTATGCTCATTTACACAACCTCAGGTGTGTTTGTGAGGAAGAAAAAAATCTATGAGAAAATGTGAAAAACAATGTTCCTAAAAAAATCAACTTCTTTACTTCGAGGATGTATAAAGATAGATTACATACAAGGGCAAACCTTATAAAGAGAACTGTGCATTTGGACAATAATAAAACTTATTTTCTCTTATGTCTGGCACTAGGTGAAACAACTCAACATTTTTTTTCTCATATACATAACGAATTTATTATGGAAACACGACTATAATTAGGTTGACATCCTCACAACCTTCCAGAACAAACACAAGTACACTTTTGACATCATATGTTGGGTGAGGGAAATTATATAGAAAGAAAGACTAGAGATTCTTGTGGTATGTCATAGTGGGTGGGATATGAAATACAAGAAATGAGTGTATCTTTAAAGAAAAATATTTTCACTTTAATGATAAGGTATACTATATTAAATTTATATGTTAGTCCTAGTCATATAAAGAGGATTCATAAAATTGTCAACGATTCATTGTATGTTTTTTTTTTTTTTTATCTTGGATTATAACTATAGTTGTTACATGTAGCAGAATATCATGGTGTATGTAGAAACATCATGATATAGTAAAAACTTGTAATACCTTGGGAGGGATGTGTATGGACAGTATAGGTTAAGATAGGAAATATAGATTGGGGGAAGTTCGGGACAAATTTGGTAGAATTATTAGGAAGCAATATAATAACTACTATAAAATCCAGGAGCCTTGTCAAGTATACAAAATATGAAAACTTATTTTTAAAAGCCTATAAGTATAATCATGCAAAGTCAAATATTTTTAACAGTGACTACATGATGTTGGGATGTCTGGAGAGATTAGTATTTTGTGTACCATAGAGCAAGGAAAAGGCAAGACTTTGACCTTTTGTATGCCTAAATAATAGTATCAGTAAGGCATTGTACAAAAATGTGAAAAGGTAAGAGCTTATCCATTTCATTTTGTAGTTCAACAACTAATTTTCTAAGTGAGGGCAAGGTTAGTATTTAAGGACGTGTTAGCAATATGAGAAGTAACCATATAATAAGGATAAGCGGTTACTATATAACAATAGAAATGATCTAGATCAAAAACTGGTAAGTTGTACAAATGAACAAGGTAGGTCTGAACATAAAAAATTATTTTAATTAGAATTTAATTTTAACTAATAATTAGAAAAGGCATAAAGGAATAAGGTCGAAGTTGTTTTAGTTAGGAAGAAGATGTTTTAGGGATACTATAGGACTAGGGGTAGAGGTTAGGTTTTAGGATTAAATTGTTGGGAGAATCGAGGGGAGAAACATAGGAGAGATAAACAAGAATGAGAGAAGAGCCCAACCAACACATTAGGTTTGTGGGTCTTCTTTCTTATATGTTGCTCAACTTTCTCATTCCTACTCAATGTGAAACTTAGACTCACACTTGGATACCTAACAATCTGCTCCTCAAGTGAGAGTCTCTCTTCCACATTGGTGCACTCCCCTTTAAACAGAAGCATTTTCAAACACGAGTACCTTACACACAAACTACCGTTTACACACTTAAACGGGACACGCTTGCCTGAAATCTTCGTCGGGAAGACTTTGATACAGGGATCAAATTGTACTCGTCTGAGCTGGTTGCTGCCTAAAACATCGGCTCTGATATCACTTGCTGGGAAAATTGAGGGGAGAAAGACATGGGAGACAAACAAGAATGAGACAAGAGCCTAACCCACACAAGGGAATGACACCACTTTCAACCCAATACCTTAAGACATTAGGTTTGTGGGTCTTCTTTCTTATATGTTGCTCAACTTTCTCATTTCTACTCAATGTGGGATTTAGACTCACACTTGGATGCCTATAATAAATAAAATCAACACACTACAAGAACAATTTTTTTAATTTGGCAGGGTTGAAAACAAGCAGCTCCTCTTTGGTGCAAATGAATCACTTAAAAAGTACATAGTTTGGGAGTTTTAGGTGGTAACAAAGAACGCAATTGCCTTTACCTTATTATGAAGAACAAAGAAACAACAAAAAGATAATTGGTTTAGGCTTCAATTATTGACATGGATGAGGGAAATTTTATATGTTGGTGCTAATGTGAGATGCACAAATATGCATGTTAAAGAACCAAACGCAGATGCGAACACATCTAAGAACTTGTTATACCAATTTAACCTACCATGGTATTCAGTTTGGAAGGAAATTTTGGAATGTTTAGAAATATAAGGGGCACACACTAAAGAGTTATCACTCATGTTGGGAATCAGTAACTAATATACACAATATATCACAAGACAATGCAAAAATCCAAAAATTGTATAATAATGATGTTAGTAGGTATAATTAATAGTGGAATGTATGATATTGTAAATGGGAGATCTTAGCTTGGATTGGTTAATTGTTATATTTGATTTGAATTATTTTATTTTTTTGTGAAAAATGGTTGTTATCAAAGTATCTATGACACCTAAGCACAAATACAAAATAAAAACACTATGTACATGTCTTATTTATATCTTATTTTGTTTGCATATGGACTAGGACACCCTAAGTTCCTTTTATAATTTATTTATTTCTTGTCGATAAAAGGATATTTTATAAATGTTTTTTTTTTGTAATAATCATGAATCTTTTTCACTAGATCCCCACGTAGATTTGTAAATTCTCTAAAATATTTTTTATTTCTTTTACTTAATTCTTCCTTAATAGTTTTGTATTGTTATTCAAAGCATATACTCTCCATCCGTATACTTTAAAGTTATTCTAGGAGATTTTAACAAAATTTGAGTCCTAAATCCATAAATAAACACTTAAATAATGCAAGAAATGAATGAAAAAAGATAATGGAATGAAACAAGACAATAAAAGATACTAAAATGGAAAAACTAAACGGAAAAGGAGTAAGATAAGGTGGTGATTACTTTACCAAGTGTACACAACTTATAGAGGTTAGCTAAGACCCTTTGGGTTCTTTTGACACTTGAATGTTCCAAGAAGGCAAGAGAATGGAAGGTCACTTAGGAAAATTCAACTAAGAAACAATCTCACTAAAGAGCTCAAAAGGCTTTTCAAAAGCTCTCAAAGTATTGTATATCAAGTTGTGGTTTTACATGGAAGGATGTTGGACTTGAAAAATAAAGTCAAGTAATAGAGAAGTTGATTTTGATGATGAAGTTTGAAGAATATGATGTTGAAGATGTATTACTTGTTATAATTTTCATTGTATATGTTTATGAGTCTTGCATATAAGGAAAATCACAAGAATTTCAATTTAGCACATAATCTAACCTTAACCTTAACTACAAAAATTGTTTTGAAAAAGTTAACGTATGTTGAAAAAAGTTTTAATTTTGTTTTAATCGATCAAAGTCTTAAATATTTGATTAATCAATTATTGATATATTTCTAGAACAAGATAATAATAACTACAAGAAAAAAGCTATTTAGAGACTAATTTTTAGTTACCAAATGAAATGGTTATTAATTGTGACCAATATAGTCACCAAATTAAATTTTTATTACTAAATAACTACAAAATAGAAGTAATGATTGAACTTAGTGACCAATTAAGTCAAGAGAATTGGTTTTTAACATTAACTACCAAGGTTTTAGTGACTTATGTCATTAGATTTTAAATTGGTATCTAATTAAGTTAGAGACTAATTTAGAATCTAATGATATAGGTCACTAAAACCTTGGTAGCTAATGTTAGATACCAATTACCTTGACTTAATTGGTCACTAAATTCAATCATTACTTCTATTTTGTAGTTATTTAGCAACCAAAATCTAATTTGGTGACTATTTTTGTCATAATTAACAACCATTTCATTTGATAGCTAAAAATTGGTCTCTAAATAAATTTTTTTTTATAGTGAATTAATTATAATGAATTAAAATAAAGAATAAATAATTGAGTTCTTAACTATTCTACAATTGATTAATAAGATTAATAATTGATTCAAAAATAATAAACATTTGCATTAGAAAGATAATCAAGATTAAGATAATCAACATCACACAACCACCTAGTCTTTATCACATGATCATATGAATTATGTTTTATGCATATAAAGAAAAAAGTCATACACATTTTCTTTTCCATCCTTTAGTCTCATTTAGAAATAAAATTATAATATTTTAATTATAGTTAAAGTAGACAATATCCTAAAAAAAGAAAATAAAAAGATAACAATGTAATGAAATATCAAGTTTTTAAAAAATATCACATCATTTATCCTCTTTTAATATGTTAACATGTTTTCCAAAAATAAAATTGTGAGGTTTATACCTATCAAAAGAAACAATAAATAATGAACTAATAATATAATAAACCTAAAATTAAAATATTTAGTTTAGAAGAGTTTAGACATGATCTAAACCTTAATACTAGTTAAACATGTCAATTGTAACATAAAAAACATGATTATTGCAACATAAAAAACTCACATTATTTATCTTCTAATAGAATATTAATAAACTATTTAACGATAAAAATATGCATTTAACATGAGAGACAAAGAGACAACAAAAGTTACCTCAAAAAGTAAATATCTCAAACAATACAGTTACCTCAAAAGTTACATGAAAAGATTTTTGTCTCATAAGATAGATTTTTATAGTACAAGTAAAATTTGTCTGATAAAAAATAAGTGTTAAAATGCAAAATTCACTCCGGTCCATGAATCTGCATTCACTATATAGAAAATTGGTTGTAATTAATGATGTGAAAAAGGTTTGTACGAGATGGGTATATATTATGACAGCATGGTGGAGGACATGTGGGGTTTGTCTATCTTCAAAACAACGTAGTTTAATTATTGTCCTAAGCAAATGTTCCTTTGACGGTGTGACCAATTCATAGCAACACCATTATTAGTGTTGTGGGAGAAAATCATTGTTTTCAAAGGAATCGTGATTCAGAACGCATCTTCACCAATCTTGTAAGTGCTTATATTTATATATTTAGTCTCCAAAAACTGAAGATAAATCTTACTTTTAACTTTTAAATTTTTAAAAGTATCTTACTTTCTAAAATAATATCACTTTAGTTTCTCAAGGACTCAGTTACTTTTGTCCTGCTATTTGTATATTTGGTTTAGTTTAGTATGTCCATTAATCAAAGGTTTAATTGAGTAATTTGAATATGCAATAATATAAATCTGTTATTGAAATTACATTGTTAGTTTTATAGATTATTGTTATACATTAAGTATTAATTATATTATGTGCAAAGTAAACCATTAAATGATTACGTTATTAACTAGATTGAATGTTTTATTAATGAGATGGAGTTGAATAAGATAAATAAATATTTTTTTTTTGAAAAAAATTAAACCTTACTCAACTTAATATTTAAAAGTTATAAATATTTTTCTTGCAACTTCAGTACTTTGACTTACAAATATGTATTTCTAAAATTTGAGTAATTAAAATATTTTCAAAATTTTGAAAGATAAAATTGAGGTTCACTGTAATTTCAAAAATTCAAAATATAATTAAAAATTAAGATGAAAAGAAATTGCAGCAACATCAATACTCCTTTTTTGTTCTCTTGTCGTTTCTGAAAATTGTACATCAATCATTTAGATGTGAGAGTATAGTTGAAATTGATAATTAAATTTTTATAATAAATTATTGTAGCACAATAGACATAAAATGTCATTATATAAATTTGTACAATTTCCATTTTTTTGTAATGGCTATCGTACAATTTCCATTTGATAAAAGATAAATATGTACTTGGACTTACAAATTAGGTAAAAGTAAACAATATAGGTTCTTATCTAAAAACAGTAACCTTATTTTAATGATTTTATTTGATTTATAGTTACATTTTTTTTATTATTCATTAATGGGCTTAAATTTTGAAACTGGTTTGAAACACAACAAAATCAGGCTTGCATTAAAATTTGGCAAGTCCTTTTGTAAAATTCAATACACAATAATGAATATGTTTGCATCTTAGTAAAAAATAAATATTAGAATAGGGTAAATATCACAATCAAACAAAAAAACTGTTTAAATGTGTTAGAGTTATTAGTATAATTTATACATCAATTGAATTTAAAGATATTGGCTCTATATGATAATGATTTTTGGATTCAAATATGAATTAAAAATATTACATAAAGTATATATATATATATATATATATATATAAAAGAAGAAAATACTTATTTTCTTCAAGATGATAGTAACATATAACATTAAAATGACGTAGGTAAGTTATAGTTTGGAGATTTGTTTTTCTTGGTGCAAGAATAAAAGCAAAGGAAGTTTGTCCCACTATAATTGAGCATGCTTCTTGGATGACCATGAAGTGGACTTGACTTGATATCAAAAAGAAAAAGACATGATTAATGGAAAAATATGTGTGGTTCTTTGAAAGGAGAGAGAAGAGTGGCAGCTTTTACTGTACAAAAATTTACCAGTTTTGAACAAATCTAAGAGAATGGATCTTTTTCTGAGGGAATAGACCAAACTGGCCCAACTCTTCCTCTTATCTTACTGTTATAAAATTTTAGGGTAATCTGAATGTAAATGCTGTATATTTCAATGTAATTGTTGATGAAGGTGTGTGAATGAAAATATACACATATAACAAAATTAACATTATAGAAAGCCAACAAAGAGATATATTCATGGGGGGTCATGGTAGAGTGGGTGGCCAAATCCATCATCAATTTCGAGTCCCCCATAAACCCCACTTCCTCGAGATTCTCACATTCTTAATACTTTTGATTTATAAATTTTGGGGTTTTGGAACTTTACTGAATGGCCAAACCCAGAGAATGTTGGATTCTTCATAGCCCCAAGCGCATATTACAATCTAATGCATAAGCTAATCAACTTATAGGTTAAGTTTTCTAAGCAATTCATCACATACTATACAAAGTTTGTAGCTTGCAAGTGCCCATATCTAGGTAAATGTGAGGAATAAAATAAGCAAGGATTTTGATTATAGATACACCAAAACAAGGAGAAAAAATTATCATGGTTTGATGTGAATCTGCATAATGTGTAAAATATAATTCTCTCTCATTGTCCAGTGTGCTTGTTTGGCTTTACTTTAGTGTGAATAAATTATTGTTAAAGCTCCTTTTGTTTCCTTGGCAAGTGCATGATTAAGACTGAAGTGAATTGCCAATTCTGTCCTTGCCATGTTCTCTCCCTGCCATGTGTCATTTGAAATTTACCTTCAATTGGTTCATTTTCAAGGGCATAACCACACATTATCTTGTTTACACAAAACCTGGCTCTATGACAGGCATGCTATGCTAGTTCCCTTTATATTATCAAAAGCCTGTCTTATTTTGTTGGGTCTGACACAAGATTTTTGGTGAATGGGATTCTGCTGCACTTATTTTGAAAATCACTGCGGAAGAAAGAAAGAACACTCACTCATTTGAGAACTGTTGTTATAGCCTCATTATTTATCCTTCAGTACTACTACTACTACTACAATCAGGTGCTTCCAGTACTTGGATTTTGGTTCTTGGAGTATTTCAATTGAATGGGAAAGCCAAGAGGAGGAGAAGCTGCTATTTGTTTAGTGGTTTTCTTCTGGTTTTGGAGCTCTTCCAATGCTTTGCTTTCTCCTAAGGGAGTAAACTTTGAAGGTAAAGTTGAACTTTTGTCCTTTCTAGTTCCATAGATTTGTGCAAAAGTTTAACTTTCTATGTCTTCAAATCAGTTCATTGAGGACGATTTAGAACTGAGTCTTTTGTCTCTCTTGATGTAGTGCAAGCTTTAATGGGCATAAAAGCTCTTCTTGTGGATCCCCATGGCATTCTAGATAATTGGGACGCGGATGCTGTTGATCCATGCAGCTGGAATATGGTTACGTGTTCCTCCGAGAATCTTGTTATTAGCCTGTGAGTCTCTCTTCAATCTTCTTCTTCTACATTTTCAAGTTGGAACAGTTTCAGAACAAAGGATAAAATGTTACAGGAGCAAGTTTCAAGCTTGTATAGGAAAATGTTTTAACTGTTTGATGAACCTGGTTTTGCTTTGTCTAGGGGCATTCCCAGTCAAAATTTATCTGGTGTTCTATCTCCAAACATAGGAAACCTGACAAATCTTCAGACTGTGTAAGAATCAGAAAGCACTGGGAATTTTATAACTCTCAAGATGGTTGCTTCTTACATTTATTACTTTCATCAGTACTAAGATAGGTATTTTTTACTACTTTTCAGGGTGCTGCAAAATAATAACATAACTGGACCAATCCCTTCAGAGATAGGAAAACTTTCCAAGCTTCAAACTCTTGATCTCTCTGACAACTTCTTCAATGGGGAAATTCCTCCCTCTCTGGGTCACCTGAGAAGCCTGCAGTACTTGTAAGCATTTATGAGCTATGATTGAACCTTAGAATGCATCATATTGTCAGTGTTTTTTCTACCCCGTTTCTTGAGCTAAATGGTTATTAAAATGGTTTCAGGAGGCTTAATAATAACAGTTTTGATGGAGAATGTCCAGTGTCACTTGCTAACATGGCGCAGCTTGCTTTTCTGTAATCTTCATGACAACTTTCTTTTTCTCTCTTGTGCATTAATTCTGTTTGTGTTTCCAAAGATGAGTTGTTGTTTGTGATTCTATTCAGTGACTTGTCCTACAATAATCTGAGTGGCCCTATTCCTAGAATTTTGGCCAAATCCTTCAGGTAAAACTTTGTCTCTCTTTGATGACGTCTTCAAAATACATTAAAATTTTGTACTGACTTCAAAACTTTCTTATTCCCTTGGGTTGTTTCAGTATTGTAGGAAACCCTTTAGTCTGCACCACAGAAAAAGAAAAAAATTGCCATGGGATGACACTTATGCCCATGTCAATGAACTTGAACAGTTCTGAGAGTAAGATCAGATCCCTTCACAATGGCTCATGAATTTCTTAAATTGAATGATTTTGCCAAACAACACTTTCTCTCATCTTAGATAATTTTTTTTATAGTAATTGTACTAATGTTGATAGCAAAATTCTTTGCTTCCATAGATGCTTTACCATCTGGTAGAACAAAGGCTCAAAAAATGGCCATTGCCTTTGGTCTGAGTCTTGGATGCCTCTGCTTGATAGTTTTTGGTCTTGGACTTGTTCTATGGAGGAGGCACAAGCGTAAACAACAGTCATTCTTTGATGTTAAAGGTATATTTCCCATCAAAAACCTTTATTTGAAGCTTACAATTATGCATCTTCATTATGCTATAAAGGGTTGTAACTTGTACTTGTACTTATCTTAAATTCTGAATATATTTGGTCCAATTATAATAGTTCCTCCAATTTCTGTCTTAATTCTGAATCACTATAGACCAGCATCATGAAGAAGTCTACCTTGGAAACTTGAAGAGGTTCCAATTAAGAGAACTCCAGATTGCTACTAACAACTTCAGCAACAAAAACATTCTCGGCAAGGGTGGTTTTGGAAATGTCTACAAGGGAATTCTCCCAGATGGCACTCTTGTGGCAGTCAAGAGGCTTAAAGATGGCAGTGCCACTGGAGGAGATATTCAGTTTCAGACTGAAGTTGAAATGATCAGCTTGGCTGTGCACCGAAACCTCCTCAAACTGTATGGATTTTGCATGACACCAACAGAAAGGCTTTTGGTTTATCCTTACATGTCCAATGGCAGTGTTGCTTCTAGGCTCAAGGGTGAGTTCAATTGTAGAGATAATCACTTTCTTTTACAGTCTCAAGACTTTCTTTTACTAGTATAAGCTCAAGGCTTATACTAGCATGCTAGCTAATTTGAGTACCTGATTCATGCACCATGATGGATATTTGCAGGTAAGCCAGTGTTGGATTGGGGCACAAGGAAGCAAATTGCCATAGGAGCAGCAAGGGGACTGCTATACCTTCATGAGCAGTGTGATCCAAAGATAATCCACAGAGATGTGAAGGCTGCAAATATATTGCTTGATGACTATTGTGAGGCAGTGGTAGGGGATTTTGGGTTGGCAAAGCTTTTAGATCATCAAGATTCACATGTTACAACTGCAGTGAGGGGCACGGTGGGGCATATAGCACCAGAGTATCTATCCACAGGGCAATCTTCTGAGAAGACTGACGTCTTTGGATTTGGCATTCTGCTTCTTGAATTGATCACAGGCCAGAGGGCACTGGAATTTGGAAAAGCAGCCAACCAAAAAGGAGCCATGCTTGATTGGGTAAGTTTGTTTCCCTTTGTTGTTAATTTAAGTTCCTTTTTCCCACTTTGTTGGCACAAAGAGGACTTGTGATTGTGTTTTTAAAGAGATAAGGTAATTTCGTGTTTAGACGAACATTTGCAAACTTGATTTACAAAATTAAAGTTGGTTGCAATTTACTAAGAATTGAGTTTTTCCAAAAGCTAAAATAAGCTTTTGTTCTTATTGTTGGATTCTTGCAAGAGGTAATGCCAAGGAGATTTGGCATAAATGAGCCAAGGGCATTACATATAAGAGGGCAAGACCCCACTTCCAATCCAATACTTTAGCAACGGGTTTGTGAGTCTTGTTTCTTTGTCTATTTTATTCATTCCTACTCAATGTGACACAGAAACTCACACTTGGAATTGTGAGTTCACAACCACGCTATTAGTCCAATGTGAGTTTGGAAACACAATCATCAATTGTCAAAAGTAACCAACATGTTCTTTTCCTAGAAAATCCACTAAATAACCTACTACATTTGAGTAAATTATGTTCTTTCCTTGAAAACCCTTTAATCAGATTTAGAACAACTACAATTGAACTCAGCTTACTTAACCTGTTGGTTGAACGGGTTCTAACCAGGTTAGAGGTGGGTTAACCAGTAACTCACCAACAACAATTATTTATCATCTTTTATCATTTTTCATCATAATTGTCTACTACTTTTAAATATGTAGGTTGACAATTTAGTGTTTTGAAAGACTAGAATGTTGTTCAATAGTGTTTGGATGTTTAATTTATTTGTTTAGCCAACTATGCAGGTTGACATTCTGATTTTCACTTACTATCTTTATAATCTTACTTTATTGTGATTAATGCTTGGTGTAATAGTTGAACACTGTGTTTGTATTGTTATAATTATATGAGTAGAGTCAATCCACTTTTCAATCTATTGTTATAATTGTATTGTTATAATTATATTGGGTTACAAAATTTTTGGCTCACTAAAGAGTGAGTCGAGTTAAGTTGACTAATTTTTAGTTCAACCTGTGGTGAGCCAATTTGTGTAAGCCAGGTTGGCTCCCTTTGACACCCCTTCATTTGAGTAAATTATGTTGTTTTTCAAAGTTTCTAATGTGTTTGGATCACATTTCAGTTGAACATAACCTACTTGTTTTCAATTGGAGATATTTTTACTTCTACATTTTGTGCATTGGAATGTGAAAACCAATGTTTGATACCTTTGAAACAACTATCAAACAAACACCAAGTCCTTACATACATTATTGACATATTCACCCAGGTAAGGAAAATCCATCAAGAGAAGAAGCTTGAGTTGCTTGTGGACAAGGATCTGATGAACAACTATGACAGGATTGAGCTTGAGGAAATTGTTCAAGTGGCACTCTTGTGCACACAATATCTTCCTGGCCACAGGCCCCGGATGTCTGAAGTTGTACGCATGCTTGAAGGTGATGGCCTTGCAGAGAAATGGGAAGCTTCTCAAAGTGCTGACACCACCAAATGCAACAAACCACATGAACTCTCTTCATCAGATAGGTATTCTGACCTCACTGATGACTCTTCTTTGTTGGTTCAAGCAATGGAACTCTCAGGCCCCAGATGAATTTTTCATAGTCATTTTTAGTTCTTTTACTTCCACTTTGATTTTCTTTCTCATTTGGGTTTCTAGCTTCCTAAAGAAAGTATATCAAATTGAAGAACATGTGATCATTGAGTCCATTTATATGTTGTATGATAGAAGAAGCCTTCAAAGGTGAAAAAGGGCTTTTTTTTGGTTTTGCTTTTTCAAATGTATATATACTTATTTGTTGAGGATGAATTTGTAGTGCAAAGTTTTGTAAAGTTAAGAGAAATTAAATGAAAACCTTTGCCAGGTTTTTAGTGAGAAGGTTACTAAAAATTATCTTACTTGCCTTCTATTTTCTTATGTTTCATGCTTACCATAAATTTATTACAGATATTCGTCATTTTACCATTTTTTGTTTATTCTTTATTTCAATACCAATTTGTATTTTTAATTTATTTATTTAGTTTTTTTAAAGCAAACTTAGTTTTTCCAACCCACATATCCCATACTAGATTATATTTAATTATCTATGCGAATCGTTGGAGTCACGTAAATCATTAAAAGAAAATTATTAAAACTTTTGCTTCCTTTGAGATTTTTAGTGTTTGTCTATTTGTTCTTTCATTTTTTTTTTATTTAAACAAGTTCTAGATAAAATAATTTTTTAGGGCATAATGTTTGTGAGATACTCATTTCTTTTTTACTCTAAATATTATATAGTTTTCTATTTTTTTTAATATAACGAGTTTTACATTTAAAATTAAAAAATTGAAAATGGAAGAATATATTTGATAACTTCAAATATTTTATAGAATATTAAGGAGTATGGCAGAGAACATCAAGCGACAATATCTCTTTAATACATGTTTTAAATTACTTAATGCTTTCCAATATTATTAAATAGTTTAACAAATATGTTATTTAATCATACAATATTATTTTTATATTAACAACAATAAATAAAAATACTTTAATAGTACTTATTTTTGTAACACATCTTTTTATTATTGGTTAAAACTAGAAAAGGAAAATAAACAGTGTCATCGTATATTTATGAAATTTTGATTTTAGTATGGGACTATTATCAATTTTAAAATATTATTTTTAATCATTTTTTGCTATATCATATCATATAGTAAACAAAATACTATATTTACAATTCGATAAAATTTTAGAGCATTATGATATATATATTTTTTTTAAATTTAAACTTAATCTATATATAAACTTTTACTATAAGTTAATGAAAAGAAATTAACATATGTAAAAATGATTATCAATAATTCTAGATATCACTGGAAGATGTATTTTAGCTTTTAAAAGTAATTTGAAAAATTGACATAACTAGAATGGGAAGATTTTTTTCTATTAATTATTCTTATTTTATTTTATTTAAAATTTATTTGTACACAAGTTAAAACTAAAAGTTTATATATAAGAACTTCTACAAATTAGTCTATATATAAATTAATCTTAATTTATAAAAGTTCATTTCCAATTTTTTCGTAATTTCATTTTTGAAAGTTCTATAAAAAATAGCTCGTCAAACATATTCTAAGCTAAATTGTTTCCAGTGATTCTCAAAACAAGAAAACAAAAACAATTAGAAAATGTTTCCCCCTTTAGGTACAAATTTGACATTAATTAGTCAGAAATAAATATAAATATAAATTGTTATTTGAATATATGAATCAATAGTTATTCATACAAAATTAGTGATGGAAAATTTATTGATATTGTTTATTTATATTAATTATGAAAAAATGTATATTGAACATTGCTTTTACTAGTCAACAATGTATTTTTTATTTACCAAATTACGAAAATGTTATAATCTATATTTTTTTTGTAATTCCACATATCACTTATTAAACACAGTTTTTATATGTAGATAATTATCTAGACTTTATATGATCATTAAGTATTCCATTAATGAAGTCAAGAAAGTTAAAAGTTTCTTAGAAGCTAAAGAAAAATTACGTAAAAGCATAATAATTAGATATAAGTGAACTAAAAAACTGATCCTCGAAAATAAAATAGATTCAATTGAATAAATTAATGAAAATTTGAGCATCTACTATATTTTTTAACATACTAGACCCACATTTAATGTTTTATTTGAAAAGCTTATTTAAAGAAATTTTTAGATACGGAACTCAAGTCTGTTATTATAAGTAAAAAATGAGTGGGGATGGACTTTATATATATATATATATTCCATTTTCTATTTGAATTTAAGTTTGTTAAAACAAACTAATTTATTATATTTGGAACAATTATTACATTCTAAAGGAAATGTACGAGTTTATAAAATACAAGAAAATAATTATTTTATACAAAAACTACGTTACGAAAATAAGTTATTTTATATTTCTTTCAATACTTATGAAAACTACATTACTTTTTTACATTTTTTTGCTTCCCAATCAATAATAAAATAACGAAAAAGCTGATTTCCATTTGGCAGAAACTATAAAGTCATTATAAAATAAAAACATGATTATAAATTTGATTCCTATATTTTTTTAAAACTTTTAACTTTTATCTTTAGTTTTTCTTTCACAATTTTAGTTGCTTGATCTTTTATCTTTTAAATTTTTTGGCGATTGCTTTCTGCACCGATCATTTCGAACCTGCACCTCCACAATTTTGGAAATACCAGAAATGCCTTGGTAGTTTCATTTGAAATGCATTGGTCCATGGAAGAAAGGTTGTTAGTGGTGGCTGATTTGTTGAGTAAACAATGTTACTAATACCAACCCACTCTCTTCGTCCAATATATGCAAACGGACATACTGATTTGAGAACCTCTTCTTTTAATATTCTATATAGACTTGAATAAAATCAATATTTAACATCTCAAAATAGTCAAACATAATAAAAAACAAAAAAAAAAATTCTAGAATAATCTTTCTGAAATATGTTTTCAAAATTATTATTCCAAAAACATTTTCTGAAAAGCCTATTCTAGAAAGCTATTTAAAAAATCTTATTCTATAAATATTTTCAGAAAAACATATTTTGAAAACATATTTCATAATCCTGAATCGAAGACATTTTACATCAACCACCTCGCTATTCTAGACCACATTCGTAAGTCTTCCCTACAAGAAACAAATGCAATTTACTAACCACATACACAAGTGCAAAATCAGCACCAAGGAAACCAACGTAGGGAGCAAAGCCCAGTCAGAACCGTGAACCAAGGTTCCGATAGGAGAAGAAATACCTTAGATTTTAATTATAAACACAGGAGGGCATTTTTGTCATTTAGTAGAGCGGATGGGTGCAGGTTAAAAAGTGAGGAGGTTCAGGAAGTACTTGCCTTATTTTTCTTTGTGTATCACATTTAAAATAAAAAGTTAATAATATGCGGCCTGGTAACTGGACCTAGCCCAATCGCTACCAATTTAAGATCAAAACAGTGAAGCGCAAAGTAGCGAATTAGGGTTTTGTTTCTGAGGAGTGTTTAGGGTTGTGTCTGTGAGAGAGAGACAGAGAGAGAGGGAGAAATGAAGACGATTCTATCTTCGGAGACGATGAACATTCCCGACGGCGTGAGCATCAAGGTTCACGCGAAGGTGATCGAGGTGGAGGGACCTCGTGGAAAATTGGTGCGAGATTTCAAACATCTCAACCTCGATTTTCAGCTCATAACGGACGAGAACGGCAAGAAGAAGCTGAAGATCGATGCGTGGTTCGGATCTCGCAAAACCTCCGCTGCCATTCGCACCGCCCTCAGCCACGTTGACAACCTCATCACCGGCGTCACCAAGGGCTACCGCTACAAGATGAGGTTCGTCTACGCTCACTTTCCCATTAACGCCAGCATCGGCAACAACAACAAGTCCATCGAAATCCGAAACTTCCTTGGCGAGAAGAAGGTTTATTTTTTATTTTTATTTTATTTAATTTCTTAGTTATTTATTTATTTATTTATTTAAATATGTATTTAGTTGCTTAGGATTAGCAAGTTTTTGATTTTTTTCTTTTTCTGTTTATTTTGGTCTCTATAAGTTTTGTTGATTTGCTTTTATCCTTCCAAGTTTTAAATCACTTGTCCTTAATATTCACAGACGAAATAACATTTATTTTACAGAATTAAAAGTATTTAGTAGTGTTATGCACCAGTATAGTTTCTTAGTGGATAATCTGAAACCTTCTCTACCAATGTTGCAGAAAAGAAATTCAATGAAACGCGTGAGTTTGAGTAATACATTTCTTTTGATCAGAAAAAAGTTCCATTTTTAATCATGTGTTGCAGAATGTGTGATTTTGACTTCTCAAGTTAAAATTAAGCAAATTAGTTCGCAAGTGTTGTGTTTATGTGATTTTTCAATTGTAAAGTTTAGTCTTTTGGTATCATTACTGTGCGATTTTTATTTACACTCGTAGTTTTGTTAGTATTTAGTTTAATGGATTGTAATGTTTGTGTGATTTTGATGTGATTTTGATCTTTGAAGTTAAAATAATGCAAACTAGGTTACCATGTATTGTATTTGCATGAATTTAGTCTTCTGATTTTTAAATTAGATCTGAGGTTGTATCACTATTGTGCAATTTTGATTTACTCGCCACATGTTGGTTAATTATATGATGTAAAAGTTTGCAATCTTAATCTTATGCGCTCTGAAGTTAAAATTACGCAAATAGGTTTCTAAGTGTTGTCTTCTAAATTTCAGCTGTGTAAATTAGATCTTTATGATTTTGATTAGTTTGCTAATGTTTTTGTCAAATATTTAATGAATTTTATTGGTGTGACAATGGTGGATGATGAACTATCTCAATAAAATTTGGTTACAGGTGAGGAAAGTGGATATGCTTGAGGGTGTGTCTGTTGTTCGATCTGAAAAGGTGAAGGATGAGTTGGTTTTGGATGGAAATGACATAGAGCTTGTTTCCAGGTCTTGTGCTCTCATTAATCAGGTATGTTTATGTTATTTCTCCCAAACCCTTCTCTGATTTACTCTTGTTTAGACTTTAATTGTGTTTTGCATTTGTTTGCTTTGCTACAGAAATGCCATGTTAAAAACAAGGATATTCGGAAGTTCCTTGATGGTATTTACGTCAGTGAGAAGGGAACAATAGAAGTAGACGAGTAGAGTAGACCGTTCTGCTTTTATTTAGATTGGATATCTTTTCTGTTATCATCATTTTGAGATTGGATTTACAATTTTGTGTTGTTTATGACTTTTTTTTATTGAAATGTTTTACTCTGAATTTACTAATCCAACATGCATTGGAATGAAGTATTTGCTGAAATTACTTTTTTCTGTGGTGGGAGATGAACGTGGTTAATATTCAGAGTCACAATTAAAAGTTGCATTATTAGGGTGTGATATAAACAATTTTAAAAAGCTATCCGGTTAAGATTACTCATATACAGCTGATGGAGGGGTGTTGTAGGGCAGAGTAGTGTGTAGAATTGAAGCAGGGTATGATGAAAAGATGAAAACGAAAGTTGTCTCTGTTTTTTGGATCTTAAAACATTTGTTTTGGAAACAAATTAAGTTAATAAGTTTTTGATGAGGAATTGGTTGTGGAGTGTATGGGGTTATTATGTAAAATAGTTTGTTAACTAAAAACGAGAAGGGAATCAAACATGACAGTGATTTATGTTAACTTTCATATGCTGCTGGAGGAATAGTTTGTTTTAACTGTCATATCTTCTATTTATTTTAATTGGGTTTTAAATTGTCAGAGTAGATGATAAGATTATGTGATTTATGCATCAACCATATTTTCTCAAGAGTTTTGAAGATTCTAAGTCTTATGCGTTCAATTATTTTTATAAAATAAAATTAGAAAGGTATGTTTTCATAAACTGAAATCTTATTTATGCTTTGAAGAAATCAAACATCAAAGATATAAGTCAACCAGATCCTAAATAAACCAACTAAAATAATCACTCCCGATGATGAAGTAATTCTTCATTATAGTTGAAAATTATCTTCTTGATCCTTCTTTGCTTAATTAATTATTTTTAAGATTTCATTCTTCTTTATGAAATTTACTGAACTGCGTCAGGACATGATGAAGGTGCACAAAGCAAAAATGCCCCAACTAAATTTCAAAGGACTTTGCTGGAAGCACCCTCTATGTCCAAACCCAACTTTTTGTTCTTTTTGCTTTTTATAAAACATTCCTTAGAGAATTAAAATTCTGTTGTGTTAGTTTATTATAAAAATTCACACAGCAAAATAGTAGGGTTGAACACAGATAAATTAAATAATTTCTAAGGTAAACTTTTTTTAATGACTACACAATTACAAAAGCAAAAAGTAATGTTATTCTTCAAAAGTTCACAAGATATATATAAAGAATGACCATTAATAGATGAATTAAGAGTAATCAAATTTTTGATTGACTTGACTAATTGATTAAGTTTTATAACTGTGAATAGTAAATATGTAATATGACTAAACCTATGGAAGATTGCATAAAATGAAAATATTTTGTTAAGTACATATAAATTATTTTATACAACTATGGATATTAAAGATAATCAAATAATTAATTATTTTTTTATAAATGGGTAATCAGTTTGTAATGTGTAAAAAAAATCGTAATTGGTTTGTAACGGGAAAATTTGTTTAACTTAAAGGCGATATGTAAACTTTTTTTAACATTTAATTATATTTTATTTTTAATATAAAACTTTATTGATCTTTTTCTAAATATATTAGTTTATAATTTTACTTTATAAGTAACATCTTTTTTCCTTTATTCTTCTCAATGAGAAAATGATTACTCTTGAAAATAATCTTTCCTTCTTAATTATTCTTTGCCATATATAACATGGTATACAAATGATTCTCCATTTGTATATATTTTATTTTTAATTGTATTTTAAAATTAAAAAAATAAAAATAAATTATTTAAATGTTAAAAGTAATTCCACACACTTTTCAAGATTACAACACATTACAAACCATTGATGTAACCATCTTTATTAATTTTATTTTATTAAAAGATATAGAGGCATGAAATGTCACTTTTCCATGAGAGTAGATAATAACTCTTACCAAATCAATTGAGACTAATTAGAGGTGTTGAATCACTAGACTCAATCATAATTTATGAAAGTATCTTAAGCACTCCACTTGATTGTTTACTCTAATCAAGAATGTCAATCACCAAATTCTTAGGGTACGTAATATGATTTGGGTCGATGTGGTTTATGTTGTAGGTATGGCTAGAAACAAATTCACGACTATTGAAAGAATAATTTCATTAGTGCAGTTTAGAAGAATTAATACCATACAAGTACTTCAATTTCAATCTTAAACAAAAGACAAAAACAAAAAACCATGAATATAACACTCACTAGAAAAAGTGAGTTCCTCCGGGGAATCGAACTTTCAATAAAGAAAATTGTTTTGCCATCTTCCTAAATGGATATACCATTTATATTTTGTGATTGAATGTGCGAACGCAAAGTTTGCTTGCACTTTTTTTTGTCTTCGTGGACATGAATATTTTACCTAAAAATATGAAAACCAAAACATTAAAATTATACTATCTTTCAACATCATATGAGATTCTTCCATGTGATTGCTTTATACCCATTGTGAGAGATGAAATTGGTAATTTGAAATCTTAAAGTGAGGATGAAAAGAGAAGTTTAGTTGCACTTTTTCACTTTAAATTTTAGGTGTCATGGTCTAGGAATATTAGAATAATCTAAATCTGCAATGCCATTTGTTACATTCACTTTTCTTCCCCACAAGAGGACGATTCACATTTCATGGTTGCAATTGCAAAGCATTGAAGAAACCAAACCAAAGTTCACAGCTGTGTTGAGTGGTTAGAATATTCTTTGTATTAGAAATTGCACAAATACTCTCATGTGAAGGGATATATAAGCATAAATACTTTTTAGATTAACTTTCAAAAATTAGATAATTAGTAAAATTAAAAGGGTAGTCATTCATTTTTAATTTCATAATACTTTCTCTTTGGTAATGTAAACTAAATATAGCTCAACATGTTTGACCTTTTATTCTCTGTAAATTTGCTAGTCCAAACACCATATAAAGACCTAAAGTGTAGCTAGGTGGTCCTCAAAAGTGGCTGCACTTTTTTACTTTTAAAAGCATTGAAGTACACATGGAATGAAGTTTAGACAAAAAATGTGGACGTTGTTGTTACCCATTTGTACGGATTTATACTCTTCCTTGTGCTGATCTACTGGATATCTCAATAATATTCACCAACTATCAGATGAGCTTCAGACAGCTACTTCCACCCTCGAAATTGATTCTGAAGACAAGAAAAGAACTCCCTTTTAATAGGTTAAAATTTTCTTTCCTTTACTTCTGGTTTCAGGTTCTTAGAATTTTAAGATTTCAATTAAATTATTATAGTTTCTAAATTTTATGATCAATTTATCAATATATAGTTACATTTTTGTTAAATATTAACCGTTTGTAAAATTATTTCATCTTAATTAATGGTCTTGAGTTAGCGTTACAGATGTGTAGTTGCATTGAGATTGGGAAGGAAAATATTACGTGCTATAGTTTTTCATATCCTATCTGAATAGGGTTCTGGTGGAAGAAACACATGCGATTATGTCAAAAATATATATTCATTGAATATTGTTACATAATTAACACGCTTAGTTGTATGGATTTATAAGCTAATTCTTTGCATATGTTTGTGTTTCACTGATTGATGATGAAATGTTACTAAACTTTATGTACTCTATATGATATAATTAGATGTATTTCACAGTTAAGAATCTAAGTGTGAATCTAATTTTACATTGAATAGAAATGAGAATTTTGAGCAATATACCAGAAAAGACCCACAAATCAAACGGCGAAGCTAAGGCCACCAACGAGGTGATATTGAACGAGTTGAAAAAATGTTTAGGTTTCGCCAAAGAAAAATAGACAAAGGAATTACTTGAGGTGTTATAGGTATATCAGTGAAGTTCTCAGTTAACAATCTAAAATACTCTTTTTAATTTGTCATATGGGATTGATGCTATGATCCTGGTAGAGGTCGGCGAGCCCTTCCTACAAAGGTAGGTATTCGACGTGGACATAAACAATTGAAGTTTAGTTACTAATCTCAACGTCTTCAGCGAGTTAAGAGACGAGGCTAAGACAAGAGAAGAGGCCAACAAGATTAGGGCAACAAGAAGGTATCATTTCAAGGTTAAGCCAAAGAGTTTTCATCCAAGAGATCTCGTGTGGAGGATGAGGAGTGATGCAAGAAATACTGAAGGGAAGTTCTCAGCCAAATGGTTAAGACCTTTCCAGATTTAGAATCCTGTGAAAAATGGAACATATTGTCGTGAATACCTTTCTGGCAAAGCGATTTCGTGGACATGAAATGCCACCCACTCAAGTTTTATTTTTGTTAAATTGTAAATAACCTTCAAAGTCTTGCTTGTTTTTTTTTTTCTTTTTTTCTCTAACGAGGATTTTGGCTGAGAAGATTTAAACAAGACACTAATAAAATCAGTTATTCAAGAATTTTTGTTTAGCATATGAATTTAACCAAGAAAGTTTCTTCGTGTTCTTCGCCAGAACTTGTGTTGGCCCTATACAGATCACATTAATCCCGCGTTGGCCAATGAATCTTTAGTATCAAGCAATCCCTCGTAATTAATGGGTGTTGATCTTAACAAATACTTTTACAAAAAAATTCCTTTAAACATTTACATCGAAAAGTAAAAAAAGAAAACAATCGAATTACTTGACATTCTCCTCACCATCCTTGGTCTCGACCTCTTCCCCTAGTGGACTTTCCTTGGTGGCAACATCATTCACTGGGAAGTCTTCAACTGGAACCAATTGTTCTTGGAAGGCATCCTTGCCAATATCAAACTGCTTCTCTGTGGTCAACATACCATATAAGAAAGTCGCTTGATGCATACCAAACACGTACCCTTTGAAGGTCGAGAGCTCTTCCTCCACTTTGGCCTTTTTTAAGAGGACCTCGTCATGAGCATGGGTTATCTCAATCAATTTTTGCTCAAGCTTCTTCATCTCGATTATTATATTATTCAAAATTGACTCTAGTATTTTTTCTTTTTTTCTCTGAGAGGAGGCACCTCGTCTTCCAAAAGGTCCTATCATGTGTCATCTCCTCTCAGTAGGCTTTTGACTTTTTAAGTAATTCATCTAGGAAGGCATTTGCCTCAAAAGTAGCTTTTAGTGAACTTGGACTCGGTTAACTCTTGTTTGAATTTTAGCAATTCAGAGGCTCAACCCTTGGAGATTTCAACACCAAGCACCTAGGTGAAGGCTAGTAGTCGACTTTGTATCTCCAGTCATACTGCCATGAGTTCTTTCGATAAAGGCAAGGAGATTACCCCTTTCTTAAAAGAGGTCAAGGAGAAGTTCACACCTTTATAAAATGCAATGTCCTAGCTAAGAACGAATCTTACATTGCTTGTTCCGACACCCAATGTAGAAGGCTGAGACTTCTTCGATGACCTCCTTAGAGACGAGTGCTTCTTAGATCTACACTTTCTTTTGTGTTTCTTTTGCATCGAAAGAGGAGGGCGAGATCAATCACGGAAAAGGGTAAGAGTCCCCTTCAGAGTAGGGGTGTCGTCAACATAGGGCCCTTGTTAGTTGGCCAATTCTTTCCAATGGGAGTTGCTTCAATACTTGCATGAAGTCCAAAGCATTTTGAGTCATTATACTTGAAAATAAAAAAAAAATCATTCAACAAAGTTAGCATAGACCAAAAAGACAAAAAAAAAAAAAAATGAAACATACCCTTCAAATTCATCCATCGTTGAAGGGATAGATGAATCCTCCATATCTCATAGGTGGGCAACTTTCTTAGGAAAAAATCTAAGACAAAAAAAGAACCTTTTATCCTCCTTGGTCATTAATGATATCTAGCTAGGATTAATATCAAACAAGACTCTGAGTCCAATAAAAGGGAAATTTAAGTTTACCCGTATCAGAAAAGTATTTTTGGTCGGAGGGTTTGATTATCACTTTGAAAAACATAAAATTTTTGTAGAACGAGGTGTGGGCCGCGAATAAGTATGCATCGAGTCATCCCACTAGAGAGTATGAGCCGTCCAAGGTGGTCGGTTGAGAACTATAGTAGTGTAAAAACACTTGGGGGGCATGACTTAACTCTAACATCTTGATTATTAGCTAGAAGGCTTGCAATGAGGTGTATGAGTTTGGGTGTAATTGAGTTAGAGCTACAGTTTAGGGTGCGTAGAACACCCAGGGTGAGCTCATCAAAGGTTAATCGGACATGGGCATCCAAACACTTACAACTATACTTATAAAAGAACTTAGATTTGTTACCCTCTCGACCATGACATACATTGTCAATGGCAATACATCGCTCAAGTGCTACTATGCCCTCCTTGACATCCCTTGTGAGCATAAGCATACTCGTGACTTACAACCATCGGACTCGAGAGTCCACGTAAACCCGTGAGAGGTCTATAAACTTGACTCATAAATCCGACATGTAGACTCATAAGAATCTACTTGATAGAAAAACTCAACAAAAAAGACAAACATTCATAATACAAATTCCACAATATTAAAATAAAGAAGTTCATACAATACACCAATAATAAGATAATAATTAAATAACCAAAAAACACAAATGCTATTAATTTTATAGGTCTCTTTCATCTAATCCTCTAATAAAATCATCTCCACCATCTTCGTCACCATCTTCATCACCATCAAGTTCTTTTCTAGATGAAACTTGTTAATCTACATTGTCATAAAAAAAAACTATATTATCAAGATCAAGTGCATGTCCATCTAGAGTTGGATCATTTAAACTTGCTCCAACTAAGTCAACATTTTCACCATCACCTTCAGCTTGAGTTTGCTTAACCTTAATATTATCTCCTTCTCCAACTATCCATTCATCACTAGACTCAATGTCATCAAATGGGAGAGCAAAATTTTTTCTAATTTGTTTATTTTTCAACTTCAAGTTATACATCACATAAACCAAGTCATTTATCTTTTTCTAGTGCAAACAATTTCTTCTTCTTGTATGAACCTATAATTTAATATGAAATTATAGTAAATATATAAAGAAAATTAAAACCTTAAATAACTTAATGAACTTGAATTATTATATCAAATGAGCTCCGATTATGCTCACACCTTGAAAAGCTAAAAGTCAAACCCAAAACTCGAATGAAAAACTTCTTTAAGTCTGGAGTTCCATCCTCAAACATCTCCCACCATTCTCTAGGAGCATAATTTTCCTACAATTATTTGCATCTTCCATAGAAAAAACTCCACTAGCATAGTGAAACTGAAGAAGTTGGAAATTGATTTTTTTTTTCTTTTTGCAATATCACTAACCAATTTTATCATGCATATATGCAACTCCTCTTTCACCTCAAGATCATCATTTGTAAAAGTTGGTTCATAGTGCAAGTGGGGGTTTAGGTAATAGGAAACTGCATACAAAGGCCTATGAAGCTAATTATCCCACCTCTGATCAATGATTTTCCAAACACGTTCATAAATATGAAAGTACCAATTATGTTATATTAGAAATAATTACACAAATAAATAAGTAACTAATTTTAAAATGATAAAAAGTTTAGAAATGTTACATTGCCTTTTCTTAGTATTATTAAAGTTGCATTTAATCTATTATTTTGCACAATCTATCTCCTCATATATGAATCTCATTGTGGGTTTTCTATTGAATATGACATTTTGAACTCTCCCTTCCCATGATATTCCAAATTTGCTTGTTTTTCACTCTTTAGAGTAAAACATTTTCATCAATGATGCTTTCGTTTCATGAAGACAAGCTAGAGTCAAGTAAGATGTGACAAATCTAGTCATTCCAGGCCTTATCAAGTCTCTTCCCCTTGTAAACTTTTTCAACATGCCATTAGAGGTGTTCTACCATAAATGTAGGTTGTGATCCTTCTTCCCTTATTAATGGTTATTTCATGGACCTTCAAATGCTTCTCAAGATCTTCAAAGATTAAATCAATATAATGTGTAACACATGCAGGCCAATATAAATGTTCTCTTTTTTGCATTAATATCTCTCTAGTTGCCTTAAAGTTTGTGGCATTATCAATAACTACCTGCACTACATTCTCCTCGCCAACAAATTCTACAACATCATCCAACATTTTAAATACGTTATCACCAGTTTTTGAAATATTAGTGTTATCCAATGAATAGAGAAACATAGTTCCTATAGGACTATTCACCAAAAAATTACAAATTGAACGCCCATTAGTAAAAAAAATACATACTACAAAAGGATAAAGATTGGTTAAAATGTAATCGAGGTAAACAAAAACGCAGTGACACTTTTGAAATTAATTGAAGAGATATTACACCAATTACTCACGAACCGATGTAATATACCCCATTTACATCGGTTGACACTCCTAACCGATGTAGAAAAGACTAAAAAATAAAAATTCAAAATTTGGTTTGGCGCTGAACCTATTACTTTGTTGTGAGTCTCAACCGATGTAATAGGTGCTAGATACTATATCGGTTGTTACCTAAAACCAATGTAGAAAGTGTTTATTGCATCGGTTCTCGTTACAACTGATGTAATATGCTCTAGCTTGTGAAAAAAATTTAATTTTTGAGTGAGTACGCGAATTTATTAACCTAATATTTTCACTACTTTTATTATTTGTTTTTCCCTCGTGCATTGCTGAGTCTCTTTGGTGCATTCTCTGCTCTTGAGTTGTTGTTTTCACTCTTGCTCATACTATTTGGTTGGTCCCTTCGTTGCGTTCGTCTACTTTCTTTAGCATTTTTGACATAGGTGGTTTGTTGACTTTTTTATGTTACAGGTTTTAAAGGATGTTATACACTTGATGCGTGAGCCTTTTTCCACCGTGAATGCTTGGTTCGACACCTTTTGCTGCTTCTCTTTGCAAGAGGTTAGCATTTTTGTAAAATTCATTAAAAGTGGTTAGAATTTTTTTTTAACCTAATTTTTTTAGCAGCAACTTGATTTAGTGTATGTTTGATAGATTTATAATAGATGTTGAGTTGCCAAAAGGTGAAAAAACTTCAAATGACCATAACTTCTGATAGAGAGTTCAGATTGAGACATTCCAAAAATGAAAGTGGCTCGAAATGTGGTAATGAAGTTCGTGGGCAGTACCTAGTGGGTATTTAGAATCTATTTTTTTTTTCAAAATCCTATTATTTACTATTTGTTTTAGTATTTTTGACATATTTTTTCTATTTCACATATCTACACTTGTCAAAAAAATTCTGGAAATTTTTGTGTTGTTTCCTTGTGCAGAGATTTATCAAAAATTTTGGAAAACTATGATTATTTTTTTTTAAATAGAGATATTACATCAGTTGTGAGTAACAACCAGTGTAATAGGGTAGATACTACATCAGTTGGGAGCCACAACCGATGTAGTATCTCCTCTTAAGCGCTCTTAGGATTGATATTTTGCGTCAGTTATTTATCAACTGATGTAGTATATGCACATACTATATCGGTTATAGAACTGATGTAGAAAGTCTAGGACTTTCTACATCGCCTACATCAACATCGATTCTGGAACTGATGTAGAATGTTTTTCAATACTAATGTCAAATGTGTTTTTTCTACTAGTGGCCTTTTCTTATTTGTCCACGCATCAGACATAATTGTGTAACCTTTTCTCTTCCATCTTCCTTGTATTCTAAAAGGCATACATCAGTTTTGTCCAGTGCTCTTTTCAAAAGTTTCTCTCTAATATCATGATATGATGGATGTTTAGAACCAACACCATATCTTGAAATCATGTCACACATTTTTGCATAAGTAGGATTTCTAATAACATTGAATGGAATGACACTTGTATAGAAAAATTCAGAAAACTTGAGCATCCACTTTTTCTTTATCACCTTTCTTGGATAATTGGTTTATAATAGCTTGAACATTATCACTAAATTTATTTTTACGTGTCTTGCTACTGCTTAAATTCTATTCACTCTCTTTACCACCATCAATTTGTTCAAGACTATTCAACATTCTTTTCTTGGTCAAGACATCTTTAGCATCTGAAACAACTTTCATCATTAAAGCTTTAATTTTTTTGGGTACTGAAACACAAGATTCATAATCATATCTACTTCCAACAAGATGATGTTTGAATATGAAAATGTCTCCATTAAATGTCTTTGAACAATATTTATATTTCACTTTTTTTTTCGATTACCTAAGACATCTGTTTCATGTTTCCATCCAATATTTTCTATTTCCCGCCTCAATTTTACTTCTAGGTGGAAGTGAAGATGATGTACCAACACTCCCACCGGTACAATTTGAGCCACTTCCCGACATCTTGATAGCACTGCTACTAAAGAAAAATGCAATTGCAATTTTAATTTGTACTTTATTTCAGCTAGCCACACTCCAAATTAAAAAAAAGCAACTAAACAAACATATAAACTTACCTTAAAAATAAATGTATTAGCTTGTGGAGGAGTTGTAGGCTGAGGGAGCAATCCACGGACCTCCAAAAAAATGCAATGGAGAAGGACCTCCACACACAACAACGACAACGACAGTGGTGAGACAAAGCCAACGGGACTAACGAAGAGACACAAATCGAGACGACGAGGCTATATGACACGAAGAGAGACAAATTAAGATGGCGAGGCAAGACAAACCCAAACGACAATGAATAGTAACACGGTGACGAGATCCATGACGGTGACGCACGACAACAAGACAACCTAGACCGTGACTCGAGAACCCTAAATTGCGACGCAAGAACCCTAAATGTAATGTAGTGCAGTCTAGTTATGAAATCCATTTTAGTGTAGGTATGAAAACAGTAAGTCGAAATTGAAACGACCAATGTGTGGGTTGTTTTGGAACTTTTTTTGCAAACTTGCGAGTTTGACTGAGTTTACTGAGTTTGCTTCCATATTTACTCCAAAAATGAGTTTGTCGTCGAGTCAACTCGGTCAAGGACAGTAGTAACATAAACTTGGACAAATTTATGAGTCAACTTATGAGTTTGAAAACCATGCATATGACTCTATCATGGATGACCAATGGTATTTAGAGAAATATTAGGTGACCTCAGTATCTACGCACTCATAACCCAACCAAAGAGGGAGGCAGTCTCGGCTATGTCACTCACTAAGGTCTTGATCCTATTAGGTGCATCTACTTGTCACTCCCCAACACTAGAGGCCGAACTCTCCCTTACAATGGCTACTAACTCATTGGAATCCCCTAAAGAGTACCTATTTGAAGACTTTGAAAAGCTTGACGAAGAAGACATGACTAACCTTGGTCGAAAGAATATTGTCTACACCTAGCCACTACTTGGATCTCGAATCATGAACCTCAGATCCTTTAAAAAATACATGTGATCCAACTGATAATGACCCACCTCTATTTATAGATCATGAAACACGACGTCTAATCGACATGTCTTTTTCCTTTCCAATCGTAAGATCACCCTATAGCAAACAATCCAGATGAGATCAATCATGGACCTCGATAAAGGAACACCTCAAAACTCTAGATCTTTCTTAAACCTCTTCAACCTATAGTCTTGAGCTCAAGGGTCTAGTAGACAAGATGGACGAGTACATCTTAGTCCAACATGGCATAGGGAAAGTCAAGAACGTCTTGGCTACACAAAGAAAAGGTATACAATTTTCTTTCAAAAAACTTAAAACTCTTAAGGCTAGGCTTATTGAGTCTGGGATGTTAGTGTACTATCACGCATATGTCGAGAAGGTGTTGAGATACTATGCCAAATACTTCTCAGGCATTTGAAATGACAATTAAAGTTAACCATGATTCACGTTAATTAAGTATCTTAAATCAATCCGTACTATCACACAATCAACCTTAAAAGTTGTGATAATTGAGGCTCTTTATGAATAACGCTCTCACTCGTTTCTATAAATAGCATGATACCATCCTATAAGAGGTACTTTTCAAATCAATACTTTAATACTTCAAATAGTGAATACTTACTTATTAGAGAAACTTTTACACGGAAGACCAACATGTAAGGATTTTTTGGAATTCACAACAGAGCAAAAGGCACATTCCTAGTCCGTACATGATCACTCTAAAACTTCATATTTATAGTATTTATAGTAGTCATACTTCTAATTAAGTATTGTTGTGGACTTAGGTTTGGATGTGGAGAAAATATATAAATATGAACATGATACTAATGCTTTAATTCTCATATTTCTAGGTTGAGAAAATATGATAATACTATATTATGCTTCATCATAGCGTGAGCCCCAGGGGCATCAATGAGACCCTTCCAAGCATAAATGGTTAATCTTTTGCACTCTTTCTAAATGGCATATGCCACATATGTGAATGAAAGTGTAAAAGAACGGTCTAGCTGCACTTTTAGCCATCGTGGAAATGAATATTTCACAAAAAGAAAAACACACGTGAAAGAGTTTAAATCAAGGTTTGATAAAGTCTACCATGCATGAATGACAATGCTTAATTTTTATTTATTGTGTGATGAGAATGTTAGTAATCTCAAATTGATCAAAAATGGGAAGAAAGAGAAACTCACACTGCACTGAGCTTAGTGACTTTAAATTTGGGGTTGTTATGGTCTTCGAATATCAGAATAATCTCTATCTGCAATGCCATTGGTTACATGTTACCTTTAGCACTCGCCATTCTCCTCCACAAAGAGGAAAATTCACGTTTCATGGCTGGAAAACAGTGACGCCAGAGAGCTGTTGATACACACTGCAAAGGGTAGAGTGGTTGGAATATTCAAAGAGCCTCGTTGTACACTAAAGTGCATACATGTCACTTCCAAGTTCTTCGGTGTATCTTTTCTCTTCCCATCTCTCTTTTCCTCAGAATGTATATTGCAGTGTCAAATGCTATTTTGTCTAAAAGAAGAAAAAATTACAAGCTTGTTTTGTGTTTGTTGTTTAGTTTACTTAAATATAGTTTTTGTGAGTGTTCTAAAAATTAATGTCAACTTGAATGAAAAAAACGACTTCTTATGCTTTAAAAATGCTCTCAAAATAGAAAAATTCTGCGAAACTGATGCATGAAAAAAGTAAAATAACAGTAACTGGCTAATTGAATTCCTCTAACTTGTTAATCATTTTAACAATACAAGAGAAAATTTGAATAATTCGTAGTATAATATGAATGATTTCATACAAACAAATCATATGAAAATGGTGTGTAGGAGTTGTAGGTGAGAACACTGATACTATTTTGAAGTTGAGTTTGGAACTGGAGTAGAAATAAGCTTGTCCAAATATTGGTAAAGTACTCCTTAGGTCAAAGTCAGTGGAAGTAAGTGGTCCAAAAAAGTGTGCGCACTTTTAATCTTTAGGGAAGGAACGAGATACATGCAGAACAAATACGCAAGAGATTGCTTTATTCTCATTGTGTGATAGTAGCATTGCACATTTTCACTTGCATATTTCACTTTAGATTTAAGGCTACAATGCTTAGGAACATTGCAATGATCTATATCTGCAACGGCATTTGTTAAATTTGTAGTGCTACATGTCACTTGCTTCCCCACTGAGAGGAAGATTCATATGTCACAGTCATATACACTCCACACTCTATATGTAAATTAATTACTTATCTTGACACAGTGATTAAAACCTCTCACAACCAATGAATTTACCAAGAGAAGAGCATATATTAAGGAGTAACTTGAGATTTTGACAGGTGCATTCATTGCATGCCTAAAGAATCTACCTGGACCCAAATTGACACATGTCTCCAAGTTGAGTCACCACAAGATGAACAAAAGCCTCAACATCTCTTTAGTTATTCCAAAAGGTAAAGAAGCAATGTGCACAGGTCCGACCAAAACTTAGTACCAATCATGGAAATACTTCCCAGTAAATAACACTTACAATTTTAGATGACAACTTTTTCTGAGTGTTTAATCCAGTTGTATAGAAAAAAATTTGATACTTGAAGCTACTAATTATATTAAACTGAAAACACTTGTTTCCATTATGTATATACTTGGCAACACTGATTACACTGAAAACAATCAAACTTATTTTTGTTGGTCTATCATATTCAACCCTGAAACACAACCAACCACTAGATAAGCAAGAACTTTTTCAGGCCACTTTGTGCCACGATGGCACCCTTGATTCTCCCCCAACACTACTTGGTTCAGCTCACTGAACTCAACTCTTCACTCACACTCACTTCACTTCACTTCCAAACTCAAAACACAAACCCTCTCCACTTCCCTTCCTCCAAAACACACACACAAACATACACAAAATCCAACCAAGTACAAACACTACTCCACCCCTTCACACACAACATGTTGAAGGAAGGCACCAACAACGCTGGTGGCAGCTCCAGCACCTGGTCACGTGTCTGCGACACGTGCCGTTCAGCGCCATGCAGACTCTACTGCCATGCAGACTCAGCTTACCTGTGTTCATCCTGTGATGCTCGTATCCATGCAGCTAACCGTGTGGCCTCAAGGCACAAGCGTGTGTGGGTGTGTGAAGCGTGTGAACGTGCTCCTGCAGCGTTTCTTTGCAAAGCCGACGCAGCTTCTCTTTGTTCTTCTTGTGATGCTGACATTCACTCAGCAAACACTCTAGCCAGCCGCCACCACCGTGTCCCCATTCTCCCCATCTCGGGTTCCCTCTTGGGAGAACCAGATCACGAACCGGAACACGGGTTCGTGAACGAGGTGGAAGAGGAAGAGGAGGAGTTTTTTGATGAGTATGACGATGAGATTGAAGCTGCTTCGTGGTTGTTGCCAAATCCTGTGAAGGGCAACGAAGAGGAGGAGAATGGTTTTTTGTACGGTGATGAGTTTTTGGAGAACCTTGCGGTTTGTAACTCGTGCGGTCACCATAATAACCAGTTTAGCAACGTTTTTCAGCACCAGCAGAACTACAACACTTTCCCTCAGAACTATGCAGTGGTTCCAGTTCAGTTGCTGCACCAATCGCAGTATTTTCAACCGGGTTTGGAGTTTGACTCATCAAAAGCTGGTTTCAGTTACGATGGTTCTCTTAGCCAAAGTGTAAGGCTTTCTGAATTTTACTTTTTCTTCTTCCAAACTCTTTAGATAATTCATCAATTGAATTATACTTTATCAGATTTTGCTTGACCTGTGCTGTCTCTTCCTTCCAACTGCCAATTTCTTTGCTTTTTCCTTCAAAAAAGGTTTTAAATTGCAGTCGCAATCTTTATGGTACTTTTCTCCCAATTTATGGTAAACAAACACTGTTGATACAATTTTAGGTTTAGTCGTGAAAAAGTCTAAAACATTGATGTTGCAGTTCAAATTTCACTCACATAATGTTTTTAAAGCCTAGGTTTTGGAAGCAGTAACTACTGTAATTCCTATGCCATGTTAATCTTATTCATTTCAAAATTTTGTATTTCTATGAACCCCCTTTCATTCTTCTGTCTCGAGTGACATTCTTTTGTCGTATACATGAGTTTTCCCCTTTCTACTTTTTCTTGTATTCGCTAGCTAGTTCTAACTGTGATTCCTTACTTTGAAGGGTAACTTTTTCACCAATTTTCATCCCTACGTTTAGATCTTCCTAAACTTTGTTTCCTATCTCATTTCAACATAATTTCATCAATTGTGTGTTAATTTCCCTTAATTTTGAAGCTTCAATACACAAAATGAGCCTGAGAGCATGTTTTCTTGAAGCCAAAAAATTGGTGGGGGATTAATTTGTTGACACCTTTCTTTTATACTTTTACTCTTTTGCATTTCCTCCTTTTTTATGTTTTCTCCCTTCTTCTATTATATATCCATTACTTTTCTCAATTTTTCTTGCTTGCTTTTCGTTTTTTCTCAATTTTTTCCTTCTTTTCACCCTATCTTGTTTGTGAGATGTGAAACCAACATCAGTTTCACAAAAATGGTTAGCCATTAGCATTCAGTTTATATATGTGATCCTTTTTCTTCTTGGTACAATTTGGGCTTTATAATAACCTTTGTTCTTGCTAATTTAGGTATCAGTTTCATCAATGGAAGTTGGCGTAGTCCCAGAATCAACAATAAGTGACATCTCAGTGTCCTATTCAGAGTCACCAATAGGGACAAGTGACCTATTTCCTCCCCTTCCCATGCCTTCACATCTCACACCACTGGACAGAGAGGCCAGAGTCCTAAGATACAAGGAGAAAAAGAAGACCAGAAAGTTTGAAAAGAAAATAAGGTATGCCTCAAGGAAGGCTTATGCAGAAACTAGACCACGCATCAAGGGTAGATTTGCAAAGAGAACTGATGTGGAAGCTGAAGTGGACCAAATGCTCTCCACAACACTATTCAATGAACTTGGTGGTACCATTTTCCCATCTTTCTAGGAAAGGAAAGAAAATGAATTATCAATAGCCAAGACATAGAAGAGAAGGTTGAGAACCACATCATTGGAAGGCACCACCACTTAATGTAATTTTTATGCTGTCTAATTTAGTTTGGACTTATCATATATATTTCTTTTTCTATACTTATGCTTCATAAATATAGTACTTATCAAGTCAGCTAATTCTGAAAATTTTGCCTTATAATTTCATTTTTCAGTTTTGTTGTCTGTTTGTATTTTTCTACAACTTTGTATTTGTTATCTCTTTTGCCATTCATCTAACATTCAGTGGGAAAATATTAAATTGAATCAATGATAACTACCAGTTAACAGCAAACAAATGGTTTCTCTTCCACCTCAAAATGAAGCGTAGAACATAATCCTTTAGCTCAGTTGATGTGTGTGTGTGTGCAGTAAAAGAATCCAAGGAAAAGTAAAACTCTGGGAGTTCAATTTTGCATTTACTATTATAGGGCAGTTTGAGCAACACTTCTTGTGAAAATGTGAATTCTCCGGTCACTGAATTGAACCATTGGGAATTTTCCATGTCTTTCAATTAAATCAAATTATTACCATAAAATGTTACTGAAATATGATGACACTACCTTTTAATGTTACCGAAATATGAAAAATTGTTACCATTTGCAGCATTAATTTTAGCTTTATTTTAGGTTTGGAGTTTATGAATGTTATATTGGTGATGGTGAAACCCCGATGGTAAATAACATTTTGTGATTAAAAAGGTTAAAAACTATGACTACTGATAAATAAAGCTTCGGCAAAAATCAGATTCTATAAGAGTTAATCTAGCCTTAGATTGCATTTAATATGAATAAATTTTAAAATGTTTAAAATTTGAGCCAATCAAATCGACATTAAAAATGAATGTTATAAAAAGGGTAATTAAAATTGTAAGAGTTGATTAATACAACTCTGAAGTAGTTATGAATGTGTTTTGTTATGGATAATATTGGTGATGTTGAATAAATAACATTTGTGATTAAAGAACGTTAAAAAGTATAATGTAAAATGTTTTTGCCGAGATTTGGAAAGATTTGTTGGGATTCACAAATCTCTCTTTTTCTCTTCCTAAATGACCTAGTCTTTGGCTTTAAATATGATCAATCTTCTGGATGCAAGCGATATCGGTCGAGAGGGCGAGTATTTACAAAAGATACTTCGATATCTAAGTTAGTATATAGATATCAGACTGGTGATGCTATATATTTAAAAACGTACCTTTTACTGTACAACTTGGACTATTTAGGGAGATCAAAATTGTACGATTTTATTGTGATTGGGTGAAATTTTGCAGCTTGTTGTTGTTAGTGATTTTGCGGCTGCGCTCAACTAAAACAATGTTATATTCGTTATCCAGGTGCTTATTAGTTTTGAGAGGGGTGTCACCGTGCTATGCGAGGTCGAGTACTGCATTCAGCCTGCATAGTACACTTGCCTCCCAAGCTTGAGGGTTACGAGAGGTTAATATGCAAGAAAAAACAAGAAAAATTTGTACATTTTCTTATCTTACCCTCCAAACTCGAGACCATTAGGCAAATAGGTTTGAATCAGGGAAAGATATGATGACGTAAGACCTCCTCGGCATTTGTGCTTTGAGATCTAACGATCAGGAGGAAAAATGTTAGACTATTTTAACCTTTGCTCTTAAAATTTCTATAAATAGGGATGGCCTCTTGTTGTTGGTACCACACTTAACATTCACTTGATATCCGACATCTGAGGACTTTTCGTAGTAGCTAGGTGAAAAAATTCATTCCCAAAGGTAATCATGTCCTTTATATATAGTTTTTTTGAGTCTACGGATAGTGTGCCCTCGAGGGATTCTGAGGGTTTGGTTTGCATGTCTGGGATACTTTAGGGTAAGAGATCTGTGAGGTTAATGAGGATTGCCTCGATGTGATTGGGAGGCTGGCTGTGGAGATTGCCGAAGACAATCTTTCGCTAGGGTTTGAGTATGAATGGGTGAGTAAAGGTGGTCCTCCATGGTAGAATCTTATGTGGCAAGTATAAATATGCTTGCTGATTCTGCCTTTAAGGGTGAGTTGACTATGGAACGTTGTGTTGCCATAAACAATGTGTGCCATGGGCTAGAGGTTCACGATACATATTTTTTCTATATGTACATGTGTCTTTTCACGGGCTTGCACATGCGTGTCCCCTTTGAAGAGTTCACTATGGGTGTGTGGCATATCTTAAATATGGCTCCCACACAGTTGCACACCAATACTTGGGCTTCCCTTAAAGGGTTTCGACTTTTAACCGAGATGTTTTGGTTAAAACCATCTCCCCACGTGTATTTGCATTCCCTTAATGAGTTAGTTAGGGGTCATTCTCTTCTCTCCCTCTTTGTCATCTTATAAATACTTTAAAAACATTTTTTTTTAAATCTTGATAGAACTAGCTGGCTGACACCACTTCTTTGATGAGACACCCCAAAATTTGCTTGTATTGGACCCGAGATCCCATTCGTTGTCACTCTTGGCCGAGGTCGTCTATAACCGAGGATGACAAGAAGATGTTTGATATATTGGATCAACTTTCGAGGAACCTTTCCATATAAGAGATACTTAAAATTTACCTTTCCTCGCATCGATAAGTGGATATAAAGGGTATTTTTTTTCTACTTATCATATGCCAATTTGTTATTAACTCTACTGAAGCACTGGTTTCTTTTCAGGCATAATGGCCCAACAAGACGATGGATTTTTGGAGTGCCTTAAGAAAATCAGATCGAAACGTGCACCTCGTCTCGATGAGGACTCAGGCGTAAAAGGAACACCTCAGCAGATGGACACTTCTACCCAAATTCCTTGTATAGACCTCACCCTTCATCCGATGACAGAGAAAAGAAGTAAGAAGAGGGATCACTTGAAGAAGCACTCCTCCCCTCATCCCCGAAGAGTTCTTGGTGTACATCATCATAGGTTGGAGCTAGCATCTCTAACCAACTATTGGTCTTTGATTTATCGTTTTCTTTGGACTATTTTCGTTCAAGCGAGAAAGTTATCGCTCGGGCAAGGGGGATTTTTGCTCAGACGAAATTATTTTCGCCTAGGCGAAACAAATAACTTCTTTTGGACTTGCGATTTTGATTCTCTTGCAATGCTAGTCATGGATTTAATATGATAGATAGATTGGTAATTTAAAGTGTATGAATATTGACTGTGTAATAATTTTTGTATTTTGAGATTTGGAAGAAAAGAGAATGATTACGTGAGAAGAGATTTATATTATGTTATGAAATTGGTAAAGTGTTTATGAGTTGGTCAAGATCTAGTCATAGTGTTTTTAGGAAAGGAAACAACCATGCCTAGGTCAGTTAGGAAGTGCATTGTCTAAAGACTATATCAATAACGATTGATATCTTGACTCTACTAGTAATAGGAATCAAATAGATAATCATTACTAGGTGATCAGAGTCGAAGGAGGTATGAACTGGGTAACTGTAGCGTGAAATCTACTATAAATGAAAAACAATGAATTTGAAATCTCCAAATTCTTGTTTGAAAAATTTAATCAGTTCAATTACCATGACAATCGATTGATGTAACAAAGTCAAGCAATTAACAAGAGCATGTAGTTAATTAATCTAACAATCACAATCAATTATAATTTAATGAGTTAGATGAGTCACAGAACTGCCAAATAAAATCCATAACAGATTTGATCAAAAGTGACAGTAGAACAGTACAGAAAAATTAATCAATTTGATTTCAAGAACAATCAATTGGAAAACAAAAATGTGCAGTGGTTGAAAAATAAATTATGCAAACACAGAATACGAATCAAGATAAAGGTAAAGAGAGATTAAGAATATGAAGATTTATATTGATTTAATCTTTTTCAAGAGTTACATCTAGTGTCCTTGCTAACTAGCAAAGAAATTTCACTAAAGAACTCAATTGTTCAATCAATACACCAATAACACAATCTTGCACCCTACACGAATACATGAACACAGTGGTGCAAAATCCTACTGCACCACTACAAGTATAAACCCTATACACTTGTAGTACAAAACTCTTTTATACAATGAAAAAGTGAAAAACAAACCAATCACTACAATTACAAAATGAAGATCAGTGCACTAAAAATAGATTGCAATGACTCTCCTTTGATGTAAAACAAGTACAATACAGTATTCAATCAAAGATGAGCTTTAAGAAACACTTTCTTGGCTCTTCTTAAATTAAAAACACTTTTGCATATCACTTATTTAACACGATTTTGATCTCAAAAGCTTTCCGTAGTCTCTATATCAATTTTTTATGTTCTTCTCAATATATAAAGTATGATTTTCAAAAGCAGTTATAACAATTTAAAAAAAAAATTGAAATCAATAATACTGTTATAAAACCAATCTATTGAAGAAAAATTTTAAATCGATTAATTTTCTGCTAATAAGATTTCCAATTAACTGTATTTGAAAAACAATTTGCTGGTAAACTTTGATGAACCAATTTTATAAAAGCAAGTATATTTTGAAATCATTAAGGGTTTTTAAGGCTCATTCCAAATATATAAGAACTATGCATCGTTGCCAAATTCCCTTTTTAATTGTTGTCAAAGGTTGTAATGTTCATGCACCTACTTGATAATGTTACTTGTTATTAATGTTATTAGTATTATTAACAATATATTGTAAGTAGGAATCAAAATCAGATCCCATACGTACACATAGAACTACCACTACACTAAATCAATTTTGTGATCATAGTATGGTTATTATTATTTTTATTATAACTATTATTATTATTATTATGATTAATATTAATTTAATAAAACTAATAATAATATTATTGATAATATTAGTAGTAATAATAATATCCATATGTAACGTTGATTTCACATATATATGCAAATTCGTATGTAAAAATATGTATCTAATGATGATTTTACATACGGGTGCAAATCTGTATGTATAAATTCATATGTAATGTTGATTTTACAAACGACTATGAATCTGTATATAAAAATTTATATCTAATCTTGATTTTACATACAAATTTTCATCCGTACGTAATATCTATTGATAAATCGTGATTGTTTTGTAGTACACATTTCTTGGACATCACTTGAGTGATGTACCAACACTTTGGTGATATTATACTTGAGAGCATAATTTCTCAAACAACCTTCAACTTCGAAGTAAACCAACATATTACACACAAATCCTTTGAAAATATTATTTATATTGTTAATAATCAACAAATTAACCACTAACATCCTATAAATTTTATATTACTTCTAAAATATTAGTGAAAAACAAGAAAATCCAAGAAGGGAGGGTTGAATTGTGAGTTTAAAAGATTTCACAGTGCTTTTGTAAATATTGCATGATACTTCATAGCCAATTAATATGTTTTGTATTGGGTCAATAGAACCAATCAGAATTTGACAAACTTGATTTAAAAAGAAAAAATTCTTCTTTAGTTAGCATAAACTAAATAAGAAAAATTACTTGGTATTTATATATATATATA
>Ga0209489_101495_pt1 | contig 48066 bp, 23 predicted proteins | sample SiratrowhiteBW_FD_187527 | JGI IMG/M metagenome (GOLD analysis project Ga0209489, IMG submission 187527) | Root nodule microbial communities of legume samples collected from California, USA - Siratro white BW (SPAdes) (version 2) | ecosystem: Host-associated > Plants > Roots > Nodule | place... | reverse complement strand
AAAAAAAAAAAAAAAAAAACACTAAAAAGATAATTTTGTTTGCCATACAAAATTCTGGAAAAAAAAAAGTGAAATAAAAGCATTTCTCAAATAAAACATCAAAATTTACGAAATCAAGGCACGAGGTGGCCAATTTCCTGTGAATGTGTACAAGATTTTGCACAATACAAGTGTAGGGGCTGTTGCCCTTTTTGTTCTCCTTTTATTACCAAAATGAAGAATGAAAATTGAAGGTACCCAGATTTAATTGATTCCCAAAATCCAGCCTTGAGCTGAAAAGACTTGAGCTTTCTGGTTGCTGCAGCCAACAAGAAATCTTTACAATAAATAAATTAAGATAAGAAATTGAGACAAGGGAAGAACAAAGACAGTGAGAGTGTACCCACCTGTTGTAGCAAAGGAGTAATTAAGATTGGAAGAAAATAATAGAGTTTGAGTAGAGAGTGCATAATTGGCATGAAATGGAACAATTGAGAACCTGAAATCAAACATGCAGAAACATATAATCATAACAATAAAAGTGAACAAAAAAAGAGGTGTACGAGGTGGGAGATAAAGAAAGAGAACCCACGAAGAAGAAATAGCATTGAGATTGAGGGTTAGCATTCTGAGAATACGAGAGAGCTGATGGTTCCTTGTCTTGTCAGTCTCGTCCACCCAATTCAACACAACACTCACATAGTTATTACTTGATGACTCATGATGCATGTATGTGGATGATGATATGTTGATGATGATGGTATGTGTGTCTCCCTTGCCATCCACATTTTCGTGAACTTCTTCTTCCCCTCCCAAATTTGGGCCTTACTATTGGGTTTTTATTTACTATTTACACGTTCCAATTACTAAACACACACTCCTTTTTCTATAGATTTTATTGTCGGACTACATTTTTGTATCACAACAGAAATAAACACTGCTTTGCATTCTATCTCTATTGTCTCTAAATGATTAGTTTCTGTTGGAACTTAATTTAACATCTTTTATGAAGCTTCTCTTCTTAATCACTTTTGTTCTAATGGAATGGGATTAAAGTAAAATTTCATTATCTTTTATTGAGAAAAAAAAAAGTGAAGAAAAGTTGTCTAAAGAATAGAAATAGGATAAAGAGAACGTAATTTGTACTTACAATATATTGCCCTTTTGAATCCAGGAAAAATGAGATAAGTTTTACAAGAGATTGTAACATCACTAACCTACCACTTTAAAATAATAGGTCTGTGATTGATTTTCTTTTTCTTATATACTATTTAATTTTCTCATTTCTATTAAATATTATTTAATTTTTTCATTTAATAATATTAAATGTAAGACTTAAACTTGATGAAAATTCTATAATTTTGTATAAAAATTTGATTTCTATGTGTCTCATGTTTCTTATTAATAGAACAAAAATTTGAGTGACACAAGGTCATATAAGTTTTGTTATTATGTTATGAACAAAAGTTCCATGATTAAATAGTAAATTATGTTTACTTCAAGTATCAATTAGTTACTTGTAAACATACCCTAAACATACTACTTAAATTACAAATATTTTAACATAAATTTTATAAACATGAGTTTTTTAAAATTGAAAAAAGGTTACTAGTACAATAAACTTTCTTCAATCTTAAACAACTCATGTTTGTGGACTCATTATATATTAATAAGGAACTCTTAGCAAAAACTCCTGTTTTGAGATGCACTAAAAAATTAAGACACAAACCACAATCAAACACAAGCAGACATAGATTACAACTTTCCATCACTTCGTTATGACTCTAATCACCCTTTCAATTCTTCACATATCGTTTGTAGTTGGAATGACTGATCTGATAGAAGTTTAATAAAGCTAGTTAATATAAAGTTCCCTTACCATTATGACTTAAACATCATATTCCTCGCAGAAGTCAATATTACACTATCAATTTATCCCACAAGATTGTGACAGATATGATCATTTTCTCTAGATCTCGAGAAAACAAATGTTATTGAAATTATATGGAGATAATGATCACGTGTCTCAATCTTGGTGCATAACTTTATACTCTAATGTTGAAGAAATTATTCAACTTTGCTCAAGCTTTCTAAGGTTCAGAATTATTTTTCTTTGATTTTGGAGGTTTACACAAAGGTAATGGAGAACAATCACAACATAAGTTCCAGTACTGTGCATCCAAAATTGGAAGGCTTGGAACCTCCAACCTGGCTAGTAATTATGAAAAAAACAATGCTTTCACTGGCTGGCAAACCATACAGAAATTGCATAGCTTACACCCAAACTTGCTAGCATTAAACGGTGTAATTTACTGCGACTGAATGTTTTTGATGAATAGAGAAAGTCTACATAACATAGCACATTATTAGCGAGGAACAACAGTGGGAATGACATCACTGACAAGATTACTTCCTGACACATACGCATACTTGCGTTGATCCTCCCTTGATGCATTAGATCCTAAAGATGATGAGGGTGCCATTTCTCCAGACCTGTCTATGGTAACATCTGGGAAACTAGCTTCATGACCTTTTGATAGCATTGCAGCAATATCATCAAGTTCCCTCACCACGTCTACCATCGATGGCCTCTCCTCTGGTTTATCTTGGCAACATCTGAGGGCCAGACTTAAAAACTTGTCTAAGCAATGTGAAGGATAAAACCCCATTCTGCTCTCTATAATTGAATATATCATGCCAGATCGACAAGCCTCATTAACCTGACACCAAATTATGTACTATTAACGATATTTGTTTGTTTATCTAGTACTTCTTTCTACATGGAATGGAAATAAATCAGATATATGAGAATTCAAATGTGACATGTTTCTACACATCGTACTAGCACAAAAGTAAATTTTGAGTTTAATTTGTATGCATTATCAATATAAAAATATTTATACTGTCAATCAATCCAAAATCATTGTTGGTATGACGAAAATTATTGCAAAAAGAAAAACCTCATCATACGTATCCATTGTAATTAGATATCAGTATAAAAATCTGTTCTACTGTCAATGCATACATTGTTTACTCAAACTTTTCATGATAAGTTTTATGCAATATTTTTAGTGATTAGGTGATAAGATATGGCAGACAAAAAAATTAATAGAAAGAGTACCTCGTTAACGATGTGTTTCCCAAGTGAGATTGGCTGCATGCCTGTCAACAGCTCCATAAACACAATTCCTAGGCTATAGACATCACTTTTGTCAGTAAACTTTTGAGTCAACACATATTCTGGGTCAAGGTAACCCTGCAGGCAAATTACAAAGTAATCGTTATATTTCAGATAGTATTGATTTTCAGTGTCAGGTAAGAAAGGACACAAATTGCAACAGCACCAAAGTATACGATTTAATGATAAGACAAATTTTAACTTCACTACATCAAAAATTAAATGGTATGTGGAATTTGACTATTATGGAGTGGCTCGTACATGAGATTATTACATAGAAGAGTAGGATATTACAAGCCAGGAAAATCTCATAATTAAATAGTCAAAATTGCATCGTATCAATTGAAATATTTATTTAAATCAGAAATTTCTCAATGTAACTTCAGGTCTTCAATATTGAAATTGAAATCATAGCAAGTTTTCTTTGACAAACTTACTGGTGTTCCCTTCACAACAGTTGACAAGTATTTAGTATCAGATCCTTCTGGTGCTAGCCGTGAAAGTCCAAAATCAGCCACTTTAGTTGTAAATTTGGAGTCTAGAAGTATGTTGCTGGCTTTAATATCTCGGTGGAATATAGGAGGGTTAGCCTCTGTATGAAGATATAGTATGCCTTTGGCTGCGCCCAATGCAATTTTCAACGCCATACCAAAATTTTGTCTTTCCTTGGCTTTTTCACTTTTACCTGCCAGAGTATAGTATCTATTAACTTTGCATCATATCTTATAAGCATCATTGAAGACACCACAAATTCAAAATCATTGTGCTGCATTATTATACTATCTTTTGTCTTTCCTTTATGACACCTTTTCGGTATTGACTACCTAACATGACTTCCTTTGTTCAACATGACTGCCTCAAATATAAGGAGCAAAAGATAAGTATTTTAAAAAGCGTTCATGGAGACACATAACAACCCTACAAAAAGTCTCATCAGTTGTGTCAATACAACAGAGTTCAGATTACAAAAGCTATTAAACTTATTATACAAACTATACATTTACCAAGAAGACATTAAAATTGCTTTAGCATATATGGTTTCTATGCAAATTAAAACTAGTGAACAGAAAACATAAAGAAAAAGAGAAGATATGAACTAAATAAAACAAGGTGGTGGATATCTATTTTTGTTTCCATAGGCAGAATTACTAATTATACAGAAAATTCCAACAATTTCATACCAGAAATCCAGTCCCTTAGGGTGCCATTGGGCATGAATTCATAAACCAGCATCTGAACCATCAGAAAGAATATATCAGAACAATATTATTATTACCAATTGTAAACTGTTAGTGTGACTTCATCTCACCTGTGAGCTTAACAGAACACACACACCAAACCAGATAAATATAAAGAACAAGCATGCGAAATGGTTTAAACAGACTAAAGGAGACAAACGAGAAACTACAAGAAAATTTCTATGTCTTAAGACAACTGCGCTGACATTCTTTAATTATTATTGAGATTCATGCACAACAAATTTGAATTCTTCAACAACACTTGCTTAAATTAAAGATGATTCAGATAACAAAAGTGTAGTTACTAGCAATATGATAAGATATGATATATACCTGCTCCTCTTCTTCATTACAGTATCCAATCAGTGAGACAAGATTTCGATGGTGTAACCTTGATAAAAGTTCAATCTCAGTCAAAAACTCCTTTTGGCCTTGTAAGGAACCTTCTGCTGCTCGTTTAATAGCCACAAGTGTTTCACCAGATAAAATGCCTTTATGTACATCCCCATAACCTCCTTTGCCAACTATAGTTGAGCTGCTAAAATTGTTCGTAGCAATAGCCAGTTCTATGAAACTAAATTCTTTCACACTGTCTATTTTAATACATACATTAGGGGCTGCAAAAAGAAATAGGCATTTAAATCCCATTCTTCGAGGAAATCCAAAATGACACTAGCAGAAAGGCTTAGAATACTTACACTTATGTTTCCTTGAACTCTTGTGCTGATATTTTCTATTTCTTCTAAAAAGAAGGAAAATGATAATAGCAGATGTTGCTAAAATACTGGCAACAACTGATATTAAAGCAGCGACCAATCTGACGGAATTAAATTGACCCCCCTTTGAATCCATAGCTATAAAAGGAAAGTTAAATTAGAGAAACTCAGCAAAGGCTAATCAATTCTAATAAAAGAGCTTAACTAAAAGTAGAGATCTATAACCAAAGTACAGTGCGTGCTCCAAACATCACAAATATAAGGTATATACCATTAAAACAAAGATTAATATTTTCTACTTTAAAACAAAGCCTTTGATCAAACCAGCTTTTCCATTATCAGTGGTACTTAAAATATAGAGAATTTAAAGCAATTTTTTCAGTAAAGATGATTTATAGAGAATTTATAATCAAATCTCACAGTAACATGCATGTTAAATTGGCAATAACTTAAGTAGCAAAAGAAAATTGTTCCATAGAAATGTATAAAACAAGCATATTTGATGGGTTGCAATGATAATAGTGTAATCAACACATGGCATAAATTTGCTACGCATATAACATACAATAATAAAATGTTGAGATTAAGAAACTTACTAGTTGCATAAGGTCCAACAAGAGTGAAGTTCAGGAGTTCATATGGTCCAAAGAAATGATTGGGAGGAAATCCCCATGATGTAAATTTGGTTTCAATGCGATAGACCTCACTTTTGTTGAACATATCTAAGTGGGAATCATAAGAAGGGAATAGTTTTAAATACATGGTGATACGGTTTCCATCTTCCCAAGCAGATATTGATAGCTGATAGTGTTCTAAGTTTAAGGAATCAGTTATATATAATGCAAACGTGGCAAAATAGGGAGCAAAGTAAGAAAAGCTTGGACTTTTCAGCCTGTATCCAATCATCAGAGGAGTCGCACAATAGCAAGGAATTGGAAAAGAGGGTACATATAATTCATAGGAATTATCTACTTGGCAATCTTGAAATACACAGACACTGGATGGATTTTTTGGGTTTTGGACTACTTCATCTTCATCTTCATCTCCACCAGGTCCACAATATTGATCAATATTTTCTATGCTAGAATTCTCGCAGATTGGATTGCCATAAAGCCTTCAAGGAAAAAAGAAAGAACAGATACGAGATATATAGAAAACACATATGAGTGACACGGAAATTGAGAAATGACAACTTTAAAATGATAGAACATGACACAGATATAATATAACATTTGAACTGAATTATAATTAACGTAAGAAAAATACTATAAATGGCAAGTGAAATTGTTGGGAAATAAATTAAGCACATAATTTAAAAAATTGTAGCAAGAGCTTCCTAGTAGATTATATTTTGTTAGTTCATCATATTTAAATAAAGTAAGACAGTTATTCTACAAAATACACTAAAAAAATCCTAAAATTTTGAAAAGTAAAAGGGAAAATTTATAAAAATACTACTAAAACTATTCAAAGTGTCCATGTAGCATTCGACATGGCTACAACAAGACAAGACTATTATACAGAAGTGCTTGTGCTTCTTTTATGACACTAAACACAGGCATTTTGATTTCTTTCCTGTTATATCTAATGGCAGAACATAATTGTGACATTATTTTCTTACTAAAAGTGAAACACTTGAACTAAAAATTAAGCATAAATGTGTGATATTTTGAACACAATATGAACAACAAAAGACTGAGCATGTGTATTGAGAAAACCTCAAGGTAACATTTGCTGGGGGGTTCAGATTTCCCAAAACGTTGACTAGCGAGTTATTTTCGAGATTACTGCACACAGAGAGGAAGAACAAAATGAATTTACTTCGAAAACAACGAAATAAAAAATACACTCCATCAATAGTAAATTCCTTGGCAAAATTATTTAAGTTGATGCAAAAACTTAATATTCCTTGATATTGTAGTAGTAATCTGGATTCAGAAGTTACATTTTAAGTTTATCTATAGTATTGAAGGCCCTGTTCTGCCATATGCTAGCAGGGATTGATCCATTTAGAAAATTGTTCTCAAGTGACCTGTGCTTAACAATGAAACAAAAACATCAACCCAATGCATGAAGAATTTCACTTGGATAGAAGTCTTAAATTCAAGAGATGGCAACAATTGCTTCTTCAATAGAGAGTTTTATTTAAGATGTTTCAAGATATCGATATGAAATAATTAAATAAATATAATGTGAAAAACTGATTGATTGCCAGGTATATATATCTTCTCACAGTTTTTGAAGATTAGGGTATATGAAGCTTAGAGGAATTGGTCCTTCGAGAAGATTATTTGATAGATCACTGCAATAGCAAGAAAATTACTACATCAACAAATATGTCATCGCTAATTGGCTAGGATTAAGCTAAATAAACGTTGTGATGGAAGGAAACCAACATAGATACAAAATATGCAAACAAAAATTGAGTATTCACATACATAGTTGTCATATTGTCTGCAAGTTTATTTGATGGTATAGTTCCAGTAAACCGATTCCCGCTAAGGTCTCTAAAACATGAACCAATCAAATTAGTTGGTAACTAAAACATGAGTAGTACATGATTTCTTTCTCATTAAATACAATATACATGGAGGGAACAAATCCACAAGTGATATTTTAACTTACAAATAGCTAAGGTTGGTTATTGAACTGAAATCAGGAATAGTTCCTTGCAGATTGCAGTTTCTCAGACTTCTGTTGAGTCAGACAAAGAAAAAGCTTAAATAACAAAAATAATCACAAGCATGTTCTTGAATTAACAGTTGAAAATTATCTTCTGATATAAAAACTTAAGCACTTTGGTGATAACTAAAATATGGTCAGTAAATATCTGTAACATGTTATATTAAATTTAAAACAAAAACATAGGCGTCTATCCTAAAAGTACTTACAGTTTCACTAGACCGGAGAAGTTTTCATAGGCAGAAGGAATTTCATTCCCATAGAAATTATTGTTATCAAGTTGGCTGCAGTATAAAAAAGTCAATACCAAAATCATTAGTCGTAGGTAAAATCCCTTTTCTAGCCAAGTTATAGTACACATGAAAGCATTCAAAGTGCTACGTACAGTGCAATCAATTTTCGATTTTTATATCATTCTCTATTTTTGAGACATGTTTGAAGTAAATTTATGTTTCATTGAGATTGATTATATATTTGGTAAGGATAGATCTAGGATTTTTTTTAATCTTTCAGTTATACAAAACTAATGATACGATATCTCCAATGAACCATAAACAAACAAATATAAAAGATTAAGACTGTAGGTATTTCTTCTTATATATTACTTTCTACCTTATGAGGGAGTTCTAACTCACACTAAATTCCTAACAAGATTATCGTTAAACATCAAACTCTCACTAGTCCATAAAATTACAAACTTACGTCCAAAATGTGCTGTTATACACGTAAAGTCCTTCGTAGAATCATAAAAGACTACAAACTTTTGAATTTGCAGCTGAATACTAGAAGTAAGAACCACCTTTCCAAACTAAAAGTATTTCAACTGTTCACAGGAGTCCTGCAGTTGACTGTTGCATAACTTGTATTATGTGATAAAACATCACTAAAAATGGTAAAGAAGAATCTACAGGCTACACCTGTGAGTATTGACACACAATCATAATAAATGAAACTAGAATGAAAGGTATAAACGGATGGTAGAGGATTGATTTATGGGAAACATGGATTGTAAAAGACTATTCATGCTGGACTTTTCAAAAAGAAAAGAAAAACTAAATACTTTTCAATATACATGCCTTTTTATCAGTTTGCATCTTTTATATCTATTGATGGAACCTAGGGATCTGCTAGTGATATATACTATCATATTTCCTCATCCAAAATCTTGTAATTATTTTATACCCAAGACTTCTATTGCACTTTTCATCCCCAACTTTTGCATGGACAGAGCACAAATGAATCATAAATAGCTTAAAAAAGAGAAACTCTTGTGGGTACAACGGGGAATTTACCACATACACATATCTTCACATTGGTAAGATATTGTCCACTTTGGGCTTAAGCCCTCATGGTTTTGCTCTTGGGCACCTCCCAAAAGGCCTCTTTACCAATGAAGACTACCCATGTGTATATAAACCCATGTCCAACCTCTTGTTTGAGTGATGTGGGACTTTGTTTGCACCCCAACAACTCTTAATAGCCATTGGATTGAAAAGAGTAAGAACATGATAACATGTATTGACAATACATTGCAAATTGCTTTAAGTTTCAAACGTGTGATAGGGCTCCATAATTCCATAAAGCTGCTGTATAAAGTCGATTATACTAATAATTCAATTCATGTTATATATGAAGTAAGAAGCAAATGAAAAGAAGGATTTCATGCTGAACATTAAGGACATAGGTATTTGCATGCGTCATGCATGCGAGAGAACAATAATAAAATAAGTATTCTCTCCTAAATGCTGAAAACCAGTCTACAGAGTACGAAGTCCTTGAGAAGAAAGAATGAAATTCAATTCAGAAATTTCGTTTTGCCATTTAGTTCTGTCCTGTGATAGATCCTCCATGTCTCTTCAATTAGTCCTATCTTCTATTGTCAGAAATTTATTAATCTTCTTGTTTGAACATCGTGAGAACTCTAATTATCAGAGAATGATTTTAAACATGTTTACTTATGCTGCACTACATATTCAGCAGTGCATGTCAACTGCAGTTATACAAGTAATAAATGCTACAATCTAAACAAGGTGGAAGCAGACATACAGTATTCTTAACCGTTGTAACACAGAGAAATCTGATGGAAGGTAACCAGATAAGTCATTGTTGTCCACAAGCCTGAAAAGTCATTTAAAAAATGAGACAACGAAAACTTGTAAAGGTCATTCTGACATGCTTCCCAAGATGCAATGGAAGTTCTAAACAACAATCAAAATGTAAGAAAATGGGCTTCAATACTCACAAATGCACAAGATTAGACAGCTTTGAAAGTGTGGAAGGAAGTTGACCATGGAACGAGTTGTTATTCATGTGGCTGCATAAATTCAAATGAAGCATATATATGTACACGTAAGAAATCTAGCTCATAGATGAGATGATGCTGCATTTGGTTTATAGAGCCACTTACAGATGTTTAACTCTGACCATGTTGCCAAATGACTCTGGAATAGGACCTGACAATTGGTTTTCATCAACTTGGAGTCTATCCAAATTCGAAAGTTTGCCAAGTTCATGTGGTAAACTACCAGATAACTTATTCCCACTTAGGAGCCTACGTAGACAATATACCAAAAATAACTAAGGAGAACTAGCATGATCACTACTACTGTTCAGTCATAAACACTGACATTCAGAAAGCAGAACATCAGAAATTTCCTCCACATAGAAGCTTTTATTTTACCGTATATTTTCCAGGTATACTCAGTCAATTAATTAGACTCTGATCTGAACTATGATCTTGTCTCATAGAAATACATTATGCTTATTTATAGCACATCAGTATCAAAAGAAGTCTAAATTTTATTCGGCATACACACTAAAGCAAATAAGATCCATCTTTTAAACAACTACTAAACAAATAAAAACTTGATGAGGAGCTGTACTAGTAGTTTTTCTGCTTTAGTAAGGTTCTTACAAGAGTTCCAATGACAAGATATTTCCAATTTCCTTCGGTATTGTGCTTGTCAAACTGTTCCACATAAAAGACCTTCAAGCATAAAACAATGAGGATATTAGCATGTCATATAATAATACCTTTTTTCTGATACTGCTCTTTTCCTTTCCATGCAACAATTTATAACATTACACAACTCACAGTATCTTAAGATGAGATAGCTGACCAAGCTGGGGTGCTAAACTTCCCGAGAGATTCATATTCATTAAGTAGCTTCATGAAAGTGGAATAACAGAAAACAATATATATTAATCCCTATCACATTAACTCTTCCTTAAATAATATCTAAATAAAAGAAATTGAAATTGGAAAGAGGTAAAGAAAGTAGAAGGATAAATAATGTATACAGCTTCTGGACATGGAAGTAACCATCAGCCTCCTCCCTATCAGAACAATAAACCCCAGTCCACTTTGCCATACACGGGTCACCCGAATTCCAGTTCCTCAGATTGTTCTTAGGATCAATCAAACTTTTCTTGATGTGTATGAGTGCATTTACTATAAATACAGGTCAACTACTAAGGTTAAAAGTTCTATATGCCAAAGCAAATTACACGGAAACAGCAGACAAAAAAAGATGAAACGATATGTTTGTAGCCATGTAGCATATTACACTAAACATATTATCCTGATTACAAATCCCTCCCATTTTCCAGCTTGGAAAGAAATTTTAATCCAAGTTCACTAGTACAGAATCTAAAATCACAAGCCAGAAAGGAAAAAGTGAAACAGAAAGTTTCAAAGTTTTGTATGGCTTAACAAATTCACCTTCTGAAGGGTCTGTTTGTGAAGCTTCTGTGAGGATGATAAAACAACACAAAACAGCAAAGGCATATCCATGAATTCTTAGAGTCGGCATCAGAGAATATCCTGGAAAGATAACAAATGAAAATGGTGAATGAAAGAAGTACTAAAGCATTGTAAGGAATGAGTTTCATTCTGATCCTTCATTCAAAACCTTGACATTGGCCTAAAATTTCTTGAAACAAAGCAGAATAAACCCCTACCAAAAATATGCATGAAAACCGTGACATATAGTCATTTGACCCGGTAACATCACTGAAATTCAAAAATCTAAAAACCAGATGAAAGAAGCCTCCTACAGTATCAGGTTGATTTCTCAAGTTTCAAACTTTAGAAGAACCTCAAAGTTGGCAGGTTTGTGGAACTCAAGAGGTTGTTTGGTTTGGGATTTTGTAGCCTAAAAATACCATTTTAGCTTTTTGTTCTTCAAATTTTAAAATTCATCTTTGGTTTTTAATTTTAATCATTGAGTCCAGATGTTTTTCTACATATGAACTACTTGTAATGGTTAATCATATAAGTGAAATCTTTAATGATATCTAAAATAAAGATATTAAAAAATTATTTTTCAAGTTTCAGTAAATAAAATTATTAATTTTAAATTTAAGGGATTAACAAACAAATTACACTAGATCAGAAGAATGAAAACATATTTAAATATTTTATTATTATTTTATAATTCTTGTTCTCTTATATTATTAGTACAATAACGTTATTAACTCTTTTTATAAAATAATACTTTTATTATGTTGTCAGGATGTAAAAATATAATTTGTTTAAATATAAGTCAAATGGGATTTAGTTCGACTCATAATCCATTAACTACAACTTTTTATTAATTTTTTTAGCCATGTTGTTTATTATTATTATTTACTATTTTTATATTTCGGTCTTTATCTTTAATAGTATTTAAATTTGAATGGTGTGGACACTTATTCAATTATAATATTTAATTATATATGTTGATATTTTTTTTATTTTCATTTACTATCTATTTTTATAAATATTACTTGTTAATTATGATTAATCAGCAATAAAATAGGTGAACACCTTAATTATAATTTATATTATTATAAATATATAGGTTAAATCAATTCACTTTAATTATATTAAATCATATATGAAAGGAGTATGAAAACAATACATGTTAAATGAGTCAATCCAGTAATGAATTTATGTAAGATCAAGCTGAGTGACAAAATTTTAGGTTCACCAAAAAAATAAACTTATTTGAGTTTACTGGTTTTTAACTTAATAATGTTACATATATATTTTTGTAATTTATTTTAGGTTAAATTAGAAAAAAATAATTAATACTAACACTCACTACATTATTCACTTTGAAATCATTTTAAAGATTGAAATTATGATTACTTTTGCAAACGAAAGAATAAGTATGAATTTGGCTTTCATATATTTTAAGTGAAAAGATTATGTTAGAAGTCAAACATTTCACTTGAAAGATATAGCATATATTGTTTATTTTATAAATCTTAACTATGACATGATCTTCAGGAGTTAATATAATTTAAGATTAATTTTCTTTATAACTTTTATTATGTATTTTAATTGAATAATCATTTGTAAAAATTAAAAGAAAATTATAAAAAGTTAAATTATTCATATGATAGAAAATAATGATGTATTTAGTAAAAATTAAAAACCACTTTAATGAAAGTTAATTACTAGTAATCAATAAAAAATTAAAATTAATATGAAATTTAGAGAATCTTAGATCTATAAAAAATAAAATATATAATTAAAAATATAGATAAATTTTAAAAGAAATTTGAATTTTCTTTTATAAAATTTCATGAAATTCTAAATTATAAGATCCTAAATATGATCTTATTAGATAAATTGTGACGATTAATCTCATAACATTATCTTTCTTGAATATATAATCAATATCTTTCTTTCTAAATTGAATATAAAAAAATATTCTCCTATTTTCTCATCAATTAGTATTAGATTGGTTCTTGATATTGAAGTGAACTTTTTTTCTTACTTTTAAATTATTTTTTTTATCTTATGACAGATATTGCTTTGATAATTAGTCTTTATTCAATACTTAATATCAACTTTGAACTTATATTCATTAAAAATATCTTTAAAATAAGAGAAAACAGATAATTAAAATTAAGGAGAAGAAATGATAAAAGTTGAAGGCAGCATTAGTTTGGTTGCAGTGGCATTACCTTAGGAGGAGAGGATTTCCTTTTAACTTTGTTGTTTGAGTTCTCTTCTCTCTCTATCCCTCAATCTCTTTATTTTTTTTTCTTTTGTTGCTTTTCTTCCAATTTCACTCACTCCATTGCCATGCTCTCAGTATTCTTCTGTTACTTTCATTTTTCTTCCACATTTTCCCAACCCATTCTCTTTATATAATGCATTAGCAACAATACATACTTCTGCCTTTCTCTTTCACATTATCAATCCCTTATCTTTCTATTAAGCATTGTTTGTTGGCTCCAAGACTTTAGAGTGCACTTAGCTAAGCATTGTTATATGTCTTTTTCATAATTAATAATATGATAATATTATTTTTAGTGTTTTTATCATGTAATAATATTTTGTTTTCTGTATCTTGAGTATTTTATAAATCGAAAGTTTTTTTATATACTTGAATAGAAAATCTTAGTTGTTTTGAGTTAGTAGTCTAGGAAAATCTAATAAAACGAGGTCGTTTTGATGTGTATCAAAAGCAAATAGCTCCACACATAAGTCAAAGGTCAATCATCGATATAACAGAAGAAAATAATGATAGGGACTCAGATAAAAACTTATAATCTATTTATTACTCAAAATAAAAAAATATATATTATTAGATATTCAAATAAGAAAATATTAATATATTCGAGACCAAAAATGTTTTTACAAAAAAATTCGAATCAAATAATACTTCTATAATCTATTGATAAATATAATTATAAACAGATAGGTACTCATAAAAAAATCTTTAGTTGATTTCATTTGTCATATCACTGACTTTGGATGTTTATTAGAAAGGTCAAGGTCCCACTTCGTGTGAGAAAATTTCCTATGACCTTTTCCAAATTGATGACTTCTCTTACACGTTTTGTGGTCTTATTAATCCATTAAAGACAAAGTTTCAAATATTCTTTAACTCAAGGATATTATTAATATCTATATATAAGATAAAATTAATGAGAAATAAAATTAGACTACTTATAAATATTAAAGTAATAAATTAATTTCACTTTCTATCATTAGATATTTGGTGACATAAATCTAAGAGGTTGAAATAATATTAAATATTATTTTTCATTTATGTTTTTATTTTAAATCTAAAAAATAATAAATATAATTTTATCAATGGCTCATGTTGTTTCAAATATTTTTTTTATCATGGACATGTTTAGAGGAAAATCTTCCATAAATAATAAGAAAAAATATATTCTTTTTCATGAGTTGAATTAATTTATATGAGCTAAAAATCAAATTTTGCGAATGTTGATAAAAAATAACTTCAACAAATTAATTCCTAGTACATAAGTTTTAGTTAGTTAACAGAAAAAATTATTTAATTTATTTTTTCTTCTAAAAGTGTTCATGGAAAAGTTTCTCTAGATTTTAATATTAAACTATTTTAGACTCATTTTGAACAAATTTATCCATATTACCGATTTTTAATATTTATTGTTTTTAAGTATTGATGTAAATAAAACTATTATTTTTAAGTATTTAGGGTATATCATCTATAATTATATTAAAGTTACGAATGTTGTCCCAAAATAATATTTAAAAACTTTAAAAAAGTTATTATAAATTATTCCTTTTATAATAATATTAGATATCTAATATCTATAAATAGAACTCTGTGTGTGTTTATTTTGTATTGTGGATACTATATCAACATGTTTTTTTGGGGATTTTATATTTAATAGTTTTGACTCTATTTATTAATTTATAGTTACGTAATATTTTGTGCTACTTTTTTATCTTTTTAATTTATTCATAAATATTTAATTTTACCAATAAACTTGTTTGATATTTTTATTTAACAATTGAATTTTAAAATATTTTTTATGAAAGATTTCCTGTATATTGATATTCTTTTATTTTTTTTTTATGTTATTGATGTCTATCGTTTTTCCTTTTTTACCAGATGTATTTTAGTGTAAACCTTAAATCTTAAATCTTAAACTTTAAATCTTAAATCCTAAATTCTAAATCATTAATAACATAGAAATTATTTATTTGAGTTCAGTATCTTTGGTGATTTATAATTATCTATGAAGTAAAAATTGAATTTTCTTTATTTTTTACTTTCTTTAACTGTTATATTTATCGTAAATTTATAATCTTTGGCCTGATTTCATAATATATTCTTTTTAATATAAAATTTGACTCGTAAATCTTTAAATCATCAAAAATTTCGTGTTAAAAGTTCTTTTTAATAATCCTATCATATTAGATATAATTTAAAAATACGTAATAATTTTATTTGAAATTACCAAATTTAGAATGTTACAATAGATATTTGAAAAACAACGATAAATGAAATAATTTAACATATTTTTTAGAGATAAAAAAAAAAAACACTCTTGTTGAACTTGTTACTTTAGCTTAAATAATTCTGTTTAGGAATTAGTATACGTAAAAGGGTCAAAGATAGAGTTATTAAAAGACATCTAATAAAAAAGCTTATAATTATGATATATCCACTTAAACCAATTCATAAATTTTCCTTTCATAAAAGAAGATGATTTTGAGGCAAAGTGATAAATTCTCCTTTCATGAAAGGAGATGATTTTGAGGCAAGCTTCCTAAAGTATTTAGCAAAATTAAAAATATTGATATGCTTGAATAAGGGGTTGTGAATGATGAAATAAAGCTAATTGGATTTTTTATTTTTTTTTGGAAGGTGAATATGTGAAGAGGAGGAAGGAGGGATGTGGGGTAATATGGATTTTGTTAAAGGGTGTCAATGGCCTTATGGAGTTCTAATGTTTGTTTTCTATAGTTGATTGTGGTTAGCTAAAGTCTTTTCAACGTCTTTGTTTCATTTAGGATTTGTTTGATTTAGAGTCACACATCAAATGTTACGATTTCGTTAAATAAAAAATAAAAATGGCATAGAAAACAATAAAACAAATATTAAAAAAAAAAAAAAAACTTCTCTCTCAATCTCATTTATTCATTTATTCAAGGATAATCCTTATAAGACCTGGTACACTGAAAAGTAAACTTCTAGTATTCCACCTCGCCTATGTTTATAACAATTAATTTTTGAGACAAAGATGGCAAAGTTGTAGCTTAGACTAGTCAAAACTTTACAAAACGTAATCTTTGGACCATTTAAGCTTGGTGATGACCCTAGTGGGTTATAATAAGTTATTGATATCATGTTATTATTATTATTATTTAAACAAGTTTCTTATATAAACTTTTAATGACAAATAAAAAATAAACAAAAACTTTCATACACTATAATTTATTATAAATAAAAAATAAAAATATATAATTATATATCTTTTTTATAAAATAACTTATGCAAAAACCTTATTTAAACTTCTAAAGTCTTCATAAAATATTTATAAACAAACTTGTTCAAACATATCTCATGATTAAATTACTAATGCACAAATAAATGAAGGAGAAGGGTATTCTAGAAAAGAAATTATCTAACTATACCTAGACAATAAGGAAGAAATATAAATATCATCGATGATCAATATGTTGAAAATAAAGTTGATTTTTTGTTTTCTACAATATTCTAGAATTATCTATAATTAATAAGGTAGTTGAGGCAATTCTACAATATTACAGAGATGTCTAAAGTTAACAGAGTAGTTGAAAAGTCTATCATTAACAGGAGTTGGAAATGTTCAAATTAATTAGGAGTCTAAAGTTAACAGAGTAGTTGAAAAGTCTATCATTAATAGGGTAGTTGGGAATGTTCAAATTAATTAGGAGTCTAGAACATTCCATGAGTACTATAAATAGAGCTAGTCATTTGTCATTTGTATCAAGCCATTTTGAGAAGTCAAAGTCTTCTAAAGTTTCTTTCCTCTACTCTTGAATCATTCTCCTTTATTTTTGAGGTTATTCTTCTTTGGTTGTATTCTTCCATCCTTTGAGTTTCGATCTTGGGCCAGCGGGCTTTTTCTCTTTTTCTGCTGTTCTTTTATATTTTACATGGTATCAGAGCCATAAAGGCTCTAGTATCGTGTGTCAAGATCCCTTGGTGGAAAAATAAACCGGTACCTCAAAAATGGATTCAAGTGGTCGTAGTGGACTTGGTATTGAGGTATTAAATCAATCCAACTACAAGGTATGGAGGACTTGTATGGAATCTTACCTCATTGGTGAAGATTTGTGGGATGTTGTTGACAGAGTAATACAACTTCTCCCACAGACGAGCAAGGAAATGTTGATGCATTCAAAAGATTGAAGCAGTTGAATGCAAAAGCGGAGTTCGTGTTGAAGTGATCGATTTCTCACGGCTTGTTCGATCACATCATGCGGTGCAATTCAGCCCATGAAATTTGGCGGACTCTTGACAGACTCTTCAATAAGAAGGATGAAACACGATTTCAGATTTTGGAGAATGAGCTTGCTAACACCACGCAGGGTCATCTCTCCATTTCTGTGTATTTTCTTAAAATTAAAAATCTTTGTCCGGATATTTCCTTGTTAAATCTAGAAGAAGGCAATTTCTGAAGCTCGGATAAGAAGAATTATTATTCAAGGATTGAAGCGGAAGTACATTCCATTTGTGACATCGATACAAGGATGGGTTCAACAACCATCCTTGGAGGAGTTCGAGAATCTACTATCCTCTCAAGAGTCACTAGCAAAGCAAATGGCTAGTGTCTCAATAAAAGAAGGAGAAGGGAGTGTTCTCATGGCAAGACAGAAGTTTGTCAAGAATAAAGGAAATCAAAATAGCTCGACCTCTTACCCATATGACCAAAGCAACTCCAGTCCGAGTAGAGTACCTGGTGAGTCTTCTAACACTACCTCCAATAAGAAGATTTTCAAATGCTATCGGTGTGGCAAAATTGGGCATATCAAAATATTTTGTCGAGTTAAATTACGAGAGAGCAATGTAGCTGACAAGATTGAGGAGGAAGCTGACAAGATTGAGGAGGAAGAAGACCGGGGGAAGTGTTTTGTGGCGGAGACAAAATCTGTAGATGCCTTGGCTTCCATCAACTTTGAAGATGACTAGATCGTGGATTCCGGTTGCGGCCATCATCTAACGGGAGACCAATCCAAGTTTTCCAACCTCCAAGAGTATAATGGGAATGAAGCCATTGTCACGATCGACAACACAGTCCATCAGGTGGAGAATGAAGGCACTATCGTTATAAATGGAAAACAAGAAGATTCTATTACACTTAATAGTGTCTTCCATGTTCTAGGTATGAAGAAAAATCTTTTCTCAATTGCAAATGCTGTTGATCTGGAAATTTTGTGTTATTTGGTCCACGTGATGTGAAGTTTTTGCAGAATATTAAGGAGCTCAAGGCTGATGTTGTTCGCACCGGTAAGAGAGTAAAAAACTTATTTGTTTTGTCTGCTTCCGATTCATATATTGAGAAAATGAGCAACAATGATAATTCACATTTATGACATGCTAAACTCGGGCATCTTAACATGGATAAATTAAAGGCTATGGTAAAATTAAAATTGGTAAATGGTTTGCCTAATCTGTCAAGTTTTGGTGGAGGTGAAGTGTGTGAAGGTTGTCAATTTGGGAAAACACATCGACTTCCTTTTGACAAATCCACGAGTCGAGATACGGCTCCATTAGAGCTTATTCATAGTGATTTGATGGATCCGACAAGAACCCCCTCATTTTCTGGATACTCTTATATGTTGATTTTTGTTGATGATTATAGCAAATTTACATGGGTATACTTTGTTAAACACAAATCAGAAGTGTTTAACAAATTTATGGAGTTTAAGGAGGTGGTAGAAGGAGTGCTTAGTTCCAAAATCAAGCGGTTGCGGACTGACAACGGAGGTGAGTTTACTTCTGAAGAATTCTTAACTTTTTGTAGAAAGCATGACATTAAGAGAGAACTCACATGTGTCGAGACACTGCAACAAAACGGGGCTGCAGAAAGAAAGATCAGGCACTTAACAGAAACTTGTAAAAGTTGGTTGCATGCGAAGAATTTTCCAGAGTATTATGGACGGAAGGTATGCAATGTGCAACTTATGTGATTAATAGAGTGCTACTTTCTTCAATTAACATGAAGTCACCATATGAACTTATCTTCAAAGAAAAACTGTGTGTTAAACATCTTAGAGTTTTTGGGTCTATTTGTTATGTCATCTGCCCAAATCTCAAAGAACTAAACTTGATGCAAAAGCAAGAAAATGCATTTTTGTCGGGTATGATGAAAGGAAGAAAGGCTGGAAGTGTATGAATCCAAAAACTCATCTTTCTATTATTTCTAGAGATGTTGTTTTTGATGAAATTTCTTTATATTACGAAGGAATGGTGACTGACCAAAAAGGGGCTAAAAATTCAACCCCTAATATTATGGAATTAGACATAACTGATAATCTTTCAAAGAAGCAAGGTGAAAGGGGAGTTCAAGCACTCAACATTCCGAGTTGCAACGTCCAGAAGAATCAATTGATGCAACCAGATCCGAGAGGCCACAGAGAACCATTGTCAAACCTGCACGCTACAGAGATGAAAATTTTATAAGCACATATTCTTGTTTTTTTGCAGGTCTCATTGATGATGAGGAATCTCATACCTTTGAAGAATCAAAAGGAAACAAAGAATGGGAGCTCACAATGGATGATGAAATCAAGGCACTCGAGAAAAATCAAACTTGGAGCCTTGTTCCCAAGCCAAAAGATGTACAACCTGTTTCTTGTAAATGGGTATACAAAATCAAAAGAAAAGCGGACGGGAGTGCTGAAAGATATAAAAGGCTTCTTTCAGAAATATGGAGAAGACTATGAAGAAACTTTCAGCCCCGTAGCCAAGATGATTTCTGTTCGCTTGGTGTTGGCCTTAGCAGCACTCCATGATTGGAAGTTATGGCAACTTGACGTGAAGAATGTGTTCTTATATGGGGAGCTGGATAAAGACATCTATATGGAACAACCTCCAGGTTATGTTTCTAACTCTTATCCTAATTATGTGTGTAAGCTTAAAAAGGCTCTTTACGGGCTCAAGCAAGCTCCGCGTGCATGGTATGGTAAAATTTCTCAGTATTTACAATTTTGTGGCTATCAAGCTTCGGATTCAGACCCTAGCTTGTTTGTTAAAAAACAAGAAAGCTTGCATCTTGTTGTGTTGTTGTATGTGGATGATATGATAATAACAGGCAATGATGAAATGGAAGTTGATAAGCTTCAAGATGAGTTGGCCATCAGATTTGATATCAAGAAGTTGGGGGAGCTACATCACTTTCTTGGCTTAGAGGTGACAAACTTGGCAAGTGATATTTTTCTTTCTAAAGAAAGTTGTGCTAAGCAGTTAGTTGAACGATTTGGGGTGAATCAAAGTAAAAGGTGTTCAACTCTGCTGGAGACAAACAAGAAGTTAAGGCGTGAAGAAGGATCACTTTTGGCCAATCCCCAACCTTACAGTGCTCTTGTCGGCAGTTTTTTATGTTTAACTATCACAAGACCTGATATTTCCTTTTCAGTTGGTTTTGGTTAGCAGATTTATGCAGTCACCAAGGAAACCTCACTTAGAAGCAGCAAAAAAGATTTTGAAATATGTCAACTCAACTCTTGACATGGGTCTATTTTTTGAGAAGAAAGTTACCTCCTCTCTAGTTGGTTTCACCGATGCTGATTTTGACGGAGACTTGGATGATCGAAGATCCACTTTAGGATATGTATTTCTTAGTGGCAGTACAAGTATTTCTTGGTGTAGCAAGAAACAAAATTCAGTCTCTTTGTCAACTACAGAGGCAGAGTACAAAGCTGTTGCTCTTGCTGCTCAAGAATGCATTTGGCTTCAAAGACTTGGGAACGATTTACATCTTCCTATAACTAAGCCAACTGCACTTTTTGGAGATAATCAAAGTGCTCTCAAGCTCACCAATAATCCAGTATTTCATGTAAGAACCAAGCATATTGAGATCGAACATCACTTTATTAGAGAAAAGGTTCTTGACAACACCATCGATGCGTTGGAAGTGAGAAGTGACTTGTTTTAAATTTTTCTAATGTCTCATCGTCTTTTATGTGACAAAAAACATTTGTTAGAATTTTTGCTTTTTGGTGCACGAACAGCCTAGTTACTGTTGTAAAAAAAAAAAAATCAAAAATTTTGCTTTCAAGTGTGGCATCAATAATCAATCAAAATTTTCCTTTTTCTTGTTTAGCCCTTGTAACTTGATATACTGGGATGAACTTAGTGGTAGATGAATTTCAAGTATCTATTCAAATCCACTTCTTCCAAACAAGAAAAAAAAATTAACTAAGACTATTTTTAATATATCTCTCATTTAATTAAGATTCAATTTTTAATAATTCTTCTTCAGTTGTAATATTAAGTTTCGACAAAAAAAATAATTCAAATGTTAAGTGTACTTTCAATAAAATTAAAAAGTTAATATTAACTTATCAATGAGTTTGTTTTCTCATATTTGAGCACAGAATTGACATTTGGACTCTCATTTTAGCAATGAAAGCCATGAACTTTAATGACATTTTAGTTTCTGCTGTCTCAGCCACAATATCAATTAATTACAGTTTTAATAATTTTAGTAACTAAATCAACTTCAATGAATGAAATATGAGGCATAATCTCAATAATTTATATAACATTACTTTTTGTGTTTAACTCTCTTCATTAGTATGACATAAATAGATAGAAGAAATTGGTATACAAATGGTATTGTATAAAATACAATACGATTTAATACTGTAGTGAAGCTAGGTTATGGATATGATATATTTTGATATGCACGCATAACTATGGATGATACAAGAATCAAATTTCGTGAGTATTTTTCGAACCTATGTTGATTTCCATGAAAATTTTCATATGGGATAATATATATATCATTTCTATATTTAATGTTTTTAATTTTCAAAATAGTCTAATTCAGAATATACAACTATTTTATTTTTTTTCCTTTTGGATTGGTTTAACCTGAAATAAGTGACTCTTTTATTTCTTTTTATTATCTTCTGGATTGTTGAATTCGAAATTAGCATTCTGAACTCGAAAATTGAGGTTCAATCCGAAATAGAATACATTCTGAAATTGTACAATTTAAAACATAATTTCTATTCTAAATTAACTTCGAGATTGTAAATTCTGAATCATATATTCGTATTCCGGATTATAGATCCTATAACCCCAAAGTCAATCCATAAATTCTTCTTTTATTTTTATAAAGCTCTTTTCAATCGTTTTAGGTCATTTTGAGTAGTAAAAAATATGAAGTTGCACGATGATACTATGAAAGTGCAGGACGAATGCGTCAATAGGTTCTTGTATTGATTTTGTGTTTGGCCCAATGGACGGAGCAATAGATGGTGATATATCATAAGAACGAAAACTAAGATGTAATATGTAATCAAGGGAGCTTTCAAATTATTTTATATCTAACTTTTTGAATTTTTAATTTATGATGATTACTTTCAATTTTAAAAATTCCTATTTTTTTAATTTCAAAATAAATTAGTTTAAAAATTCTATTGTATTATAATCAGTTTAAAGATGTTCTCGTATGGTGGTAATATCATTGAAAATTGTAGAGAACGTGGTAATGAAAGTCGCTGTTATAACAATAATAGTAGTTTTCTTGGATCAAAAGTTTTACATAGAACAAGATTAAGAGGATTTTGTACACATCTTTTACATATAATCTATTAAGATATTTGATAAGACTAAAACTGATAAAGTTGAGTTCGAACGTAAAAATGACAGTATTTTAAATAAGGTGATGGTTTATATTAATTTATTTTGGAGAACTAATAAAATTAAGAATATTAGAATTGAAATGTTTCTAAAAGATAAAATTGTGAAAGATTTGGGTTTAAACTCCAAAACGAATATCACCTCGAATCAGTTATTAACCCTAACCTTAATCATTTTGGTTCCATAATACTGCCATGTGGTGGTTGCTTGATTTTCAAGTGACTTGGTAATGTATATGTCTCATGTGCATCATGTGATTTGGTCATTGGGCTTATGTCATGCATGGTTGATTATGAAACATAAATAAAAATTTGATGCACATCACTTGTAACTAATGTAAGTAGTTTGGTTTGGTCTCATTTTAGCCAATTTTACAAAAAAAAAAAAAAAAAGTATTCATAAACAAGTGTTTATTTTTAACACTAAAACAAACACAATCTTAACCTTAATCTTACTGACATTACTTTAAGATAGTTACAGTTTCTGATAATTGAGCCGTTAAGGTTTAAGACGCGCCACAACATTTCTTTAAGGTTCGTGTTTCTGGAAAACAATTTGGTCTGTTGGAAAATGATTATATTTGTCATGAAGCTACATAAAGTATGAATGGTTAAATTATAAAAGGTTATGCAGAAATGAAGGAGAACTTTGGTCCAAAAAAGAAAAAGGGTGCAAATATCTAATTATACCCGAGACAAGGAAGGAATATACCTGTGACATGATGCAGTAACCAATAAGCATAATTTATTACTACAACAATTGAAAAACAGTGTGATGAGTGATGAGTAATATATAATGAATTGGGAAAAGAAATAAGAATGCAGAGATGTGTAGTGGTGCTGTCTCTAATAATTGCATCTTTATTGAGTTCCGTGTCACCTCAGTGACATTGATCCATGCCACCAACACTCCATGTCAGATGTCTTGAGACCACTTTTTTTTCTTTTCTTTTGAAGCAAACAACCAAGCCAACCTCTTTCTCTCTTTCTTCTGCCTTCTACTCTCCAACATAGACCCCAAAACCTTCACCAAATCAACCCCACTGTCATCGTGATTGCTGCATGTCCATGGTGCCCTTGCCCTACGTGTCACATCTTTTGCTTTTCAACCTTAGCTGCATTCCTATCCTATCTTGTGCAAGGATACTTCCATGGTTTGTGTAAGATATCATGAGGGTAAAAGTAACATTAGGGTGATACTCACAATGCCATGCATAAAAGTGTGTGACCAATTTTCAGTCATCATTCTTATCTATCTACTAAAAATATTCATAAAAGTAAATCCAACCAAATATATATGCTGGTTTTTTACTTATGACTTTAACTATCATTACTTTTTCAATTCATATGATATCATATTCATATGATATCATATTCATGTATATACACATACATATAAGAGAAAAAATCATGACAATAATTTGAAGTTGGTGTTTGAATTTTGAAGTTCATTTGTATTGTAACTCCTATACAAAACGCTTTAATTAACAGTTTTTATGAGTAAAACAATTTGAATTTTCTTTAGTGTAACTGTGTGATTAATGGGCAGTATTAAAAATATAATTGTAACGTCTGGTTTTGGTCATTTCAATTCAGAATCGAAACCCGATAAAGCAAGTGGCACAGGCACAGCCCTGTTGTTTGTGTGTGCAAGAATTTAGCAGTGGACTCAGTCTTTTAGTTTGTAACGTAAAGTGTCAACGTCGAAGGCCAACAATGGTACTTGATTAGATAATTACATATGAATATGAAGTCTGAACACTGTATTTGTATAGTGTATTGTAATAGTATTGTAACGCAAAAGGCAGAAACAAAAGCAGCCAAAAAGCAAAAGATGGTTCAGCACTGGTAAGAAGACCATAGGCTGGCTACTACTACACACAGCAGCACATGTTATGAAAACGAAAAGAAAAAGCTTATGTGATGGCACTTGTGAATAAATGAAGACTATGGTGAGGGCCTTTTGGGGTGTTTACTCCAAAATATTCCTGAACCAGCAATCTTCCCGTACGCATCATTTGATAGTTTAATCATCAACACAAGCCTCAGTTTGTGCTGCTGTTCCTGAAACAAACACAGATCAGGCAGCAGCAGCAGCAGGAGTTGCCTTTTCTCGACTCTCCTCACTCTTTCTTCTAACAGATATAGATAGATACATAGATAGAGAGATAGAGAGAGAGAAAGATGGTTTCTGAAACCTCCCTCTCTTCTTCTAAACGCTCTCCAGCTACTCCCAAGTTTTGCAACTCATTCACTACTAGGTAATTCAGCAACCTTTTGTTTCTTATTTCTCTCTTTGCCTGTGTATGTATGTCTTGTGGGAGTGTAATAATAAACTTGTCTGTCTATGTTTCTTTTGAAGGTGGATTGAAAATGTAACTTCACGTCCTTGTTTTGCTAGTCTTCATTTCATTCTAGTTCTATCTTACTGGTGTTGAATTTGTTGAAACATTTGATACCTTGGTTTGTCCTTCGTGTGGATTTTCTGGTAAAAGGTTATGCATATCCAACACAGTTTTTGTGGGGGGATATTTTGGAGTCTTTTGAGATAGACAGAGATTATCTGAGTTCTTCGTAAAATTTAAGGTGAAAAGATGCTTAAAGACAACATTCTTATTTCTTGACGTGTGCTGTTATTCTCAACTCTCATTTCTTTGGTGTGGAAAAGGATGCTGTGGATTTCTGGATTTTATAACAGTTGTCATTCCATATTGTTATTTTTTATTGCAGGATTTTTGCTGATGTTGCTGGTGACATTACAATTGTCGTTGATGGGGAATCTTTTCTGCTACATAAGGTAATTCTTTTGAGATGTTGTTGAAAACCACTTGATACTTTCATGACTTGTTCTGTTTGTCATTGAGTTGTAAGTTTTATATTCAAAACTGTAGTTGTCATGCGTTTAATTTGGGTGTCTCCTTACCAGTTGCTATGAATTGGGATATAGTGAACAGAATGTCCAAAATTCATAATATGCTAACAAGCAACTAAAAATCAACCACTATTTGCCAAAAGTCATGCCTACTTTATGATATCAAAGAGAAAAGTTGATGAGTTCTATTTGGCTTGTTTTGAGTGCAAAATAGCTGCAGCAGTCAACTCAATACTATTCAGACAATATCTTTGATTCTACAGAAATACTAATTTAAATTCAAAATATATTTAAACTAACTTCGTTACTTTGTGTGCTGGTTCATGAAGTTTCCCTTGGTGACTCTAAGTGGGAAAATTCGGAAGATGGTGGCTGAAGCCAAGGGTTCCAATGTTTCAAACTTGGAGCTCCTCAACTTTCCAGGGGGTCACCAAACATTTGAACTTGCCATGAAGTTCTGTTATGGGATGAATTTTGAGATTACTACATTCAATGTTGCCCGGCTTCGTTGTGCAGCAGAGTATCTGGAAATGACAGAAGAATACCGGGAGCAAAACCTCATCTCAAGAGCAGAGATTTATCTGAATGAGATTGTCTTTCAGAGTCTTCAGAAGTCAGTGGAAGTGCTATCCACATGTGAGATGTTGCCTCCAAATATAGTGGATGAAATTGAAATATCAAGTGGATGTGTGGAAGCCATTGCAATGAATGCTTGCAAGGAGCAACTAGTTTCTGGCTTATCTAAATTAGACTGTGATGGAGAATCTAGAGAGCTAAAGGAGGATTGTGTTGCCTGGTGGGTTGAAGATCTCTCAGTACTGCGTATAGATTACTTCCAAGGAGTTATTTGTGCCATGGGAAGAATGGGGGTGAGATCAGACAGCATTATTGCATCACTGATGCATTATGCTCAATCATCTCTAAAGGGTATTGGAAAATGTCAGTTCTGGAATCCATCAAGGACAAACTCAAGTCCAACCAGTGTAGAAAAGGACCAGAGGATAATTGTGGAAACTCTTGTAAGTCTTATGCCAACAGACAAAAGCTCTTCCATTCCCTTGACATTTTTGTTTGGCATGTTAAAGATGGCTATCATGTTGGGTGCAACCATTCCCTGTAGGCTTGAGCTTGAAAGAAGGATTGCATTACGGTTGGAAATGGTCTCATTAGATGATCTACTTATACCATCACTACAGAGTGGAGACTCTTTGTTTGATGTTGATACAGTTCACAGGCTACTGGAGAATTTTTTGCAAAGGGTCGAAGAGGAAGAAACTGAAGATTATGGATATGAATCTGATGGGCTTTGTTCTGCTGGCCATGGTTCTCTGCTAAAAGTGGGGCAGCTTATTGATGCTTATTTAGCAGAAATTGCACCTGATCCGTACTTAAGTCTACAGAAATTCGTAGCTTTGATAGAGATACTTCCTGATTATGCTCGTGTTATTGATGATGGTCTTTATAGGGCTGTGGACATTTATTTGAAGGTAAATTTACTTGAACTATAGAGAAGATCTATCTCTGATTCAAACAGTTAGGTGCTCCCCCTAGTCATGCAGCAGTTACACTTGAAAAACTAAACAGTTTATTATGTTTGTCATTCATTTGAGTTTAATAAACAAACAATGTCAGTATACACTCATCAGAAATCATCCTTAAGGGTGATTTTCAAGATATTTGTTATAAAAATCAACTTGCATAACAGTTCTTGACAACATAATTGTGTAAACAACCAATACACTTTTAGTTTTGACATTGACAACCAATAAAAAATCTTCCTTAGTATGATTTTTAAGATATTTATTATAAAAATCAACAAATTCTTTCAACTAGTCAGAAATTTTCCTTAGTGGGATTTGTAAGATAGTTATTATAAAAATCAACAAACTCATATGATACTTCATGATTAGATTATTGCAAGAACAACCTTTACGGTTTTATGCATATTTTATTCAATCTGTAGGTTGTCCTTCTTAATGTTGATAATAGCAATTCTTTCTGGTCCTTGTTCAGGCACATCCAGCACTAACAGAGCAAGAATGCAAGAAGCTATGCAAGTTGATAGACTGCCAGAAGCTATCTCAAGAAGCATGCAACCATGCAGCGCAGAATGACAGGCTTCCACTGCAGATGGTGGTGCAAGTCCTGTACTTTGAGCAGCTGCGTTTGAAGAACGCGTTGTCAGGGAGTTCAGGAGATGGGCTGCTATCACAGAGAATAAGCAGTGGTGTTCCAAGTGCAGCCATGTCCCCAAGGGACAACTATGCTTCACTGAGAAGAGAGAACCGGGAACTGAAGCTGGAGATTTCAAGAATGAGGGTGAGGCTGAGTGAGTTGGAGAAGGAACAGATGTTCATGAAACAAGGCATGATTGACAAGGCAGGAAATGGAAGAACATTCTTAACATCACTTTCAAAGGGAATTGGGAGGATTGCAATTTTCAGTGGTCAAGGAGGAGGAAAGCGCCAGAAATCAGGTAGAAAGTCTCGTGGTTCGGAGGGGAAAACTGGTAGAAGTAGGAGACACTCAGTCTCATAGATATTGTTCTTCTCTACTTAGCTAAAAACACTCTCTATTATACCTTATCAGGTGAACACAACGTGTAAATGACTTGATCAACAGCTTCTCTTCATCTTGGTCTTAAGTTTTGGCAGTTGAACTTGAAATCCAACATTCTCCCTTCTTCCTTGTTGTACATGATTTCAGCTGCTGAGATAAGGTCGTTGTTCACTACACAGTTACACCAAGAGAAAGCTTCATTAAGGACAAACATTTCAATGTGTAGCATCATTACCTTGTCCTGGAGACATTTCCACTGATAAAATGTACTTATTTGTTGTCAAACTTGTTCCTTATTCAATTGCTTGAAAAGGAAAATGTAACATATGCATCCAAATACTGAAATGATTCACCTTAGATTAAAGTTTCTGTAACATCTAATGACAACATAGAACTAACTTGGCTTGTGGATGCCTATCAGTGAAGTGACACTAGTAATTGTCTTCATCCATTCTGCCCAAAATCTCTATATTGGTACGTTACTGGCATGCAGTATGTTTGACAAATCCGAAACATTTTGTTGGTAGAGTCAAGACTTGTTGATTTCTGTAATATAATGCACTCTCCCTTCTTGGTGACAAAAATCTTGACATATGTTTTGTCTCTATTTTCTATGCAAAGAAACAGATCACAACCACTTCCAATAAAAAAAGCTTTCTCTTTTTAGCTGTTTTATAATATGTAAATTATTTATAAAATAAGTTGAATGTTTGAAATTTTATTTGCATCTTGGTACATTTGTTTTTACTTTTTGTTGCATCCAATTTATTATAACAATAGCCAATTATACATATGATTGACTATTGAAATAAAGTGATTTTTGTCCTTTTTTAAAAAAAATAATATCTTTTTCTTGTAACCAGACGATATTATGAAAATGAAAAAAAAAAAAAATAGTTACATGACATTGTCAACATTTGAACGTGTTCATTTTCAAACATCAGATCATCATTTCTATTGACGTCATCTAGTTTTAAAGACTAAAAAAGTATAATTTTTAAAATTTAAAAGATTGAAATATTTGTTTCAATTTGGAAGGCAAAAATTAACTTATCTTAATTTTCAGAAACTAAAAATATAAAGAAGTCAAACTGTGGTTACACTTGCCAATGTACGCAAACATAAAAGAAAAGAAAAATTATGTATTGGCATTCAACACAATATCTAGTGCTTTTTCAAATACACTTAACACATGTCACTTCTTTATTTCATGCTTTGGAATGCCTGAATATCTGATTGCATCATTACAGATTGCTTTCCCAAACATGTTAATTTTCAATGCTGCACAAGTGTCTCTGATTTCTTGTTCACAAGCTCAAGTGCTCCAATGTTCAAGTTGTGTATGGTACACAAAATAGTCCCATTCTTTTTCATGTCTTACTAGCATGACACTGCAGTTTCCAAAGATTACCTCGACAACCTCCAGATGACGGTACAAAAGGGATAAAAAAAAACATAACAAATCACTCAACTAGTTAGCCACTGACCAATCCCTTCCAGTTCAATATAATGATTGGTCTTCCAATTCAATCATTACCAAAAGTATTTGAATGAATACACTAGTAAAATAGAGAAAACTATCTTATTTCTTGTACAGAAATATCATGTCAGTAACTTACCATGTACAGTTAGTCCAAAAAAATAACTAAAAGAACTGCAATGAATAGATCTCAGCCATAAATTAATTGGCTCTGAAAACTTGTTGTACAAAATAAATGTGATCAACTACAAAATCCTACGACAATCAGTGTAAGTATGTGCACAATTTGTAATGTGCAGGTGTATTCTCTATAAGACAGTGTACGCTTATGATGAAAGTCTGCCAGCTAGAATTCCACCAAATATGATAGCTCCAAACCACTTATTTGAGACAAATCTGAAGGAAAAATAAAATAGCAAACAAAAATATACCAAAGTCAGCTCATAATGTTTAATTTTTTGCTTCAGAAGTTTTCTAACATACTGCAATCATCAATAAAAAAACTTGAAAAGTAGTAAAATTGAGCAATCACTGAATTTTGAAGGGGTTCGTTCTTTTGAGGTCTGAGGGTGTAAATATGCCATTAAGTGTTTCTAGCAAAGGTGTATGATTTAATCTTTTGAAAAACTGAAAATAAATTTGAAAATGTTTATGATAATCTAAAAATTGCTTTTCATAAGAACTTTTTGAAGCTCCAACAAGATGGTCTAGCCAATAAAATCAAGAATTGAGATCCTTTTATAATTTCTTTTTTCGATGATAAAATCATGAGTTTATGCAATGAACTTCCCTAACATACTTCCTGTTGCAATCAGCCCTTGATGAAAGGTCAACCGTCCATATTTGCCAGCCTAAGTGTCCAGATGCGACCGCCAGAGATGCATAATACGGCCAGCCTGCTCCACACAAATGAATCAAAGGTAGAGAAACTATTGACGGAATTCAAACAATCACGAAAACAGATAGAATGGAATGATGGAATACACTAATACCTATTTCAGCATTAAATCCACTAAGACCAAGACCACCAAGGCATGCAATCCCAAACCCAGTAATCCACTCCTTTGTTGAATCACCAAAGCGCAAAGCTGTTGATTTAACTCCCACTTTCAGGTCATCTTCTTTATCCTGAATGGCAAGGTTAGAAATATTCTTGAATACTAAGAATTTTAATAGCATTGTCTTAAACAAAAGATTCAAGTTGAGGATAACAAGCAGTCTTGTCATTGTACTTTTTGTTTCATGAAAACTTAACTGTTAGAGACATGACAAATCATCTGAACATGGTTAAAAAGTTATCCTACGACTTTTACACCTTCCATTTTTGAAGGAGAGCATAATTAGCCCATTAGCAGGCGGAAATTCAGGAGTGCAAGAAAACTTGTCAAGGTACACAACATATAAATGCAGATCCTGACGCAGTTAAAGACAGCAGAGCAAAACCATATGGATTACATCTTACAGGAAGCAATACTATTTTACCTGATGTGCATAGATAGTATCATATACAAGAGTCCAAAATACTCCAGAGGCATAAAGTGGCAGCACAATAGATGGGTCCAGACTTCCTTTAACTGCTGCCCATCCTAACAAGGCCCCCCAATTAAAGGTTAACCCAAGATAGGCTTGAGGCTAACCAATTTAATTACAGGAGAGCATCATAAAACCACATAATAAGATCATGCATCAGAATAATAATAAAGAATTGAGAATAAAAACTATAAATGAGGAAATTCTAACCCAAAATGTAAACCTCTTCATGAGGGGATAGGAGAAGACAAGCAACAAGGATGAGGCGCCCAAAACACGACTGCAAAATATACACAAGCCCAAAGAATCAATAAAAATTGGCAAAATTCCAATTGAACTCAAGCGGAAGGATGCATGGCACTGCAATGTAAAGAAGCTAAAGTAGGACTAGCTTACTTTGGGAAAATATTTTCTGTTTTCATGTCTTACTTCCACTTTTAATTTCAAAAATGTCTCATAGCTTTCATTTTATTTTCTGTTATAAAAGATCTGTATAGCAAACAATGAAACCAAGTTTTATTACTTTTGCTGATTCCTATGCACTTATTTGAGAACAAAAAGCAAAATGTATATTTGGTGTTACCAGATTTGGCAATTAGGGTTGCATAACCACAATTGAGGACATGCAACACAGATCATAGTTCCAGACAAGAAGGTTCTATCCTTAACTAATTAAGTGATTACAAGTTTAACTATCTGATGTGCCAACATAACAAAGATAGACCCTGATCCATTTTGGAATTTCAATATAAGAACTAACCTATAATTATTAAGTTGTAGAAGAATCCCAAGACCTAAAAGTAATTGGAAACCAAGAAAACAAAGTCCTTGAAATGGTGTCAAAAGACCACTTGCCACAGGTCTCAACTTTGTACGTTCTACCTGCAATATACAATGGTATACAATGTCATTCAGAACATAAAACATAAGATCAGTTATAACAGGGAAAACAAAGTGAAAAACACTTCAGAAAAGGATAGAGGGGAGAAGTACAACATCACATGTTTACTAAATATTAAGTGTTTTAACTGAAACAAAAATCACCAAAGTAATGTCATATCAATAAATTCAAATTAAATAAGATAGGTGTTTGGATATAGAATAAAGGGAATTAAAGTTGTTAGTTACTAATCACAGGGATGTCAAAGGCCAGACCCATCATATCTATAAATAGGAGGATACTATGTTAAGAGGGGACATTGAAATCTATAAACCTTTGTGGGAATAGAGCAGTAGCTTTATAGTAAAAACTTGGAGGAGAGTTCTCTCCTATTTCTTGTTCTTTTTCATCCTATTCAATAAAATCTATCTTTGATTTCCCATTTCCAATTTTTGGTTCCTAATAATAGGTGTTAGAGCCACAATTGGCTACAGGGTCTCATGGGCCCAAAGTTTGGAAGGTTTACACTGGAAGGAATATCCGATGACAGAGAGAAGTGACGAGCTGGATGTAAGAGAGAAAGCGAAGGAAGGAGTAAGTAACTGAACAGTGGAATGAGATATTGGAATATAGGAGAGAAGCAGAGTGACGAGAAGATATCCATGCGTACTATTTTGTTAGTTATGGTAGAGAGTAGTTGCTCTATAATAAGAGTTAGAACTCTGACAGTAGAGACCTATTCTACTGAATTTTCCTTTATCTGAATAATACACAGCATCTTTATTCTCCATTTTGCTCTATTTCTTTCATTGTAGTTATTGATGCATTCAGTTTGTATCAATAGCATCCAATGTCTCCAGCTATTGTTTGCAAAACAAGTTAAATTAATTTGGGCCTTAATCATCCACAGCCATGCCCATTAAGCAAAGGTTCTTGCAATTTTTTGCGCCTGGAATTATATCTGCTAGACTCTTTGATTCAACCTAAATCTTAGTCCAATCCTCTTATCAATAAAATAAGTTCAATAACAAGGTTACTAAAGAAGAAGGGAGGACAAGAAATCCCCCTATATCAAGCCAAAAGGAGCAGGGTGGGGGACAAACAAAAGATCAAAGGGAAGTTTTGTGCACGTAAATTGATATAATTTAACCATATTGGAAGCATGATAGGTACTTAGAAAATGAAATTATTTTATACAAATTATAGAAAATAAAGATGACTTACAGGCCATGCGAAATGTTAAAGCATTAGACTTGCCATGACTTAGCTTTCAGTTCATTCTCCTATTAGCATCCATTATCTTAGTCAAACAAATCCAAATACAAACAACCCTGCTATAATAATTTGCAACTCAACTACTATCTCATTATCCCCTATAACAATCAAAGCAACTAACAAAATGTAACATTTACCATTGTATCAATATCCCGGTCAAGGAGATCATTAATAGTACACCCAGCACCTCTCAAAAGCAAAGCCCCACATGCAAACAGAGTCATCATTTTAAAATCAGGAAGATGACCCGGGGTTGCAGCCATGGTAATTGACCTAAAGGCATGAAAATTAGAGACAATAAAAAGGAGAGAATAGAATTTCAACAAGTGGTGAACTTTTTAGGCTTATGTTTTGTTTCACATCATAGGGACACTATACATGCGTTTAACCTGATAACACAAGTTGTAGGTTCCATGTTCAATGCCAAATCAGCGCTACATTGACCCAATAGTCTCATGTAGGAATTTAGAAATGACCAGGATATTAATATGAATGATATAGGCACGCAATAACAAGTTGCAATAAATAGAGTAGCACATCTAAATTACAGAAAAGAGCTCTTTCAGCCGTTAAAAATTCCTCAACTCATTACCCAATGTTACACAAGCTCCAAGTTTACAACAATGCAATATCTATGTACTTCCAAAAGTTTAATATCTATGTGCATTCAACCGAAAAGAAATCACCATAGACATAACTTTAAGGTGGTTATTGTAAAGTCAACAAATGTACTATAATAGGCATTTGTGATTGTAGGATGGTGGTTTGTGATTGAATGAAAGCGTAGAAATCTTTTCATTGTGGTTTCTTCAATTATAAGTGTTCATGAACAAGTCTATCTACGCAATATTAAGTTTAATGTCTATAGACAATCATGATCTCTGTGTGAAAGCATTTATCCTAAGATCAATAATTAAGAACTCTTACCAGATACAAGGCCATAGGAGCAACCATGTTCCAATTGGTTTATCAAGACGAGCAAGGCGAGCATAGGGCTGAAGCTGCTTTGGCAAGTACAAATCCACCCAAGTGGCGTCCCCTCCACCACCACTACTTACACTGCCACTTTGGTTCCTGTTCTCCTTCGAGGGCCTCGTGGACACGTGTGCAACAAGATGAAAATTTGAGAGAGACCCAACAGTTTTGCGAAACTCAAAATTGTAATTTTGGAGCTGAGGTGACTTGAATGGGGGATTTGGAGTGGGGTTTCGGTTTTGGGTTGCAGATAGTTGAGTGAAGCTCAAAGGGTTGAAGATGGCGAGGTGAAGAGGTACTGGAGAAGAAGAAGAAGGTTTGAGAAACCTACGCGAAGCACGGAAGATCAAAGACGATGCCATGTTCTCAAATGCAAGCTTTTTTTTTTTTCTTTTCAAATTGTGGGCTGAAAAATGGTTACTCCATAAAGCTTCAACAAGGACATTTTCTTTGCAGTGGTTACTCTAACAGTGGGGTGGTTCAGAGCAAGATGTGATCTTAAAATAAGGGTTATGTTGGAATAATAGTAACTATCTGTGATAAATTATTATTAATTAATTATAAGTTATTGAGTTGGAAAGCCTTGATTTTCAATTTGAGCTTAGTCATTCATTCATATTTGCAATTAGCATGTATAATTTCTCAATTTACAAAAATATATACAAAAATCATGGCGGCAATGAAAATTTTTAGCAGAAAAGTGTTGGCAATTGCTTCTTGGACCCCATTTTTGAACCTGGACCCATCAGAGTAACGAAATGACAACAATGCCCTTCTCCATACATTTGAGCCTTGTCCGGTTGCGCTGTGCTCTTCCTATGTCGGTTCTCTTGTTCCAGATATTGGAGTTTTGACAAATTCTCCCTGCACCTCCATAATTTCTTCCTGCACCTCCATATCATATTATATCTTATGTAAAATTGCAAAAGTCAACTTACCCTTTACCTCTTCACTCTTTAGTAAAATTAATATTTTATAAATCGGATGAAGTGTAATCTGATTTATATTTGATTTTCAAATGTAAACTGGATAAGGTGTCATTTGATTTACATTTTAAAATAAAATGTAAATCGGATGATATCTCATCCGGCTTACAATTTTTTTTAAAATTATAAATTGAATCCGGTTTATATTTTATTTTGAAATGTAAACCAGATGGCACCTCATCCAATTTATTTTTTCAAAAAAAAATATAAACTGGATGAGATGTTATCCGGTTTATTTTATTTTTTTTTAAATGCTCATTTGATTATTTTCATAAGGTCAATATTAGATTTTAAAATTTTATGAACATGCAGGGAAGACGTTATGGAGGCACGGGAAGAATTTGTGGAGTTGTGTGTGCTTGGTTCAATTGCATTAGTTTTCAACTTTTTTCAGTGGTCTTTGTTACTATTTTCAAACACATATTGTCGTTCTCAATTCTCAAGTTCGCGTTTTTATTTTATGCTTCAGAAAAGGAAATCTAGAAGAACATCGAAATTTGGTTTCCAAAATAGGAGGGAGGGGTGTTTAGGACTCCAGAGTATGCTTTTCAAAACATATTAGTCTGGACTCCTCTCTTTCCGTCTCTAAAATCACTCAACAACTGCTCTCTATGATCTCCCCACAAGCACTTGATAATGGAGCTTTTATTATTATAATTTGGTTTTAACTTGTTCTGTTATTTTGAAACCACAATCTCCAAAATTTAGTAACAATATTTTTTTTAAAAAGCTCTTTTTAATGATATCAAAAAAGAGGAGAAATATTATTTAAGAGTATATATTAAAATTATGTTTATGTCTTGATATTTGTTTCTAGTGTGTCACATGAAATATAAAGTTCTATTATGTTATATTTTTGTATGAATGTTTGTGTTCTTGATCTTTATCTTTAAAATTTTTATATAATTTTTTGAAAGAAGTTTTTAGACTTGAAAATTGTACTCGCATTGACATAGTTTTATCTTCATTTTTATTATGGTATATGTTTGAAAAATAAACATCTAATCTTAACTTATTTATGTAATTCAATAAATAAGCAAAATCAGAGTAATAAATGAAAAATACAATTTTTCCGATAGATCATCTAACATGTTAAAAAAGACAAGATCGTTTCATCTTTAGAGCATAACTTAATTGTTTAATGCGTTAAAACTACTTATTTATGTAAATGAAAAATTATCTAGTATGTTTGTATACACTATATCGTCTACTCTATTTGTATAAACTAGAGTGTCTAGTCTTTTTTGTGTATATTAGATATTTTATTTTGTTTGTATAAACTAAATCGTTTAGTTTGTGTGTGTACACTAGAGGGTCTAGCCTATTTATGTACACTAGATTGTTTAGTCTATTTGTGTATATTAGAAGGTGTAGTCTATTTGTGTATACTAGACCATTTAGTTTGTTTGTGTACATTAGACTGTCTAGTCTATTTGTGTACACTAGACCATCTAGTTATTTGTGTACACTAAAACATATAGTTTGTTTACGTACACTAAAGCATGTAGCTTATTTGTGTACACTAAACCGTCTAGTATGTTTGTGTACACTAGATCATCTAGTCTTTCCATCTACTTTATTTGTGTGCACTACATGGTGTAGTCTATTTATGTATACTAGATCGTCTAGTTTGTTTGTGTACACTAGAACATCTAGTCTATTTATGTATACTAGATCGTCTACTTTGTTTGTTTACATTAGATCGTTTAGTCTGTTTGTTCACACTAGATCATCTGGTCTGTTTGTTTATATTGGACTGTTTAGTCAATTAGTTTACATTAAATCGTCTAGTCTGTTTGTTTCCATTGAATCATCTAGTATGTTATTTTACACTAGATCGTCTAATCTTTTGTATATACTAGATTGTCTAGTTTGTTAGTTTACACTAGATTGTGTAGTTTGTTTGTGTACACTAGACATTCTCTTTTATGCATGTGTACTAGGTTGTCTAGTCTGTTTGAATACACTAGATTATCTAGTTTGTTTGTTTACACTAGGTAGTGTAGTCTGTTTATAAAAATTAGATCGTCTAATCTAGTTTGTTTGCACAAAAAGACTAGACATACTAGTATAAACTAACAAACTAGATAGTATGATGTAAATAAGTATACTAAACAGTCTATTACGCATAAATAGACTAGACGGTGTGGTGTCCACAAACATACTAAATGGTCTAGTGTGTGCAAACAGACTACACCGTCTAATGGACACAAACAAACTAAATGGTCTAGTTACACAAATAGAGTAGACAATCTTGATGGAAGAAAGTCTAGACAAAGTCCCACCACAAGATCTATGGTCAAGTAAATAGAGAAACAACGGGAGTTTGAGGCACAAACGCAAACCAAGATGACAATTTTGACTCCATTGATATTTGTAAACAATTGTATCAAACCTTGTATCATAAAAATGCAAACATTTTATAGTAGAATAAAAGTCCAAGGCATTGACCTAGGTGTACTAGGGTTATGCTTTAGCATGCCTAGGCCCTTCATCCACGTCTCACATTCTCATTGGTGGAGCAAATTCGTGTGACACAAGGTGATACGTCCACGTGGTGCCTTTTCATTGGAGACCAAGGTAGTTTGGGGTATAAGTTAGGGTTAGGCATGTGGAAGAAGCTAGGGTTAGGGTTTGAAGCTTCTCCCACACGTTAGGGTTGGAGAGCTTCTCCTACAAGCTTCTCCCTCTCCTTCCTTCTATAAATAAGTGTGTTGGCATTGTACAATTAAGTTGAATGCCTTAATGAAATGCTACAAAATTTTATTTCTAGTTTCATTGTTTAAACTTATCTTTGTTAGCTTTTCTAGAGTTAAACCAAGACACCTTGATAGTTAGCCCAACCTCTATCAATTCCTTGTTCTCTCTAGTTTTCCATCACACAAAACTTCTACCATACTCTTTCCATCTTCACGCACACCTTCACAGAAACATCATCCATAAAGCTTTCGCAACACTTTTTGGAGTTTTTCCTTCATTTTCATTCAGTACAAGCCTTTCCAAAGCTTTCTCCACAAGCTTGCAATTCACAGTTAAAGTAAGGTGCCAAAGAGAAACTCTATCAAATCTAGTATACATAAACAGATTAAACAATCTATTGTACAAAAACGTATGCTTTTAACTTTTATCCTATTGGAAGAACATTTTTAGTTTTAAGAACCTAGGATTAAGATTTGCAAAAAGGTCACTGCATCATTTAAACAGTAGTAAACCAATAAATTTGCTTAATGGGATTCCTACCAACATGAAGCCAAAATACCTTATCAATTTGCACCAATTTACTCATATCCTTGATAATGTAAACATGCAATTGAATGCTCTTATTACGCGTAACAATTCTTTATTGATGTAGATGGCTCACTCTCAACCAAGAGGTAAGATATTAATTTTGGAAAAGAAAATTTACATTTTGAAAATCCTATTCTAAAAGTGAAATATTTTGGAAATCAAAATTTCAATTCCAAAATATGGTTTATCGAATAAGTAATTTAACTTCTGGAATATAGTTTCCAAAATGTAAATTTTCTCTTTGAAAATAGCTTTTCTGAAAATTAAATTTTCAATCATGAAAAAAAAAATTCTTCCAAATTACATTTTCCAAAATATACACTACAATTATGGAAAATCAATTATAAAATTGTTTCCATCTCTCAAAAACAACTCACGGATTCCATATTCTCGAACCTCATCCTGCATAAAAAAGTCACCTCGTCTTACTTCTAACCACCTCCCCTTCATTCCAACAACACCACTATAACTGACACCTCAGCCTAGCAATCTCGAGCCTCCACAATACACATTCAGTCACCACCAACAAACCCCGTATAATGGAGCTCTGTCATTTCATATAAAACTGTCCAATGTCATTTCTAGTATTTCCAAAATGGATAGGGTGCAGGTTCAAATTGATGGAGTGCAGGAAGCAATTGCCAAAAGCGTTTGTTTGTACTTTAAAACTACGTATTTTGGGCTCCGACGACTGTTTGGGCTTTTGGGCAACCTGCTATAGACATGGGACTGCTATTTACACCGTACTTCATAAAACTAGATAATGAAAAGTAAATGTTTGCTGTGTATCTAGATCAAATAAAATTAGCTTTTTGTATATATATTTCTTCTCTTTTTCAACCAAACAAATAGGCTTAATATTGTTAATATGCTAACGTGATCAATTTCTGTATCTCCAATCATAATATTATATATACATGGAAATGGTTTAATTGTAGATTGGATCATTGATTCTCTTTCCACTTACACATCTATTTGCCGGAAATATAAATTTTATTGGTTATCTACAATGTATTTTCATATAAAGTAATTTAAAAATGTATTTTAAATATATGAAATGATTTTTAATTATAAAATCTGAAAATATATTTTAAATCATGTGATTGAGAATGTAATTTCAAAATATACAATATGAAAACATGTTTTAGATTTTATATTTTAGATTTTAGATTTTATATTTATATTTTAAAATACATTTTCACATTGTAATTCGGAATACATTTTCATATTTCAAATATGTTTTTAATTGTGTAGTTTATAATATATTATTGAATTATAAATATATTACAGATTATATAATTTATAATATATTTTAAGATTCACCAATGTAATATACTTTCAACCTATTGATAATTTACATTTTTATTTTACGTTTATAAAGATGCAGAAAGTAAATATGAATGTGCAGCAAGTAAATACAAAAATGCTAAAAAAGAAATTGCCCTCTTTTACTTCCACACGTTATAAGTATGACGATTTAGAGTATGACAAGAAACATTCACGGAAACAGAAACCTGTCACTCAGCACTATCCAAAAGTTTCCCCTAGGCATGCTCCCATAAATTAAAATTAACTTGTACATATTAAAAATAAAATTTTGAAATATTAAAACCAAATAGTCTTTATAAATTAATTTGTAAGAAAAACTATTATTTTTCTTTCAAAGAGAATATTTACGAGAAATATCGTAGGACATGTTCATCATCTAATCAATCATCCCATCATTGTATTCATGAACAAAGGCTCTTGGTGCTTTTGTCATTTTTCTAAATTTACTCTTCTTATATTCTTCTAACTCACCAAACAACAAAGAGGAAAACTATAGCTTGGTTTAATTAATGGATGTGAACTGAAGAATGATAATGTGTTGGTCCTGCATGTGGCTGCTACGTGTCGCCCTTGTTCTTTCATTGTCTTGGTCCCATTTTCACAATATACCTTTTCCTTATCTTATGCATGTCTTCAAATAAAATAATCTTCAATACACATTCTATCACTAAAGTAGATTTTTTTTCAATAAAGATTTCATTCTTGATTCTCTCATAATGACATGTTTAACCTAACTGAATTTTTTTTCAAGATAAAAATAATAACATTTTTGTTTTTGAAAAAATCTTTAATTGTGTTATATGTAATTCGTATACAAACATGCACATAATCCATATTTGTTTAATTGTGAGAGTGCGTATACATATTCGTAGGAACTTAAACGGAATTTTGAGTTCTACACTTTGCTCAATAATTTATGGTGGGAAGTACCGGAATAAATCAAAGAAGAATGAGCGAGACTCAAACTCATACTAAGACTCAAAACTTTAAGTGTCTATAGATTTTTTTTTTTATATATTTATCAACTTATTTATTTTTATATAATGTGAAATTAAATTCACAATTTTATATCTAATATTTTTTCTTTAAATAAGAGTTTATCTTTTACATTGGTATACTTTTTTTTTTACACAGAAATATTTTTTAGATAAAAGTATTTTACAAACAAATGATTCTTATTTGTATTGTCATTCACATATTTAACGGGACATGTTTGCTTGTTTGAAAGTTCTGTAAAAAAACTTTTGATATAGGAATCAAACTATACTCGACTGAATTGATCACCGCTACAAACTATCAGCTTTGATACTATTTGTTAAAAAAATAAAAAAAATATAAAAAAAAAATCAAACAATAATAAGACAAGAATGAAACCACAAAGTTGACATCATCTTTAATTCAAAACCTTGAATTAATATTGTAAAATGATAATAAAAAAATATTTCTTTAAAAAAAATATTTTCTTAATTCTAATAACACACTCCATCACAATCTTATTTTTAAAAATGTATCAAAAAATTAAGAAACAAAAATATATTTAAATTATTTTTTTTCAACTCCTAACTATGTAGAACTATTTATGGTATGAAAATATATAATATAGATAAATAGTACTAAAATTCAGTATATTCAGATATTTGTGGACGCGATTACTAACCAAAATCATTCAGCAAGCAGATGTGTGATCTAATTGGGGAGGTGTAAAAATTTGTGGAAATGGCATTTATTCGTAGTGAGAAAGTGTGGTAGTGGGAGAAAGGGAAGTCCATTGAAAATTGTTTGAGCACATGCAGGGAAGAAAGAAGAAGAGTCAAGATTCAACAAAGTCGGCACACACTGCTCCATCGCGATCACGCTCACTGCACGACATCTAATTCTGCACAGTCTAGGCTTTAGACTCCACCTCATGTTATGTTATGTCTCTCATTCATTCATTCATGTGTCATCAATAAATGCATCAATATAATATACTATAATATCAGACCTAAATAAATTTTAGTCTTTGGAGTTTATTTTAGTTTCTTATTTTAGTTTCATGATTGATTTTCATTTTTCTTTTTCTACTATTACACAACACATCAGCAAAATTACTAGCTTAATAATTGTAATGTCTTAAAAAAATATCATATCAGTATATAATGTGATAAATGTTAAAATAGGAACGAATATATTCAAGAGACTAAAATATAAGTTATTCCTTTTATTTGCTCTCAAAAGATGAATGTGGTTGTTTGGAAAAATTATATATTAGAAAAATTATTAATATCTTGTTGTTCTTTTAAAGATAGATAATTTACTCTCTTTTTTCTTTATAGAACAGAAGAAAAATAGCATGTTTGAGACTTTCTATTTTTTAAATATGAAAAATTTTAAATTTTGATGATAAAAAAATATTTTTGCACATATTTTAGAATTTATATTCATTTTACAAAGAAAACTAACGTTCTAATTTCAATACTTATTATCTTTCAACTACTCAAAAAACTGTACAGTTAAATTCAGGTCATAATTTAATGCTAATATTGCATGGCTTAAAAGAATTTAAAAAAAGAACTATTTTAATTTATCAAATAACTGTCAATCAATTTTAGTGTACACCTTAAATGTATTTTATAAATATGTCACTTTCATTTTACTCTTTTTGTAAGTCATTATTTTTCGTTCGTAGTATTCATAAATATATCATTTTATTTTTACTTTCTATACATATTTGACTTTTAATTTTAGTCTAAACAATATACTATTTTTTCTAGTTTTTACAAATTTTAAAATATCTCTTTTAATCACTATAAATAGATTATTTCCGATTTTAGCTTCTGGTAACCTAATATGTCAACAACATATCAATTTTGATGACGTTAACAATATTAAGTTCAAAATTTACCATTAACATTATTATGAAATCATTTGTGTCGATCATAGTTAAAGACAAAGATTAAAAACGAAAACGAATTAAAAAAGAACAGTTATCGTACATATTAGTTATTATCCACACACACATATATATATATATTCATCAATCGTATCATAGCATTGATATCTTGGTTTGCTCTGATATCACTATCAGTCCATTTTTTGCGGATCAATGATTCTGCTAGCTATTAATATGACTGTTTATTCCTATACTACTCTCCATAACACTTGTCATTTTCTATTTCCCTTTCTCCATTCCATTTCATTTCAATTTCACAGTGATGTGGTTGGGATACCTCTTTTTGTAGTATTTTTCAATTACTTTTTTTATAAACTGGAATATTATGTTAATTTGAAATGAAAGCTTTCACTTTTTTGGAATTATTAGATGAACACGATCTATATAAATATTTTACAAGTATTAAAGAAAATGACAAAAATGTGTTGGGATGTTTCTTTTGGGTGTTCAGTAATTTAATCTCCAATGATGGGCGTTTTGAGTTCTTTCACAACAAGACCTTTATGAAAGAGTTTGATTAACTTTTAATTTTAGTATTCTTTTTAAAAATTTTGTATATAAGATTCTAATACTTTTATTTCTATCACAATTTTAATCTTTATGTTTCAACAATATCAAAAGTTTGATTCACCCGGCTGAGCCATTGTAATAATATATTAGTTTGAAGAATTTTATTTTATTTTTCCTTTTCTTGAACAAGTAACAAAATAAATAGGTAGTGTGATGACTTAGAAATTTATTTTTACTGTAGAAGTGGTTAAAGTAAAATTATCACTTGAATATTTTATTAATAAAATGTAAATATGTATTTATAGAAAAAGTTAATAGTGAAGTCTTACTTTCACAAAATTATTATCTTTTTAAAAATTTATTATCTATATTTTCTCTGTTTTTTCTTTTATAAAGTTTTGCCCTTCTTTTCTAGAGTCAGTTTAGGTATATTGTTCCTTATTGATAACTATATTTATATATGTCATCTGAGTCATCAGACAAAGTCTCTATTGGTTTAGTGTCTTAGTATTATAGTCTAATCATTGATCAGAAATTTTGTGGTACAGGTTAAAGTTCCTGTGAGGTCTAAATTTTTTGGACTTTCTACCTCTAAACCAGGTAAGGGAAGCTAGCTAATAGATTTGTTATGTTTTGTGCTTAAAACTGAATCATAAGTTAGAAGAGTTGATATTAGCGGTGATAGGATGAATATATCTGTTTAAATTTCTTGTAGGTTTGGAATTTTGAGTAAAATATGCTTATATATGAAATGGATGTCGTATGTATGATTGGTAGTATGGTTTAAATGATTGGATTAACATAAATGATAGAATTTGTGGGTAATTGATGTGATTATTGTTGACTGAATTTTGATGAATTAAAGATAATTAGGTTCCTTTCAGGTCATATATGTATCTATCTAAGATCAGTGAGTGAAATTTTATGAGAGTGGAGCTGTGAAAAAGGTAAGGCAGTGGGAAAAACATTGTTTCACATCTAATAGCTATGTTTTAAGATTGAATTAGACAAGTACTATAAGTTATCAAACCAGATCTATGTTTTGTTTAGAAAGAATAGAGTCTCTAAGTAAAGATTTGATAATAATAAGGATAAGAGAGTGTAATATCTGAATTTGAATTGAGTTAAGCGAATTAAATGTTTGAATGATAGGAGTATTATGTAGTATTGACTATTTTGTAAAATCTGTTCGTACATATTTTGCTCAAGTGAGAAAATTCTCGCTCAAGCGACTTTAGTGTAAATTTATACCTGTTCTCGGGTCGATTTATACCTGTTCTCGGGTTGATTTTAGCTCACGTGATAAGTTTTTTGCCTAAATGAGAAAACATTTTCGCTTAGACGCTCAAGTAAAAAATAAATGCTCTCAGGTTGATTTTCACTCAACAAGGAAATTTCCACTCGAGCGAGAGGTATTCTCACTCAAACTAGAAATTCTCGTTCAAGCTAAACAAAATTATTTACTGTTTTAATTGTTTGATTCTTTTGCATGCAATTTATGGATTGAATAGAATAGATTGATTTATAATTTTAATTGAATAATATTGATGATTTAGTAATTCTTTAGATTTTTGAGATTGAGATTGGAAAGTGAATACATGAATGAACGAGTAGAGATATATGCATATGATATGATATTGTTGAAGTGTTGACTGAGATGGTCTAGATCAATATATAGTATTTTCAGAAAAGAAAATATCTATGTCTAGGTCAACTAAGATATGCATTATCTAAGGATTCGTTCAATAACAATTGATATCATGACTTTACTAGTAATAGATAATCATTACTTAGTGGTGAGAGTCGAAAGAGGTCTTAACTGCGTGACGAGGTCTTAACTGCGTAACTGCAGCTTGAAACATAGTTGGCCAGAAAAGTCTTAGAGGGACTAACCCTATCATACAAAATAGATTATTCATTTAGATCCAAAGTTTAGAGTTGTATGCTAGGTGCATATTCAAGATCTATTCAATACACAATTCTTCCAAAGGTAAAGTCTTATGTATAAGAGTTATATAATTGAATGAATGTAATAAATGATTTGATATGTTTATGTGTTGCTTGAGATGTGTGATTTACTTGAGTATTCTAAGATTGTCTCTAAATCTATTAGCTTACAATTTTCTTGTTTGTGTCTATACTTGTTGTTTTCTATTTATGATGATCGTGTGTTACACAGAACTATATAGTATTGCACTGGAGACCATAAAAGATATTTTGGGATTGAACTTTCTTGCTTGTTAGAGAATATATTTTAAAAAACTCATATATAAATAATATTTTATAAATATGTTTTAAATTTTATATTAGTATAATTGCATATTTTACATCATATTAAGTATTTTAATATGAATTAATATAAGATATGTGTAATTATAAAATTATAATTATATTAGTATGCAACATATTACATATGAATTAATGTAAGATATGTGTAATTATAAAATTATAATTGTATTAGTAAAAATTTATTTTGTGGGGTGTTAGATGTAGTGATATTTGATTGAACATTTATACATGAAAAAACTTAAATTATAAAATATAATTTAGATTTTACATTATCTCCTGAAACAAATAATGAAAGTGGAAACACCTTTTCACCAAAATCTTTTGAACATGTTAGTTGTTAGTTGTAATTTTATATAACTTAAACCAAATTTCATCTTCTAAGTTTACTCTCTTATATTTTTATTATATTAGGATTAAACACAAGTTTGAGCCACTATAATTATCTTTTCAGTGTTATAAAATCTCACATCATTATTTATGAGATAATTTTTTTTTATGAAAATCAAATATATTTCTTCACATATAAATTGTTTTCTCTTCGATTTCACTTTCAATTAAAACTAATTTTATAAAGTTAGAATAATTTGGTTTGACTGCAGTATCTCTAATATGCATTTTAAGAAAATATTGTATTCATATTTGTGTCAGCTATCCACACTTTACTTATGTAAAAAATAATAATAATAATAATTTAAGAAATACAACAAATTTTCACTCTTAAATAAGAGGATGTGTTATTATTTATTTATATTATATATATTGTTCAAAATCTTCTATGACATGCATGAATGTACTTTTATTGTTTAATGTACTTATTTGTATATTTTAACATGTAATATATTTGTTTGATAGCAACCAAAATTTTACTATACTATCGAGACAAAATGTAACACATGGTTATTCTGTTTATTCGTATATATTGTTTTCCAACCGAATGTATGTACTAATAAATTTAACCATGTTAAGGTTTGATATTATATTTTTAACAAAAACATTTGTTTTCCCTTTACAAAAATTAAAATTTCACTTTTAAATTAGTTAAACGTAACATTAAATTTAAATATTCAAAGATAAAGTTAAAACCATTCAAAAAAAGAAAAAACAATTAAACATAACCTTAAACAAGTAAAACATAAGTTAAAACTAAAGAATTTTATAAACATAACCATTTTTAAATTTAAATTATATGATATAATTATTTCATAACATATTTTAATTATATATATATATATATATATATATATATATATATATAAAAAAAAATAAAAATATATATATATATATATATATATATATATATATATCCAAAAAAATAACAGCATAAATATAAAAAAAATATTTTATGCAAAAAATATATATAAGTTGAAGAATTTTCATAAAAATTGTTAAAAAAAAATTATTATTACTCACAAATAAAATAAATTATATTTTACATAATTATAAACATTAAAAAAATAAGTATAAATGTTTTTGCCATTACAATTTTTTCTTAATTTCGAAATTTAAAAATAAAATTATTTTAAATTTATTATCAAATCTCTCAAACATAATATTAAAAACAAAATCATAACCTAAAATATTTGAGTATAATTTAAGTAATGTTTTAAATATTTTTATTTAAAATTAAATCATAAAAATAATAATTTATATAAGTAAAATATTATATCATTAAAAAAATGTTATATATATATATATATATATATATATATATATATATATATATATTTTTTT
>Ga0209489_101494_pt1 | contig 48082 bp, 17 predicted proteins | sample SiratrowhiteBW_FD_187527 | JGI IMG/M metagenome (GOLD analysis project Ga0209489, IMG submission 187527) | Root nodule microbial communities of legume samples collected from California, USA - Siratro white BW (SPAdes) (version 2) | ecosystem: Host-associated > Plants > Roots > Nodule | place... | reverse complement strand
CCCCAAATGTGAATTGGAAAATATTATTATTAATAACATAAGTGCAAAACAAAGCAAAGACATGATTCATGTACACACATGTAATGAGGGAAGATGTGTCATCTCATTTCAATTTGGTTTGTTAAAATAAGAACTCACAAAACATGAGGCCCACAACCTCCACCTGGATCCCACTCACCACCACTCACGCTTTCATTTTTCATTTTTAATAACAAAAAAAAAAGTATAATCCACAACCTTTTCCTTTTTTCTGTTAAGATGTCCCTCAAATTATTTTTTTTTATTTTTTAGAGACAGATATTCTATTATGATTTAGTGATTCCGAAAAATGTTATGTTATGTAACATTAGGAATGAACCTTATCCAATGAAATTAGAACTATAAAGAAAGAGGCTGGGGTGAGGAGCACGCGCCGTGAGAGGGAGTGGGGGAGAGGAAATATGAGGTGGAGAAAGTCACGTGAGTAACATGCAAAAGGCATGATCCTCTGTAGCCAGGTGTTAACTGTGAAGTGATGGAGGACGTTGAGTGATTTGTTCGTCGACACGTAATGGGTCCCACGTAGTAGATGGGTACGTGGCAACATGTTAGTGGGTCAGCTTTGTAACACTACCCACATGCATGCTCAAGTTCAACCCTCTCAAATTGTTGACCCAAAATAGTGAACCCTTCCAAATTCATGAATCGTGAAGCATGTTATCGCATGGATGCTATTAGAGTCACAGTTTCTTGACCCAGCAAAGAAACGCCAAAAATAAATTCAAACAAACATTTAGAATATGTTTAAAACAACTAAGGAAATCATTACTTTCATAATTAATGTTATTCGTAATTAATTATTGTCGTAATTAACTGCAGTTATATTTTGTTTTATTTGGATAAGCTTGTAAATTTTCAAATTATTAAATAGTCATAAATTACAAATTTTCGTATTAAAAAGCTAAAGAAACCAAATGTTTGTTTTGATGTGAGGGGAATCTTCTTAATCTCTTGATGGATTAACAAATTGCAATGAAGACAAGAAACCAGTTTCAAATCCATGAGATTGATTAGGAAATCAGTGAAACTTTATAATGCCAATTCTATAAGTACAAAATATATCGATTTCCTATCTCAAGTTACATCTGCATCTAACACAGTAGTTCATAGTATCAATTTTATGCAAGATCGATATATTATATTTAGAACTTGTTTTAATGAGCAATTATACGTATAACCTCTAAAATTTCAAAAAAAAAAGACAGTTTATTTATTTAGTATTAATATAATAATAAATAAATAAAGACAACAATGAAAATAGTAAAAGCGTTAGTAGTCCAACTTGGTTCGAGTTTAATCTAATTTTTTTGACTCAACCGAATTAAATTTAATTAGCTTGAGTTAAGTCAATTCAAGTTTATATTTTTCTATTTAGTAACTTAACATTAAAATTGGGTTGAGTCATGTCATCCAATCATTTTAAAAAGGAATAATTATGTATTAAGTAAGAAATACCACCTCAGTAAACATTTGTTAATGTTTCTTAACAAATTATAAATATTATTGGATAAACAATTTTTTTTATGCATTTATTTATTATGTACCTAGGTTGGATTGGATTCAATATTTTTGAAATTCATGAATTTATTATCCAATTTAATTATACTTTACCTAGTACAATGGTCAAGGTTAATTGTAATTCGATGCATGAATAAAGTTTAACCCAACCCATAAATTTTAATCATGTTGGGTTTGGTGGGTTTGCAATTTGTGTAATATCCCACTGCCTCATAAACTACATATACATACATATGAAAGAGTAATATCCTACTCCTTCCCAGGGTTCAGTTCCTTGATCTGCTGCACAAATGAATGCTCATGTAACGTATATATTACAACAAAATTCCATTTAGCTAACAAACCCATATATCAATCCATAATTAACTCGTGAACATATAAAGCATAAACAATTCAAAAGTTTTAATCATTCATTCAATATATTTTTAACACGTGAAGAAAACAATACTAAAAAAACATTTATTGAATTTTTTGTAAAGACCAATTTTAAATATGTACGATAAAAAAAACTAACACATGATTCATTCTAAACTTTTTAAGTATGCAATCGTCGACTGTACACAACAAGATAAGATTAAGATATTTAATATCCAAGCACGTATATTTGTCATAAATATATAATAAATTAATTTTTAACATTGTATGAAAACATTTATAAATAATTACCTAGAGATTTAGATTCGTTCGTAATTACATACGGATTTGGATTTGTAGATAATTACTTTTCCGTAGTAACAGATCCGTAGATATTATTAAATTTATCTAGGAATTAGGATCTTTATATAATTATCTACAAAAAAAAATTTTATAGATAAAATCTGTACGAAATACTAAATTTACCTGTGGATAAAAATTTATATATAATAATTCGTAAGTAAATCAAAAATTTCTTGTAATGCATGTTATCGTTGACTTGTAATGCATTAGACTCCAAAATATGTTCATATCATGTACATACTTTCTAAGTTGTGAGATATCGCAGATATTGTGGATATTGGCCATGGAAAGAGATAGAGCAAGAGCATATGGTACAATCTTATCCTTCTTAGAATTTGACAAGGTTATATAAACTTTAGAGTTAACTTTCTTGATTTGATGGTCCTTCTTTACCTAGTGAAAGGTCTAATTCTTAGAAAAAAAATTATCGCCAACAGATAACTCCAAAGGTCTTCTTCTCTAATTTTCATAAGATTTTTGTCTATTTGAGGAAGTCTTTAGTCTCTCTTGAATCATTTTCGCATTCTTGTTAGTTTGTGCCAACAACCCAAGTTCAATCAATATATACTCTTTATCTTGAAACCAAAATAAAGGTGTCATGCATTTCCTATCCTACAAAGTTTCATAAGAAGTCACATCAATACTTGTTTGATAATTGTTGTTATAGGTGAATTCCACTAGTGAAAAATCCTCATCCCAATTAGTCTATTACACAAGTTTTAAAAAAATATTCTAATGATTGGATTGTTTATGATTATATGTTAGTCTATGGGTGGTATGTTGAACTAAGTCAAAGTTCTTAAGGTTTCTTGAAGTGTCTTCCAATGTCTAAAGTGAAGCAAAGATATCTATCAATATTAGATTGCAAGGTATCGCATGTAATTTGACAATTTTTTTTTATATAAACCTATGCTAGCTTCGAGGGGGGAAAAATATGAAATCTATATATAGGAAATGTGCAGTCTACTTTAACTCAAATTGTGTCATGCTTCCTTATTGTATACGGTGAGTGGGTGACAAATCCATTGAGACATTGTCGCATATCCACCCAGGGATGTCCACCTGACTCATCATGCCTCCAAGTTGTTGAGGTTCAATCTTAGACTTTTGACAAGTTAAACAAGTATCTTATGTCTACTAGTAAGACCTTCTAAGATCTTGATTCATCTTGATCTTAGGATGTAAGCTATGTCTATTTTCATGGCTCTTTAATAACATCGTCTTATTCAATTCACTAGTTTTTGGTACACTAATTTTGTTTCTAATCCTTAGAATACCACATAATTCAGAAGATAAATTCTTATCTTGGTTAATATCTAATAAGTCCAAGATTTGTTTCAAGTTGGGAATTATCAATTACTTCTCCTTTATCCTATCCAGCAACTAAGTAGTTATAGGATAACTAATGTGATCAGAATATACTAAAATCTTCAAATTCAAATTATTAATCTCAAAAGTGGACTTTAAGCCTAACTCAACCTTATAAAATCGGCTTGTAAGGTGAGGTTTTCACCCATTTTATAAACTATTGAAAGACTTCATTTCTAGTCGATGTGGGATCTCTAACACACCCCCTCACGCCGAGACTCCTCAACTCGAGTGATAGCGGCCTGATAGCGGGTTACTCTAATACCATCTCAAGAAGTGGACTTTAAGCTTAACTCAACCTTACAAAACCGGCTTCTAAGGTGAGGATTGCACTCACTTATAAACTATTGAAAGGCCTCATCTTTAATCAATGTGGGATCTCCAACACACCCCATTTCACGCCAAGACTCCTCAACTCGAGCGTGAAACCTATATGTAAGAGTGGTCCAATAGCGGCCCGATAACGGGTGGCTCGATAGGCCTAACAACCGTGCTAGAATAGGCTCTAATACCATATCAAAAGTAGACTTTAAGCCTAACTCAACATTACAAAATCGGCTTATAAAATGAGATTTGCACACATATATAAACTATTAAAAGGCTTCATCTCTAATCAATGTGGGATCTTCAATAGTTAAAGTTATTAATAAACTCTTACTTTCTAACCATCAATGTAAAATTTGAATCTTCTTTCTACTCAAGACATCTGCTACAATTATTTTCCTTATATAGTACATAAACTAAAAATGACAATCTTTTAAGAACTTCATCCACCTTCTCTGCTACATGTTAAACTCTTTTTAATAAAAAAAAAATACCTTAACCTTCTATAATCACTAAACACATCAAAATGAATATTATAAAAATAATATCTCTATATATTTTAATTGCAAAATACAATTTTCACCTATTCTAAATCATGAATTAGGTAATTTCTTTCAAGAACTAATGAGAAGCATACACAACTACTTCTTTGTATTGCATCAAAACACACCTCAAAGTCTAGTAAAAATTATCACAAAAGACTTCAAAAGTCTTACTATGATTAAGAATAGTCAACACATGTACATTTCTCTTCAGCTTAACAAAACTCTTCTCGTATTATTAGTCATGCTAGAGGGGCTAATGTCTTATAGTGAAATCCTTAATGATATTCTATATTAACTTAGTAACCTCAAAAAAGCTTTAATCTCTAAAATAATTTTAACATGTTCAAACAAAATCATTTTTCTTAATTAACCTAACCAATATTGAATTCAAATACTGGAAGACAAAATAAATAAAAAAAGCAAAAAAATACACTATTATAAATTGAAATTTGTTTTGATAGAAATGGTCATATACTTGCTAACTACTGCACGATATACTTGCTAACTAGGCATGATAGGATCTGATTTTGAAAAATATAAGAATTGAGATGAAAAGTTGAGAGAATGAAAAAGGAGGAGAGAGCTAATACATGCACAAGAATAAAAGAATAAAAAACTAGAGAAAGAAAAAAAAAGAATGAAGTTAATAAATCTTGCCTATGAATTTAGGCGATAGATACAATCACTTGTACTTATATAATATAGACACGAGAATGAGAATATTTTTATCTTAAAAAACTATCTTATTAATTCAACTACACTTTAAATTATCATATATATATATATATATATATATATATATATATATATATATATATATATATATATTAAGATGAGCAACTTTAGTTTCCTATTATAGCTCATTAAAAAATAAACTATAAAATCAAAAGTCATGGTCTGTTCTATGCTATAACTTTACATAACTACTAGATATTTTAGGTTGGGTGATAAAATAATTTCCATTTTGATCCACTTTCTTTCAATTGTTTTGTTTTATTGGATGGAAAAAGATAGCATGCTTACTCTTGAAGTTTTGGCAAGTATTACATACACACGAGTAACTTTTTATGCTTTTGGGGTCACTAGTGTGTCCCAAGTGTATAGAGAGAGAGACCATATATTAGTGTCTAAAAACACAAACAGTTCAGTTCAATAATTATTTGCCTAAATTGAAAGCAAGAGGTGAACTATTTCATAAAAGAACTCGGAAAAATCCAGTCAATATCATTCATGGGTCCTTTTGCAATTGTCTCTCTCGTAAAGTAGATAACTAATCATGCTATTTTTAGCAATCGCAAAGAAAGAAATTCCTTCAATTTACAAAAGATTAGAAAAAAACAAAAGGAATATCGGTTTTGGTTTCATTTTCGAAGATTATGGGAAAATAGGAGAAAATGATATAGTGCAATGGTCAAGGGAGACTGAACACAACGTTTCACTCGCTCCCATTTGATGCCAAAGGTTTCAAATACGTAGCAAAATAAAGTTGAAGTTCTTGTTTGTAATAACTAATATCAAACGTTGAAGTTTCTACCCAAATAAATCATTATAAATGTATCAATTATTGTCCTAACCATGCACTATTTCTAACGAGAAAAATAATCACAATAAAGCTAATTAATATATTGTTATATTTATCGTGTTAGGGTTTAGAGGATACAATACTTAAAACTTAAATGTACAGAAATTGAAACATACTCTTGAATTTTCAAAGTGGAAACCCAAAAACTGGTTTATTTCCTGTTTAAAATAAAAATAACTTTTTAGAAAATCATTTATACTGTATATCTTTATGGTATGTGTAAAAGAACGTCATAGCGCTAAGATGCTCTATTGCTTGAATAATTAATTCATTGTGTTTTTTTCTTTATGGTGTTATAATGTTTTTCTATTTATAAATTCTACACATTGACAAAAACATTTATACCAGATTTCAAAAAGTTTAAACTTTTAACGAAGTATTCATAATAGATTTTAAATAACTAAATTAAAATATTTTAAATTTATAGAAAAAACTTATAATAATTTTCAAATAATAAAATAAATTTTAATTTTACTATTTAATATCATGTATAATATCCTATCTATGTAGGTTAAGACACGTGATTAAGGCAAGTTCTCGTACTCAATTAAGGAAGAGGAGTGTTTTATTAATATAAACAAGTAAAAATATAGGTTATGTAGGTTGAAGCTTTGTGAGTTTCATAAACCTATTTGAAAAAAAAAATTTAAGACACGTGATTAAGGCAAGTTCTCGTACTAAATTAAGGAAGAGGAGTGTTTTATTAATATAAACAAGTGAAAATACGGGTTATGCAGGTTGAAGCTTTTGAGAGTTTCATAAACTATTTCAAAATTTTATTTTAATGTTAAAGTTGTTTTCTTACAACACAAGTAATTTTTAGGTAAAGAGAATTAAGAAATTACATCAACTCATTTATTTTTATTTAGATGTACTGTGAATGTGTTGAACATTGTGAAGTTGAATTACTATAATGATGTAAACTAGTTTTGTTTTGATTGCAATATTGAATGGCCGAAATTTCAATAAGTTGATATATCGACAAGTTGAAGTGGATATTAGGTTTATTATGATATTTGAAACTTGTTAACTATTTTTCTATATATTGTTCAAGCATCAAGTTGTCGCTCAAACAATAGTAATTATTGTATGCATCAAGTCTTTTGGCTCAAGCACCACCATGGTCGCTTAAGCAACAATATTTCTTGTTCAAGTTAGAGCTTGAGGATACAACAAAATATATATCAATAAGATATCTCTTCTTTGGAACCCGCATCTCTTAATCAATGAAGAGTTGAAATTGTTGAGAAATAATTTAGAACTTGGAGACTTATGGAACAAATCATATCAATTAAACGATGATATGATGCTTAAGTGATGAGAGATTTAATGTTGATTCTCTCCCCTCTAAAATTTTGGTCACTTACACAATGAGTATACACTTGAGTAAGAGAGACGTTCCCCAATTCTCTCTCTATTAAAACAGATATCACTCAAATAATATGAGATTTTTTTCAAGTTGTGATTTCATAACTTGAGCAATGAGTATTGCTACGTTTAGTAATGACATGTCACTCAATCGACTTATTCAAAGTTGTCATAGCCTCTTATATTGGTGATATATATCACTACAAGAAAAAAACTATTTAGAGACCAATTTTTAGCTATAAAATAAAATGGTTGCTAATTATGACCAAAATAGTCACCAAATTAGATTTTAATTGTTAAATAACTACAAAATAGAAGTAATGATTGAATTTAGTGACCAATTAAGTCAAGATAATTGGTATCTAACATTAGCTACCAAGGTTTTAGTGACCTACACCATTAGATTCTAAATTAGTCTATAACTTAATTAGATACCAATTTAGAATCTAATGATATAGGTCACTAAAACTTTGGTAGCTAATGTTAGATACCAATTATCTTGACTTAATTGGTCACTAAATTCATATTTTATAGTTATTTGGTAACCAAAATTTAATTTGTTAACTATTTTGGTCACAATTAGCAACCATTTCATTTGGTAGCTCAAAATTGATCTCTAAATAGCTTTTTTCTTGTAGTATATATATGTGTGTGTGTGTGTGTGTGTGTGTGTGTGTGTGTGTGTGTGTGTGTGTGTTTGTGCGTGTGTGTGTATATATATTTGGATATATGTATATATGAAGTAGCTGAACTAAATGCTTATGAAATAAACATATGTGATAAAATGAGGTGTGTGAAATATGATGAATAAATATACACGATATTATATATTGTGTGGGTATTTGATATGTATCGTGACAAATTATAGTAGTAGTATTAAGTACAAAAATTCATTAAAGGAATGAAATATCATAACTTCCCTAATAATTTAAACAATATAGATTAAGATATAATGTTTCTATATCCTTGTTGGTTCTTAACAACCTCGATCAAACGTGATATTGAACAAAGTCCTCAGTCCAATAAAAGGAAAACCTAAGAAAATCGCCATTATAAAAATAATGAAAACCCTCCTTCTCGATAATGACTTTAAAGCCCACCCCTTCCCCTTTAAAAATCTCATAGGAATAAGTAAAAGTGATGAAGAGATAGGTCCTTAGCGATCCTATGATCTAGTACTATAATAATGTAAGAACACTTAAGGAGTTGCTCACAAACACAACAAAACATAGTAACTAAAGTCTTTGAAGTGATGCCCAACTATTCGAGTGTAACTGAGTAAGCGTGACATTCAAGATTTGGAGCACACTCATAGTGAACTCGTTTGAGGGAAACTGGACATGTATATTCATTATTGAGCATGAATAAAAGTAAAAAAAATCTTAGGGCGATTCTTTTCACCCAATACATACATTGTTAGTTGACTTACATGACGTAGAGCTATTATTCCATCTAGAATCTTGGACTCTATAATATGTACATAGTCAACAAAAGAATGAAGCAAAGACGATCACCTATACTTAAAGAAATACTCACGCACTCAAGAGTCAACCCACTCAAAATCACTCTTCAGAGGGAGGTCGTTCTCGGCCTGCTCCTGAACTACCTCAATAACCTTCGGTGCCAACTTGTCCCTTTTAGGACCAATCGGATGTATCTCGGCTAATCACTAGGGATTCATTAGAGTTATCATAACTCTCACCTACAAGGATAATTAACTTTATGTCGCCAAAAGACACCTTCTTATCAACATCATTAGACTCATCCGAGAACGTCAAAGGTGAACTAGTGTCAGAGGAGAAAAAGACATAGGTTACCTCAGATTAAGAAATCACTCAAGATCCCGAATATGCAAAATATCAAACAAAACTAAAACAAAGGCATCAATATTAGGGCCTACTATTTATAAACCAAGAGGGGGAGGGAGGCAAGCCAATCATTACGACCCCCGAACCATTAGATCATTCGACTCCAACGATTATAATCAAATAAACTTTCATATCCCTAACACACATAGAGCTCAATGCAAAGAACCTTCTAGACTCTTCAAAGGTCTTCGAGAGCATGAGGGCCAGAAAATGTTTTGACAATGTCGAGTTTTACCTTAATAGAACCAATTACTTCTCCTTCATAGTTTTGTGCAACTTGAACTTTTTAGTTTTCTATATGGTCATGTGTAGGTATTTTCTCTTTCTCTATCTCAATCGCAGTCTTCACTCGTAATCAATCTTGGTTTTGATCTTCACTTGTAGTCAGTCTCGATTATGAAAGGATTGGGTACCTACAAAAATACTCCAACACTCAACTTAGTGCTCTACTCTTAAAGGTTTCTTATGTTATCAAGTAGCATTTTCAAGAATCATAAAATCTAACTTGTTATCTTAGAATATCCTATTATTTATATTTTTTTTTTAGGCCTTTGCCTTTAAAAATTCATTGGAAAAGGCTCAAATGCTTGCTAATTACAATTTTAAAGTGGTTTAAAATTAATCACCATTATTAATCATGTGTTAAGATAATTGTTTAATTAGTAATAATCGATTCTCATACTAAAATGATATTGTTGTCAAGTATATAGACAAAACTATATCGAATAAAATATCAATTACTGATTAATATACAAGTCAAGTTCAATTTTGATTATAACGAGTCTTAAAATAATATATATATATATATATTAAGACACGTAGTCTAACCATATAACACAATAATTATATTAAAAAGAACCGTAAAATTAAACTTTTTATCTTTAAAATTAAAGTTTGTGTGGAATAAGAAACTATGATTTAAATCTTTCATTTATAGATTAAGATTCTGAGTAAAAGAAAATGATAGATTAAGACATGCTAAATGTCAAATAGCTAATAATTAAATAATAACCAATGACCAAGTTATTGAGAACAACACACATTGAATTATATATTTTAAAAAATTAAAGAATATTTATAATCGTTATCATTTTTTTTATAAATTTGCTTAAGCTTTGGGTTTTTTTAAAATTTTCTACAACTAAAACTTTAATTATACGTTATTTTAAAAAGCAATAAAATAATATAGGCACGGTAAATTTAAAAGCGGTAAAAACACGACCCACGTGTAAAAGCCAAGACGATTAGATGAAATTTATTAAAAATAATTGTTAAATAAAGAAAGGCTACAAAATGCACTCATCTTTTTCTACTTTTGGTCAAAATTCATTTAATGTTAAAAAGTCAAAAAAATTACTCTCTACGAAGTAAGGTGTTCTGTATACGTGCACAGAAAGCTTATGAGCAAAGCTTTTAAATTGAAGGAATCAAGTATGGAATTGACATGCATTGTTTTTTTTATTTTAATTTAAAAAATAAAAATGATTTTTAATGATTTATAACCAAAATGTTGATAAATATTTTTAAGATTTTGTGAATGGTTATAAAAAAAATATGGTAGATATTGTCAGATACATATGGTCACTGAGGTGTAGCACATTTTGACAATGAAAAAATAAAGAAAGGAGTCGAAATGAAATAACATGTGAAAATAACATTATTAAGACAACGAGTTTTGACTTGAAAAATAACCGTTATATGAATTAGGCTATTTTAATATTTAGGTTCTTAAAATAACTTACATTAAATAAATAATTCCATAATTAACTATTAATTATATATTAGTACAATTTAAATACTTAACATGGGTTTATTTAAGTAATTGTCAATTTTATTATAGAAATTGGAAATTCACAGGTCAAAAAATTGTATGTAAGTTTTAAAGTTTATATTCCAAGGTATACAACAATTGTGAACTTAACACAACCAATGCCTTATGTGGTTCATAGGTTTGTGGTGCAAATAAAAATTATCATATTGGTCACATACCATCTCATGTATTATAGTATGTGGAATAATATTAGCTCACATATGTTATGGTATGTTTTGTTAGTTTATTTATGTTACTTTGTCTCTTAATTTTGTAGAATTTGTCCAAAGTTTTAGGTAAATACCTTAAAAAATAAATAAAAATTAAACGTTAGTTTCACGCTTAATTAATCTGGAGTTTCAATACTTCCTTCACAATTATTGAATTATTTGTTACATCTAAAGATTTAAAAAGAATGGTGAAAGAAATTATATGCCTCCTATCCGGACCTCCTTAAGTATTTTAAATGCCAGTGTCAGGTTAGTCACGTACACTGACAATCAATTCACGCATGCTTATTCCGAATTCAATTCATGAACTTTTTTTCTTTTACATAATTTTAATTCTATTTTATTCTTACCAACAAATAATTTGGTTCTTTTTTAAATAAATAAACAAATGGTTATTATACCATTAAGTAAACTTAACTAATAGTATGAAGTCTCATTTCATGTTTTTTATTTATAAAATTCGAATTTGACATCTTAACTAAAACATTCGACCTAAGTATCTCACCCTTCTTTTTTTATGTAAATGAATCTGTTAGTATTTAAAACAATTAATTTTAAAAAATTGTAATTAATCAATTGTAGAAAAAATCTTTAAACTAACAAGCTTTTATGACGCATTTAGTTCTTAAATAAATTAATTCGTCTAAATCCTTCTCATTAAGTTAAATTTTATTTGAGTGAATATTTGTGACAGTGCTCTGAATTGTAGAAAATATTTTTTAGCGAGTATATAAATTATTTTAAGAACATATTTATTTTCAAGCAAAGAGAAAAAACATCTTTTGGTTATGTCTGAACTCACGGATAACATTTTTTCATGGATGATTCTCTCTGTTCAACTATTGAAAAACTATAAAATAAGGAAGCGTGCAAAGGGTTTCTTTGGTTGGAATGTAATAGAGTCTTTCTTTTGATAGAATGCAAATATATTAGGAGAATATTTTTTAATTGAGTTCAAAATAAAAAAAAAATAGAGTTTAAAAAATGTGTTTTAGTAAAAAAAAATAGTTTGAAAAAATCACTAATTATTTTATATACGAATGAATATTTTTTAATTGAGTTCAAAATAAAAAAAAAATAGAGTTTAAAAAATGTGTTTTAGTAAAAAAAAATAGTTTGAAAAAATCACTAATTATTTTATATACGAATGAATATTTTTTTTAGAGTTCCAAGTATGTCATAATTGATAATTGCTACCATTTAATTTTGCTTCTCGAAATACACTTATCTTAATGTCTTCACGTTTCCGAAACAACTTTTCATACTTTTTATTAATTTTTAAGTATTTTAAACATTTTTTTGACTATACTTCCTGCAACTACATATTCAATAGTAAAAGACCCAAATGATGTATTGTAAACAAATTCGTCTGAAATTTAGTTTCAAAATATTATTTAAATTTTTTTCTGGTGTAATAAAATTTGGAAATCAAATTAACCTAATCGACTTGTGTGTACATAACAATTTATAACATGTGTATAACATGCATGGATTTCAGTTATCATGTGAAAATGAATTTTTCTATTCATTAAAGGAAAACAATAAATTTGCTGTTTTCAGAAAAAAAAAACGTTATATTACGTTTAACGAAACGGTTTTTCCAAACATGCCATTAATAATTTGGATGAAAAAGTATGCTTACAATTAATAAGAAATATAATTTTTCATTTCTCTGGCTTTCAGTGGGACCCACGTGGCTATGTGTTTCATCAAAAGTTGTGCGCAAGCGCAACTCCTTCGCTGCTACACGCTGTCACCATTTTTTCATAATTAAAAAAAAAAATGTTTTTCTTTCAAATTCAAAACGAGATATTAACTGTTCGTAGTTTAACTGCAGCCGACTCATTTAACAACTAAAATAATGTAAAATTTGCGAAATATTCTTTTTTTTTTTTGCTTATCTTGTAGACACAACTTTCTTCAAATTGATTACAAACACCTAAACCAGTATTTTACATGGAAAGTATTAAACACAATATATATGTATATAAAATTGGGAAAACACGAAATATATCTAAAATAATATTATAAAATAAGAAATATGTGATTGAGATTATTTACTAGTGTTAATTTTTTAATCACATATGATAATCTAACTTCACTCGTTTCATTTGGAATAGTCAATTTGAGTTGATTTTATAATTAACTCAAATTCGATACTTAATTTGACTTAACTTTTCATAGATTGAAAGACAAATTTGTATATTTTTATTGTTTCCGTCAATTTAGTGTTTATGAAGAAAAAAAAAAGCGAAAAGTAATAATTTATTTTTATTAATTATTATTGATTTCTAAATAAAGTGGTAGTTTATTGACTTTAAGTTAATTACCTTCTTATCCTTAGATGTAAAAAATTGAGTATGCAAAATTATTTCTTTGACAGTAATACAATTAATTGGTTATGAAAAAAGAAATTATTCTTCTTATGTCATGTACAATTGAATGATTCACTTTCTTTGTATTTATATTCATATAAACAATTGTGGTAATTCATTGAATATATACTTAAGTATTCATGATTGATTAAGTTGAGATAGTATAATCCTTTGAGTTATATATTTGTCACAATTTTTAATTTAGCATATATAGGATTTAAATTTTGGGATTTTATTTATTATTTTAAATATCACTTAATGATATAAAAGCAATTACTAATCAATTATATATTTAACACAATTGAGTACATATAAATTTTCTCATTAATGTTTGCATATATGTCAAGAAAGTACATATGGAAATTTAATTTAATTTTTTTATTTCTTTCACTTTTTGTGCTTTCTCTTTTTCTCAATCTATTTATCTATATAAGTAAATTTATTAATAAAAACAGACAAATCTTATATTGGATAATCTAATTTAACTCAATTTAATTAGAAATTTTTTTATAATTAGTTCACATTTAATATAGTTAATATGACTTATTTTTTTACATGTTCAATGACAAATTCTTATATTCTATCAATTTAATGTTGGTAAGGAAAAAGAAGAGAAAGAAGTAATGTTTATTTTCACTAATTACTATTCATTTGCAAAAAAAAAAAAGTAATAATTAAATGACTAATAAATTTTTTTTAATTACCTCTTTATTCTTATATGTAACATAAATTAATCATAAGAAGTTACTTTCTTTACCAGAGTAACACAGTTAAATGTAAAAAAAATTGTTCACCTGTACACCTCTCTTTGGCAAACTCTCTAAAAAAAGCTATCAAATGATTTACTTTCTGAATTTATATTTATAAAAATAATACAATGGTCCAGTGAATACACATTCAAATAGCTATGATTTTATCAAAGACTCGTTATTGAAAAAAATAAGATAGCATAATTTTTTTATAGGTTCAATTATATACCTGTTATAATTTATGATTTATCATACAAAGTAATCAGCAGTGATGTTCTGAACTTCGGTTTTATTTAATTTTTTTTAAATAGTCAATGACATGAATAATAGAATTAGTGTTTTGTTTTTAATGTTTTTTTGGATTTAAGATTTTTGTATGTTTTGAGAAAAATATAAGAACATAAATGTTGTTATGATACTTTATATCAAATTTATTTAATTACATTATTTTGGTTAATTATTTATGTACATTGAATTTTGAAAATTGTATATGTTTTATGTAATGATTTTTTTATTACAATAAAATATAAGTATTAATAACAATTAATTATATAAAATCAATTCATTACCAGTCTTATATTTAACATAATCAATTATATATTATTAGTGGGACCTACATGACGATGGGGCGTGCTTCAATAAAAGTTGTGCTGAGGGGCAACTCCTTCACTGTTATACTTTTACCATTTTCCTTCTAATTTTTTCAAATTCAAAACCAGATATCCGTTGTGTATATTTTAACCGCCATCCACTTATTTAAGAACTAGAAGGCTGTAAAATTTCCGAATTTTTTTTCTTTTTAAAGTTTATCTTTTACACACAACTTTCTTCACATTGATTACAAAAACCTAAACCTATAAACTGGTATATTTACGTGGAAAATATTAAATGTAATATATATACATAAAATAGAGAAAACATGAATATATTTAAAATAATATATAATAAAATATACTTCATAGTCAAAGATAAGAAATATGTGATTGATACTATTTACTAGTATTAATTGGATCATAGGATAATCTAATTTAACTCAATTCAATTAGAATAATTGACTTGGTTTATTTTTATAATTAATTTAAATTTAATATAACTTAATTTTACTTAAAATTTTATTGATTGATCGACAAATTTTTATGTTTTTGTTATTTCTATCCATTTAGTATTGGTGGAGAAAAATAAATTGAAAAATAATGGTTTATATTCATTAATTACTAATAACTTGCAAAGAAAATGGTAGTTTGTTTATATTTTACTAATTCATTTTTTATTCTTATATGCAACGTAAGTTAAGTTGTGAAGTTTCTCTTTTGACATACACATTTAGATGGAAAAAAGTTTAATTTTTTTTATGTTATTGTATAAATTTGACATGTTCTAAAAAGACTATTAAATAATTTACTTTATTATATTTATAGTCATATAAACAATATAATTATTCATTTAATTTATACTCGGGTACTCATAATTGATTAAGTTGAGGTGGCATAATCTTTTATGAGGCCTATTATATACCTGATGCAATTTTTAAGTTTAGCATACATGGTAATTATTTATGATGTTCTAGATTTTGGTTTTATTCATTATTTTAAATAGCAGCTAGTGATATGAATAATTTATTTTTAATTTATATTTTTTGGATTTAAGTTTCATGTAAGTTTTGAAAAAATATCATAAATTTTGATATAATAATTTATATAAATTTTTGTTATAATGACATTATTTTGGTTAATCAATTATATATTGAATATTAAAAAATTTACACAATTTATTTTAATTATATAATTTATTATAATAAAATATAATTACTAATAATAATTAATTATGTAAAATCAATTAATAATTGATTATATATTTAAGATAATTGATCATATATAATTTTCTCGTAAATTTTTGTATATATGTGGAAAAAGTATATATACAAATTTGATTATTTTATATTTTTTTTTCTGTATATCTATATGGGCAAATTCAAATTCATTGATACAAACGAACAAAACTTAAATAACATATATATGTGATGAAGGTATATATAAGAATTTGATTGCTTCATATATATATATATATATAGGGTAAACTCATTGATAGAAGCAAACAAAGCTTAAATTACAATTTAATTTCACTCGGTTCTAGAATAGTTGTTTTTTTAATTAGTTCAAATTCAATATAATTAATATAACTTAATTTTTTACATATTAAGTGATAAATTTTTATGTTCTGCTTGTTTATATTAATTTAGTGCTGTTAAAGAAAAATGAGAGTAAAAAATAATGGTTTGATTTTATTGACTTGTAAAAGAAGTGGTAGTCAGGTCACTTTTTCTTAATTACTTCTTTATCCTTACATGTAACACAAGTCAATAAAATCAGAAGTTACACCTCTCACATAGTGATAAGGTTAAATTATAAAAAGAATTCTTTTACTCCATGCACAATGTATTTTTCCTGACACATTCTTGAAAAACAAACTATAAAATAATTTACTTTTTTGCATTTATATTCATATAAACAATGCAATGGTTCACTTAAAGTAAACTCAAGTACTTATGATTTTAAACTAGGGTAGTGATTATAAAGATTTATATAAAATTTTGTTACAATAATTTATATAAATTTTTTTTATAATGATATTTTTTTTTTTTATTAATTAATTATATATATATATATATATATATATATATATATATTAAAAGTTATACATAATTTATTTTATTTATTTATTTTATTTATAATAATATAACCATTATTAATAATTACTTATATAAAAGTAATTAATAATCAATTATATATTTAGCATAATTGATTACATATAAGTTTTCTCATAAATCTATGCATATATAAGAATATAATATATATGAAAATTTGATTGGTTTTTTTTTTCTTCTCTATCTATACGAGTAAATTCATTCGTAGAAACAAATAAACCTTAAATTAGATAATATAATTTAACTCAATTAAATTACAGTTGTTTTTTCATATATTGAGTAAAAAAATCTTATATTCTATTAATAGTTTGCTTTTACTAATTATTATTGACTTGTAAAAGGAATGATAGTCAACTGACTTTATCTTAAGTACCTATTGTCCCTATATGTAACACAGATTACGTGAAGTTACACCTTTGACAGAGTGATACAATTATATTATGGAAAAAATTCTCCTTATGACAACACAATGTATTTTTTCCTGACAAATTCTTAGAAAAGTTATTGAATGATTCAGTTTCTTGTATTCATATTCATGTAAACAAGACAATAATTCACTTAATGTATACTCAATTATTCATGATTGACTAAACTAAGGTAACCTAATTTTTTATAAGTCTCGTTATTTACCTGTTGCAATTCATAATTTAGCATTTGAAGATGATACGAAGAATAAGATTAATGTTTTATTTTTAAGTTATGTTTTTTTAATTTAAGATTCATGTAAATATTGAAAAAAGTATGTGAGCACAAACTTTTATATGATGATTTATATAAAATTTTTGTTATAATGACATCATGTTGGTTAATTAATTATATATAATATTAAAATATATATATATATATATATATATATATATATATATATATATATATATATATATATATATATATATATATATATATATATATAATTTATTTTAGTTGTTTATTTTATTATAATAAAATATAATAATTTTCTTATATATAAATATATAATAAAATATATTCAAAATTTATATAATTTTTTCGTTATAATGACATCATTTTGGTTAATTAATTAATTATATATACTGAGTATTAAAAATTATATATAATTTTTTTAATTATTTATTTTATTATAATAAAATATAATAATTTTATTATATATAGATTTTTCTGTAACAACCTAGAATATTGTCATTTGAGTATAAATAGTAAAAGTGGGATGAACATCTGATTATTTTATTATTAAATTCAAAACAAGTATTTATGGAAGAAGTCAGCAATAAAGTCTTACGACTACTAAAAAACTCCCGACCTTCTTGACTTCTCTCTAAGTCTCTCTGTTTTTGTCTCCCATCAGTTTCTCAAGAACAGAGCAAGTCTACTCGATCCGAATCTCCATTAGAATAAGTTTGTTTTTTGCCCCCTTCCCTTAGAGCCAATTTTTAGGTTTTCATTTTTTCTCTGCTTACTGAGCTTGCATGTGGCCTTTGAGCTATCAGGCGGTGCCTCTCTGAGCTCAATTTCCTCCTAGTATGTTAGTCTGATCGTTGATCAGAGGTCTCTTGGTGCATATTCAAGTTCTTGAGGATCTTAGACTTTTAAGATTATCAGAGAGAACTTCTACCGTGATTCAGGTAAGGGAAGTTGACTTGCATGTTACCTTGATTTCAGTTTGATTGTGAGTTAGGGTTTAATCAAATTGTGTTTGTGAAAATGCACCTGTGATGGTTTCTTTGTTGGCATGAAGCTTAAGTTGAATTTTGATTGCTTATTGATGCTTATATGCATGATGTGGTTATGTGGAAACTATTGACATGTATGTTAATCTTTGCCCAATTAGTTTATATGAGGCATGTGTAGTAGCTCTGAGATAGTAGATAATGCATGAATTGTCTTATAGGTGTTGTTTTCTGCATAATTCGCCTAAACGATAACATCTCACCAAAGCGAGAATGCTTTTGAGAAGCAAGTGTGCTCTCTGAATTATTTTCACCCAGGCGAGAGGTCCCTTGCCCAGGCGAGAAGGCAAATTCGCCCAGGCGAGGATGATGTCGCCCAGGAAAGAAAACACCCGTATATGGGTTAGTTAGAAAGTGCATTGTCTAAGGATTTGGTTAACAATTGATATCCTAACTGTACTAGTAATACAAATCAAATAGATGATTATTACTAGGTGGTGAGAGTTGAAGAAGGTCTGAACTAGTGACTGCAGCTTGAAACATAGCTGGTCAAAAAAGTCTTGGGGAGACTAACCCTGTCTATACATTATTGATGATTCATTTGTTAGAGGCTGTGTAAGTTCAAAACTTGGAGATGTATGAAAGGTGCATATCTCGGGGTCTATTCAATGCATTCCAGAAGTAGAGTCTAGTCTGTTGTAGTCATGTGAGTGACTTTTAATTGTGATGATACATAAAATTGAATGAAATGCTTGGATTGTATTGATCTTTACACTTGAATTGAATGACTCTAAATTATTAAAATTTTGGTTAGCTTACCCTTTTGTTTTGTTGTGTTTGTGTTTTGATTTTTGTATGTAATGATCGTGTCTTGACACAGGAACAGATTGTGCTGTAGAAGAATCTTTGGGAGATTATTTAGACTGAAGGATACTATTAGGGATAACAGTTTATTTTGAAAAGAATTATATATAACTTTGTAAACATATTTTAAAATTGCAGTCTATCATGATTATGTATTTTTATATCGATTAATTATGGAATTATTGTAAAATATGCATGATTGTGTTACTATAGAAGTTATATATTGTGAAGTAGAAGTTATATTTTGTGAGGGTGTTATAGAATTTATACAAATTATTTATACATATATGTATATTAAATATTACAAATTATATATAATTTATTTTAATTATTTACTTTATTACAATAAAATATAATTATTATTAATAATTCATTATAAAAATTTAATTAATAATCAATTATATATTTAGTATAATTGATTATGTATAAGTTTTTTGTTTTTTTGCAAATCTTTGTCATTGCCTGTATAAGAAGAAAGTAGATATAAAAAATTGATTGTTTTTTTTTTTTCTTCTATCCAAGCCATCTGTATGGGTAAATTCATTGGTGAAAAGAAATAAACTTTAAATTAGATAATCTACTCAATTCAATTAGAATAGTTGTCTCCAGTTGTTTTAAATTAGATAATCTAATTTAACTCAATTCAATTAGAATAGTTGTCTCGATTATTTTTATAATTAGTTGAAATTCAATATAAGTAACATGAGTTAATTTTTCACATATTAAGTGACAAATTCTGATTATTTTATAATTTAATGTTGGTCGGAAAAAAAATATAAAAGTAATAGTTTGTTTTCATTAATTATTACTGACTTGTAAAAAAAATTGCCAGTCAACTGACTTTTTCGTAATTACCTTTTTATGAGAAGTTGAATATCTGAAGTTATACATTTGATAGAGTGACACATTTACTTCATAAAAAAATTATTGTGGTGTCATGCATAATGTCTTGACACACTCTTAAAAAAACAAACTATTTGATTATTCACTTTCTTATATTTATATTCATTCATACAAATCATTTATATAATTGATGTCCTTAATGTACACTCAAATAGTTATTATGGATTAAATTGGGGTAGCATAATCATTTATAAGTCTTATTATTTACCTATTACAATTTATAATTTAGCAGATATAATGATTAGTTGTGATATTCTATGTTTTGTTTGAAAATGATATGTATAATACGATTAATGCCTTGTTTTTAGTTTATATTTTTTTTTTGAATTTAAGATTCGTGTAATTTTTAAGAAAAATATATGAGCATAAATTTTGATATAATAATTTATATAAAATTTTGTTACAATAATTTATATAAATTTTTGTTATAATGAAATCAATTTGGTTAATTAATTATATATATATATATATTGGATATTAAAAATTATATATAATTTATTTTATTATAATAAAATATAAATATTATTAATAATTAATTATATAAAGGTAATTAATAATCACTTATGTATTTAGCATAATGGATTATATATAAGTTTGCTTGTAAATATTTGGACATATAAAAAGAGGGTAGATAAGAAAATTTCATTGTTTTTTTTTCTATCCATCTATAAAGGTAAATTCATCCGTAGAAACAAATAATCCTTAAATTAAATAATTTAATTTAATTCAATTCAATTCAATGGGAATAGTTGTCTTTGGTTGTTTTTATAATTAGTTGAAATTCAATATAACTAACATGACTTATTTTTTCATATTTTGATCAACAAATTTTTCTTAAATGCAACACATGTTAAGTATGTAAAGTTACACATTTGATAGGGTGACACAGGTACATCATGAATAAGATTCTTTTTGATGCCAAGACAATGTCTTTCTCTCATATACTCTTGAATAAACTATTGAATGATCCACTTTATTATATTTATATTATACCCTTTTATTTACAAAATTTTTTGTTGCCCATAAAAAAATATTTATATTCATACAAGTAATATAATGATTCACTTAATGTAGACTCAATGTAATTGACTAATTTGGGGTAGGATAATCCTTCATAAGTCTCATTATTTATCTGTTACAATTTATAATTTAGCATTTGAAAATGATATAAATAATAAAATTAATACTTTATTTTTAATTTATGTCTTTTGGATTTAACATTCAAGAAATTTTTGAGAAAAATACGTGTGTAAATTTTTATACAATAATTTATATAAAATTTTGTTATAATCATTTATATAATTTTTTGTTATAATGACATCATTTTAGTTAATTATATACATCATATTAAAAATTATATATAATTTATTTTATCTATATGTGTAAATTTATTAATAAAAACAAATGAACCTTAAATTAGACAATCTAATTTAACTCAATTTGACTAGAATAATTATTTTGAGTTATTTTTATAATTAGTTGAAATACAATATAACTAATATAGTTTCATTTTTTAGATATTGAGCAACAAATTCTTATATTCTACTTATTTATGTCAATTCAGTATATGTAAAGAAAAAGGAGAGAGAATAATAATAGTTTGTTTGTTTTTACTAATTATTGAGAATCATGATACTTTAATACTCAATAAATTTTTATAATTATTTGTGGAAGAAGTGATTTTCAACTGACAGTATAAGTTGAGTATGTAAAGTTACATCACAACATAAGTTGAGTATGTAAAGTTACATCACAACATAAATTGAATATGTGAAGTTACATCAGAACATAAGTTGAATATGTGAAGTTACATCACTGACAAAAGTGACTCAGTTGTATAATGAAAAAAGATTTGATTCTTCTTATACCAACCCACTTGTCTTCTCCTAACACACTTTTAAAAGTTATATTTTCTTGCATTTATATTCATATAAATAGTGGAATGATTCACTTAATATATACTCAAATACTCACAATTGATTAAATTAGGTAACATAATGTGTTATAAGTCCCATTATTTAGTTGTTACAATTTATAATTCAACATATATAGTGATTAATTATGATGTTCTAGATTTTAGTTGAAAATTATATGAATAATAAGATTAATGCTTTGTTTTTAATTTATGTTTTTTGAATTTAAAATTTATGTATTTTTTAAGAAAAATATGTGAGCATAAATTTTGTTATAATAATTTATATTAAATTTGGTTATAATTACATCATTTTGGTTAATTAATTATGTATATTGAATTTAAAAACTTATATACGTTTTATTTTAATGATTTTTTTATTACAATAAAATATATGTATTAATAATAATTAATTATATAGAAGCAATGAATTACCAATTATATATTTAACATTATCAATTATATATAAGTTTTCTGGCATATCTTTGCATGCATGAGTAAATTTTATCTTTTTATTTTTTATTTTAATTTTTCATGTGTTTTTCCTTGTTCGTATTAGAAACCTACAAACTTTAAAGTTGGATTTTATACTTAGTACAATTTCACCAAATTTATTAAAATAATAGTAATAGTGATATAAATATTGTTTTGCTAATTAAATATGTACTTTCAAAGTATAAAAATATTTAATCATTTACATATTAAATAATGTAATTTATGTTTTCAAATATTAAAATAAATATAACAAAAAAATTAAAATTAATTTTTTTTTTAAATTGTAACTCAAATTATCCAGCTCATTCTAACTGATTAAAAATAATATACAAATCCAACCCACATATCTATTTTTTGTTATCAAATTGAATAATAAGTTTCTTAAAAATTAATCCGACCCACTTTTTGGGTAAATTATGTTTTTAATTTTCTTTTTTTTTTGGTTTGAAATTAGGTGTTGATTTTCTAATTTATTTTTCTTCTTGTTATAGTATAAAGTATACGAGACAAAGTTTTAAACAAAACAAAATTGCAATTGATATATTTAAGAAATACACAGTGAAACATTACATTATTATTTTAAAAGTTAGGCTAATAGACAGTTCTAATATGCCGCTGCTTTGATTTGAAATGATTAAAAAAATTCGTAAAACTCTAAACAAATTTAAAATTTATTTTAACAGTGCATAAAAATGGTTCGAATTCCATTTACGTCTATTAAAATGATACTATTAAAATCTAAGATATTGTTTATTTTGAAAATTGTTATTTAAATTATCTTTAACTTTTAGTCAGCGTTGTAAAAGTATTGAATCCATCCAAACAAAGTTTAAGTAAAAAGTTAAGAGAAATGAAGGTTCAAATTCAGATATTTTTTACACAAGATCTGAATGTTTCAAATTCAACTATATCAAACTAGTATAGAAAAAATTTGGACATTTTTTAATTTATGTACGTCATTATAATAGATTTGAAGTTGAAACAATTTAAAATTAAATAAAAATTTCCGCCTTTATAAATACTGTTTTCATGTAAAGATTATAAATAATCCTCAAGTACACCTATAATTAAATTTTAAAAAATATATTGTACTTTATCACTTAGAAACAAATAAAATTTATTTTATCTCATCCAAAAAAATAAAGGCGTCCGACTAAGATCGCAATAAACCAAAGTCAGCAAAATCTAAGATAAATTTCTATAGTTATATGTCTTAAATTCTAGGGATATTACATATATATATATATATATTTATATTTATTACTCCATCCAATTTTTTCTTGATTTATGCAATGAAATAAATAACATTACCAATTCCATTCGTTAGCACAATATCCCGCAATATGTCGATATACACATGAATCGTGACCGGCAACCTGCAACCGCAATATCAAACAAGTGAACACATTTTTTTTTTTTTCCAGCAAACAAGTGAACACATGTTAAACCAATGTGGTTAAAGTTTATGATATGTAAATAAAAGTTATTCTTTAAGTTAAACATTTAATTATATACTTATTACCTTCAGTTGTCATCATATTTATATTTTGTATGATTCATCATACCCAAAAACATGACAATTTATTAAATGATTTTTCCTTTTTGAATAAAAGATTTAATTAAATAGTTATTACCTTCAGTTGTAAATCATATTTAAATTTAAAGTTTAGATGTTTTATGATTTATTAAATATTAAAAGATGATTAATTAATGAATGATGTTAAGGACATTGAAAACTGTCCCGCGTAAGCAAAAGGGGTGAAAGGATGTGAGTGGTTGCCGAACCGGCACAAAATGATTAGGGTATTTTGATTTTGAGATTTTTCCTTATTGGCGCGTGTGGGCACTCTCGCTTCCCGCGTGAGCGTGCCAGCACCGCCCATTACACACTGTGTCTCTACAAATACACCCTCTTCTCTCTTCTCACACTCCCTCTTTCTCTTTCTCTTTCTCTCACACACTCTGCGCCTTTTAAAATCTTCTCGAATCGCCAAAATCCCTTCACACTCCCTCTCCCAAGGCACCACCACCTTCTTCTTTTTCTCTCTTTTTTTTTCTCTCATGGCAGACAACCTCGACGACGGCGAGTTCTGGCTCCCGCCGCAGTTCCTCGCCGACGACGACGCCCCGGTGACGCCCCTTAAGGAAAAGCGTCAGCCTTTGCAGAACGACGCGCTTTTGTTCCCATCTGAGTTCCCCTACGGGTTCGCTTCATCCGAGCTTGCTTCTCCGGTTGATTCCACCGCCGGAGGCTCCAGCGAGACCGAGAGCGACGAGGAGGAGCAGCTCGTTGCTGAGTTGTCTCTCCGCGTAGCCCGGTCCTCCCTCCAAACCGATAACAAGTCTGTGGTATGAATCACGACAACAACGCTTTTTGTCTTTCTTTCTACCCGTATTTGGTGTTTGTTTCGCGTGTAATTATTCTGCTGTGGTTTTATTGCAGGGTCGGTTTTTGTCTGGTTCGCCTCAATCGACGCTTTGTGATTTTGGAAATGGGTGTGGTTGTGGCAAAGGGTCAAGCCAGGGTAGTCCTGATGGTGTTTGTAAGATGTCTTCTGCGAAAACCACTTGGGATCTGCTGCATGCGGCTGCAGGGGAAGTGGAGAGGATGAGGTTGAGTCAAGAGGGTTACTCTTTCAACCAGCACAATGGACCCATGGTTCCCCCAAGAAAGCCCTCTCCTATCACCACCCTTCCATCCAAAACCACCACCACAACCAGCCCTGAAGTCGGATTCTACACCCAGCAACAACTCTCTCATCACCAACAGTTGCAAATAGCACATGTAAGCAACCAAATCTCACAAGGGCATCACGCTTTTTTTGTTTGCTAGTTTACCCTTTTTGTCGTGACTCTGATTTGTTTTCTTTTGGCAGTTTCAATTGCTGAGACAGCAACAGCTGGCAAAGCAGCACAACGCTGTGTGGAATGTGCAGAAGCAATGTGGGGGAGTATACTCCCAGAGGCAACCGCAGCAGGTTGTTGCAAATAGGGGGAGGGGTAGTGATGTTAATGGGAGGAACGCCAGGCCTTTGGGTCTGTCTGCTTCTGCATGGCCTCCTCTGCAACACGCCAAGCCACAAAATCAGCACTATGGCTCTGGCATGCGAGCTGTCTTTATTGGAAACCCCTCTGGAAGAAGGGAATGTGCTGGCACTGGGGTGTTTCTCCCTCGGAGAGTGGATAGTCCTGCTGAACCACGCAAGAAGCCAGGTGAGATTTAAGACTCCTAGGTTTCTTCAGGATGGCCGTTGCATCATTTACTAGGGTAGCTTAAGAGTTTTATTGGTTGTTGAAATTTGTAATTAATGCATGCTGCAGTGTTTTGTGTTTACTTTTTGGTTAACTTGAAGGTTCTTCTGCTATGATAAGTAAATCTGCTATTTTAATTGAGCATGTATATTGAGTGTGGTCCTAGTTAAGGTCTATACAGATTGGCATTTAAGTAAATATCTGTGATTTTTGACCTAAGTATTGTATTGTGTGCAGCGTGTTCAACCGTCTTGGTTCCAGCAAGAGTGGCGCAGGCCCTAAATCTGAATCTCGATGATATGGTGGGGGGCCAGCCGCAACAAATGCAACGATTTGATGTTGGCACCAACTTGGAAAATGGTATAGTTTTTTAGCCATTTTAAATGTTTTTTTAACGGAAATTAACTTGGCTGGATTATTGAGGTGTGTTTTTTGACTTTTGGGGTATTCAGGTGCAGCTGTTTCCAGGCTGAGGAGTAATTATGTCCTTTCTCAACAGAAGCGCAACCTCAAGTCTCAGCCAGCAGGATACCATGAGTTCAGGCTGCCACAGGAGTGGACATACTGATACTGATTAATCTTTTGCTTGTTGGGGCGCGGAATATTTTGTTCTTTTGGTTTGTTGGGGGTGATGGTCATTTAGGAAAACGGGGTAGGAGGGGTTGAGGGGGTAGGAATGAAAAATGTAGTAGTCTTCTACAGGAATAGGTTTATAGAAGAAGAAATAGGTTTTTGTTGGCAAATTGGGGAAAAAAAAGAAGTTAAATGTAAAAGCAAAGCTTTGTTTGGGAAATAGTAGATGGGTTTTATTTATTTGGTGTTTGGCTTGGTCATAATAGTTGTAGAGGGTTGATAATAATATTAGGGAGCCTCTGGAAAAAGCTAGCAATGCAGCAGCAGTGCTGAAGGTTGCAGTGATATCAGTTACTTTTGTTCTTTTTGATGGGCTTCGAAAGTCACAAGGGAAAGACAAAAACGGTGGATGGGTCAAATTTTACCCTTTTTTTATTTGGTGCTTTAGGGGTAATAAACAAAGCAATTTGGAAGGGCTGGACCATATTTCCAGAGGGATTACGGCTCCTTCCAATAGTTCATTCACAGTGGAATCATTTTGGGGAATACTTGTCAGTAACATCTGATTCCAACCTGTCCACCCGCATTACTTTACTATAAATAATAATGCAAGGAATTTTCATTATCTCCTCTCTGATCTGTTATTTGTTGAAAATGATGTTTAGCCCTCCAATTACAAGTTCTGTTCTCTATGTTCCTTACAATGTTAGTAAAACTTCCAAGTTTAATCACTTATGACAAATCGGTTTTGACACACGTAATTATTGATGATAGCTCGTACTGTAGAGTATTGCAAAAAAGGTTCCTTGTAAGATGTATAATCTCACTGAAGGCGTGGTTGCTTTTCCAGTACAAATTAAAAGTAGCTTTCACTTTGTCCAAGGAGTGGTTGCAGCTGGATGTGTGTAAAATTTAATAAATTTGGCGAACCACTTGAAGTCTCATAATATAAAATAAATGTAGAAGTGGGAAAAGGGTGTGAGAACGTTCGTGATGGGTCCATGAGTTAAACACACTACATACGTTTCATATACATGGTTTGGAAGATTAGGTGTTTGCTTGGGAGGGAAGCTTCGGGGTAATGCAACTGGGTTGGGCCATGTGCGTAGCTTTAACACGTGTAAGGTAGAAGGGTTTTGCTTTAGGAATGCTCACAAATCGTTTTCATGTTGGTGCTTTCTTTAATGGCTATAAAATCAATGTCTAGTCTCTATCTTGGAACTCGCAAATGTGGGGGTGGCTGGTGCCTGCTTCTAATTACTTTTGAGGAAACGTAGCCATCTATTATGGGGTGTTGTTCTCACAAATGCATGGCCAACCCAACTCTACTCTGGTAAGAAAGGGAAGGTGGTGTGAAGTGGTCATTGCAATTGCAATTGTTGCAAGACACATAACACAACATTAACACCATACCATAACACCAAAACGTGCTTCCTTTGTTTCCTTTATTCGTGCCACCCAGTTTTCCTTTTTCCCTTTTTTCTTTATCCTCTTTTTGTGCACTGCATCTACGTTCGCTAGCCTCCGTTGGAATGCTCAGTTTTATCTCCACGATTTGCAAAATCTTTCGTCACAACACTCTGGAATTGCGGGCTCAACTTCCCTCCTATACTTTACTCTTTACACTTTTCTTCATTATAAAATTTATATCACAACTTAACTTTCACTCCAAATAAACTTACATATTTATATTATTTTACAATTCATTTTGTTCGGAATTCTATTTCTAAGTATTACTCAACGTAGTTGAATAATATTTTGACGGATGCTGACTTTTTCATTTGTTATTATCTTTTTCTTTTCTTCTTAGAGATAAAAATTAAGATATGAACTTTGAAATTAAGTGCAACGAACTAAAAATGAAATATGCAATTGAATAAAACTTGAAAGTACATGGTGTAGTGAGATGAAAAGCAAATAAAACATAAGAAAAGAACTAATCACTGAAAGACAAAATTTCACATCAGTCGAAAAACTGGGTAAAGATTAAAATTACAAAAAAATGGGTTGCAAAAAGACAAAAATAATAAGAATACATTTATATTTTTCTCAAAGTCAAGGAATGTATTTAAATGGGTCCTTCACCGAAGAGGAGTAGGGCATCCTAATTGTTTATAAAAGTATAGAGCTCCCACTACCTTGTAAAATTATGTTATAGATTATATGGAATAAACTTTTGTCTTAACTATCAAAGTTTCATATAGAAGTTTGAGATAGAAAGGATTCTATCTTACAAATCAAAGACATCAATAGTAGCACTTGAGCATTCAAGAATATTCTTAATAACTAAGAATTAAGATGTTTAATACAACTTTTTTTTTGGCTAAAAGCAATTTTAAAATTGAAGCTAAAAAAATTATAAACAAAGTAGAAATATGTCACGGTATTAGCTTAAAAACCCTTTCCAAACCAAATTCATTTTTATTTGTTAAACGATGATTAGTTTACAATTAGAAGAAGAAAACAACTAATGGGTATAGTTAATTGTCAAATACGCATGTGTCCTTGCACGGTTAAGAAGGGTCTTTAATATTCGATCTTCCGATAAGTTTTTGGTCTCTGACAGGAAGCCGTACTTACAAAAGATATTTTGATATTAAAATTATTATTTAGACATCAGAACTTTTGTTACTTGGATATGAAAACATACATTTTTTTTATATGGATATTATTTACAGGAGTTTAAAAAGATAATTTTGATATAATTAATTTGATAAATATATTTTCAATATAATTAATTTAACATAATGACACATTCTTTTGTCAGAGTGACTGAATAGAAGAACACATGATAATATTGGACCTTCGCCTAACCTAAAATTAATCAACCTCTTATACTCTGTGGGTGCTTAACTGTCGTACTTAAACTACCCAACTTGATGTATATTTTATAAATTATTTTTAATTATTTTCTTTTCGAACATAAACTATTTTTTTAAAGATTTTTTTAGATAAATGTGTTTAAAACTTATCATTTCTAACAAAAAAAGATTTTTTAAGATCATAAGTTGCGAAATAATATATTAAAATGAATAAGATATTCGTCATCTTATAAACTTGATTTATTTAAAAAATTGAATAAGACAATAATATTTTCAAATTTTGATATGAAATCATGTCTGTATCAAAATTTCCATTGTAGTACTTTTTAGAAATAATGAATCAAACCTTAAAAACACACCCGACAAATTTCAAAATATTATTAATAATAACTTTTAGCAGTACACGAATTATTATTTTTATAATATATTATTTTTTCTCAGAAGGAATAAATTAATACATTGAACGTTTAAATAAAATAATTAAAAAAAGTTGATAACTGTAAAGTAATACTAAAATATCTTAAACTAACGTTAAATTTTTAGATTTGGAAATATATCATCAAACAAAAACTTCTATAAGAGGTCTTTAGACTCAGCACAAAAATTTTGAAATAAAATTAAAAAATAAAAATAATTACAAAGATTTTTATGATATTATAATATATATCGGATTTTATTCCAGAAATTAGATCTATATGTACCCTCTTATACAGAAGATTAAGAAAAAAAAAATCTTTCCATAAATACCAAAAAAAGACAAATATTGGTTCAAATCAAACAAAAATTATAAAAAAAAGTTGTTGTCATGCTTAATATGAAATCCTGAATCATCATTAACATCAGTTCAACAAAGCATGAAGATAAAGAAATATAGTCAAATCCTAGTAAACTATAACTTTTAATTAGTGGAAATAGTAAGCGCTCAGCATTAACTATTTGCAAAACATGAAAAGTTATTGCTATTGTATGTATCACTAATAAAAATATAATACACGACAATCTCATTTTCAATTTCTAAGAGAGTTTCAAAATATGAAGACCTTAAAAAAAACAAATTTAATTAAAAGAAAAACCAAATAACAACAAGAAACTAAAGGCTAAATATTAGAGTTCCAATTATGCAAGAAACTGGAAGGCCTAAACTGTCCCAAGACAGTAGTAGGTGTGTAGGAATCTAACAAAAACAAAAAGATAAAATCATTCCCAAGATTGTTTCTAAGAAAAATATTTGGATACCCCTTTCTCTTCAATTATTTTAATGTTATTTGTATGACTATATATATACGTCAAAGTTTCCTAGTTGGAACTCCAATTTTTTTGTCCGATATCTTCTTTGAAGAATCCAAGTTTTTCAAAAATTTCCAGAAGTTATTCTTGCTTCTCATAGTTCTATGTCGTGCATTTTTGTAAGTTCTCCGCTAACCTTTACATAAGTTTAATTTTACATCTCAGCATTTTATCTAAATATCATTATGCACACCACTTTTATTTTAAATATGTATAAAGTTTTTCCACTATTTAAAAATTACACATGATTTCAATCTGTTGTTATGTTATAATTAGCGAAATTGCATTTAACGATTGTAAGATTATGCTAAATGACACACATCAAAACTCTAGGATGGAGGGGGTAACTTTTACTTTCAAAAATTTCTAACTTATAATTAAAAGTGAGTACTCAATCTTTCCAAAGCAACATCTTAATCCTAATTATAGATAACCACTGATTATACATAACCGACGTAAGAACTAAATTTTACAAATTTAGAAATAAGAGTTTAAAATAAATGTAGAATGAATATTATTTAAAAAAGTTATAAATAAAAACAAAAAGTACTTTGTTCTTCATCTCCTTAAAAACTTTCAATTCTCCAAAATTTATTTTCTTTAACTTCTGTCCAATAATTTCTCTTATAGATGTAGCTCAATTATCTTGAATATAAACCAAACTTAAGTTAACAACTATTCGATTAGATTTTTCATTAGATTACCTTTTTTTTATAAAATATTTAATCTTTGTCTTTATTTTACGTATATAAGTTAGAAATGATAATCACAAGTACAATTTAATCGGAAATGATGAACTTTTAGGTATGTATAATATATTTGGTTATTGAATCAAACTTCTTAGAAGCAAGTTTGGATTCATCATTCTTTATTTATCTCGAGAGTGCTTAACTTGAGAAAAAAAAATAAGATTTCAATTTAAAGAAAGTAAATGAAATTAAGAATTGTGATTTACGTGAAATGTTGAAAATCTTAAGTTAGATGGTTGCGATAATTTGGTGTGATTGGATATTTTTTTAGTGATGTGGCATTTTTCTTTTTTTAATTGGATACCTTAATTACATTAAATTACTTAAACTTTAATATAAATATGTGAGATTTGTGTAATACTTATTTTTGATGAAAATATTTGTTAGGAAAATTTGAAGGGAGAAACATCAAAGAAATCTAATAAGAATGAAAATAGGGTTAAACATACCGAAAAATGACATTATATTTTTTTATTTTTTATATGTTGTCTAACTTTCTCATTCTTTCTCAACATGAGATTTATTTTTGAATACTTAACAATATCATAATCATTTATATTTTTTTTGAAATTATAAATGAAAGTAATATATATATATATATATTTATTTATTTATTTATTTATTTATTTATTTATGATAATCTACCTTTATTTGTTGCGTGATAAATGTGATGATATATTTTATAAATATTACCAAAATAAATATTTGAGGACATTTATTATTTTGAAAAATTTGTGGCAATCTAAATTTTTGTAAATATACGACCATAACTGTATATGTATGAGTACTATAGTGATATAAATAATTATGTAGCGTTATTACCGACAACCAATGTTTAAGGTAAGTGAATAATATACATATATGAACCAATTTTCACGTTGTGAGGAGCAAGATAGTGAGGTAAAAGAGAAGCATATTACAAACTCATTTGCTGAATGAGTTACTTAGATGATATAAGATAAGGAATGAAAAGATTAAGAAGATGCATTACACAGTAATTTGATGTATAGTTCGATCCAATGGGTATTTAGATGGGTAGCTATCAGTTGCCCATTATATAATTGCATATGCTTTCCCAATATGAACGGTACCAGAAAGCATAGGGTAAAGTTTTGTCGAAGACATGAAGATATTAAATATGCAGTGTGTAGAAAGTTGTAATATGAGTTGAAAGAAATGATAATGTGATGTATACTCTGTTACATTGACATGTTAAGGTTTGAGAGAGATGTGGACCCTTTAAATCACATCATGTTTCATTATTTCAGAAAGTCACGAGACCCACCCAGCAACAATTTATGCACAATATGTGCAATTCTTTTCCCACGTATCATTGTGACAAAATCTTTTTTTCCTAATTATTATAGTATTTATAATAATATTTATTTAAATGGCATTTTTCATGTTAAAATTTGGCTTTTAGGAGTCCAGAAACCAATTCGAATTGATTTGATTCCACTTCATACCGAATTCTAGTCTGAATTCGTAATTTTTTAAATTGAAATTGAAGAAAGATTTCAATTTTTAAGATTATTTATTTGATAAATTTTGTGTAAATTATTAAGCTATATTAATTAATATTGATTAAATAATTAATAGGTGATTTTGTTGTTAATAAATTTATGTTTTTTTTTATTTTGCAATTAATGTTTACTTGCTTTGTAATTTCCCATCATTTAACCGATGATATTTGTGTTTTTAACATTCATTTTAAAACTTTATTTTGAATTATTTCAACGTTCGAAAGATAATTTTTAATATATTTAAAAAATTAAATGTATAGTTGCAATATTAATTTCAACTGTAGCCTAAATTTTCGTTTTAATTATTAAATAATTTTATCATGATTAAACAACTTAAAATATTATTTTTTAAATCTCAAAGTTTCATTACATAAAAGTTTATACTTTGTAAAAATGCTATAGTAATTAAAAAATAAATAATTATAGCATGTCATTTTATTAACAATAATATAATAACTTAATTTAATATATCATTTCATATATTATTAATGAACTTAATAAATTATTTAAATCATTAAAAGATTTAATAAGGTTGTAAACTATCAATAATTTTAATAAGTATATTATTTATTCTTCATTTTAAAAAGTATTTCTTATTTTTTTTTTATTTTTTTAAAACAATCCTTTATTATTTTACTTCAATAAAATAAACTTTACAAATATCATTAGACCAAAATGAAAAATATAAAAAATACACTAACAGAATTAATTAGTTTTTAATTTTTTAATAAAATCTCAATATTAAATGATCATCAATATTGTAAAATATTAACTATTCTAATTATTAATTAAAATTTTTTAATTTTAAAATTTCCCTTAGTTTCTATTTGAAAAAAAAATTGGAAAATCAGGTTTGAATTTGATCTTTGAAAAGTGGAATTCGATCGATTTTTTTTTTTGTCACGATGAGTTAATAAAGGTCAGAATTTAATTTTTTCAGTAAGGGAATTTTAAGTATAATAAACTATGTTATCTAGAATACTAAGTCATGTTATTTAGATAAATATAGTGAATAATAAATATCAATGAAAAATGTCATTTGAGTAAATACGATTAATAATAGGTGAATTAGACATTTTTTTGGCACTAGCATGGAAAAATAAAAAATAAAAAATTCACAGTCTGTTTCATTGAAGTTTTATGATTTCTAACATATGAGCTTAACTTTTTTCTTTCTAAATACACATTCCCCGTAATGCTCAATAACTATATTTCTTTGGTCTATATACAGTTCGCCTATTAACCATTTCTTAAAAAGTAGAATTGCTTATGATTTGTAACGTTTATAAATTGATTTTGAACAAAGTTATTTTTATATTAATTGGAAGTGATTTTGAAGTAAAGTGATATATTTGTTTATGCTGTATTCTAAAGTTAATCAATAATGTATCACTTACTTATTTTTTTTAATGAATATTAGTTTTAAATCCAAAATTGCGTTAGCTATTATTTCAATGTGATTCTGAGTTGGATCTCTAAATGTTAATAAACTCTAAGTTGGATGGATATTCCCCATTTGGTATGAAGTTAAAAAAAAGAAGTGATTTTGAAAAAAAGATAAAAAATAAGTGATTCTTACAAAAATATAAATTAGTCATGTTTGATTACAATTATAAAAAAAAAATCATTTTTTATTAAAACATCATTATGCATTTTTTAAAATAACTTTCTTATCACTTGTTTTTTAAATTAGTGATAAATTGTTTTCAGATCATTGTTAAATTTTTAACTTTTTTTTTTAAAAGTTGCAACAAACATCTAAAATACAAAATAAAGATATTTTTTGTTAAAAAAGTTTTAACAAACATTTATTTAGAAATATATAATAAACATTTCTCTTACCTTAAAAAGAAACTCAAACAAACTTACTGATTGTTAGAACTAACACATAAAATATTGGTCGTTTTGATATTTAATGTTTGGTCACAGCTTTGTTTTAAAGACTGTGTTTCTGATAAAGAAGAAGGGCATTTACATACTATCCAGTCTCTACATTCATGTAATATTAGGATATTGAAGGTATCATATGAAAGCATTATTATATATCTAACCTAAGTGGTGATACGAAAGAGAAGACACTAATATATAGAATCATAAATTGAGCAACGAAATTATGCACCACATACTAAAAAAGGGAAGGAAGAAGTAGCATAAGAAGGTGTTAAAATATGGGGAGGCTTCAGCTTCTGCTAGTGCAGGATATAACTTGGTTTGCATGGAAAATAAAAGGGTGGAAGTCAAATATAGAGGCATGAATAAGCCCAGTAGACATGGTTTGTGAAGGAGCAGAAGCATCAGAAGGAAATCAGAAAGGGTGCAGAAGGAGGGCACAGCACATAATAATATTTGTTAGGAGTGAAGGGGTTTGACCTGATGTTGATTCTTTGTGATCATTCTGTTTCAGAAAACAGTGGTTGCAACAGTTGAAATGTGATGGTGGAGCAGAATCTCTATGCTATGAGCCTGGCCTCGACTTTATGAAAGGCATAGGATTCCCCTTGTAGAATAGAGGTGCTCTCTCTCATTTCCCTAGGGATGCTGCGTTTTACAGCCTACTTTGTGGGGCATGCATGCACCATATACCTTTATTTGGTAACAAAGTCACACTCACACCTGTTACCTTACATCTTTCAATTTCCTTGCATATTTTAGCTTTTACATCAGGGGCTAGTACCACTACACCAGTCAAAACTCTTCAAAAATCATAAACCTTACCTCTTGCTTTTCTTTTGTTTTTTTCTCACATTCTTCTACACTATCCTAACCATTCATTCTGATATATATATCTAAAGCTCCAAAATATGCTTCTGTTTTTTCCCTCTCCATTTTCATCCATCACTGCCTTATCCCTTCTCCTAATTTTTCCTAACCAGAAGCAAGAGTTTTATGATAAACAATCTGCAAAACATAAGATGACACTTTTATCATTTGATTTTAATTCTCATTCCAGGCTTTTTAGGCAGATAAAGTAACACTAATATTCTAAGAATATATTTAATGTACATGTTTATATTAGGGCAAGTTGCTCCAATGAATTGCATAAACAAAAAGCATTTCTTAACTGTTTTAGATAAAAAAAAAAAACCATTTTTGTCACAAGATTTAACATGACTTAATTTAAGCATTTATTTTAACAATCTTAATATTAAAGTGTTTTTTTGTAAAATCTGTGTGACATATTGAAGTATAAAATAGGTCTAGGACAATATTATTTATTAGGGTCAATCTTAGTAAAAACATTTCTAATTTGAATAAACGAATTGAGAAATATTATAAGATAAGATTATTTATTGAAGGTAAAATTAAAATAAGTATTTTAATTTTTTAATTGAAAATATCAATCAACATAAGTATTTTTTTAAAATACTAAAATATCAAACAATTTGACACGGAGGAAGTATTGGTAATGAAGTTGGGTGTGGTGTTACTGAGTAATGATTTTTCTTTTGCTAATAATAAATTATAGTGAAGAAGGATAATAATTGTATTGAGCATAATTAGGAATAAGTCTTGCTCCTAACTACGAGTAGGTATGTTATAATTGTTGGTTTGATTGGTGGAAAGGTTAATGAGTGGAGTAGGAAATTTCCGTTGATACGGGTGCCCATTCCGTTATGCATTTAAGAAGGAATTTATGATAATTTGTTCCATAATTAGTGATGATAAAGCTTAATGACATGGAGTAGTATGGTTTGTGGTGTAAGAATGGTACTCTACACACCCATTTAATTGCAAAGCTAATAGGTCTAGTGTTTGGTTTCCTTAATTAAAAAAAGTCTTAAATTCAACTAGTTTAAAAATAAAAAAATGATCAAAGACCAATTCATAACAGTTCAACGAAAATATATATATGCTTTCTTAAAAATTATTATTTAATAAAAGTAAAGCATTTGTCAATTTTTTTTCAAGAAACTTGTTATTTAAAAAAATATTATGTATTGTTTAATTTTAAATTTAATGTTATGAAATATTTTATTTCTAATGTTACATTTTATAAAAGTGTGTTGTTTTTAGCTTTTAGTAATATTAAATCATAATATTGTATTTTTATTCTATATATATAATTTAATTATTAATATTATTTTATTAATATTGATTGAATAATCAATTCAGCGACTGAACCATGAATAGGTCGGTGCCTTCATCGGTCCCATTTTTAGAATATATTTAAACTAACATCTTTATCTAGTATTCTTTTATAATAAAAAAATCATAATGTTAATTATTAGCTTTTCAGGTTATATCTAGACTAAAGGTTCACAAATCATATAAAAGAAAAAACTTATTATAATTCATGGTGAAACTAATTTTATATTTTTTCTAAACTTTTTGTTTAAAAAGTAATTATGGAGAAACTAATGTTAAAAGTCTCATATTGAATAAAAATGAGAAAGTTAAGTAATATATAAGAAAAAAAATCCATAAATCTATTCGAAGGTTTGTACCGACCTGATGGTGACCGACTCATACAATGGAGAGTGTAGAAGAGGGATTAAGAGCCGATGATTTGCACCGACCTGATGGTGACTGACTCATGATGGGGATTCTCACTTGAGGGAGAAATTGTTAAGAATTCAAATTCAAGTCTAAGTCCCATTGAATAAAAATGACCCATAATGACCCATAAACCTACTTCCTTCTTGTGAGATCTCTCCGGTTATGTCCCTCAGATTCTTCCAACAACTAATATTTATGTTCCTCATATTCTTCCAACAACTAATATCAACGAAATAGAAGTTGTTTTTTTTTTAAAACCATTCTGTTTTACACGTAAAAAAAAAATATTGTGTGGATTGGATAAGATTTGGATAAACATATTGTATAACTTATTAAAAAATATCAAAATTGATTGGATTTGAATTTTACATTTTTAATACTTATTTTTGAGCGAATTGGATTAAATTAGAAAAATTGAATAAAATTTTGAGAAATCTTCTTTTTTTCATTAAAAGTAGTAAATTTTAATTACCATCTTATTTAAAAAATAGCATAATCCTTACACAAATTAATTTAAGCTTCAATTAAGTTAATAAGTTAATATATCAAGTCATAACATATTTTTTCAAAATTAATTCTAAGATATGAAAATAAAATATATAATTTGTCCAAACTAACAACTTTTTCTTGGTTTAATTTAACAAATCAAATTTATTATATTATAGTCACTTTTACCTCCTTTTTCAATATTTGATGTTCTTTATTTTTTATCAACGTCTTTGTTAAAATTTACATAAAAATTATTTTAGTGTTAGTTTTAAACCTAGTCAGTAATTTCATTCTTTTTAATTTATATGACTTTTCATAATATTTGTAAATTATATTGTCATTTACCTTTTTCTAATGAACTCAACCTTTAAATGAGTCTTTATAAGTTTTTTTTAAAATTTTTTGACATGGTTCAAATGATTATGATTGTGTAAAAACCTTGATTAAACTTAAATGGTGTAGATTGAACAAGACACACATAAAATGTTATTAGTGACATAAGACTTGAAGCATTCACACTTCTTGTGTCAATGATAAACTCAATACAACTAATTTTTTTTATTTGTGTGGACATTGGAGTAATTATAACTTATCATAATACAATAATCAACACTCTATTTCATATGAAAATAATAAGTAACAAAAGAATAACTACGAATCAACATTGTGATCACCCACATACTATGTCTACCCAATCAAATATAAAAAATACAGTAGAATTATGTAACACACATTAGTGTGCTTTTTGCTATCGAGAAAGAGTTAATGTTCCAGCAAAATTATAAACAAGGTAGTGACATAGAGGTAAAGAGTGATGGAAAAGAAATATAATATTTTCATTTAAATGAAAAATTAGAATGTAAAATAATTCACTTGAAATAGACGTCGAAGATGAGATTGTGTAGAAGAAGAGACAACATAGGTGAATGACAAAGCCAATGACAAAGGCAAATGACATGAAGGAAAACAATAAAGTCGAAGGACAAAATCAAAGAATGCTAGGATTGATATGAAAAAAAAGACAGAGACAAAGAATGCTAGGGTTAAGGTGAAGAAAAAACACATAATAACAATATTTAAGTTTTGTTTGTCTATTGTTAGGTTGAGATGTGGCGGAGATGAACAACATTGACAAGTGACAAAGACAAAGATGCTAAGAAGTACTAGAAGTTGTGTATGTGTATCTAATGGAGTAATTATATATTACAACATCCAATGAGTATTTTTTTTTTTTTTAAATCATTTCAATAAAAACATTATTACTTAATAAATTGTACAAATATGAATTCTTTAAAATTAAATGTTTTGCAAATAGTTTTATAAAATTTTATTTTATAAAAATTCACCTCAAAATAATATTTGATTAATAGATAATTTTCATTAACAAAACTCTTGAACTCCTACCAGAGCTCTTATCCAAATATTGTAAAAAGTACCATTTTTAAGTAAAAGGGATAGAAATTATCCACAAAAATTGAATCGTGCTACTATAAGTCTCATGCTATACTATAATAACAATAATGAGAATACATGTAAAAAAATTATAATATTAATTCTAATAGGGAGTCTAAAAACAATAACAATAAAAAAAAAATATAAAATATATATATATATATATATATATATATATATATATATATATTTATTTATCTAATAATGACATAAGTTAATAAGATTAATCTTTTATCATTCCTTTTTTTCATGGCCTGGTAAAAGAGTTGTCAAAATTGTAAAAGAAAAAAAGAATTTGGGTGTAACAAGTAACTGAAGAAAAGCAATTCCAAGTGTAAAATTGGAAGGTAGAAGCATAACGACAGAAATGAAAGAGTGGAAGGCCCAAGTAGACACATTCATATACTTCCTCAACTTCCAACCAAACAACAATTCTTATGAAATATATTGGTGAATTGAACTTTTATCTTTTAATTGCCCTAGCAAAAACGGGCCTAGACTGTATCAGGATGCTGCTACCGACCAGATTTCATAACAGCAATTGCTTCCTGCACCCAATCAATTATGTATGTCATAAATTTTCAAAAATAACGATTATGCCCTTATACATTTTAGATGTTAATAAATATTCTGAAAAGTACTTTTCATAATGTATTCCCAGAAAATAAATTATAAATTTCTGAATACACTTCTAAAATATATTCTGGGAAACAAATTCTGAAATACATGTCGGGAAACTATTTTCCTAAAATATATTCAAGAAAAAGAATTTCGAATTATATTTTGAAAATATTTTTCTAAAAAGACGTTTCGGAAAATTCTTTCTAGAAACACGTTTCGAAAAACTATTTTCAGAAATGTATTGGAGAATTCTCTTTTTCAAAATCTTGCAGAATCAAGTTTCCAGAATGTTAAAAGAACATCACGAACTTGTCACTTGCAAAGTTCATTCCACCCTTGCATACCATCGCCATTAGCCTGAAACTGCCGCCAATCGACCACTGAACGACACCCAATAGAAACTCTAACCAAGACAACACTTTCTCATCAAAATCAAACTCAAATTAACCCTAAATCAAATCCAATTTAAATATAAAACATATCTCAAAGCTTCCAAACATAGAGGAACGAAATGGGGTAGAAATCTCACCTACAAAGAAGATGACTAGGCTCCTCCAGCTCTGGAATCACAAAACTTTTATATACATTCATAGGGAGATGCAAGTCTTTTCCTGTCAGTGATACGACTGGAAATAAATGATGAGGTGCAGAAAACAATTATCTTGCTCTAAACATACGGCCCAGACCAAAAAGCTAGCCCAAAAGATGTGGGCTTTCAACCAAATAATAAAATAGACGCCCAAATGCAAAATCCAATTTGAAGGAAGCAAGTTTAACTGACCTTGTTTCTTAGAAATGCCAGAACAAGATCACGACGTGAATTTAGTGTATGATTTCGGTAAGTATGAACAAACTTTTCTATAAATATTTATAGAAAACGAAATTAAATAAAATAATTTCTTTCTAATTAAAATTAACTTAGGGATGAAACAAAAATCGTTTTTAAAAAATAAATACGAGAGAACGCAGACTTTTTGAGACAATAAATTATACTTAGACTTTTATAAAAACCTGCTTAGTTAAAAAGGTCATAGGCCATTCAGAAAGCCTTTAAACCTAGTTGATCAGCCTTTTTAATTAAGTATGAAAAATAATTTATATTTTATTTAAATACTTTATACAGAGTTGGTTTTTAAAGGAATAATTTCTTAAACTATTTTGTACATATATATAATTATGTATAAAAAGATCAACAATACATATATAATATGATAAAGCTGTAATTGATGGACTCATCCAGTAAATTTTCACAGTTGTTAAACAAAACAAATTTTAAATAGGCTCGTAGGGAAAATTAGTCATTCGTGCATGCCAAACCAAACTCAATCTTTAAAAAAGTATTTATACTAGGTAATAAGTCAAAATTTATCTTTTCTTTTAAAACAGCATGTCAAATTCAAATCTATCAAAGTTTAATCCAACTTCATCGGTTTTCATTCTTAAGTTTATTTTAAATTATTAAAAATTATTTATTCAGTTTTTTGTAACGAAACATGTTTTTAACAATGATGTCTGAGAAAACCAAAATGTGGTTACACTAAAAAAGACTGGACACTCGAAACTTAAAAGGAAGAGAAGGTTTTCTTTATAATATTATAACTATTATTATTGATAGTATAAAAATCTGATTAGTATTATTATTATAATTATTATTACCGATTTATCAATAAATTGATGGACAATTTACTCAATAAATTAGCGGTAATTTTATTGATTGGGATGATTTGACAGTTAATCTTTTTGTCGATAAATCGATCATTAAATCAGTGGTATAATAATCTTAAATTTTTTCATTGCTAAATTTCATAAGTAATAATATCTTTATCAATGAATTTGTATTTATGGATAATTTTCCGTCAATAATCGGTGTTTTTTTTGTAATTTTGGAGACAATTTATAACCAAAATTTCATGGTTTAAGACTTAGTCAAAATAGTATGGTAATGAAATGAATTATATGATTTTTTTAGTTAAGTTATTTAATCTTCTTATGTTTAAAATATTTTATTTAATATTTTATTGTTATAAAATATTTGATATCCCATTTTGTTCAAATTAACTTTAACACAGTTAATGAATTTGAAAAAAAAAAAAACATTGAATCTATTTTAATGAAATATTAGAGATCCTACATCAACTAGATATAAGGCCTTCTAATAGTTTATAAGTAGTAACAAAATGAATTAAGACTTAGTTAATATAAGTGGTAACAAAATGAATTAAGACAAATTACAACCAAAATTTTATGATGTAAGGCTTAGTTAATAACATGGTAACGAAATGAATTATATGTTTTTTTTTTCAAATTTTTAGTTAAGTTATTTAATCTTCCTATGTTTAAAATATTTTATTTCATATTTTATTCTTATAAAATATTTGATATTCCATTTCATTCAAATTAACTCTAACACAGTTAATGAAATCGAAAAAAAAAACAACATCAAATCTATTTCAAACAAATATTGGAGATCCTACACCAACAAGATATAAAACCTTGCAATAATTTATAAGTGGGGGCAAATCTCACCCTACAAGTTAGTTTTGTAAGGTTGAGTTAGGTTTAAATTTCACTTCTTAAGATGGTGTCATAATCATTTAGAGTTTATCCTAGCGAGGTTGTTGGACCTATCGGCTGCTATTCCTTAAACATACAATCCACGCACGAGTTGGGGAGTCTTGGTGTGAAGAATGTGTGCTGGAGATCCCACGTCAATTAGAGATAAAACCTTTTAATAGTTTATAAGTGAGTGTAAACCTTAACTTATAAGTCAATTTTGTAAGATTGAGTTAGATTTAAATTCTTCTTCAAAACTTGCAGAACACGTCCTTTTATAACAGATCTACACTTAAGTGAAATCAATGGGTTGTTTTTCCAATTCAATCGATTGATTTTACTGAAGTAGATTTTAATCGATTGATTCTGAAAAATAATCAATTATTTTTCACACAGTATAAACTATTTTCGTAAAAACTTATTTCCTAAAACAGATTTATACTTGATTCAATGGAACTCTTGAATACTTTTAACATGATGAAAACAAGCAAACAACACACTAATTCTAAGAATCAAATCATACTCAAACTATTCTTCAAACTTGAATTGATTCATCAAATCTTTCAACTTGAATTCTTGCCAACAAACATCACCATCTTAACATACACTACAAGAAAAAAGCTATTTAGAAACCAATGTTTAGCTACCAAATGAAATGGTTGCTAATTGTGACTAAAATAGTTACTAAATTAGATTTTGGTTGCTAAATAACTACAAAATAGAAGTAATGATTGGATTTAGTGATAAATTAAGTTAAGATAATTGGTATCTAACATTAGCTACCAAGGTTTTAGTGACCTACACCATTAGATTCTAAATTAGTCTCTAACTTAATTAGATACCAATTTAGAATCTAATGGTATAAGTCACTAAAACCTTGGTAGCGAATGTTAGATACCAATTATCTTGACTTAATTGGTCACTAAATTCATATTTTGTAGTTATTTGGCAACCAAAGTTTAATTTGGTAACTATTTTGGTCACAGTTAGCAATCATTTCATTTGGTAGCTAAAATTAGTCTCTAAATAGCCTTTTTCTTGTAGTGATATCGTTAGCTAAGTGAGCTTCTCTCACTCGAGCAACCTCAACATCAGATAAAACCCATTTCACTTGAGCTATATACCTATCATTTGATCAAAGTGCAACTTGAGAGCAATAGCCTCCCAGATCTATCCTTACTCGAACGACTATCTTGTCACTCGAGCAACCGTGGCTTGAGCATTACAACCAACCTTTAGTGAAATCCAATTATTGGAAACAAATCCAACAAATTCCAAAGAGTTTCACCAGTGTCTTTCATAACTTGAGTTGACTATACAACTTGAGCATCCGATCCCCACCCTGAGAACCCAATTCACAACTTGATTGCCCAAAATCATTGTGTTATATACTGACATACATTCATAACATGTATATACCAACTTAACCTCAGTCAAGCATCCAATATAATGCTTGAGTGACCAAACATATTGCTTGAGCACTCGAACCAGCGCATGAGTGATATTCTTCCAATGCAGAGAGAATAGTCTCGATATCTCTTTTGCTTGAGTTACAAGCCATCGCTCAAGCTATAAGCCTTTGCTCAAGCTATAAGTCATCGCTTAGTTATACTGTACTTGAGCGTTCAAAAAATTATTTAATCAACCTAAGATAGTGAATATAATGATTCCACACATTTTAGACTTGCTGAGCAACCACACATCACTCAAACGATATTTAGCTAAAAAATAATCCTAAAAAACTTTAAAAATATTTCCATTGATTCTGTAACATCAACAAGGTTCCCTCTCTTTCTTTAATCAATTCCAAATTAAATCTTATACTTACAATAACACATACAATAATAAAGCCAACTATCATATAATAGAAATTCACATGAATTACATATATAAACTTTCCATATATTTTATACAACGAAACAACTACTACCACTTTTGCATAAAAACACTATTAACTCCTTTTATTTTGATTGAAGTGTGCCTTAACCCAAGAATTTCTTAGGAACATGCTTCTAGCAATCCAAATAACTTTTCAGAAACTTTATCCTACATTGGCAACATCCCCTTTTATCCACCCACTTAAGAAAAGAAGAAGAAAAAAATCTTTAAACACCAACATGTTTGATCCAAAATAATGTCCACTTAACCATTTCCTCATAAGTTTAAATTGATAAGAATCTAACCGTCAAAACTCTAATAGAGTTGGAAAGAATGTAAAAAAGCTGATCATATCATATGGTTTTTATTCTAAGAATTATTTTAGTTCTAATTAATCAAACATTACCCATTAATTTAAGGGGAGACAATTTTCTTTGATAATATATTTTGCTACTTAGGGTCATAGCACAAAAAGAACTTTATATACTTCTTTTTAATTATGATAATTTAAGAATATATTATACAATCAATGTTATTTTTCAATGAAATTTTAAAAAATTTACAATAACAATTTATTAAATACATTTTATAACACTGAATTATTTTTATTTTGTTATATTTTAAAGTTTTTATTCATTATATATTTTAGATATTTCTAATATTGTATTATTAATTATTAAAAGAATTACTTACTATATAATTTCATGTTACACCATCTTATTTATTTCAATTTATTTAATTTTTTCGTGTATAATACATGTATCTAACTATAGTATATATATAAAATGGGCATCCCAATGTATGTTGTTGCTGTATATGAATCTCTTCATGTATGGAAAAATAAAATAAAAATGAAAAAGTGATGAAGAAGAGAGTATTAGAGCCTAAAAGGTACAAAGTCCTTTGTTCATGAAGTGTCCTGAATGATCTATCAATAGTTAGTTAAACAACCAAATTAGACCGTTTCCCGACTCAAAATTAGGTGATTAGGCCTAAAATAAAGATGGTGGAAATTCTTCATTGTCTTTTATTGAAGACATAGTGGTTGGATTAGATAACCTTCTATTTCATGGCAACTGGAAAGAAAATTCCCACGAGGAAAACGTGAGATGAATTTGGGTAATTAAAGTGGCAAAACCGTATCTAATCAAACTTCTTTTTCTCTAATCGGTCTCATTTATTTTAAGGAAGAAGTATTTTCATGCATATGGAATGCATGAACAATGTCACCCCTTAGTTTCTTTTTCCTCTCTCTATATTGTTTCTGTGTCTTTATTTAATGGTATGCCTTTCTAAGGATTTGGGCACAGGACACCATCAGGGAATGATAGAACTTTTAAATTAATAAAAAGTTTTGGATAATATTCAAAGTATTTATTAATAGTCATATAGAATATCTTATAATTTAAATTATGTGCATTTAATTATCTCTTTTATGCATTGATGATCACATGATAATAATAAGAATGATAAAGTAGGTCCAGTCAAACTATTTAACTTGTGTAATTTACTAAAATTGGCAAGACAAACAAAGATAGTTGAGTTGGTTTATTTCAACTTATCTTATTCAACTCATTGGATCTATTATTAAATTTAAAAAATATATATGATTAGACTAATTCATTTGAAAAGTGATTTAACCAGGAGACTGTTTAATATCAAGATTTAATATATTAGACTTCTTTTTTTTAAGTTTTAATTTTTTTGGGAGTATATATTTATTATTCTTGTTACTTTATTCTATGAAATAAATTTCTTGAATAATAAAGTCATATTTAATTTTATATTAATTTAATAAAATAGCTTAAGTGCTTTAATTAGGTTCATCAATCTTAGATAATATTAAGGAAAAAGAAATTTAAACTGTATTTTTTTTTCTATTTTGGTGGTCCAACTCGGATCCATGGGTGAAAAACTTTTAATTTACTAAAAGAGGTGAACTGACTCCTCTTATCCCTGTTTCAGTTGACTAGTAACAAGGTATGTAAAAATCGGTTAAAATGGCCTACTTTTCTTATCTCTAATTATGCAAATACTTTTCAAAAAAACGAATAAAAATAAATATGATTAATTTATTTTATGAAGAGTTAAAGATAAATGTGCAGGACTAATTATATTATACTATTTATATATAAGTAATAGTTTCATAAAGTTAATAAAGTATCTTACAAATATTTTCTTTACCTTGAAAGTAATTAGATTGGGATTAGTAAGATAATAGTCTTGATTTCTTTTTTCAACCTTAAGCTATAACTTAATAATATTTTTTGCTATTTCAACTTTTATATGATGTTTAAACGATATTGAACAATGTAATAATAATGATCCATCATCTGAATGTCGCTTGAGTGGTAGTCCATCACTTGAATGATATTAATCCAAAGATATAATTTTCACTAACACATAATTACCATGTTAACTTGAAAAACATACTAATTTCTAAACCATATACCTAAAAATGACTTTCTCAACTTCTTACCTTCACATTCACATTTCAAACTTCTTTAAATTGTGTATATGCTTGTATACTCATACTTCTGATGCACACATACAACAACAATACATTTTCACATCTTTATTTTAATATCCAAATTGAAGTAGATAATATCCTAAAACTTCCCAACTAAACTTTTAGTATATTTTTAGGGAAAAGTTCAATATCCACGATTTTGATTAGGTACTGAACATAACTAAGTGTAAAACATGGTCATGTTTCGTCTATAAGACAATGATTTTAGTTTAACATTAGATCATATAAGATGCAAGTGACTTGTCTGTCAAATGATACAACATTGTGCTATATCTTCTTTTAATGTTTTAAAAAACATGAATATGTCAAAAATACACATATAAATGTAACCTAACCTCGTACTAACATATATATGCTGTAAGGTATGTTCGTTATATGCCAAGAAGATATGTGCAAGTACAAGTTACATCAATGATCTCTTGTATCAAGTGCTAAAACTACCTTTCTTCAACAACTCCTTGATATAAACATATGCCAACTTTGGCCCAATCATGTAGGGTGTGTACTTTTACATGTTTTGGTAAAAAATACTATACTACTTAGGAAGATAAGTATTGCTAGCTATTAATGTTGCATGAAGTGCATTTAATGCATTCTTCATAATCAAGTTGATCAAATGTAAAATAGACATTCAAGAAAGTTGAATATAATTAATGGCTAGAAATGAATTTGCAATGACTATATCCTTCAGCGCTTGTTTAAAGTCATTCGTAAAGAAGAAGAAGAAGAAGAAGAAGAAGAAGAAGAAGAAGAAGAAGAAGAAGAAGAAGAAGAAGAAGAAGAAGAAGAAGAAGAAGAAGAAGAAGAAGAAGAAGAAGAAGAAGAAGAAGAAGAAGAAG